>ERZ1026780.1752-NODE-1752-length-13680-cov-6.498789_pt1 | contig 13680 bp, 9 predicted proteins | sample MGYA00380126_ERZ1026780 | MGnify/ENA primary metagenome ERZ1026780 (study PRJEB33269, sample SAMEA4719762) | human gut metagenome | biome: human-associated habitat; feature: organic feature; material: feces | place: Cameroon | collected 2013-10 ... | reverse complement strand
CTCGTGGGCTCGGAGATGTGTATAAGAGACAGGTCGAGCACACCACCGTGACCGGGAATGAGGTTGCCCGAGTCCTTGACGCCGGCGGCACGTTTCATCATTGATTCAAAGAGGTCGCCGACTGTAGATGCCAGACAGATAATGACACCGAATGCGACCCATGCCAAGTATTGTCCATGGACGAATAATGTAGCGTATATAGCTCCGGCAAGGATGCAGAATGCCATACCGCCCCAAAATCCTTCCCAACTTTTCTTGGGCGATAAGCGCTTGCACAAAGGATTTCGACCAAAGGACGAACCTACGAGGTAAGCTCCGGTATCGTTGAGCCAAATCATGACAAACATTAGCAGTACCAAAGCCGAGCCTGTATGTGCCATCAGGGCATTAAGCATAGCTACGGGTACACCTATGTACAGCACGCCAAGGTAGGAACGCCCGGTCATAGAGAAGGCTCCGGGGCCGTTTTGAGCTAAAGCTATAGTCATACGAATCAGGAAGTAAAGCACCATAATGGCTGCTACGGCGGTGAGTGTGGCGGCAATGGCCTTGAATTCGTGTCCGGGGTAAGCGGCGGCGGTGTAAACGTATGCCGGGACGGCGAGCCACATCAGCATTGTAGCCGCAAAATCGGTCATGCGTATGGCTGTGGGGATGTCGTGTCCTTCGGCTTGTGCAGCTATGCGCTGGTACTCGAAGGAAGCGGCGGCTGCGAGTAGGCCGGTGAGGGCAAAGAACCAATATCCGCCGGCAATTGTGGCGGCTACGATAACGGCTACGTATATTGTGCCCGAGATGGCACGTGTGACTATATTTTTCATACTTTGGTGTTGTCTGTATGGGTTGTCTGTGTATTATCCTATTGTTTTGTGCGGTTTGTGCAGCGCGACCGCGATCATGATGTCGCGGGTCGATTTTACATACTACAAAGTTAGCTATTTTTCGGCAAACGGCGACGGTAATGTATGGCTTAAAAACAATCGAGCCGCGTCCGTGGTATGAAGATACGGAAGCGGCCCGGTGGTATTATAGTGTGAGAATACGGTTACTTATAGCGAGCCCAGCGCAGCATTTGGCCTATCGTGGGTTTCTTGCCGTACATGAATATGCCTACGCGGTATATTTTGGCAGCGAACCATATCATAACAATTGTAGAGATATAGAGTATGGCCAGCGAGACGATACATTGCGAGGTTTCGATACCGAAGGGCAATCGAGCCATCATCACCATAGGCGAAGTGAAAGGCACCATAGACATTGTAACAGCCATACCCGAATTGGGATCGGATACGACGCTCATACTGAATATGAGGCCAAGTATGATGGGGACCATAGCCAGAGACTGAAGCTGTGAGGCATCCTGGATATTATCCACAGCCGAGCCTATTGCAGCGTAGATGGCCGAGTAGAAGAGGTATCCGCCGATGAGGAAGAGAGCCAGATAAGTGAACAATGAAATGATAAATCCGGTGTTGCCAAGCATATTTATGGCGTTGAGCAGGTCGATGTCGGCTGAGGAGTTGAGCAGCGAAGCCGTCAGCGAGGGCATGGCAAAAGTGGTGAAGGACGATATGAGGACAAACCATATCGCTATCTGGGTGAGTGCCACGGCGCCTATGCCAAGTATTTTGCCAAGCATAAGTGAGGTGGGCTTGACACACGATACTACCACTTCGAGGACGCGGTTGGTTTTTTCCTCAATGATTGATGTCATGACCATTTGGCCATAGAGCATGATAAACATATACAGCATCAGAGACATTACCATGCCTACCAGATAGGATGTCACCGAGGAGGTACTTTGCTCTTCTTCGGTGTCTATGCGCATAGTGTCCAGGGCGATGTTCGGCTCGATTTGTTCGAGATATTTGTCTATCTCGGGAACTTGACCCTTTATATCATCGATGCGTATGGAGCGTACGGCTTGTGTGATAGCCTGCGAGATAGCGCTTTCGGTTTGCATGGCTGCTGCACCGCGAGTGTACAGGCGTATATGCGATGGGTCGGCCACCACGTTTTGGCCCAAATCGAGTACAGCATCGTAGCGTTGGTCGGCTTTGGCCGAATCGACGGACAAATCGGTGGGAACAAAGGTGATGGCACTTGCTTTATCCGTGGAAGCGGCGAGAAGCTGTGATACTTGGCATTGCGGGTCGATGACGGCAATGACTTTTTCCTCGGGCCCGGAGAATGCGGCTACGAGAGCGGGAGCGGCCATAAGCCCGAGCATCAGCACCGGCATCAGTATGGTGGAGATGATGAAACTTTTGCGACGAACGCGCTGTAGGTATTCGCGCGCTATGACGATGGAAAGATTGGACATTATATTATATTAATGTGGAATGACGGATGTTTGTAGAATTATGATGTTTATGGATCGGGTAAATCCTTAATGTTCGGCAGCGTTTTGCGAAGCTTTGACTGCCGAGATGAATATATCGTCCATAGAGGGCATATATGTGCCCAGGGCACGTATGGATACTGCCGGATTGACGGCTGCAATAACGGCCGCGCGAATGTCGTCCGTGTCCACGCCCGTAATGATGGCGCGAGCATTTGCACCGTTGAGACGTGCAACTTCGATGCCTTGCCCGTTGCTTTCCAGATGTATGCCGTCGATGGCTGTGATAGCTTGGCGCAATGTATCACCATCGCCGTCATAATCGATGTATAGGCGACCGCCGCCGTATTCGCGACGTATGGCGTTGACCTCGCCGTCAAGAATGACGCGCGAACGATTTATCAAAGTGATGTCATCGCATATCTCTTCGACGCTGGACATGTTGTGCGTCGAGAAAATGACGGTAGCGCCTTGGTCGCGCAAACGCAGTATTTCGCGACGCAGAATATCGGCATTTATGGGGTCGAAGCCGCTGAAGGGTTCATCGAAAATCAGCAGGGTGGGGCGATGGAGAACCGTGATGACAAATTGGACTTTCTGAGCCATACCTTTGCTGAGTTCCTCGACCTTTTTGTCGTACCAAGAGGTGATGTCCAGCCTTTCGAACCACTCGTTGACGGCGGCACGTGCATCGTTACGGCTCATTCCCTTAAGGCGGGCAAAGAATACGGCTTGTTCGCCGACTTTCATTTTTTTATAGAGTCCGCGCTCTTCGGGTAAATAGCCTATGCGTGAGACATCGGCTGCCGTGAGACGGTGTCCGTCCAGCAGCACCTCGCCGCTGTCGGGGGCGGTGATATGATTGATGATGCGTATCAGTGTGGTTTTCCCGGCACCGTTGGGACCGAGCAGCCCGTGGACTTTGCCTTGGGATGCGTGCATGGATACATTGTCCAGTGCAAGGTGTCCGGTGTAATTTTTTGTGATATTGTTGGCTTCGAGCAGATACATATTGCTTATTCGTATTTTTTTATTGTTAGACGCAGCGTCTTGCGATTAGTTGCGCGTTTAACTTAATTTAACGCGTACGCGACATTCTCTCGGTCTTTGTGCGGAAAAAGGCGCTAATTACAGAGGTTCGCGTCATGGCCAAAAGCATCAGTCGTCGTGTTATAGCGTGGTTATATTCGTGTTTAGAATGGGAATAGTAGCGGTAGTAGCAGAATCATAGCGATGCCCACGATGATTTGTAGCGGCAGCCCGACGCGTACGTAGTCCATAAAGGAGTATCCACCGGCCTTCATGACAAGTGCATTCGGCGGGGTGGAGAAAGGCGAGGCAAAGCACATACTTGCGCCTAAGGTAACAGCGAAAAGATATGGATAAGGACTGGTCGCAGTCTGAGTGGCGGCGGCGATGGCTATCGGTGCCATCAGTACGGCTGTGGCGGTGTTGCTGATAAACATCGTGAGCAGAGATGTGGCAATATACAATCCGGCAAGCATGGCCGTAGGACCGGCCGAGCCGAGACTGTCTGCCAATGTCTGTGAGACAGCGGATGATACACCGGTTTTTTGGAGTGCCGTGGATAAAGGCATCATAGCGGCTATGAGCACAATGCTTTCCCAATTGATGGTCTTGTATGCAGCTTCAACATTGCGGAAGCATCCTGTGAAGATGGTAAGCAGTGCGGCAATGATAACGGCTGTAACCGGAGCTACGGGAACAAAATCGAATACCATCATGGCAATCATAAGCAGCATTATTGCCGCCGCTACCGGAGCCTTGTAGTCTAAGAGTACGCGGTCGGCTGCGTGTTCGGGTCGTCCAATGACTACCCAATTGTCCGCTTCGGAATTGAGGCTTTGAATATCGTCCCAACGGCCTTGGACGAGTAGGACATCGCCGCAGTGCATCTTTGTGTCGGCTATTTGGTCAGTGATATAGCTGTTGCCTCGTCTAATTCCGATGACGTTGATGTGGTGGGCCTTTCGCAATCCGGAGTTGCGTATACGTAGTCCTTCAAGACGCGAATCGGGCATTACGACTATTTCGGCAAGTCCCACATCGTAGAATTCAAGGCTGCTATCGCCGTCATCGCAGCGGTGCAGCCCCAGCTCGGCGGCCATGGTGTCCAAATCTTGACTCTCACCTCCGGCGTAGATTGTGTCCCCGGGCGCAAGTACGGTGGCGGCTTCGGCAATATCTTGTGTGATGTCGCGTAGCAGCCCTAAGGAAGAGCGGCGCTCGTTGCGTATTTCGAATATGGCCACGCCGTAGCGACCCTGTGTATCCAGATCGCGTATCGATGCACCGGCTGCCGCTGTGCCGGCCTCAACGGTGTAACGACGTATGCGTCCGGGTAGATTGTATTCACGTGCAAGGTCTTGGGGTGTCTTGTGTACGTCTTCGTCTTGATGCTTGCTGCGGTTTTTGGATACCAGCATACGGCTTAGAGGCAATAGTACGGCGATGCCTATTGCCAGACAGACAGCACCCACGGGCAGAAATTCGAAGAACCCGAGGCCTTGGTATCCGTTTTCGACAAGCACCTCATCTATAACAAGATTTGGCGGCGTACCTATGAGGGTGAGCATTCCTCCGAGGCTTCCGGCAAAAGCCAAAGGCATAAGTAGACGTGAGCTTTGGAAACCGGCTTGTGCGGCCATACTTATGACAATGGGCATCATCAAGGCAACGGTGCCTGTATTGCTGACAAATGCGCCGATGAAGGCAGTAGCGGCCATAACCAATAGGAAGGTCGGCGTTTCCTTGCCGTGTGCCACGCGTACCAATCCCGAGCCTACGGCACGTGCCAAACCGGTGCGTAGAACAGCGCCGCCTACGACAAATAATCCGGCCATCATAATTACTATGGGTGAGGCAAATCCGGCGAGTGCTTCGGCGGGGGTGAGTACTCCGCTCACGAGGAGAACGGCGAGTGCTGTCAGGGCAATAACGTCTGAACGTATGCGGCCCCAAACGAACATGGCCACGGTAAGGGCCAGGACTGTGAGTGTAACGGTCATTTATTGTCGTTGTTAGTGGCTGCCGGCGGTGTGTATGGTGGCTATTATGTACCATCGTTAACGGATTCGGCGAGCCCGCAGTGGAGTCGTTTTTTGTGTACAAAGTTACAAAAAATACATGATACTACCGTATTGCAGATTAAACGGGCAAGCGCGAAATTACGAAAAGTGTTTGAAGAATTCTATTTTCGGGGTGGAAAAGTTGAGTTTTTTCCTCGGCCTTGAGTTGAGCTTCTTTTGGATATCCATGAGCTGTCGGGCGCTAATCTTTTCGAAGTCAGCGCCTTTGGGGATGTATTGGCGGACAAGCTTGTTTGTGTACTCGACCAGCCCTTTCTGCCATGACGAGTAAGGGTCTGTGAAGTACACCGTCGCGCCGCCGAGGCCCTTTGTGATGCGCTTGTGTGCGGCGAACTCGGAGCCGTTGTCGGTGGTTATGGTCAGGACGCAGACGCGGTAGGCTATGAGCAGCGTCACCACGGCCTTTGCCAGGTCCTTGGACTTCCTGCCGTGGGGGAGTCGGTACAGGATGGCATACCCGGTCAGGCGTTCCACCAGCACGAGTATCGCCTGGTACCCGTTCTTCCCGATTATCAGGTCCATCTCCCAGTCCCCGAAGCGCGTGCCGTCCGCCTCCGCCGGGCGTTCGGAGATCGGCGTCCGGTCGGGGATGTTCTTTGCCGAGGCGCCCTTGTAGCCGCCCTCGCGGAGTTTCTTTCCCCTGTTGCGGAGGTTTTTGTAAAGCGTGCCGCCGGCCTTGCGGTCCTGCTTCACCCAGTTGTAAATGGTGGTGTGGCTGACTTTTATGCCCCTGCGGTTCATGTGCCCCGATATCTGCTCGGGTGACCACTGGAACTCCCGGAGCAGCCGCAGGCACTCGGCCTTTACGTCCTGCGGTATGGCGTTAGAGGGTATGCGCTCCCTGCGCTCGAGCGCCATCTCGTGGGCGCCGCGGGTGTATACCCCGTGTTTGTTACTGTTGCGCGAGAGTTCGCGGTAGATGGTCGACTGGTGCACGCCTATTTCGTTGGCTATAAAGGCGGTAGACATTCCGCTTTTATTATACGCGTAAATTTCCGACCTTTGTGCAGAGGTTAGCTGTTTGTACATTGCAATATGAATTTAAGTTTAACAAATTTAGTTAATCTCTGGGAGACTTCGGTCTCCCTTTTTTCATATTGCCCGTTTTTCCTGCCGGTCTCCGCCCATGGGGGCGCCCCCATGGGCGGAGACCTCCGTGCTACCCGCATTTTTCGCGGTAGCCTGTTTAACTTAGGTATCTGCCCTTGTCGCCTAATGTGTATGCGACAACACAAAGGGCTGAACCTAATTTGAGGTGCAGCCCCTTGGTATGAGAAGAAAACTATATTTATTGCAAGGTTTATTGCAGATTGATGTACTGTTTCAGTGCATCAACATATTCTTCGAATGCCTTTCGGCCTTCTTCGGTAATTTGGCACGTAGTGCGAGTTTTCTTCCCGACAAAACCCTTCTCTACGGATATATATCCGGCTGAAGAAAGTTTGTCGAGTTGCACACTCAAGTTGCCCGCTGTCGATTCGGTTTTCTCACGAAGATAGACAAAATCGGCTTCTTCGACGTTCATCAGAATCGACATTACGGCAAGCCTCAGTTGAGAGTGCAGCAATGGATTCAGTTCCTTCATTTGCGGTTGGCTTTATGGTTGAGGATATGACCCGGGATAATCATCATGGCTGCAAAAGCAATAATGAACATCGGCATGAACCATGTTGCGACCAATTTCACATGGGCGGCAATGCAGCAGAGGGTAAAGAGTCCGAGCAAAAGACCGATAGATCCTCCGGTTATAAGGCATTTCTCCCTGATAACAAGACCTTGCATGATTTCAGCCATAGGAACGATGACAAGCGCAAGGGCAAACATCATGCTCCATGCGTCCTTTCCTCCGAAGAGTAGAAAGCCAAGGCAGAGGAAAGCTGAAGCTATCGCGGCATAGCCAACAATCGACCATATTTGGGAGGAAAGCCGATCCGTGTAACTTTTCGTTCCCGTTTCAACACGCTGTTTTTTCGCCATGATCGGCGTGGCTATGCCGCCGATTATCCAGATGAGGAACCAGAACCAGTTGTATGCGGCATTGTGGGTGGTGACGAGAAGCACCCAGATGAGAGCCGTTACGGCCACTATGAGATATCCCCACATAAGTAGGATGTTGCCGCTCCCCTTGACGAGTCGGTCTTTGGTTCGCGATATCATCGAGGTTATGATTTCGATGCTCTCAAATTCTGTTATTTTTCTTTCTTCCATATTTGGAGGTTTTATTGTTTCACAAAGCGGTTTATACCGTAAACCATGTCGAGAAAAATAAAAGAGCAAACTCGCGCGTTGTCGCTCCAATTACTTTTTGACTGCAAAGATAAAGCGGTTTATATTATAAACCAAATTTTATTTAAATAAAAAATGTTAAAGTTTTCGTTGTCGGGATAGGCGGTTGAATTCCAACCGTTTTATATGAACGGTTAGTGGCTATGAATAGAAAGCCGCACTCCGTTGAATTGGGGTGCGGCTTTCGCTATGGATGAAAATCGTGGCCGGATTCCCCGGCTTTGAAATTGCGCAGATTATGCCTCGGCTTCGGCGGCGTTGAGAATCTCGAGCATCTTGATTGCCGAAGCTGGAATGCGTGTACCGGGGCCGAAGATGGCTGCGACACCTGCCTTATAGAGGAAGTCATAGTCCTGTGCAGGTATTACGCCGCCGGCGGTGACGAGGATGTCTTCGCGACCGAGTTTTTTAAGTTCGGCGATAACCTGAGGTATGAGTGTCTTGTGACCTGCGGCAAGGGAGGACACGCCCAGAATATGCACATCGTTTTCTACGGCTTGGCGTGCGGCTTCTGCCGGGGTTTGGAACAAGGGACCCATGTCGACGTCGAACCCGCAGTCGGCGTAGCCTGTTGCTACGACTTTAGCTCCGCGGTCGTGACCGTCTTGTCCCATTTTGGCTATCATAATACGCGGCTGGCGACCTTCGCGACGAGCGAAGTCGGCGCACATTTCCTGGGCTTTCTTGAAGTCCGGGTCGTTCTTTGTTTCGCTTGAATACACTCCTGAGATGGTTCTGATGATTGCTTTGTAACGTCCTACGACTTCTTCGCAGGCATCGGATATTTCGCCGAGGGTTGCACGCAGTCCGGCTGCCTTGACGGCGAGGTCCAGCAGGTTGCCTTTCTTGGTGCGTACGCATTCGGTGATTGCAGCAAGAGCCTCTTTGACTTTGGCGGTATCGCGGTGAGCCTTGAGGTCGTTGAGTCGTTCGATTTGCTCTTTGCGTACCTCGGTATTATCGATTTCGAGGATATCGATGGGATCTTCGTGGTCAAGACGGTACTTATTGATACCGACGATGGTCTGACGTCCGCTGTCGATACGAGCCTGTGTGCGTGCGGCTGCTTCTTCGATACGGAGTTTGGGTAGTCCGGTTTCGATAGCCTTGGCCATACCGCCGAGTTTCTCGATTTCCTGAATATGGTTCCAGGCGCGGTGGGCGATTTCGTTGGTGAGCGCTTCGATATAGTACGATCCGCCCCAGGGGTCGATCTGTTTGGTGACCATAGTCTCTTCCTGGATGTAGATCTGCGTATTACGGGCGATACGGGCACTGAAGTCCGTAGGCAGGGCGATGGCTTCGTCAAGCGCGTTGGTGTGCAGTGACTGAGTGTGACCCAGAGCGGCGCCCATAGCTTCGATACAGGTTCGTCCTACGTTGTTGAAGGGGTCTTGCTCGGTGAGCGACCATCCGGATGTCTGGGAGTGGGTACGCAGTGCGAGAGACTTGGGGTTCTTGGGGTTGAATTGCTTGACAATCTTAGCCCAAAGCATACGAGCTGCACGCATTTTGGCTACTTCCATGAAGTAGTTCATACCGATGGCCCAGAAGAAGGACAGACGTGGTGCAAAGGCATCGATATCCATGCCGGCGTTGACACCGGCGCGGAGGTATTCGAGACCGTCGGACAGGGTGTAAGCCAGCTCGATGTCGCAGGTTGCACCTGCTTCCTGCATGTGGTATCCGGAGATAGATATCGAGTTGAACTTGGGCATATTCTGCGAGGTGTACTCGAAGATGTCGGCTATGATACGCATCGAGAATTCAGGCGGATAGATATAGGTGTTACGCACCATGAATTCCTTGAGAATATCGTTCTGGATTGTACCGGCCATCTCGTCAAGTTTGGCACCTTGTTCGAGACCTGCATTGATGTAGAATGCGAGTACCGGAAGTACGGCGCCGTTCATGGTCATGGACACGGACATCTTGTTCAGAGGTATACCGTCAAAGAGGACCTTCATATCTTCGATCGAGCAGATGGACACACCGGCTTTACCGACGTCACCCACTACGCGAGGGTGGTCGGCATCATATCCGCGGTGCGTTGCAAGGTCAAATGCCACGGAAAGACCTTTCTGACCGGCGGCAAGGTTGCGGCGGTAGAAGGCGTTGGATTCGGCGGCGGTGGAGAAGCCTGCATACTGACGGATGGTCCAAGGACGCAGGGGGTACATTGCGCTATACGGGCCACGTAGGAATGGGGGAATACCCGATACGTAATGCAGATGTTCGAGGCCTTGGAGGTCTTCTTTAGTATATATGGGTTTGACGGGGATAAGCTCCGGTGTAAGCCACTTGTCTTCGTCGGCTACTGTAGGTGCCGGGGTGGCGACGGGACCAAAGCCGTCTTTGGTAAAGTCTATTGTTTTGAAATCTGGTTTCATACGGCACGTGGGTTATTTGAGAAGACGGTTGTTGAAGTCGCGGAGGGTGTCCAGGACATTGACGCGTACGTGTACGTAGTCGTTGATGCCGAGGGCCTTGAGGTCGTCCATGCAGGCGGGAGCGCCGGCAACGACGAATTGTGCGCGGCCGTTGAGGTATTTGAATGCCTCGGGAGCGAGGGTGGCGTACTCGTCATCGGAGGAGCACAATACGATAACATCGGCTTTTTTCTCGAGGGCGGCATCGATGCCTTGCTCTACGGTGTCAAATCCGAGGTTGTCGATGATTTCGTATCCGGCGCATCCGAAGAAGTTGCTGGAGAATTGAGCACGAGCCAAACGCATAGCCAAGTTGCCGATGGTGAGCATAAACACCTTGGGACGGTTGGCTGCGGCCTCGGTGGCCAGACGGAGTTGCTCGAAATCGGAGGCTGCACGCTTGGTGGGCAGAGCCTTGGCAGGATCGCCTTCGGCAGCGCATCCGCATTGGCCTTCGCTATCTTTGATCTCGATTTTGTCAGCGGCCATTTCGTTGATGTTGGGGTACTGGTTGGTGCCCAGAAGTATCTCCTTACGACGAGCAACGTCGGTGTGGCGCTTCTTGGAAGCCTCGGTGACGGCCTGTTGTACGGTTCCGTCAGCGACTTTGGCAAAGAATCCGCCGGCTTCGTCTATGGACAGGAAGAGTTTCCAAGCTTCGCGAGCTATGGATACGGTGAGTGTCTCCACGTAGTAGGAGCCGCCTGCCGGGTCGATAACCTTGTCCATGTGTGATTCTTCCTTGAGAAGGAATTGCTGGTTGCGAGCGATACGTTCCGAGAATTCATCCGGTTTTTTGTACGGTGCATCGAATGGGGTGACGGTGATGGAGTCTACACCTGCAACGGCTGCGGACATTGTTTCGGTTTGACTGCGCAGAAGGTTGACGTGTGCGTCAAAGATTGTTTGGTTGTAGCGCGAGGTGGAGGCGTGTACCATCATCTTGGCTGCGGCTTCGTCTGCGGGCTTGTATTGTTTGACGATGTCGGCCCAAAGCATACGTCCGGCGCGGAATTTGGCGATTTCCATAAAAAAGTTGGAGGATACGCCCATATCGAATTTGATGCGACGGGCGGCTTCATCGACGCTTACGCCGGCCTCGGTGAGGGCTGTCATCCATTGTGCGCCCCAAGCCAGTGCGTATCCGAGTTCTTCGTAGATGAACGCGCCTGCATTGCAGAACATCGCGCTGTCGACATCAATAACGCGGAGTGTGGGAATGTCCTTGACAGCCTCGATGAGGGCTACGGCCTTGGATACCACGCAGTCACACAGAGGAGCGCCGTGGCGCAGTGCTTTGCGCAGGGGATTGAAAGCGATGCTTCCGCGGAAAGCTTCGGTAGCGCCTTGTGCCTTAATGTATTCTACAAGGGCTTTGGCCACTTCCACGGCTTTACCGGGGCAGCAGTCGAGGTTGATTTCGACTTTGGTCAGGTCGATGCCATCGAGCAGCGTGGAAACGTCTGCTGCTTCGGCTACCTTGAATCCGAGGGAGGTAATACCGCGAGTGAGCACATCGCGTGCGTCGGCATTAGCCTGCTTGGGATCTTCGGCGAGGATTTCCTGGCGAGCATACCAATCATTGTCGGTGCGCGTACCGCGTACGTAAGGGAATTGTCCCGGAAGCGAGTTGGTTGTTTTGGAGTCTTCGATGTCTTCTATGCGATAGATAGGCTGGACATTGAATCCTTCGTTGGTTCTCCATACCAGCTTTTTGTCGAAATCGGCACCCTTGAGGTCCGTCTCGACTTTCTTCCGCCACTCATCATAGCTGACGGGAGGGAACTGGTCGAATAGTTTTTCTTTGTTTTCTGCCATAACTGGTCTACAATAATATATAGGGTGTTATTTGGTTGCGTATAGGGTGATATCGCGGGCACGCTCGTGCGCCCGCAAAATCTGCCACAAAGTTATACATTTGTAAATGACGCCCAAAATTTTTTAGCGAAAAAATTCCTTAATTGTGCGCGTATCGGGTGTTTTTCGCCTTTCGGGCTGTCAAATTTGTATTTTGATAAAATTTATGCGTAATTTGTACGCTGAAAATTTGGAGGCTTCAAATATATTGTGTAATTTTGCGTTATAAATACACAAAAAGATTAAATGCTATGATAGGAGCAATTATCGGAGATATTGTAGGGTCTGCCTACGAATTCAATCCCACAAATGATTATGACTTTGAATTTTTCCCGAATGAAGCAAGTTTCACTGACGATACAATCTGTACTATCGCTATAGCCGATGCTTTGCTACGCGATCGTGATTTTGGCGAAAGCTTGCATGACTGGTGCCGTCGCTATCCTAATCCCAAGGGCGGTTACGGAGGCCGATTTGCTGCATGGGTGCGCAGTGACAACCCTCAGCCGTACAACTCTTTCGGCAATGGCTCGGCAATGAGAGTAAGCCCTGTCGGCTGGTGGTTCTTTGAAACATCGGAGGTCTACAATGCTGCTGCTCAAAGTGCTATATGTACTCATAATCATGAAATGGGTGTAAAAGGGGCAGCTTGTATTGCCATTGCTATTTTCGGCGCCTTACAGCGCCGCAATGATGGCCAGAAATCGGACGAAATCAAGCAAGCCATTCTTGAACTTGGAGCCGAGTTACACTACAATTTGAATATCAATATCAATCAAGTCAAGAACCGCTTTGATGAAACTTGCCAAGGGACAGTACCTGTGGCTCTTTGGATAATCGGGCAGAGTGACTCCTTCGAGGATGCCATCCGGCGAGCTGTCAGTCTCGGGGCCGATGCTGATACGCTTGGCGCTATCGTAGGCAGCATCGCCGAAGTTATTTGGGGCATTCCCGAATGGATGAAGAAAAAGGCTTTGTCGTACCTTCCTAAGGAAATGGGAAAGGTGTTGCGAAACTTTCGTGCGGCAGTCAGGGCGCGCCGCGAGGAGCATGATAAACTTATGGAACAAAGCTTAATCATGCTCTGGAAGCTCGGACTCGGCAATATGGGACGCTATTTCAATGACGAAAACCCGCTTCCGGACAAGACGAAAATTGCCACGAAAGATTCATGGTCGACTGAACCATGGCCCGAAGAAAATGACATAACTTTTATGAAAACCGATATTGATGTCTCGGAAGCGGATATGGATATCCTTCGTCGGGGGCATATTCCTGATGCAATGGAGGACCATTGGTTTATGTACTGTGACGATAAGGCCATCTGCTATTACCGCAGTTGGACCGGGATGCCGGCCTTTGAAGCAAGGTATGTAAAGACACCTTCGGGTGTGAAGATTACAAGTCTTAAGATGCATCACGGACTCAGCCAATGGGGCGTCAACGGCGATAAAGCCGGATTTGCACTTTTTCTATACCTAATTGATGCCGAGACAGACAATTATCCTAATGAAGCGTGGCACAACTACCTCACGGCATGGAGTAAACACAACACAAAATAGTATAGCCGCCGGAAAGACGGAAGCCGACAGAAGCCGACAGGGCAGGGCAACCGCATCAAAAAACGAGGAAGATTAACGACCTTGGAATTACCGGG
>ERZ1026780.1742-NODE-1742-length-13751-cov-23.430710_pt1 | contig 13751 bp, 17 predicted proteins | sample MGYA00380126_ERZ1026780 | MGnify/ENA primary metagenome ERZ1026780 (study PRJEB33269, sample SAMEA4719762) | human gut metagenome | biome: human-associated habitat; feature: organic feature; material: feces | place: Cameroon | collected 2013-10 ... | reverse complement strand
GGATCCCGTCCCGCAAGACAAACAGACCCAAGGCATCATCGCCTTCAATGACCTCATAGTCAACGACCCCCGTGTAGAGTCCGTTCTCCTCCCACTCCGCGACGGCCTCAATGTCATCCGGAAACTGTAAGCTAGTCAACCAAGAGGACCATGACACCTCTCGGTTGACCGGCAACCTATATTTATCTCACACTGAAGGCGAAGACGCAGTGGCTGGTGTAGGTTTCACTCGGACGAAGGATGGCTGACAATCTCAACGTCATCATCATTTAGGCCTTATGACCTTGATGAAATCCTGTCGCTTCCCATTTTTGTATCCCACACAGTACGACACCATCTGATCCTTGTATCCCGCCATGAACCACGCATTCCCCTCTGGAGTCCAGACGCTGTCAAGTTGACTATCGACCTTGATTTTTTGGGCATTGGCATTCAGGACACTACTCAATAGTTTTTGTGTGTAAAAAGCAAGTATTCGACCAACAATTTTCAGAAAAATTAATTTCTGCAGATTTCGGAAAACTGGTTCTGCATATTGTGATTGATAAAGCAGTGATGCGGCAGCGCGCTGCCGCATCACTGCTTGGCGCTTAAGGTCTATGGTTTAACATCTATCTTTCGTCCTGAAGTACTTGCTCAACAGTCATCTCGAGGATGTCCAGTTTTATCTGCCATTCCTGATATGAGTATGGACTGGTCGGACTGACTTGTCCACGGATTCCCCTCTCTTCCGCCTCCTGCATTCTCACCTCATCATCCAGAAAGACGCGATATGCGTCTTGGAACTCATTCAGCGCCGTACGAAGAACTTCTTGATTTTTCTTTTTCATTTACCTATCCTCCATATTTTTAGTCAGAAAGCCTGAGCGGTTTTCCATACGATACGACGATCCCACGAGTTTGACAACATCACAATGGAACAGAAGCCGATCTAGGAGAGCGGTAGCAAGTACTTAATCCTGAAGAACTTCCACCCATTCGGTAGGCGCTTTGTTCGTGGTTATGATGACGGATGCTTTCTCATGCATGGCGTTTATCAGATTGAAGAAAGCGACAGATTCCTCCTTTTTCATCGGCATAAGCATGATGTCGTCTATGGCTATGAGATTGCATTTGAGTATTCCACTGTAAGCACTCATTGCCGAAGATGTCATATCCTTCATTCTTAATATGTTTATGAGACCATCCATTGTCAGGAACTGAGCCCTGTAACCCCTCATTACGGCATCTCTAACGAGTCCAGCAGCCATGAAAGTCTTGCCGGTGCCGGCGGGGCCCATAAAGATGAGATTGTACATCTGGTCAAGCCAAACGAGTTCCCGCAGTTGTTTCAACTGAGGTTTGGTGACGCCGGCACTGTGATTGAAGTCGAAGCAGTCCAGGTCGCAGTTACGCGGCAACTTTGCCTGTCTCATTCTGCGCACGAGGTCGTTCTGCTGACGCGACGCTGTTTCTGCCTTAAGGATGTTCATGATGAAGTCCATATATGAGGGTTTGTCTATCTGTGCCTTGTGGATTATATCTCCGCAGTTGTTCCTCAAGTTGCTCAGACGCAGAGCTTTGGCATATATCCGGATGTCCTCGGTGCTGATTTTCATTGTCTCTTCCATCACTTGTCCTCCTCTCCGTTTATAATGGCGCCATAAGTGCCGACAGACCTTTTCTCTGGAGCAAGGTCGGCAATATGTGATGCGGCATCCGTCGCAACCGGTTTGCTTTTCGGCTGATTCCCCATCCTGTCAGCCAATTGCAAAGCCATCTCTCGCATGACATTGGCATTGTATACCTTTGACTCCGCAAACATCTCCAGAAGAGTATGTGCTGTAGTCTTGTCATAATCGGTCAAGAGCGATGCCATTGATGTCACACTCTTGCGATAGTAACGTGGCCTATTGTCATGAAGCCCCTTCAGAAAGCATGATAAAAGGCTGTCATCAGTCCATTCATTGAAAAAGGTGTGCAGTATCTGCTCGGATTCAAGTATGTCGCGGCTGCGGCTGCCGGCATGCTCGTCCTTATTGATATACTTACCTCGAAAGGGGCTTATCTTGTGCCTGGCTATCAGACCGAAGTCCTTAGGCTCATATATCTCCGACTCATTGCTGTCCACGTTCTTGACGACCAGCACCTTGGTCCCCTGGCCGGTATACGTCCCGAGTGGAAGACTATAGAAGTTGCTGTGATACAGCAAGGTGTTGTCCTTGCGGACAGAGTACTCCCTTGCTTCCATCTCCGGCTCCTCTATCTCTTCTACGTAAAGCGCAAGCATAGGTTGCTCCTTCTTGAACTCTTCCTCAGGAATGAGTCTGGTGCTGCTATTGACCTTAGCGTTTGCAGTCCTGGACAGCCAGCCGATGGCTTCGTCGTTGAGACTCTCTATGTTGACATATGTGCGTCCCGCAAGGAAGTTGTTCTTCACATACTTGACCACTGCCTCCGACTGGCCTTTGCTGGCCGGGTCATAAGGCATGCAGAAGACTGGTTCAAAGCCTGCTGCGTTGACATATCTGGCGAACTCTTCGGTCATCACATAGTCACCGAAGTTCTCGCTTACAAGCATCTTGCGGTCCTGATCATAGATGACTTTTCGAGGCATGCCGCCAAAGTAGTTGAAGGCCAGATGATGGGCATAGATTGTTGTCTTTGAGGTGAATGGGGTGTTCTGTAAATACACGAACTTATACCTTGACCGTTGCAGTACCATTACCATAAAATACACCTTCACCTGGCTGCCCTTTGATGTCCGCAGCACTTTCTCGCCGAAGTCCACTTGGGCTTTCTCGCCGTATTCGCAGTCCGGAACCTTGGACATCTGCCGGCCGCATTCCTGCACCTTGGGTAAATCCTCCCGTTCACGAACCAGACGCACCGTATTGTACACGGTACGCTCCGACACTTCCGGCAGTTCAGGAAAATGCTCCTTCAGACGATCACGGATCTGGGCTGCAGACAAGAAAGGGCAGTCCTGCAGTAACTGCTTGATGAAGCCTTCGAAGGCTTCCAACTTGCGTTTCCGGCGAAGGATTTCGCTGGAAATCAATCCCTCAAACTCCTTCTCGTTCATTCGCTGGTAGCGACGGATCGTGTCCCTGCTGATGCCCAGCTTCAGCGCAATCTGCATCTGACTAAGGGATTTTCGGGATAATTCATTAATTTTGCTCCACATAGTGACAATTGAAATTAAACTTAACTGTGTCATGGTTGTCTGTTTTCAGACCTTAAGCTTTTCTAAAATAGACAACCATGTTCTTTTTTTTCAAAATCTCACTGCAGAACTCATTCTTCACGAATCACCTGACGACTCTTATTTTCTGAAATCGGGTGGTTCTAATTTTCTGAAATCTGCGGAAACAAAGTTACTGCTTTCAGGACCACGCTCGCACTTCACGCTGGAAGTCCTGAACTCCCTGACGGGCCTGGAGGCCGTTGGCCCCTGAAGGGAGTTCAATGTCGCCAGCCGCCCCGACGGAGCGGATTCGGAGGTGGAAGGGTCGAACTCGCACTGAAGGAGACAGTTAAGATAATCGGGGTTGTGTAATCTGGCGGCGACAGCCGACTGTTACACAACTAAGTTCCGATTATGTTTGACTTTCGGATTCGAGGGATAAGGGTTGCGCTGCACTTTGGGAGCGGAGTCGGTTATGGCCCCTGTGGGGCGGTGGGGCAGATGATGGTCGAGTCTTCCGGCTTTCGGGAAAAGACGGGAGTCTCGACACCGCTACTTAATTCTGCATTCGTCCTTTCCGATTACAACATCACAGCAGGTACAAGAATTCCAAGTTCATATAACTGCCGTTTCTCATCATCAGAACAATCCAAACTAACTACTTCGTTTTCAGTCGTGGAGAGAATTTCATAGATTTTCCTGTTTACTCGTACGATTTTACCAGTCAACCTATTCATTATGAAATTATTGTCAGAAAGGACGAATAAGCCGACATAAGGTGAGACCTCAAGAGCCATCCCCGTAGAATATTCAAATAAAGGAAAGAACTCTGTTGTATCTATGTTAATCAAATACTTATGGATATGTAACCATCCTTGCCATTGATCAAAATAGGATAGAAGTAAATCACCAAGGATGCCGAATACGTAAGATAGGGATTCAACTGCATATTGATTTATTGGTTTCATTTTGTCAGGAAAGATTGCCTGATGAATTTTCCATCGAATTTCGTAATTGTCATTGATACTGCAAGTAATAGGAAGTATCGGAATTCCAGTGAAATAGGATAGGTATGCTGGACCTTGCCGTACAGAAATCGTTTCATTTAAGAATGGAATACTGACATTTTGTTCTTCATTTTTCATTCCCGAATTCCAATCAACATACAGACCTACTGAATATCCCTTTTGGATGAATGAAAGAAGTCTGATTACTGTGTCACTACTATCTGCAGCAAGAACCTCCATTTGGGAAGAAGACCCTTTAAAAAGTGTTTTTGACAGCTCAAGATTTGAAAGAAGAACTTTACGGATAGAATCGATATCATACACAGATGTATCAACAACGAAAACGATATTGATATTGTGTCTCACCAAAAGCATCTCAAAGGATCTAAATGCTCCTAAATGAAAAGAGGTAATGACAGACGACTGTTTTAGAAGTTCAATTGAGCCTTCTGTTTCAATAAAGGATTGATTCCAGTCCACCGCTGTGAGAAACTGTGGGGTATTCTCCAAAATCTTTAGTTTCAATAGTTTCTGGTAGATTGTCCTATGTTCCTTAATTGGAATTTGCGGCATCAGTCTCAATAAATTGGAAGACATTGAGCAAAAAGCCTTCAAGTTTCCGGAAAGAAACTCTCTCTCCACAATGGAACCAACAACTTCATCAACGGCAGAATCAACCAGTTTAAGAATTCCAGACTCATCCATTGTCATTTGTTATTAAGATGTCGTCGAAAAAAAGGTTTTGAGATTTTGAAAAGAATTACTGCCAAGATTCCCATCACCAAAATCCTGTTAAGAACCATAAACACAGTGTTGACATCCCACTGAATATTTCCTATGTTTGAGAAGAACGCAACCGACTTGATAATAGCTTGGACTGAAACAGCAAACAACATCAAAATCATGAAAAACACAAAAATAAGACGAAAGATAGAATAAATGGAGAGAACAAGTCTCTGCCAAAATGAAAAACTATTTTGTCTAACCTTAAATGGGCTTTTCTTGACGAAGAAACGGACTATTTGACCGTTAGACTCCTTAAGCAGGTTAGGAATATCAGTTAAATCTGAAAGAATCCAATACCCATCAAACTTAAAAAAAGGAATAAGATTAACAATAATAATAATTATATTAACTGTCGTCAATTTGAAAAAGATTCCTCTTAGAAATGCCCCGTCACAAATCAGAAATATAAATATAAGGACAATGTTGAAAATCATTTGGGTAGTTATTCCACCAAGATTAATTTTGACTCTGGACATCTTCGACAAACTCCAAGCCTCGGTCAAATCAACATACATCATCGGCATTATGAAATATAGCCCTGCTCCGATTTCCTTTGGGCGAAGCTTCTCTGATGAAGAAGCCGCTATGTGTCCAAGCTCGTGGCAAAATAGAATCAATGATAAAAGCAAATAGACAATAATAATCTGGAGAGTCTCCTCAGCAGGAAAAAGGGTGGAAGAATAATTGGAGAACATCCAAAGGCACGCAAAACAGTTCAACACCGTTATAGCAATGAATATGAAAGGGAAAGCACCCTTGAAAAGGGGCGTGAATATTTTAGCGATTTCTGTTGCCACATCTGCCTTCAAAAGGCGAGTTGTCCACCAGTAATTCTCCATTCCTGGAAGTCGGCTACATGAAGCATTAGCCCCCGAAGAAGACTCAAACAAAGGAAGTATCTTTTCTTTTATGATTTCAGAGACTTGATCGTTCGAAATATCTTTATCAGCAACAATGGAATACAATTGCTCGATAGTTTCCGCTTGTCGGGATGCCTTAAGAACCTCAAAGACGGATCTGCCAACTTGATAGTACTTTTGGTTAAAGCACAATAAGAGTCGGTCTCCCTGAACAACAAGTTCATAGTTATATCTGTTGATGACATTAATCATAGTAATCTTGATAAGGTCCCCTCTGAACCTTATACTAAGATGATAAGATCCAGAGGGGAAGTGATTGACTCAACTAAAGATTGATGATGACGGTATCAATTTCAATTGAGGCTTCTGATGTTGCAGCTGCGGCAACTACCGGCTCGAATCTGTTCTCGAGTTCGACGATGTTCATTTCATCAAACATAGCGAATGGTTTTAAATAATTAATAATTAGGTAATAATAAAGTACATTAATGAAATCCTTCATTCCGCGGTTAGTCAGGATATTCTTCAGTACTTGTTTATGATGTTCTTTAGTGATTCATATGTATTTGTTCCCCAATGAGGAATAATGGACCTCTTGTCTTCCTTATCAAGCAGTACACCTATTTTCTCAATCAAAGATGAAAAATCTTCATCCAACTGATGACCCGTAGACTTTGCCATATTTATTTTGAAAGCCAGAAGAAGAAGAAGCGCTCTCGGATTGTCAGAATTAATGACAAGAGCTCTATTGTAGGAATCAAGAACAGATGCATAATATGACCGCCCATTCTGAATAGGGTTTGCAGCTATCAACGCATAGTAATAGTAGCCTTCAACTGTACTGACCTCTGACTGGTCAGCCTCTTTCTCAAGCTTCAATTTATCAATATAATTCTTTGCGTCCTGAAGCAGAGCAGCATTGTCAGGATTTTTGTTGCCTATCGTGGCCTGAATTTCATAAAGGGCAATGTAATAGTCCGTAAGCCAGTTTCCATTAGGGAACATAGCTTCTATTCTCTTTAGTTCAGATATACATTCAAAATACTTGTCCTGTCTTGAACTCTGCTCGCATTTAGAAATAGAAGAAGTCATCAGTTCCTCATAACTTCCTGCCGGTGCTGTTTTTGTGGTATTTCCTAAAGCACCACAGGAACATAAACACATAGTTAAAATAAGTGCTGATAATAACTGGTTCATTTAATTATTGATTTTAATTGTTATTGATTTATTCTCATCTAACTTGAATTTGGATTGTCTAAAAGAAGGGTAACCCCGATGATTGTTAGATACTCCATATGGTTCTATAGGAAGAGATAGAAAATAGTCCATTTTCCTATTGCCGTTAATATCTTGAACAACAACAACTGAATATTCACCAGCAGGAAGACGGAAAGAAACACGTTCACTTGATCTCTTGACAGGTATAACCATTGTTGCAGACTTTTTCTTTTGTTTAAACGATGCTTCATCGTTATACACGGCAAAGCAAAGTTCTCCCTTTATTATTGCAATGTTCACTATATCAACTGTCAAGTTATAATTCGTGTCTTCAACAGAAGCAAGGGAGGGTAAAATAATAAACAGGAGTATTGTAAGATTAAAAATTAGAGACTTCATAAGCATGTGAATTACTGATTGATAAAAATATTCCAAGATAAACGAAACGGTCCCGTGAGGCTACGACCGGCACTCCGGAATAGTGTCCATTTGAGTCCGGAGTACCGGAATAAACATAGTTATAAACATTCCTTCTGCCTAAAACATTAGATATGGAGGTATAGACGATTATACGTGGTCCAAGAAGTATCGATGCATTCACATCAAGGCTTCCGTAAGGTTTGGTTTCGGAGTTCATATAACCGCTTAGATTCGGATTATGGTATGGTCTTCCGCTTGCATATGAATATGAGACCCCTATGTAAGTGTTGACAGGTGCAATGAAATATTTTTCTGAAACCGAGAAATTATGTTTAGTACTATATTGAGGTACAGATAGTTCCGGATAAGCCATATATAGTCTGCGGTTGTCATTCAATGAATAGGATACTGTTGTTCTGAAATGCGGTATCAAAGTGCTTTCCACATAGACATCAAGACCCTTGCTCCACCCGTGTCCTTCTGAGACGTAATCACCATCTCTCAACAAAGGAAGCTTCGAATATTTCTTATAGTATGGCTCTATACGTAAGTATATTTTCGGATGTTTGAAAGAAAGACTGGCAATCATATGCCTGGAAAGACCTTGCGACAAGGAGAATCTGTCATATGCCATCACATCATCCTTGGGAGTTTGGCTAAATAAACCATATATCAAAGACATCTGTAGGCAGGAAATAGGCAAGTAGCTGACCGAAAGTCTCGGCATATAGGTGTAATCTTTATTTGAGGAAAGATATTCAAGTCTGTGTGAAAAATTGAATAATACGTGATTGATCGGCATCAAACTGAAATTCTGGTAGGCTGCCAGAAGATAATAACTTAAATCATAACCATTTGAATCTATGTCTTTTGTAATACTATACTCTTTGAGACTCTTGCGTAGGAAACTTTCCGTTCCAACTGACATACGAAATATTCTTCCGAAAGTCTTGTCGAAGGATGTCTTGATGTGCAGTTCGTGGCGTTTGTTGGCGTATATGTCTCCTGAAGAAAGTGCTCCGGTCATTTTGGTGTTTACAAATGAGTATGCTGTTCCGATGAAGAATGTGGATTTGTCGGCAAAATTAGTCGTAATTGTTGAATTGACATAGAAGTTATTCTCACTCATATCCAATCGTCTCGGTGACATACCGGAAACGTTCTGGGTAAATTTAGTCAGATCGTAGCCAGCATACGTCTTGAAGATGCTTCTTCCACCGACATCAGCCTTGTACTGCCCCTGTACCGAAGCTTTCTGATAAGGTTTTTCCCAATTATATTTATCAGGGAATAACTTATTATAAAAGAACATATTCATATAGTCGGCATTGAATGATATTGCTCTTACACCAGAAGACTTAGTCCCCCCGGCATTGAAACTGAAAGGAGATAAACTTACTCCGAATTTGTCTTTGATAGATACATCAGTGGTCTCCATAGGCAGTACAGATGATAGAGCCTGACCATATTCAACATTATAGCCACCTAAAGAGAAGTTGATACCCTTGAAAAGAAAAGGTGAAAAGCGGCTTCTCTGGACACTGTTCTCAGCATTTGTGGTATATGGAACCAGTACGTGCATCCTGTTGATATAAGTCTGAGTTTCGTCACTGTCTCCTCCACGGACATAAAGCCGTCCGTTCTCTCCGACTTTCTGGGATCCAGGAAGAGAATTCAAGGCTGCATAAATGTCTCCGTTAGAACTTCCGGTCATCACTACATCAAGCGAGTTTAACTTTTTGATCTTGTCCCCTGTGCGACCGAATATGAAACTACTGGCCGTAATGACAGCCTCGTCTATGCTTTGGGTCCTTTGCTTCAAGATGATCTTAAGATTCTCCATACAAGAAACACTATCTGAATATTCGTACTGGTCAAACCCGATATAGCTTGCGATAAGAGTGACGTTACCATAACAGGTAGTGGTAAAACTGAATTTTCCATCCATGTCGGAAAATCCTCCCTCAATAGTACCTTTAATAAAGACATTACATCCCACGATAGGTTGGTCGGAAGTATCAACAACCTGACCGCTGATTGTAGAAGGAATCTGCGAATAACAGCGCACATAACCGCTCATCAATAAGATCACAACAGTTACGACGAAATAAGTTTTATGATGGAATTCAATCATTCAAATACAGGTTTAATTGAGTTCAGGTGCAAGTATATCAAGTCTTTTTCGTGTTTTCAATACCTTTTGACATATAACTTGAAAAAGAGGATATTTTACTACATTCCATACGATTCAGCATTTCATCACACAACTTGCATATCATACCTGAGCCTAGTTATAAGTTTCGCTATATAGTCAAGTGTCACCGCACTATTTTATATTAATTTTAGTTTTCGCAACTTTAGGAAAAACAAAAATACAACACTTATGAACCACGTAAAAATGTTATTCTTGAGCCTTCTCAAAAACGATATCACTGTACAAAAAATGATCTACACTCTATCAGAAAAAAACGTATCAGACTACCTAAAACAGGAAGATATTACTGCCTATCAGGCCTACTGTTGTGCAGCACTTGCAAAGGAGTCCAAAAGAACACTTCAAAAAATCCAATATATCAAGGAATACAATACTCTCATTCAGCAAAGTCTATATATAGATAAAGAATGCCTGACCGCAAGGATCATTCGGTTCCTTGTCGAGAAGAATCTAACGAATGTGAAGTTTACTAGTCATCAAGATGAGGATCGCCAATTTCTATATGAACATTCCTCTGATGATGAAGATTATAAGGAATTAATTGAAAAAATGCTTAAATAATGAGTTTCCCGGAACTTTCATCTGCACTTGAGCGTAATGCCGAGTCAAGAATAATCGACACCTCTTTAGCTGTCGATATCTCATATGATCACTTTGCAAAAAATGCGGCCTCTATCGCAAAAGATCTGATCAGAATGAAACTTCCGGAAAAGAGCATTGTGGTCATATACAAGTTCGAATTTCCTATTGATATAGCATGCGTTTGGGTAGCCTGCACTAATGTCGACTTGATTCCATACATCATCGAAAACGATTCTCTTCCTTCTGCGTCCGACATTAACTATAAGGCAGTCATTTCGACTTCACTGAGTGTAAGTATTGAAGGAACTGAGTCTTCGACACTCTCTGACAAGTTTTATATTCATATAAAAAAGGACGGCTCCTTCTTCACAGGGAATGGCGACAGTTTGTTGATTGTCACAAGTTCAAAGACAACTTCCAACATCGCGAAGAAAATCCTACTCGGCAGAAAAGGGACAATCGCGAACATACAATCAAATATCACTGCACTTGGTATCAGAAAAGAAGATGTGACTTTGATTGTACTCCCGATGGAGTATTCATATGGTTTAATAGCACAATTTCTATCACACATATTTGTTGGAAGCACTATCGTCTTCGCACCGAAAATAATCGGAGTCATACATATAAGTGCTCTAATTGAAAAATATTCAGTGAGCAGCATTTTCCTGACACCCCTTTTGGCGCGCCTTATGATGCTTTACAATAAGGATAGGATAGAATCATTGAGTCTTAAATATGTTACCCTAGGTGGAGACAAGGCTATTCCTGAGGATATCCCAAGGCTAAGGTCAATATTCAACTGTCGCATCATAGGAACTTATGGATTCGCAGAAGTTGGACCAAGGGTCGCCACCAAAGAAATTGTTGAAGATGAAAATGAATACGACCTCGGAAACAGTAACGACGGTGTCTATATTGATATTGAAAATAGTCCTATTTATTCCAAACTAACAGGGAAAGAAGACATCGGGTTCCTCAAAGTAAAGACACCGAGTCTCTTTTTAGGTTATATTAACGGAAATATATTGAACAAGAAAAACAAGACTATATTCATTACCAAGGATGTCACATACAGAGAAAACGGAAAATATCATAATCTCGGCAGAGACGGAGATTATCTACTCTTAAAATCCAAACTGATATGGTTCATCGAAATAAAGAGAGAATTGTTCAAGGACATACACATCACTAAAGTCGGAATCAGAAAGATTGAGAATAGATTAAAAATGAGCATTTACGTCAGAGGTCTCAAAGACTATAAACCAGACATAGAAAACACTCTGTCCAAATGCTTCAGTCTATCTCCAGAAAAGGATTATATTTATGAACTACTTGATTTTCAGTCACAAACATATAAATAAAAGAAATGAATCTTTACTATACAAATACTAAAATATCACAAAGATCCGAATATCTAATCTCTCTTCTCGATTCTAAAGAGAGAAAAAGATTATTGAATTCATCTTCGACCAGATTGATGAGAAGGATTTCTCTTATTGAGATGCTCTTTATATTGTTCGGACCTTCGGGAGTCCGTAACTTTAGACATAATGCGGAAGGTAAACCATTTATTGGAGACAGCTTTATGAGTGTCTCTTATTCTGACACAAGAACATTTTGTGCCGTCAGTCAAAAAAATATAGGAATCGATGCTGAACGAATGGTTGCTGGAAAGGCTAGCGCCCTAATACCAATCTTTAATAATTTTTATAATTCAAATATAAGAGACAGCTTTTCATTCTACAAGGAATGGACCAGACTTGAATCCATTGTGAAGTACTCTGGCAATGCCAGTATCTTATCCTACATTCACAAAAAAATTGTCCACGATAATCTGATTACTGTATTCTGTCTGTTAAATAATGATATAATCACCGCTGTCTCGTCAGAAGAAGAACAAATGATAATACCTATAGAAATTAAATATGAATCAAATGATTGATATGACCTCATTTAAAGCACAAGACGTACTTCCACATAGGGGGAAAATGCTCCTTATTGATCGTATTGTAGAATCCGATTTTGATACTTACGCCATAGTAGAGCACAATTCCTATCCTGAAAGGTTTTATTTCGATGGGCATTTCATCGGACATCCGATAGTACCAGGAACTTTAATTCTTGAAATGATGTTCCAAGCTTGTGGAGTTTTAGTCAGACTGAGAAATTTGCGTAATACAGGAAAAATGGTACAGTCTTCCGGTGTTGCGGTAAGTGCCAAATCCGTATATTTTCTAAAAGAAGTGGATATGGATTCAACCATTTCAATCAAAGCTACAAGAAAGTTTTCAATTATGAATTTCAGTACCTTCTACGCAGTAGCAAAAGTCGGTGATGAGGAAGTATGCAAGGCTGAATTAACAATTTATACAAGTCATGAGTAACATCTACATAAGCGGTATAGGTACATATATACACAAAGGATACGGGATCGATACCCTTTGGGGAAATGTTCAGACATCTTCTATCGCTGTCGGAATCAAGTCTGATTGGATAGATTCACGTATCGGCAAAATACGTTTTGGCAAACCAGAGGAGGTATCACTGAAGGAAGAACTCCAACTAACGGATATTCTTCCTCCAATGAAGTATTCGTATTACGGCATGTTGGCTTGCAAGAAGGCTTTGGAAGATGCAAGGTTGACTAATTATCCAAAACAAAGTTCGATTGGAATGGTAATAGACACGGCTGCTGGTACATCAATCGCCGTTGAGGAATATCTTAACAGACTAATTTATCAAGGACTTCATAAGACAAGTCCGATACTATTTACACGAACTGTAGCAAATACTGCTCTTGGAGACATCTCCAGACTATTCAAACTACGTGGTCCAAGTTCCTTGTTATTCAATGAATGTAGTCTGTGCTATGGATTCGACCTTTTAAAGAAGGGTATGTGTGATATTGTGATCTGCGGTTCCATCGAAAGTTTTAACGAATATTATATTCTTTCTGAAAAAATGCTTTTCGGAGACGGATTTGGAGAGTGTTTCTATCTTGGCGAAGGGGCTGCATTTATCGTCCTTGAATCAGAAAAAAGTCTGAAAAAACGCATTGGAAAACATTATGCCTCCATAGTTGATTACTCGGTCAGTTTTGATGGAGAGAATGTCCATAACAGTTCAATAAGAAGCCCTGCGGTATTGAATAGGAATATACAGAATCTGAAGAATCATATTAAAAAAGAAGAATCTATCTGTTGGTCCAGTGCTTGTTTTTCTGAAGCTCAAGTACGTGAATATGAAATGCCAATTATCAAGAGAACTATGTCGGATAAGACAGTAAACCTATTTCGTCACAAACACTTGACTGGGGAAATGAAATCAGTCAGTTCAATTCTTGGTGTTGCTCTTTTATCAAAAAAAATGAGTGAGGAATCCATTTCTTTAGGAGTTGCTAATACGTATCAAGAAGGTGGTTCTAATACATTATTTCTTTTAAAATCAATACTTCGGTAAAAATTTACCGTACTAAAAAGTTAAATAATGGAAGC
>ERZ1026780.1739-NODE-1739-length-13766-cov-7.313106_pt1 | contig 13766 bp, 15 predicted proteins | sample MGYA00380126_ERZ1026780 | MGnify/ENA primary metagenome ERZ1026780 (study PRJEB33269, sample SAMEA4719762) | human gut metagenome | biome: human-associated habitat; feature: organic feature; material: feces | place: Cameroon | collected 2013-10 ... | reverse complement strand
TTGGGAACGAGTGGATGCGACTACCCCAGTCGCATTGAGTTTGACAAGAAACGCAGCTCCGTCGCGCAGGGCGAGGCGGTTGGCAAGGCCGCCGCCGGTTTGCTATAATACGCCCATCGAAGCATCAGGAAGCGGGCGCCCGTGCGTCCGTGCCAACCGAGCGGGAACGCCACGGTGGCTGGGGATTCACCCCGGATGCGCTTCGCAAGTACGAAGAAAGAGAGCACAACATGGCAAAACATGCCGGACGGCACGTTTTCACTTCCGAATCGGTTTCGGAAGGTCATCCCGACAAGGTTGCGGACCAGATTTCCGACGCGATCCTCGACGCCTACCTCAAGGGCGACGCGCAGGCCCACGTCGCGTGCGAGACGATGGTGGGGCCGAACCTCGTCGTCAACATGGGCGAAATCACGGCGCGCGGCTACGAGAAGGTGAACCCCCAGGAGATCGCGCGCGCGGTCGTGAAGGACATCGGCTACGACCGCCCCGGCGAGGGTTTCAGCTGGGACACCTTCAACTACCTGAGCGCCCTCCACGGGCAGAGCCCCGACATCGCGCAGGGCGTCAACCGCGCGAAGGCCGAGAAGCAGGGCGCGGGCGACCAGGGCATGATGTTCGGCTACGCGACGAACGAGACGAAGTGCCTCATGCCGGCGCCGCTCGTCTACGCGCACGCACTGCTGCGCCACTTCACGAAGCTGCGCAAGTCGGGCGCGGTGCCGTTCCTGCGCCCCGATGCGAAGAGCCAGCTTTCCGTCGCCTACGAGGACGGCCGGCCGGTCGCCATCGAGACGGTCGTCCTCTCGCACCAGACGACCGAGGCGGGCGCGTGCCGGAAATGCTACGCCGAGCTGGAGGAGATCGCGCGCGACGTTCTCGCCGGAACGGGCCTCCTGACGGCGCGCACGAAGTTCCACGTGAACCCCACGGGCAAGTTCGTGGTGGGCGGCCCGACGGGCGACAGCGGCCTGACGGGGCGCAAGATCATCGTCGACACCTACGGCGGCATGGCCGCCCACGGCGGCGGCGCGTTCAGCGGCAAAGATCCGTCGAAGGTGGACCGCAGCGCGGCCTACTACGCGCGCTACGCGGCGAAGAACATCGTCGCGGCCGGCCTTGCGGACCGCTGCCAGATCCAGGTGGCCTACGCGATCGGCGTGGACAGGCCCGTCTCCGTGTGCGTGAAGACGTTCGGTACGAACCACGGCGTCACGAACGAGCAGCTGGAGAAGGTGATCCTCTCGGGCAAGGTGTTCGACTTCCGTCCGTACGCGCTGATCGCCGACCTCGGCCTCACGAAGCCGAAGGGCTGGTGCTACCGCGACACCTCCAACTTCGGGCACTTCGGACGCGACGGCTTCCCGTGGGAGAGGACGGACCGCGTGGCGGCGCTCAAGGCCGCGCTCTGACGCCGCGTCAGGCGTAGAGGTCGACGCGCGCGGCGCGGTAGGCGTCGTGCGCGTCGAGCCAGGTCTGGAAGAGGTCGCTCATCCGGTTGGAGGCGAGGGCGGCGCGGAGCGTGTCCGTGCCGGCGAGTTTGTCCAGCCAGGCTGCGCGTGCGTCCTGGAGCAGGTCGCGCCCGTGGCGGCGCATGAGGGCGTTGAGGATGAGCGCGCCCGCGGTGACGGGGTAGAAGGCGCCGGGGTTCTCGATGGAGAGGATGAGGCCGTCGAGGACCTGCCCTCCGTAGGGGCCGCCGGACGGGCGGTAGCGGAGGGGGCGGACGCCGAAGCCGCAGGCGGGGAGGACCTTGCCGATGTCCTCCAGGAGGCGCACGGCGTCAAGCCAGGGGGCGCCGAGGACGCGGAACGCGAAGGGACCGTCCCGGTCGCAGTCCAGGGCCGGGTAGGCTTCGGTGAAGACGGTGGCGGGGTAGAGCGCCGCGCAGTCCCAGTTGCGGATCGCGGGGGAGGGCGGCGTGAAGTTCGTCCACGGCTCCCGCCGGGCGTGCGACCAGTCCCGCATGCGGATGACGGTGAGGTCGACGGCCAGTTTCCCCTCGCGCACGATGTAGGTGGCGCATTCGCCGGGCGTCATGCCGTGGCAGAGGGGGATGTCGAGCGGGGCGACGAAGGAGGAGAAGCGCGCCTCGCGCCGGGGGCCGTCGATGACGCCGCCGAGCGGAATCGGACGGTCGAGGACGGTGACGGGCAGATGGGCGGCGGCGGCGGCTTCGAGCATGTTCTTCAGCGTCGCGAGGTAGGTGTAGCACCTCACGCCGATGTCCTGGAGGTCGACGACGATGCGCGCGAGGCCCTCGAACATCTCGGGGCTGGGACGCCGCGCGGCGCCGTAGAGCGAATGGACGGGGATGTGCCAGAGGGGATGCGTCTCGCTGGCGGTCTTCTCGCCGGCGGCGGCGAGGCCAAACCAGCCGTGTTCCGGGGAGAAGAGGCATTTCAGGCGGTTGCCGAACGCGCGGCGCAGACGGGCCGCCGTGGGGGTGGCCTGCTGCGAGAGGAGGCCAAACGGGGCGGGGGCGGTGGCGGCGAGGTGCTGGACGAGCGCGGCGTAGTCGATCATCGGGTCAGCTCCTTTCAAGCGCGACGCGCAGCGAGGCGACGGCATGGGCGGTGTTGGCAATCGAGGGGTCGCCGGGGGGATTGGCGTTCACGAGGGCGTCCGAGGCCGTGGCGTGCAGCCACACGGCCGAGGCGGCCGCCGTGAAGGGGTCGCCGTCGGCGTTCTTCGCGAGGTAGGCCCAGCGGGCGGCGAGGATGCCGGAGAGGAGATCGCCCATGCCGCCCACCGCCATGAAGGGGTTGCCGGCCTCACAGGAGAAGACGTCGTCACGGCCCGGGGCGGCGACGAGCGTGTGGGGGCCCTTGAGGACGACGACGGAGCGGTAGCGCGCGACGATGCGGCGGACGGCGCCGAGGCGGTCGCGCTGGATGTCGTCCGGCGTGCAGGCCAGGAGGCGCGCGGCCTCGCCGGCGTGCGGGGTGAGGATGAGGGACTGCCCCTCGCTGATGGGGAGCGCGCCTGTCTTCCGCGCGTACCAGTTCGCGAGGAGGGAAAGGGCGTCCGCGTCGAGGACAAAGCGGCCCGTGCTGCCGGAGAGGAGGCGGGAGAGGAGCAGTTCGGAGTTCTGCGAGGTGCCGAGGCCCATGCCAATCGCCGTGACGTCCGCCCGCGGGGGAACACAGGCGGGGGTCTGCTTGGTGAAGGTCGCCTCGGGGAGGAGCATGCCCGTCGCGAGGCGCGAGGCGTCGGGGACGACGAGCTGGACGAGGCCCGCTCCGGCGGCGCGCGCGCCGAGGCCCGCGATGACGGGCGCGTGGATGAAGTGGGAGGAACCACCGACGATGGTGACCGTGCCGGCCGAGTACTTGTGGAGGTCCATCGGGCGTTTCGGAAACGCCGCTACGAGCTGGGAGGGGAGGGTCATGGAGGGGTGTAGAATGGGATTTGGGATTGGGGAATGGGGTGGTCAGTCGCGGACAACCTTCACATTTCGGAACATGTAGGGGTTGGAGCTGAGGCGAACGGGCTTGCCGCTCGCGGTCGTCACATTCCGGAGAACGACCTCTTCCGTGATCTTGTAGGGGAATTTCTCGACGTAGGCGGGCGAGGTGTTTTTCGGACTGAAGTTGCCGAAGATCGCGGGGCCGTCGTAGGCGGCGGGGTGGTTTGCGTCATCGATGCGCAGCCCGTCGAAGACGATGCGGCGCGGCATGTGGCAGACGTAGCCGAAGTCGTGCTGCCCGTCGTTGGATCCGCCGACCAGGGTGCCCGTCGCCGCGCGTCCGCCGTGGGGCACGAACGTGCAGTTGCGCACGATGAAATCGCCCTCCCAGGTACTGCCGTAGTCACTGCGCAGGTTGAAGAAATTCCAGCCGTAGACGGTCGAGTTCTCCACGGTGAACGTGCCGAAGCCGATGGCGTTGATGCCCATGTAGCCGAGCTTCGAGTTCCGGATGGTGGCGTGCGCCACGCCCATGTGCGCGTCGAAGCGCGAGAAGGTGCAGCCGTCGTAGAGGAGGTTCTTGCTGTAGTTCGAGCCGAGCAGGCCCCAGTAGCGGCGGTCGAGGATGTCTGTCGTCTGGCGGCAGTCGAGGAAGGAGACGTTGACGGACGAGTTGACGGTGAGGTCGTAGGAGCCCATCTGGACGGGGACGCCTGCGGAGCCGATCGTGCGGTAGGTCTTGTGCGCGGTGAAGACGCACCCCGTCACGGTCACGTTCGCGCAGCGGGAGATGGAAAGGAAGCCGTCGTAGGGGGCGCCGTGGTCGCCTTCGCCCCGGATGTCGTGGCGCAGGCCCTCGATCCGCACGTTGGAGCGGCGGATGGCGAAGTTGCGCTTGTAGTAGGTGTACTTCGACTCGGCCTGGTTGGCGATCGTCGTGAAGAAGCCGCCGCGGATGACGAGGGGCCTGGCATCGAGGGGAAGGGCGGTCAACGCGGTGACCGCGTCGAAATCCCAGACGAGCGGGGTACGCGCGTCGAGGGTGCCGTCCGCCGCCACGAGGACGACCTCCTGCTGGGGAAAGCCGTTGTTCTGGTTCGCGCCGAGACGGATGTACTGCCGCACGTTCTGGTTGCGTACGAAGACGAGGCTGGGGGCGGCGAGCGGGACGCCGAGGTTGGCCTGTCCACGGGCCAGCTTCGTCACGCCTTTGACGGCGACGGGCGTTGCGCCGGGGGGGATGTCGAAGATGGGGCTGCCGCGCTGCGCAACGGGGACGTGCGTGTCGTCGATGATGAACTTCGCGGTGCCGAAGTCGACGTCCGTCTTCACGGTGGCGACCGCCGTGCCGGGCCCGATATAGTAGGTCTTCCCGTCCCCGGCGCGTACCGGCACGTTGCGCCTGTTCGCCTCGGCGTGCGCCCGGACGATGGCCGCTTGGTCGTCGGTCTTCCCATCCCCTGCGGCGCCGAACGCCTCGTAGGTCACGGCGTCGTCCGCCGCACGGGCGAGGGTGCATGCCAGTGCCAGAACCGCCAAACCACCCCACTTCAAATCCACAAACATCATTAGACCTTCTCCTTTGTCCTCCAGTCTACCAAAAAACACGCACACCGAGCAAGTTGAAGTCGCCGCGATCAGTCTTTAAGTTTCCGCTTCGCGGCTTTAAGTGGTTAAATCGGCCTTCGGCCTTTTAAATTGTGCTTCGTGCAGCATGGGAGGGCCGCGCTCCTGCGCGGCCGAAAGGGGTGCAAACGGACGCGCAGGAGCGCGGCCCTAACTACTTAGCCATTTAAAGCCGCGCAGCGGCGACTTAACTACTTAAAGGCCGGAGGCCGACTTAACTCTCGCCTCGACGGCGGTGACGACGAGGCCGGCGAGGGCGAAACCGAAGATGGCGGTCGTGTGCGCGACGGTGCCGTTGACGCGGGCCTTGCGGGCGCTCCAGCGGTCGGCGTCGGGGGTGGCGGTTGTTGGATCGGCGGAGCCCAGGTTCTCGCGGTGTTCGGGACTCCACACGCAGGTGAAGGAACGGGAGGGGAGTCCGCCCGTCTTCTTGAACTTCTGCCGGAGTGCGCGGGCGAGCCCGTCCCCGACCACCTTGCGGAACGGGCTCGCGCGAATCTGGAAGGGGTCCATCTTCAGCGCGGCGCCCATCGAGGAGAAGAGCGTGACGGAGGGGAGCGAGAGCGCGTGGCGGATGAGCGCCGCCTTTTCGGAAAGGGAGTCGATGGCGTCGACGACGTAGCCGTAGGCGGCAAGGTCGAAGGAGGGGGCCGTCTCGGCGGAGTAGACCTCCGCGCGCACGTCCAGGTCGACGCCGGGATTGATCTCGCGCAACCGACGGGCCAGGACCTCGACCTTGACCGCGCCGACCGTCGCCGTGGTGGCCATGAGCTGGCGATTCACGTTCGTCGCGCACACGCGGTCGGAATCGACGAGCAGGAGATGGCCGACGCCTGAGCGGACGAGCGATTCGGCGCACCAGCTGCCGACGCCGCCGAGGCCGAAGAGGGCGACGCGCGTCGCACGGAGGGCGTCGAGGGTCGCCGTGCCGAGCATGCGTTCGAGACGGCTGAAGATTGCAGGTTGGGACATAGCCGTGAGTATACCACATTTTCCCGGTTTCCCCGCTTGATACCCCATACCCCTATATGGTATAATGCGCGGCGTCGATTCAAAGAGAAGGAAGGGCAAACGATGAAAGACTGCTATGATCAGAGACTGGTGACGATTCGGCTCAACCGCGTGATGGGCCAGATCGCCGCGATCAAGCGCATGGTCGAGGACGACGAGGTGAAGTGCGAGGACATCATGATCCAGATCAACGCGGCGGATTCCGCACTGCACCGCATCGGGCTTCTGATCCTCGAAGGGCATCTTGGGCACTGCGTGCGCAAGGGCATCGAGGAGGGGCACGCGGAGGAGGCCATCGAGAACTTCACGGATTCGCTCGAGCAATACGTGGGAATCAAGTGAGATTAAGTAGTTAAGTAGTTAAGTAGTTAAGTGGTTAAGCATAGGCAGGCGAGTGGTTCAATCAAGGAGAAGAGGTTATGAGCTGTTGCTGCAGGGGCGAGAAGGCGCGCCGGACTGAAGAAGGGGACGAGGGTGGCTGGGCGCGTCTGGACGCGCGTCTTGAAGGGCTCTGCGAGGCGGCGGAGTCGTGGTGGGTGGTCGCGGCGAGCGGACTCTGCGTGCTGGCGGGCTTCGTCCTGCACGTGAAGGGCGGGCATGTCGGCTGCGAGGGCGGCTCGCCGTGGTGGGATCCCGCGCTCGTGTCCGTGCTGCTGTGCGGCCTGCCGATGGCGTACCGGGCGCTCAAGGCCCTGTTCGTACGGCGCAGGATCACGTCCGGGCTTCTCATCACGATGGCGATGGCCGCCGCGATCGCGATCGGCGAGCTGTTCGCGGCGGGCGAGGTGGCGTTCATCATGGCGATCGGCGAGAAGTTGGAGGACTTCACCGTGGGCCGTGCCGCGAAGGGCGTGAAGGCGCTCGTCCGCCTGAAGGAGGCGGTGAAGAAGGACGTCGCGGTGGGGGACATCGTGGCCGTGGCGCCGGGCGAGGCGTTCCCGTGCGACGGCGTGGTGACGGGCGGCGAGACGACGGTGGACCAGTCCATCGTCACGGGCGAGTCCGTGCCCGTCAGGAAGGTCGCGGGCGATCCCGTCTACACGGGGACGCTGAACCGCTACGGACGGGTCGAGATCCGCGCGACTGCCGTCGGGGCGGACACGAGCCTGGAGAAGATCATCCGCCTCGTCAACGAGGCGAACAGCCATAAGGCGCCGATGCAGCGCCTGGCGGACCGCTGGGCGTCGATCCTCGTGCCCGCCGCCCTCTGCGTCGCCCTCGCCACGCTCGTCGTCTGCCACTTCGCGCTCGGCATCGGGCTGCGCGCGAGCCTGACCCGCGCGGTGACGGTGCTCGTGACGTTCTGCCCGTGCGCGCTCGCGCTCGCCACGCCGACCTCGGTGATGGCCGCGATCGGCCAGGCGACGAAGCGCGGCGTGCTCGTCAAGACGGGCGAGGCGCTGGAGCGGATGGGCGCGGTCGATACCGTGACCTTCGACAAGACCGGCACGCTCACGAAGGGCACGTGGGCGAACGCGCTCGCCCGCGATGCGGACGGACGCATCCTCGCGGGGGCGAACATGGACGTGGTGGACGAGCTGCGCGAGACGGCGCCGGAGACGGTGCGGCGCCTCCGCGCGCTCGGCGTGCGGTCGTACCTCCTGACGGGCGACCACCGGGAGATCGCGGAGACGTTCGCCGCCGCCTGCGGCATCGCGGACGTCCGGGCCGACCTCCTGCCCGAGGAGAAGGTGAACGCCGTCAAGGCGCTGACGGCCGAGGGGCGGCACGTCGCGATGGTCGGGGACGGCGTGAACGACGCCGCCGCGATGAAGTACGCCGACGTGGGCATCGCCATGGCGGGCGCGGGCACGGACGTCGCGGCGGAGGCGAGCGACATCGCCATCATGAACGACGACATCGCCTCCGTCGCCTACCTGAAGCGGCTTGCGACGGCCTGCCTGAACACGATCCGCTTCAACATCACGCTCTCGATGACCATCAATTTCGTCGCGGTGCTGCTTGGCGTCCTGGGCATCATGACGCCGGTCGTCGGCGCGCTCGTCCACAACGGCGGCTCGCTGCTCGTCGTCCTGAACGCGGCGCTCCTCTACGACCGCACCTTCCGCTAGGTCCCGACCGCAGGAAGGACGCGGCAAGACTGGCGTGTCGGCGGAGACTCACCCTCCGGGAGGACATGCTGACATGCTAACCTTTTGGAAGCCGGCTTTGGTATAATACGGACCGTCAACATGGAACAGGAGGCAAGAGCCATGAAAAGAAAGATTGTCGAGATCGACGCGGCGAAGTGCAACGGGTGCGGACTGTGCGCGAACGCCTGCCACGAGGGCGCAATCGCCATCGTGGACGGCAAAGCGCGGCTCGTCAAGGACGACTACTGCGACGGCATGGGCGACTGCCTCCCGGAATGCCCGACGGGCGCGATAAGGATTGTCGAGCGCGAGGCGGCGGCGTATGACGAAAAGGCCGTTCGGGAGCGGACGATGGCGAAGATGCAGTCAGAGATGACATCCGGCGGAATGTCGCTCGTGGGTAAGACGCCTCCGCCCGGCGGATGCCCCGGCAAGGCGATGCGCCAGTTCAACCGTGCCACATCGTCATCGGGAGGGCGGCTGTCCCCAGCCGCCGAGACGGCGCGTGAGGATACGCGCCCTCCTAGCCAGCTCGCCCAGTGGCCGTGCCAGATACGGCTCGTCCCGGCGACTGCGCCGTTCTTCAAGGGCGCGAAGCTGCTCGTCGCCGCCGACTGCACGGCCTACGCATACGCCGCGTTCCACCGCGACTTCATGCGCGGCAAGGTGACGATTGTCGGATGCCCCAAGCTCGATCCTGTGGACTATTCGGAGAAGCTGACGGAAATCATCCGCGAGAACGACATCACGTCCGTGACCATCGTCCGCATGGAGGTCCCGTGCTGCGGCGGCCTTGAACTGGCCTCGAAGAAGGCGTTGCAGGCTTCTGGCAAGTTCATCCCGTGGCAGGTCGTGACGATCTCGCTCGACGGGCGAATCATCGATTCGTGAGGCTATTTCTCAAGAAAAACAAATTGCAGTCTTCCGCTTTGGATGTCGTACGTACAGTATGTGCCGCACTGGCCTTCGCGGGGTAACCCTACACTTCCAACATTGACGACATAGCGTGCGCCGCCTGAAACCGTGCAGCTTTTCGGCCCTATCTCCCTCAACCCGCACAGACCTTGCGCCATGTCGTCCTCGTCGAAGGAACGGGCAAGCTCCGCGTCCTCCGCCGAGATTTTCATAAGTGCGGGGATATGCGTGTGCCCCACGAACAAGACGGGTTCCGACCGGTACAATAGCGACGGACGGGCGTCCTTGGGATCGACGATGTAGAGCCACTCTTTCGGAGAAGTGAAATCCCCGTGCGTACAGGCGAAGGCAGGGCAGCACCAGATATGAGGTCGTGCCATCAGCCACGCCATCTGTCCGAATGTGAGCAGCCGGCGTGTTGCCACATCGACATCAAAGTTCCTGTTCTCCGCAACGGCGTCCGGGTCTTCCAGTTCGCAGCAAACGCTGTCGTGGTTGCCCATAAGGCACATATCTACATTCTGCATCGCGTACTCGACGCACTCCTTCGACTGCTTGCCGTAGCCTGTAAGGTCGCCAAGGCAGATTATTTTCTGGCACTTTCGCTTTTTCGCATCAGCCACGGCCCGCTTGAACGCCCCAAGGTTGCCGTGTATGTCGCTCATTATCGCGTATTTAATCTGTTGCTTCAATTTAGACTTGACCTCAAAAGAATCGATCCATTGTCCTGATGCTTGACAACGCCGCCAGAATGACGAATGGAACATATCGCAAAATCCTCTGTCGCCACGTATAATTCGGCCTTTTGAAACATTCAATGAAGACAATCCCCCAGACAAGCGCCATAATCCATGATGCTATGGCATAAGGACGAAATGAATCATGCATAACATTTGGGGCCAATATGCCGTTGTTCATCATGTGCTGCCAGGAAATCACCCGGTCAATTTCATCGATTGTGCTGACAATCTTGGGTACAATAAACAGCCCGGAAAGATAGGCAATGACATTGCGTGCGCCCCTCCCCCAGAACAGACGCCAAAGAAACACATTCGGCAACAGAATCGCTACAGGGTAGAATATTGCGGCCACAACCAAGCCGATGCCAGTATTTGCTTTGGCGGCACTTGTAAAGATGGCTTGGAGAAACTGTCCGTAAACCCCAAATGCCATCATGGCAAGCAAAAATCCGATGAATTTCAGTACGGTTCGCATGGCGAAAAGTCCTTCTTTCCCCCTGTATTTTCAATTTAAGCAGCTACTGCCTAGTCCCGAAAATACGACGCTTCCCAGTGGCACAAGCCCCCTTGTTAATTATCGTTACAATGCTTCTTTTTTGCTTTAGAACGTTTCTTGGTCACCATGGCGACAATAGCTACAATTACCGTTATCGGCACACCAAGTACAATTGCTACTATAATTAGTTGCACAGGTCCTATCATCATTTTATTCTCCTTTCCTTCCTTCCTCATGCCCTTTGCTTGTTTCACAGTCGGAGAACCGGGCTTGTCCTCGTTCCGTGTCGCTCCGCTTGCGTGGTAATCGCTGACACGATTTGAGGGCATGAAAAACCTCTCTTCGTGTCTCTGTAGAGGCTGTGAGAAATGCCTATGTGGAACACGAAGAGAGGTAAGCGCGTTTGCGCTTCCTCTGCAAGGTGTCGCCACATTTGAAACTCTTACATTTCTACAGACGACTGCTTTGCAGCATTGCAAAATACCGTCGGCGGATTTCTCCCCGCCTTTAACTGTCTATTGGCTTTGTCCTTTCATTTCAGGTTCCACGATTTGAGTTTGGTTTGTCATGACGCTGGCGAAACAGGATTGAAGATCGTCAGGTTGGGATAAAGGGTCTTGAAGTCTGCCTCGTTGCGGGTGATGAGGCCGCCTTCCTGCATGGCGTAGGCGCCGATGAGAACGTCCGCAATTGGCCGCTTTGCAACCTTTCCAAATCGTTTGCGTAACACATGTTCATACCATGCCTTGTGTGCAGCAAGAACCGCCTCCTTGTTTCCCGCGAAATCGCACTCTATCCCCAAGCTGGAAAGAACCATGTCTTGCCTCGCGACATCTCCAAGAAACGACGGTGCCAATTCGACATATGTTATAGGCGCTACGACAAGGCCTTCGGATCGCTTCATGTCGATGGCATCGGCGGATTTCGCCGAGAACACGCCGTCGCCGCTAAGCACGTCGATAATCACGCATGTGTCAACAACCCACTTGCTCATTCTTCCCCCTCGCGGAGTTCTTTCATGATTTCGGCGGTGGTGGTGCGGCCATTGTAATTTCCACGGCAGTAGCCGATATAGTCATGCGCAGACTTCATTTGACGAGGTCTCTTTGCAGAAGGGCCATTGCCAACTTTGACGAGAATTACTCGATAGATGCCGCTATCCGGTACGGAAAGCTGAAAATGTCCGCCGTCAACCGATACGCTTTCGTACCAGACACCGTCGGCAGAACCGACATCAACGATGGTCTGCATCCAATCTTTCTTCTCCATCGGTCTCGGCATACCTGTTCTCCTTTGGTGGTTATTGTACCAAATTTCGTTCTTCTCTGGGCGGCAAACGCCCAAAGTCAATACTGGCGCGACAAGAAGATGATGCTGGAAGGACGCGCTTCGCCGCGTCCGAGTTTTGCAGCAATCTCAATATGATATAATATCCGTCACCTATGAACCCGCTTCCCGTTCCCAGACGCCTGACGGACTTCTCGACCGATGCGCTCGCGCTTGCGCCGCGCCTGCTCGGGAAGTTCCTCTGCCGCCGCCTGGCGGACAGGACGGTTCTGCGGCGGCGCATCACGGAGACGGAGGCCTATTTCGGCGAGGAGGACACGGCCTGCCATGCGCACAAGGGACGGACGCCCCGGACGGACGTCCTGTACGCGGCGGGCGGCTGCGCCTACGTCTACCTGTGCTACGGCATGCACGAGCTGTTCAACGTGGTGACGGGCCCCGAGGGCCATCCCGAAGCCGTGCTCATTCGCGGCGTGGAGGGCGCGAAAGGCCCCGGCCGGCTGACGAAGCTCCTGCACATCACGCGCACGCTCAACCGCGAGCGGCTGGCGACCTCCGCGCGTCTCTGGCTGGAGGACGACGGCTTTGCGCCGAAGTACGTGCGCACGCCGCGCATCGGCATCGCCTACGCCTCGGCGCGGGACCGCCTTCGCAAATGGCGCTTCGTCTCCAAGGACGCGGATGAAGCCCCTTAGTCGCCGAAGATGAAAGAGGGCTCACACGATTGCATCTTGCGGGGCGGCAGTCCCCATTGACTTTCTGGGGCAGGGGTGCTACACTTTTCGCGCCAAGCCGTCTGGGTGTTGGTTCCCGGGCTGGCCGGATCGTGAAAGGACGTGAATGTGAAAAAAGTCAGTGTGCTTGCGGGCATTGTGGCGCTCGCGGGCGGCGTATGGGCGCAGGCGCCCGAGGCCGCGAAGTGGGATCCGGCGATGGCCGTCGAGAAGGCCGTCGTCACGAACGGCGTCAAGTGGATCGACGGGCGCTACCTGCCCATCGAGGGACGCGCGTTCAACGACGTGGAGCACTACTATGACCGCCTGCCCGCCGGCGTGACGACGAACGTGAACGGCGGCGTGCGCGGCATGAAGCACCACACGTCGGGGATGCTCTTCCGCTTCGTCACCGACTCGAAGCGCCTCCACATCAAATGGACGCCCTACGCGCGCGGCCTGTCGATGGACCACATGCCCGCGACGGGCGTCTCGGGTCTCGACATCTACCGCTGGGACGCGGCGCGGGCGCGTTGGGTCTACGTGAAGACGGGGCGCATCACGAACCCGGACGGCGCGGCGTGCGACCTCGCCTGGACGCCGGGCACGCCCTGCATCGTCAACCTGCCGCTCTACAACGGCATCCGCTCGTTCGCGCTCGGCATCGACCCGGCGGCGACGGTCGGGCCGTTCCCGCACACGCGCGGCGTCGAAAAGCCCGTCGTCTTCTACGGCACGTCGATCACGCACGGCGGCTGCGCCTCGCGCCCGGGCCTCGGCTTCGTGAACATCGTCGGGCGCGACCTCGACGTGCCCGTCGTGGGGCTCGGCTTCTCGGGCTCCGGCGTCATGGAGCTTGAGATGAGCGAACACCTCGCGCGCATCGACGCGAGCTGCTACGTCCTCGACTGCCTCTGGAACATGGGCATGAAGCGCGGCCACGACGTCCCCGGCCGCAACGTGGACGAAAACTACGAGCCGTTCATCCGCAATCTGCGCGCGAAGCGCCCGGGCGTCCCGATCGTGATGGCCGAGCAGTGCGACGTGTTCATGGGCGCGCCGAACGCGAAGGACCGCTACATCCGCGCGCTCTACGAAAAGCTCGTCGCGGAAGGCTGGACGAACCTCGTCTACCTGCCCAAAGACAAGATGTTCACGGGCGACGGCGAGGGGACGGTCGACGGCTGCCACCCGAACGACCTCGGCATGCGTTCGCTCGCGGACGCCTTCGGCGCGGCCGTGAAGGCGGCGCTGGGAGGGGCCTTGCGTCCGGCGGCCCCGCCCCGCCCTGAGGCGGCGGGCCGGGGCCTGGTTCGCTGAAAGATGTTGATCTCCGTCCTTGTTCGCTCGTGCAACGACGAGACCCAGATCGCCGGGTCTCTCGCGGCCATTTTCTCCCAGCGGACGGAAGACCAGGTGGAGGTGATCGTCTGCGACGACGGCTCGACGGACGGCACGCGCGGCGTCCTCGCGGGC
>ERZ1026780.1735-NODE-1735-length-13795-cov-5.987773_pt1 | contig 13795 bp, 10 predicted proteins | sample MGYA00380126_ERZ1026780 | MGnify/ENA primary metagenome ERZ1026780 (study PRJEB33269, sample SAMEA4719762) | human gut metagenome | biome: human-associated habitat; feature: organic feature; material: feces | place: Cameroon | collected 2013-10 ... | reverse complement strand
TATTTTACTCGGTTTTGCAATATTTGTTTTTAATTATTGCAATAATTATAAAAAAAGACAAACTGCCAAAAATACAGCCTGTCTTTTTGTCTATTTTAAATAAATAATAGTTCAGTCATTTACAGCAGAACTCAACTCATGCTCTTTTTTACGTATCTCTTCAAGCTCTTTTTGTATTTTTTCTTTCTTTTTACCGGTGTAATCATTGAAAAACATCGGTATCATAGTTAAAAGGAACCCAAGAGCAGGAAGAAGAGTTACCATAATCAGAAGCCATTTTTGAGTGTAAGGCGTTTGCTGAGCCAAAATCTGTTTGCCGCTTATATCAAGATTACCGTCAATAGGCTTTTGATACTTGCCTATTTCGAGAACCCAGCCCGTTACAACTCCGGCTATACCCGCAGTAACCTTTGAAAGGAATGTCTGGAAAGCAAAACACACACCCTCTGATCGTTTGCCTGTTTTCCATTGCATATAATCAACCGAGTCAGCTATAAAAGCATAGGTAATTACATTATAAATTCCGAGGGGGAATCCCATAAAGAACAGACATACCCAAAGGATATAAATATTAATATGCCCCGGATCATTCATAAAGAGGAAATAGCAAACGCAGTGTGCAATGACTCCGAAAATAGACGAGCCGATGTAAATCTGCTTCAAATCAAATTTCTTGCGAAGCATCGGGAATACGACCATGGCCGGCACCATACCGGCACCAATGGCAACAGTTAAAGTCGTGAGAATAGTTCCGCGCGGTATCCAAAATCCGCCCGCTTTATAAGCGGCTACAACATCGTTTGTAGAAGCAAGAACATCAAAGTCCGTGTAACCCTGAATTATTAAATAGTTAGCTATATAGTCGGCAGATATATTGGCAATGACCATTGTAGAACCGAGTATCGCCGCAGCGATTACAAGTAAAAGCAGTTTGTTCTGACCGACAACGTGAACAGTCTCTTTAAAGGTAGGTGTCGTTGTTGACGGCTCTATTCGCTCTTTAGTTGTAAAGAACGCAAGACTTGAAAGAAGCGCGCCCATAACACCAAAGAGAATTGCGCCGAAAAGATAACCGCCGCGCAAGCCGAGAGAAGACTGTCGTAAGATAGGAATAAGAAGTGCCGGAAGAATACCGCCGAAGGTAGAACCCAAACGTCCGTTTGAAATAAACTGCGTACGTTCTTTTTCATTTGGTGTTATAACCGAAGTCAATCCCCAAAAAGGAACGTCTTGTATCGTAAAGCAAACACCCCAAAGCACATATGTACACGCAGCATATACGGTAGCTGCCGCGCTGCTCTGAAAAGGAGCAATAAACAAAAGGATAGTCGACACACAAACCGGTATCGGAGAGAAAAGCAAGTACGGACGCATTTTTCCCCATTTGCTTCTCGTCTTATCTACTATCATTCCCATTATCGGATCGTTAAGCGCATCAAAAATACGACCACCGAGTATAATACCGCTTGCAGTAACAGCGTTTAGTTTAGCAACGTCGACCAAAAAGACAAGGTAGAACATTGTCATTATGGTATATATTCCGCTTCTGCCGAAAGCAGAAAGCGGAAAACAAATTTTTTCTTTTAATGTTAGATATTTTTTTTCCATTCCCTTAACTCCTGTTATTTTTTTCTGACAAATAAAGCCGGTAAAATTTTTGGCTTACGCTCCCCTGCTTTGACCATTTCGTTTATCAGCATATCTTTGAGCTCAGCTCTTACGGAAGCATATTCCGGAGATTTAATAAGGTTGTTTTTCTCAATCGGATCAACTGAAAGATCATATAAATAATCTTCAAAATATACATCTGAGTTGTGGGCAACATATCCGGTAGGAGCAAGAGTTCTTACGGAATACTTATACTTTTTGGTGCGTATAGCTCTTCCGCACTGACTTTCACTTATTTGAATAAATACGCAGTCGCGTTCCTTATTTTCACGCATTTCCTTGAGCAGCGATATGCCCGAATAGCTTTTCGGTATCGGTATTCCTGCCATATCAAGCAATGTCGGAGGAAGATCTATAAGACTGACAAGCCTGTCATCAACTACACCGCCTTTGAACATTCCTCCGCTGATAATCAGCGGCGTGTGCGTTGCACTGTCGTGGCAACTTCTCTTATATTCAAGATTGCGAGTCTTAAAATGAGAACCGTGATCGCTTGTATAAATAATAATTGTGTTATCGTAGAGTCCCTTTTCCTTCAGCTTTTTAACGAGCTTACCGACATTATCATCAAGTCTGTTTATTGCAGCTATGTAATCCGGATACATTTTATTATAATCGCCGGGTAAAAACGACAAGTCGGGCGGTATAGGATAGTCTTTAAATTTATCTACAGTATCCTTAGGGCCTTCATAACAATGATGGTCATTTTGATGATGTGGTTCAATATGAGATACAAACATAAAAAACGGCTTATCCGATGTCTTTTGCTCTAGATATTGAAGGGCGAAATCGTTTATGCAATCAGCGCGGTAGCCCTTGAAATCAACTTTTCTGTTTTCATTGTCAAAGACATATCCATCATATCCGTGTGATGTAAACTCAAGTACATCGGATGCACGCCACCAATCTTTATAACCGCCGCGCAGGTTCTCAGGAATTGCGCTTTTTTCGCAGTGGAAGCCTACGTTCGGCAGTCTGTCGGAGGCTAAGTGCCACTTCCCGACATAAGCTGTTTCGTATCCTGCTTCGTTGAAGTATTCTGCTAACGGCTTAATGTTTTGCGGGAGCGGAATTCCATTCCAATAGCATTGGTTTTGCGTCGCATAAAGACCGGTTTGAAGGCAAGCGCGAGCCGGTCCGCAAACCGGTTGACACGTATATGAATTTGTAAAATTCACACCGTTTTCGGCAAGCTTCATAAGATTTGGAGTAACGGTTTCATTAACAGTATCCCATCTCTGTTGATCGCTGAAATAAAAAATAATATTTGGCCTCATTCTGTTCCTCCGTTATATTATATAAATGACATTACAGCATTATATAAAGATAGTGCCGCAACCGAAGATACGGCAATTGTAAACGTGACTTTAATTGCTTTTTCATTGCATTTCCTATTTAAAATCGAACCTATGAACCCTCCGAGAACCGCAACAGGGATAATCACAAGCAGTACCTTCATATCAAATCCGGAAAAGCCCGTTTTTATATATGTGGATATAATGTTTGCGCATTGGGAAAAGAAAATAACAGCCACCGAATACACCGCTGCATCTCTCATCGTAAATGAAAACATAAGAGTTAAAAAAGCAACATTTATCGGTCCGCCGCCAATACCCAGAAATGCCGCCGCGGTACCGAGCAGTAATCCGGACAGCAAAATTGCTATGGGGTTTTTAACATTAAATGTTTTGAAATTACCGGATACAAAAATAATAACGCACACTAAAAAAACAGCCAATATTGCAGACTGTATGCCTCTTACGGTATTCGGAGTTGAAGAAACACTTAACGCATAATTAAAAAGATAATTTCCGAGCAGACCGCCGCCGACCGAGCCCAAAGCAACCAAGAACACAATAGACGGCTTTATCGGCGTTTTTTTTATGATATGACGTGTAGTCGATGTTATCGACATCGCAAAAACAGCACAAGACGAAAAGAAAGAAATTTCGGTTAGAGAATGTACATTGATAACATCGAGGACCGGCTTGATTATAACTCCGCCGCCGAGTCCTACAAACGACCCTAAAAGTGTCGCCAAAAAAACAACAAAACCATATAAAATTAAAACCATTTTCAAAACCTCTTTTGTATTATAACACAAAAAAACGCAACACACAATTGCTGATTATAAAAAACAAGCGATTGTATGACAAAACAACCGCTTATTTTAATCGTTTAGCAAAAAATTGTTTATATTTTTTCTTCGGCAATCACTTTTATGTTCTTTTCCATAAGATCAAAGAACTTTTCGACAACAATTTTGTCTTTTTCATTTCCTCTGACACACATTGACAAGGTAAGCTCACCGTTGAGAGACGTTGCCGAAAGTAAAACATACGGCTTATATTTTACTGCACCGGTCATAAATCCGTCGAACGGCTTATGACCGTTAAGTGCAAGCTTATTGCTGTCTAACAGCCCGATATTGCTCATGGCTAGCAGTGGATTGGAATATCCGATTTTTATAATCTCTTCGGATGCGGAATGCGGCAAAATATTGTAACCGAGACTGAGCAGCGGCAATCCGTAAAGCCCCATAAATTTATCGGCCTTATTCTTTTCGGCACTTCTTTTTACATATTCAAGTGTATCAAAAATATCTTTTCCTCTCTCGGGCACCGTACACTGCATAAATGCAGTTTGATTCGTAACTCCGAGATCATCAGTTCCTTTTAAGTGACGTCTTAAATCCACAGCGCAGGAAATTGTAACTTCCTCGCTTACACTGTAACCGGCCAGCTCATACAAACTGAAAAAGTATGCTGCCAAAAGCGAATCGTTGATTGTTGCTCCGTGCTTTTTGCCCGCATTCTTTAGCTTGATAAAGGTTTCATTATTTATTTTTCTGCGAGCAATAAAGGATTTATCCTGAATACTGTTCGGTGTGAGAGGAAATTTGTGCGTGTCTCTGTCCGAAACGTTTTTATACAGATTTTTAGCCATTCTCTGTTCACGTGGGGTAAAATCTCTGTATACTTCTGTGTATGCGCGCGAACCTGTTTTAAGGTTTATCGGACTTATACCATTGCCAACATAATCGCTGTAATTCTTGCAGAGAGAATTCATAAAATATTTCAAATCTCCGCCATCCATACACATATGATTTTCAACTATGCACAGCGTAGACTTGCCGTCCTTAAAAAATACGGCAACCTTCATCTGTAAATCACTTTCAGGAGGTATATATTGAGTCAAGAAATTATCTATTGCCGCCGAAAGATCATCCGGATACTCAACAGAAAGAACATCGTCGATATTGTAATCCTTTACAAGCCAATACGGCCTTATGTGATTATCAACAAAGCTCGAATGAAGGACTGGTGCTTTTTCAAAGAAACAAATCAAAACGGTTTTAAGAGCGTCAATATCAATCTCGAAATCATAATGAAGTTCAACGTGAACCATACGGTCGTTAAAGTCTCTGAAAAGATAATGCATTTTATCCCAAAGCTCTGCATTTAATTTCCTTTCCATTGATCATCAACCTCCCCAACTTCAAAATTCTTATTCCTGACTACGGCAAATACCATAACAATTATATCTACGGCTACAGAAGCTATCATAATAAGCCAACCCGGATTCCAGCTTACTGCTCCCAAAATTCCGAGGATAACATATATCATAGCCGCAACCGCGGGAATGTACAAAAGATAATTGATTATAGCGAATTTTTGGTGGGTAACTGCAGAGAATACGGCATCACTGATAAACATAAACCCTATTGCGCCGAGGAATATAAGATAACTGTTCATAATATACAAGGCGGTTCTGCACACAAGAAACGCAAAAACAGCCGTTAACATAACAGAGAAAGCTACAAGCAATCGAGATATAGGATAAAATCGCTTTTTTGAGGCGAATACGGCCAAACGCATAAAATGGTAAATTATAAGAGCGGTTACTCCACCCTCCATTATAAGCCAACTATGTAGCCAATTTTTTGACAAGAAGCTGTAAGTGAGATACACTACCGTTAAAAGCAAAATATATGCCAACGAAAGAACAGTATTTAAGTAATGTCGTCTTCTAGATCGTCTTTTGGTTTCCAAGCACTTTTCATATTCTTGGTAGCCCTCAACAGGTCCGGGATATTGACTTAAAGTCAAATCAAAAATTACTTTTTCATCTTTAAGACCGGAGCGCTGTAAACTGTTTGCCGTATCAAGCATATTGTTAAGCAGTTCTTTTTTATACCGATACATATCATCGCTATCAGTTTTTTGGTCAAAACAACTGTCGATATAATCTGCAAAGTTTTCCATTTTATCCTCCTTGGATTTTCTAATAAATAAGATAACATGAAATTGCATTCCGTTCAATATTTTTGTTGATTGTACTCCCTTTGCCAGTTGATTTTTTTCTTGCGCTTTTTTATTTTCGTGCTATAATTATAATATATTCGGAGGCATAGCTCAGTTGGTTAGAGCGCACGGTTCACATCCGTGAGGTCGAGGGTTCAAATCCCCCTGTCTCTACCAAAAAAGGAACGACAATCTTCAACGTAAGATTGTCGTTCCTTTATATTATGGACATTACTCCTTTTTGATATTCTCTATTACTCTATTTACGGAATCTCATTGTAACAGGATTTACGTTATTAACTACTGTATTGAAAATTATTATGATTTCGATAATTTATACTTGCTTATCAATAAGCATAAAAGCATAATCACCGGGAAGATAATTGCCGACAAAATACCAATATGGAGATTATTGTTAAAGTTTCCCGAAACCAAACCGGCAAGAGTGGGACCGCCGGAGCATCCGAGATCTCCCGCAAGAGCCAACATTGCAAACATAACAGTTCCGCCTCTTTTGATTGCTGCAGAAGATTTGCTGAACGTGCCCGGCCATAATACACCGACAGAAAATCCGCATAAAGCGCAGCCTATAAGACCTATTGCAGGATTGGGAATCAACGCAATACAGAGATATGAAATAACGCAAAGACATGTTGAAAAAAACATACACTTATTGAGATTTAATTTATCACCGAATTTGCCGTATAACAAACGTGAAGTTCCCATAAGAGCGGCGAAAGCTAGCGGTCCTGCGAGATCACCGACGGTTTTGCTGACTCCGAGACCTTGCTCAGCAAATGTTGACGCCCATTGACTCACTGCCTGTTCGCTGGCTCCGGAACACACCATCATTATCATCATTAGCCAAAAGACCTTGTTGCGGCAAAGTTCCTTTAGTGTTAACCCTTTTTCCCCTTCCTCCTGCAAAGAATATATAGGTACCTGTGTAAAAAATATGGCGTTAACTATTGGGATTAAAGCCCAAATTATCGCTAATATTCTCCAATTTGATATACCGAAAGCCGTAAAAAACAGCGTTGAGAGCAAAACTACCGCCATATGTCCCCAACAGTAAAAAGAATGAAGTAAGCTCATAGCTTTTTCTTTGTTTTCGGTAGGGCACGCCTCCATAATCGGACTTACCAAAACCTCAAGTAAGCCGCCGCCGACGGCATATATGATAACAGCTATTAAAAGCCCGACAAAAGGCGATGCAAATACCTCTGGAAGTACCGTTAACAAAATCAGACCGACCGCGGCAAATACGTGCGATAATACAACCGATGCCCGATAACCGATTCTGTCGATAAATCCTGCCGATAAGAGGTCAATCAGCAGCTGTATAACAAAGTTAACCGTAATCAGAGCGGTTATCTGCGATAACGGTATGTCATATGTTTTTTGAAATGTTACGAATAAAAGCGGCACAAAATTATTAACTATCGCCTGCACAATATACCCTGTAAAGCAGGCATACATCGTTGATTTATAACTTTTTTTCATCCTTCAGAACCCCATAAGAAAATCTTTCAAAATTTTATAATAAAAGGGCAAATAAATCAATAACATATCGATAAAAATCCCGACAGATAAAAGCTCTGTCGGGATTTAATGTTTATTTACATTATAAAATCAAAGCTTCATAGCTACGTCCCAAGCACGCCATATAACGGTACGTAAGTTACCGACGTGATCCGCATCACCTACCAAATGGACATTTTTGCTCTCCGGGAACAAAGGCATTGAATGATAACCTACAGACAAAATAACTGAATCGGCAGATATTTTTTGTGTTTTACCGTCGCTTGTTTCAACAATTACTCCGTCCTTTAATATCTCTTTAACCTTTGTATTAAGATAAACAGGGGCATTTTTATATTTCAACATTTCTCTTAGGAACGATGAATTTGCAAGGCAAACACCCTTAACCGCTATAAGGTCATTTTTCATCTCAATAACAGTCGGCTCTTTGCCCTTGAGGATTAGGTCGTAAGCAATTTCACAGCCGGTCAAACCGCCGCCGATAATCGCAACATTCTCCCCTACATCTTTGCCGTCGAGATATGCCGTTGCGTCCATTGCATACTCAATTCCCTGAATCGGAGGTTTGTTAGCTGCCGAGCCGGTAGCTACAATAATCTCATCGGCAGAAATATCCGAAAATCTCTTGATTTCACAGTTAAGCTTAACAGTTACGGACGAATTATTTATTGCTCGCCTGTACCATTTAATTAAATCACGGTCTTTCTCCTTAAATGTAGGAGCGGCAGCCTCTATAAATATGCCGCCGAGCCTATCCGTCTTTTCGTACAGCGTAACGGCATGACCTCGTGCAGCGGCAACTAAAGCGGCTTCCATACCACCTATACCGCCGCCGATAACCGCAACCGATTTTGAAACTTTTGCGGGAACAATTTTATATTTCTTTGACTGCATTGTCATCGGGTTAAGCGCACAGCGTGACATATTTGAAGTGTCGTCCATATCCTGAACATTCGGCACACCCTCATAATGTGCCATATTAAAGCAGGCATTATGGCAGCAGATACACGGTTTAATATCTTCTTCTCTGTCTTCCATAAGCTTTGTAACCCATGCCGGATCCGTAAGGAATTGTCTTGCAAACCCGACAGCGTCAATTTTGTTTTCGCTGACAGCCTTTGCTCCCTCAGATGGAGTCATTCTACCGGCACAAACAACTGGAATATCAACAAATTTCTTAATGTGTTCCACATCTTTAAGGTTACAGTTTTCAGGCATATATCCCGGAGGATGTGCCCAATACCACGCGTCATATGTACCGTTGTCGCAGTTGAGCATATCATAACCTGCATCCTGCAAATATTTTGCGGCACGCTCAGATTCTTCCATATCTCTGCCGACTTCCGTATACTCTTCGCCGGGTAAGGCACCTTGGCGGAATCCCTTGGTCTTTGAGACGACCGAATATCTGAGGGAAACCGGAAATTCTTTTCCGCACGCCTTCTTTACGGCTTTTACTATTTCAACAGGGAAACGGTAACGGTTTTCAAAAGAACCGCCGTATTCGTCTGTACGCTGATTGGTATATTTCATTGTGAACTGATCAAGCAAATAGCCCTCATGTACAGCGTGAATTTCAACGCCATCCACTCCTGCTTCCTTACACAATTTAGCGGTTTTCGCGAAAGCGCCGATCATTTCGTCGATTTCCTTGATTGTTAAGGCTCTCGACGGAACCTTATCGCTCCATCTGTTCGGATTGGGAGATGCGCTTGCACAAAGGTACTCAACGTCAAGAATAGGCTTTGCAAGCACACGTAAAGCTTTGTTGCAATATACCTTTTCCATAAGGTCATTTACTGCCATAGAACGGCCGAAGCCTGCCGTTAACTGTATAAAAAGCTTTGCGCCGGTTTTATGGTACTCTTCCATAAAAGCTTTAAGTTGCTTGAATTTCCCTGTATTCTGATATAACCATTTACCGCCGAAGGTATCGCGTATAGGTGCTATTCCGGGCAAAATCAAACCGACATTGTTTTTAGCTCTTTCAAGTAAAAAATTTGCGGCCTCTTTGTCAAAATGGTTAGGCTCCATCCAACCGAATATAGAAGTACCGCCCATTGAGCATTGAACAATACGGTTTTTAATTTCTACATTACCTATGTGCCACGGCGTAAACAACGCCTCGTATTCTTGTTTCATATTATCACCGTCCTATAAAATTTTGCAATCGTTATTCTACCGTGACGAGTCCGTCATCCCCAATTGAAACCGTCATACCGTCCTTGACATAGTCAAGAAATTCATCACCGAGCATATCAACTACCGGCATAGACGCATTTGTCCAATTTGCCGCAAGTATCGCACCGGAAGCTGCAAGCGAGTCAATCGGCTTTGAGAACAACATACAAGCAGGCTGCTTTGAGAGAGCGCAGGCCGCATAAAGTACCATTCCGCCTGTTGTTGAACCGATGGTCTCCGGCAAGCAAAGTGCTTTGCCTATCATGGGCTTTTTATAAATATCACTGTTGTTTTGGTCACCGCACTTAACCTGCTTATCTCCGAACATTAAAGCCATTTGAAAGCTTGCAAGCGTATTAAAACCGCCGTGTGAAACGAGGGCTTCGGCTTTAACTTTGCCGGGAGTAACAACGCGGCCTTTAAATGATTTACCCATCTTATTTGCCCTCCTTTGTTATAATACGTACAATTTCGTCATCAGAATAAAATTTTGCGCTTGTATATGTACGAAGCTTATTTGATGAAGTAATAACAGGCATCTTCTTTGATAACGGATTATTCATATACATAAGCGGGCAAATATAGCTCAATATAACGCCGGTATTTTTAAGCCGCTCGGCATACTCGGTTTTGTTAAACTCTTCTATTATATCCGGAGCGGATGTAAATACCGTCGGAACAAGAACCTTTTTATTCCCTGACTCCTTTAAGCCGTTTTCAACGCGTTCCGTCCAAATTTCAAGTTGTTTCAATGTCATATGCGGACAGCCCATAAAGCAAAGCTTAGGCGTTGCATTCGGGTCTTTCCAAATACAAGGATAACTGTTTTTAACTCGCTCGAGCTCCGCGTCATCAATAATGTATGTAGGCGCGTTATCCCTTAAAAGCTTTTTACCGCAGTCAACGGCTTCCGGCGTCAGGTTTTCAATATGATACAGACCGACAGAGCCGTTGGATGCTGTTGCGGCACCGAAATCCTTGAGATAGGCACAAGCCTCGTCGTTCAGTTCGGTTCCTATCCATTTATCAAGGCCCATTATATAAGGTACTTTTTCCATTACCTTCATTCCTATGGCAGAACCAAGTATCTGAGCCTCAGGCTTTTTGGTTGTTTTAATTTCTATTATCCAATCTGCTTTTCTGCCTTCATCGGTAAGTAATCCGAATTCGGGAACAAATCCTGCTATCGAACCCATCAACTCAATAATACCTGAATTTCTGTTGCACCTCGCTCCGAGAACGCTGTTGGCATATACAACAGCCGAGGACTCAGCCCAGGACAGAATTTCGCCGCGCTTAGGAGTATTACCAACCTCCGGAAGATAACAGGCGCACGTATACGCCTTATTACCCATCAGTCCGAAGTGCTTGAGCTGTGACTCATACCTCTCTTGCTGACTGTACATAAACTTAAATACAATGTCCTGCAAAAATGATGACGGCACGTTTTTATCAAGCGGTCTCGGGTCGGCCGAAAATGGCTGCTTACTGACAGCACCGGCTTCAAGAAGAGTATCATACAGCTCATATATCGGTTTCATAACCCCTATTCCGAAGCTGATAACTGTATGCCCAAACTTGCTTGTAACGGGAACCATACGCTCTGCGCCGAAGGCTTCACCGTACATAACAAGAGTTTTCATAACCTTTGCCATGGTTTCGCCTTTTTCGCCGTCCAAAAGTGCTTGCTGCTCTTTTGTTAAGACCATAAATAACAACCCCTTTTTTTATTTTTGCGTTAATTGCGGCAAATTATATAAATTACACTTGCTCAATACCAACATTTTGTTAATTATATCACAAGCGACGCCGGATTTCAATATAAAAGAATAACGGCGATAAAAAATCCGCGGATTTTGCATCAGTTATTCATAATATTCAATAGTATAAATAGATTTTTTCTCTTGCATATGAATAAAATGCTGAAAATTTTCCTAAATAAGTGAATATTGTTTATTATTTACAGGCTTAATGATATACTAAAAATGTAACGCTGTACAAAACACGTACAGCAACAAGCCAAGAAAGGATGAAACAAATGAACACATACGGATTTACAAAGAAAATAGCTTTGGTCGGCACCGGTTTTGTTGGAATGAGTTTTGCATACGCCATGCTTTGCGAAAGTGTTTGCGATGAGCTTGTGTTGATTGATGTAAACAAACAAAAAGCTGAAGGAGAAGCCATGGACCTTAATCACGGTTTATCCTTTGCTAAAACAAATATGAAGATATATGCAGGCTCTTATACCGATTGCCGAGATGCGGACATAGTAGTTATATGCGCCGGCGTAGGTCAAAAGCCCGGAGAAGACAGACTGTCGTTGCTTCAACGAAACACTGAGGTTTTCAAAACAATAATTTCTCCTATAATATATTCGGGTTTTAACGGAATTTTCCTTGTAGCAACCAATCCCGTTGACATTATGACTAAGATTACATGGCAGCTTTCCGGATTCGACTGCAAAAAAGTTATAGGCACCGGTACTACGCTTGATACGGCAAGACTTCGTTATCTTCTCGGCGACTATTTTAACGTTGATCCGAAAAATGTTCACGCATACGTTATCGGCGAGCACGGAGACAGTGAAATGGTGCCGTGGTCACAGGCTTTTGTCGGAACCAAAAGTATAACAAGCATTGTTGAAAACAATCCCGATAGATTCAAACTTACCGACCTTGATGAAATTGCAAAAGATGTTACAGGAGCCGCACAAAAAATAATAGAAGCAAAAAAAGCCACCTATTACGGAATAGGAATGGCTTTGGTAAGAATTGTAAAAGCTATATTCGGCGATGAAAAAAGTGTTTTAACCGTTTCTTCAATGTTCCGCGGTGAATATGACATCAACGGAGTATACGCCGGTATACCGAGCATTATAGGCAGAGACGGAGTCAGAGAAATAGTTACACTTGACATAACAGCTGAAGAAGAAAAGAAGCTCAAGGAATCCTGTGAGCTTCTTAAAAATGCAAGCGAAGGCATTAAAATCTGATTATACTTCGCGTACCGTTTGAAATGTATAACCGTTATTGGTTAAATATTCAATATCATTGATTGCCGCAGCGGCGCCGTTAACTGTTGAGTACATGGCGTCCTCGGCAATTTTTGTTTCTATACCGGTTTCGTTTTCAACAAGCTTATCCATTCCCCACAAAAGAGAAGTGCCGCCTGTCAGAGTAACTCCGTTATCAGAAATGTCTCCGACAAGCTCAGGCGGTGTTTTTTCCAACACATCTTTTATCCCTTGTATCATCATATTTATTTGCTCGCTTATTGAGTCAAAAATCTCGGTGGAAGTAACTTCAAAGGAAATAGGCATATTGTCAAGGCAACTTTTGCCGGAGGCTATAACCGCAAGCTCCTCTTCACGCGGAACAGCGCTTCCCAAGCATATTTTTAGTCTTTCGGCAGTTTGAGGGCCGATTAAAATATCACGATTTTTCTTTAAATAACGCATTATTGCCTCATCAATTGAAATTCCGCCTATTTTCAGCGACTTAGCCACAGCAATACTGCCCATGGTTACAACCGAAACATCAATTGAGCCGCCGCCCATATTTACAAGCAATCTGCCGGAAAGCGAGTCGTTTTTTATTCCAATGCCGACGGCAGAAGCAAGCGACTCTTCAATCAGGCAAGCACGCCCGGCACCGGCTGCCGTAACAACATCTAGGAAAGTGCGTCTTTCAAGCCCCGTAGCTCCGCTCGGTATCGATATTACGACATTCGGCTTTATAACGCTGTTTTTTAAAATCTTTTGCAAATAATACTTCAGTATATGCTCTGCCATAGTATAATTAGAGATAATGCCTCCTACAATCGGACTTATAACCTCAATACTATCATCTGTTCTACCATTTATAGTGTATGCCGCATTACCTATTGCTATCGGTATACCGGTTTCAACATCAACAGCAATCATAGTAGGCTCATCAAGAATGACACCTTTCCCCTGAACATATAATTCCGTTGAGGAAGAACCAAAGTCAATTGCTATATTTGTCCCTATCATTCTTAATCACCTACCTACAATTTTATTATTAAATATTTTATCACAGCGAATAAAAAAAGTAAATTAAAAACGTCCGCAAATTCGC
>ERZ1026780.1725-NODE-1725-length-13866-cov-5.513721_pt1 | contig 13866 bp, 9 predicted proteins | sample MGYA00380126_ERZ1026780 | MGnify/ENA primary metagenome ERZ1026780 (study PRJEB33269, sample SAMEA4719762) | human gut metagenome | biome: human-associated habitat; feature: organic feature; material: feces | place: Cameroon | collected 2013-10 ... | reverse complement strand
CTATTGTACAATCAAAGTTATTAAATGTCAATATGAACAAAAGAGGTAAAGTTATGAAAGCATTTTTTGGTATGAAAAGCGTAAAAATTATTATTTCAATTCTTCTTGTGATTATATTAGTTGTTTGTATTTGCAACGGATATTTTGCATCTGTTGCTCTAAAGGAACAAAAGGGCACGGCAATGTGCGATGAGTGGAACGATGACATGGAATACACCCATGATTATGCACATAATATCGAAATCGGCGACAAGGATTACAAGATTATGTGCCTGACGGATATTCACATCCGTAACTTCGGCACATTCGCAGCTTGCCTCGGTGTGAATTTTATATTGGACGGTATGAGTGAAATTCAGTTGAAAAAACTTATTAAAAATGAAAAGCCCGATTTAATCGTTGTCGGTGGAGATACGGTTTTAACTGCCTGGAATGATATTTGCACACAGCAATTCTGTGATTTTATGGAAAAGTTTGATATTCCGTGGGCACCTGTTTTCGGCAATCACGATTATGAGGGCAGAGCCGATAAGGCTAAGCTTGCAGAAATTTATGAGGCTTCAAAGAACTGCCTGTTCAAAAGCGGCCCTTCGGGAATGAACGGTATGGGTAACTATATCATAAATCTTACAAGAAACAGCAAGCCTGTTTATACACTTTTTATGTTCGATGACGGGCAGTTCAGAGTTGTCGACCATGAAATAACATACGGCGGAATCGGAAAAAACCAAATCAAATGGTATGAATGGGCAGTAAAAGGTATCGCCGAAGAAAACGACGGAAATATTGTTCCGAATATGGCGTTTATGCACATAGGCGTTCCGGAATATAAAGAACAGCAAGGCAATTTCAAAATGGGTCTTCGTCAGGAGGAGACGACAACTGCGGTTGTGAACGACGGATTCTTTGATGCGTTTAAAGCAAACGGCGGCACTCATATGTATTGCGGTCACGACCATAACAATAATTTTATCAGTGAAAAAGACGGCGTTGAACTGAATTATATAACCAAAAGCTCGTACAATTGCTATTTCAGTTTTAAGAGCTTAGGCGCAACAGAAATAACTCTTGATAAAGACAACAACGTAAACGAAAAAATTCTGAAATTTTGAGGTTGAAGTTTGAAAACTTACGGTACATATTTTGTAAATGATGAAACAGCGCCGCTTAGATACGGTGAAGTGAATTTAATCAATCCTCCCCGTCAAAGACTGCGGGGAGAAGATAAAAAAATCGGCGTTGAGGCATTACCTGTTTTTTGCGGATTTTGCGGCACGGATTATGAACTTATGAAAATGGGAAAAAAGCATTTGCTTGACAATAAATTCCCCGACGGACAGACAAGACTGATTAACGGTCACGAGGGTGTTGTTTGGGTTCCGAGTGAAAAACGCTTTGCAATCGTCCTCATTCGTGGCGGTGACAGCTTTGACCCGACAAGATTTACCGAGGACGAAACCTATTTTGAATACGGCTGTGACAAAGCCGACGGCATTTTCTGCGATAAAAATTATTTTAATCCCGATATGCTTTTGCACTTGCCTAAAAAATACGAAAATCTAAAAACGCTTCCGCTTTCACTTGCCGAAAAGCTTGTATTTTCAGACCCGTATGCCTGCGCCGTCTTTCAGTATGAAAGAATGCGTGACATCGGCGAGGCACAAAACTTCAGAGTCGAACTTGCAAAAAGAAAATGTGACGAAAGCTCTGCGAGAAAGTATGCAATTGAAAGCACATTTAACCGTGTTGTGATTTTCGGTTTAGGCACAACGGGTCTTTTTATAGGTGACCAAATCAGGCGAAATCAAAAAAACGCAAAAATTCTTTTTGTTGCCAGAAGTGATGACAGCAGTCAAAAAGCGTTGTTTGTTAAAAACGAACTCGGTTGCGATTATCTTTCTTCTAACAGTATGACCGTTCGGGAAACAGCGGAGGCGATTATTAAAAATCTCGGCGGCAAAGCAACCGTTTTTGTGGGTACAAGCGGAACAGATGTTGAACATCAAATTGCATTTGAATATGAAGTGCTCGGCTGCAACGGAATTTATAACAGCTTTTCACTCGGTCCGAAAGTCAAGTATGACACAATGCCGTTTGGGTTCAAAAATCAAATCATTTTTGCTTCCATCAATTTTACACAAAAACATATGGAAAAGGCTATTACACTTCTTTGCGACAGCAAATTTGACAGTCTTGTTGAATTGATTGATAAAGATGAATTTATAAAAAATCCGATAGACGCTTACGAAAACAAAATTTACTCCAAAGGTGCACCGTTAAAATCGGCAGTCATCTGGAACGACAAATACATAGACAAAGAGGTTTAATATAATGAAAGCAATACAAATCACCAAACCGGGTGAAATTAAAATTATAGATAAAGAGAAGCCAAAGGCAAAAGACGGAGAAGCGTTATTAAAGGTGCTTTATTGCGGCATCTGCGGTGCCGATGTTGCGTCTTATACAGGCAACCAGCCGTTTACCACATATCCGAGAATACCCGGTCACGAGTTTTCGGCAGAGATTGTTACAATACCGAAAAACGACAGAGGGCTGAAAGTCGGCGACATTGTCACCTGTAATCCTTATTTTAATTGCGGAAAATGCTATGCGTGCAAGCGCGGAATCGTTAATGCTTGCCATGATAATCAAACCATGGGGGTTCAGCGCGACGGCAGTTTTCAAGAGTATATCACTATGCCGGTTGAAAGAATTATCGACGGAAAAGGACTTTCGGCAAAGGAGCTTGCGCTGATTGAACCGTTTTCCATAAGCTGTCACGCCCTGTCCCGTGCAGAGATAAAAAGCGGCGACAATTTGTTAATTATGGGCGCAGGTCCGATAGGGCTTTTTGCTCTTATCCGTGCAAAAGCTATCGGTGCAAGAGTGCTTATTGCCGATATGCTTCAAAGCAGGCTTGACCTTGCAAAGCAGTTCGGTGCAGATTGTGCGGTGAATGTTAAGGACAATGATTTGCATACCGTTTGTGATGATTTTACAAACGGCAACGGTTTTGATGTCTGTGTTGAGGCTTGCGGTGCTACCGAAACATTTTTAAATTGCATCAATGAAGCGGCGTGCGGTGCAAATATTATTTTAATCGGCAACGGCAAGCGTGAAACCACCTTTGTTCATTCGATTATTCTAAAAAAAGAACTGAATATTTTCGGTTCTCGCAATGCTTTCACCAAGGACTTTGAAACACTGATTGACCTTGTCAAAAACGAAAAAGTAAATATAATTAAAATGGTAAGCGGCGTGTATAATATCGACAATGCTCGCAAGGCTTTTGAGGCTCTCACGCATAACGACGGCACGCTTGCAAAACTTTTAATACAATTCGGTGATTAACATGAAAGAAACAATTTTGCAATTCGGAACAGGTAATTTTCTTCGTGGATTTGCTGATTATTTTATTGACTCTATGAATAAACAAGGGCTTTATAACGGAAAAATTGTTGTCGTTTCACCGACAGATTCAAAAACGGTTTCTAAAATCAATCTGCAAAACGGAAAATACAATCTTATAATCAGAGGGCTTGAAAACGGCAAAACGATTTGCAAGAGAACAGAAACAGAAGCAATCAGCCGAGCAGTGAATCCGTATACAGACTTCAACGAATACCTGCATATTGCACACAATCCGGATTTGCACTTTGTCATTTCAAACACAACGGAAGCGGGCATCGCCTTTGACGAAAAATGCAAATTAACGGATACGCCCGCTTCTTCTTTTCCGGGAAAGCTTACACAATTCTTGTATGAACGGTATAAAGCAAAGCTCCCGGGAGTAACGGTTTTTGCCTGTGAACTTATTGACAATAACGCTGAGCAACTGAAGAAATGCGTACTCGAGTATGCAAAGCTGTGGGAGCTTGAAAGTAAATTTGTATCTTGGCTTGAAAACGAAAACACCTTTTGCAATACACTTGTGGACAGAATTGTAACAGGCTATCCCAAGGATGAAGCCGAAAGTATTTTCCGTGAAATCGGTTACCGAGATGAACTGTTAGATACGGCAGAGCCTTATCACCTTTGGGCGATTGAGGGTGATTTTGAAAAAGACTTGCCTCTTCAAAAAGCCGGCTTCAATGTAATATGGACAAACGATGTAAGGCCATACAAAAAAATGAAAGTCCGTATATTGAACGGTGCACATACGGCGCTTGTGTTTCCTTCACTTCTGTGCGGTATTGAAACGGTCGGAGAGAGCTTAAATGACGAGCAGTTAAACGCTTTTTTACATCAATGCTTGTGTGAATATATCTTACCGAGCCTTTCCGACAACGAGGAGGCAAAGGACTTTGCCGCTGCTGTTTTGGAACGCTTTGCCAATCCCTATATTCGCCACCTGTGGAAGTCGATTTCCCTAAATTCCGTAAGCAAATTCAAAGCACGGGTGTTGCCGACTGTCAATGATTGTCTGAATGAAAACAACCCACCGAAACCGCTTGCTTTTTCTCTTGCCTGTCTGATTGAATATTACAAAAACAACAATGTTTACGATGAACAATCGGCGGTTGAATATATCAAAAACAACAGTATTAATTCGATACTTGCAAACACCGCTCTTTGGGGGCAGGATTTAAGCTGTATATATGACCTTGTCACCACGAGTACAGAAAGAATATATAAAGACGGTATTCGGGAGGCTCTTCAATGGAGTATGTTGTAATTAACGAGAAAGACAATGTTAAAGTCTCTCTTACGGACGGACACAAATATGCCGTCAAAGAAATAAAAAAAGGAGAACAGGTCATTAAATACGGCTTTCCCATCGGCGTTGCAACCGGCAATATCCAAATCGGAGAAAAGGTGCACAGCCACAACCTGAAAACCTCCCTCAGCGGTGCACTTGACTACACATACACGCCCGAAATAACGGAGCTTGAAACGCTTTCCCCTTTTACGGTTTCCGCCTTCGTGCGGCAAGACGGAAATATCGGTATACGCAACGACATTTGGATAATACCGACAGTCGGTTGTGTAAACTCAATTGCAAAAATACTTGCCGAAAAAACAGGGGCATTATGTTTTACTCATCCGTATGGGTGCAGTCAACTCGGTGACGATTTATCCGTTACGCAAAAAACGCTTTCCGGCCTTATCAGGCATCCGAATGCAGGAGGCGTGCTGGTGCTCGGATTGGGCTGTGAAAACAACAATATAGCAGAACTTCAAAAGGTTCTCGGCAAATGGAGCAATGAGCGAATTCGATTTTTGAATTGTCAAGATTACGAAGATGAAATTGCACAAGGCATAAGAATTATCAAAGAACTGCAAACGATTGCAAATAAGGATACGCGCGAAACTGTTCCCGTTTCAAAGCTTAAAATAGGATTGAAATGCGGCGGCAGCGACGGCCTTTCGGGAATTACCGCAAATCCGATGTGTGGCAGAATTACCGACAAAATAGTTGCAATGGATGGTACGGCAGTGCTGACGGAGGTTCCAGAGATGTTCGGTGCAGAACAGCTTTTGATGAACCGTTGCGTCAACAAAACCGTGTTTAACAAAACGGTAAATCTCATCAACAACTATAAAAACTATTTTATCGTTCATCATCAGCCGGTGAGCGAAAATCCGTCGCCCGGAAACAAGGCGGGCGGTATTACAACGCTGGAGGAAAAATCACTCGGCTGTGTGCAAAAAGGCGGTAATGCGCCGATAACGGCAGTGCTGTCTTACGGAGATACAGCCGAAAGGCCGGGACTGAATCTATTAGACGGTCCGGGCAACGATATGGTTGCTGTAACAAATCTTACAGCGGCAGGGTGCCACCTGATTCTGTTTACAACAGGCAGAGGCACACCTCTCGGAGCACCGGTGCCGACTGTTAAAATCGCCACCAATACTGCCCTTGCAAGTCGCAAGAAAAACTGGATTGATTTTGACGCACAGTCGGATACAGAAGAAAACCTGTTAAAACTGATTCAAGAAACGGCAAACGGTAAAAAAACAAAAAACGAACAGCACGGCTTTCGTGAAATCGCTATTTTTAAAGACGGTGTAACACTATGATTATTGACGCACACGCACATTTATGGAAAAATCAAAACGGAAAAGTATCGGGGCGTGATGTTTTCTCCGTCGGCAACGGAAAAAGCAATTTCGGCGGTGAAATCCGTCAAATGCTGCCACCGTATATGACCGATGATGAAAACACGGTTGAGCGTTTTATCTCCAATATGGACTATGCCGGCGTAAACGGTGCAGTTATTACGCAAGAGGAAATCGACGGAAACCAGGATGATTATCTCCTGTCTGCAAAAGTAAACTTCCCTAACCGATTGAAAATCTGCTCTCTTTACGAAGAAGATAAGCCGTTTACGCTTGACGGATTTGACGGAATTAAAATATGTGCTTGCAGATTGACCGAACAGAATTTAACAAAGCATTATAAGGTTTTTGAAAGAGCGTGCGAAAGCGGGAAATTCATTTGTATTGACCTTTCCGACGGCGATAGACAAACAGGCTCTTTGCTTGAAATGATACAACAATATCCGGATTTGAAAATTGCAATCGGCCATTTCGGTATGGTTACGAGAGATAAATGGACCGAGCAAATTAAGCTTGCAAGAAATAAAAATGTTCGTATTGAAAGCGGCGGAATTACTTGGCTTTTTAACAGTGAATTCTATCCTTATCCGTCGGCAATCAGGGCGATAAATGAAGCGGCTGATATTTGCGGTTTTGAAAAGCTGATGTGGGGCAGCGATTATCCACGCACTATGGTTGAAATCACATATAAAATGAGCTTTGATTTTATTTTGAAATCGAAGGAAATAAGCGAAGAAAGTAAGCAAAAGTTTTTGTTTGACAATGCAAAATCTTTTTATAATTTTAATGATTTTGAAGAAATTGAGCCTATAAAGAATATGCTTTGAGGTACATATGAAAAAGAGTAATTTGAAAATTAAAATTAACGAAATAACCGGTGATTATGAAGTTATACACAATGGATTTTCATGGATAAGCGACGGCAGGAAACCGTATATAATAATCAGAAAAAAGGCGGGCAAGAAGTATGTTTCAACATACCGTCCGCTTTATTCTGCTTTAAAAAAGAGTTTTACATATACTGCCGATTCGATTGTTACAACGCTTTCGGGTTATACGGCTTTCGGAAAATTGTACGACTTCAAAATCATATTGACTGCAAAAATCACAGGCAATGATACTTGCGAATTTTCAATAAAGGCAGAAAACGAAATCGGCTATGATATTCAGGCAGTGTACTTCCCTGCACCGTTCAATTCTAAGAAAAAATGTGCTTACGCATATCATATAGACCCAATGCGTCAGGGTTTCATTTTGCCTGACGGATACAAGAAAAATTTTGTTTCAACATTCGCTTACACAAAATATTTGAGAAAACTGAATACAGGCGACGCTTACTTGCCGCTTTGGGGCAGAGTGTGCGACGGTCATACATTTTCCGCCATTATTGAAACTCCGTATGACGCATGTATGTTTTCCTCTTTTGGCAGACACAAGGCGTTTGTTAATTCCGTTCATTTTTCATCATCACTCGGCAAACTTTCGTATGAGCGCAAAATCAGATTTACATTTCACGAAAAAGGCGACTATAACACCGTTGCAAAGGACTATCGCAATTATCTTATCGAAAAAAATCAATTTGTTACCCTTGATGATAAAATCAAGAAAAATCCAAACATAAAAAATATTATCGGCGCACCTGTTTTGCATCATAAAATCTTTTCAAAAATCAATGTAAAATCACAGTTTTATGACAAAAACGGCATAAATAAAATTTTGTATGCCACATTTTACGAACGGGCAAAACAACTTGAAAAATTCAAAAAACTTGGACTTGAAAAACTATATATTCATACCGACGGTTGGGGCAAAAACGGCTATGATAACGACCATCCGTATATTCTTCCTCCGTGTGAAGCGGCAGGCGGATATGCAGGGCTAAAGGCTCTTGCCGACACAAGCCGAAAACTCGGCTATGTTTTTGCTCTTCATGACCAATACAGAGATTATTACTATTCGTCCCCTGTTTTTGATGAAAACAAAGCAGTAACCAAGATAGACGGCTCCCATCCGTATTGCTCAATTTGGGACGGCGGAGAGCACACATTTCTTTGCTCGTCATTTGCAATAGATTATGTTAAAAAAACATATGATGAACTTGCAAAGCACAATATTGATGTTCAAGGTGCATATCTTGATGTATTTTCCATTATGCCGGGTGACGAATGTTTTAACGAAAGCCATAAGATATCCAGAGAGGAAAGTATTGAGGATCGTGCAAAATGCTTTGATTATCTCAATAAAAAAGGATTGATTATGTCCTCTGAGGAACCGGGATTTGCACTTGTAAATCATATTGCTCTCGTGCATCACGGACCGTTTCACGCCCGTCCGCTTGAAAACGGAGAACCTGTCGGTATTCCGATACCGCTTCAAAATCTTGTTTTTCACGACTGCCTTATTGTCCCGTGGAATTGGTTTAATAATTGGGGAATCCCAAAGGGCGTAGACGGCGATGTTTATTGTGCGCTTTGTGCCGGTATGCCGTATCTTCACCCTTTCGGCACAGGAGTAAGTAAGGTCGGAACAGACAATCGCACTGCCGACACGGAGCTTTTAAGCGACGATAATTTGATCAAAGAATTTAACCGTATCAAGCCGCTTTGCGATTTGCAATCAAGACTTTACAATAAAGAAATGGTAAAGCACGAATTTATCGGCTCCTACAAAATTCAAAAAGCGACATATTCCGACGGTACAACCGTTACAATCGATTTGAATAACAATACATACAAGGTAAACTAAAATGAACACTGTTAAATACTCAAAACCTGCAAAAACTTGGCGTGAGGCGCTTCCCCTCGGCAACGGCAAAACCGGTCTTATGATTTACGGTTCTCTCTCAAAAGAGAGAATTTGTTTTAATGACGGCACGCTTTGGTCAGGCTATCCGAAAGATTACAATTCAAGTGAAAATCTTGAAAATCTTGATAAAGTGCGTTCTTTTATTTTTGACGGCAAAAATGATGAGGCTGACGCTCTTTGCGAGGAAAAACTTACAGGCTTTTACAGTGAAGCGTTTATGCCCCTCGGAGAAATCAACCTTACATTCAAAGGACTTGACAAAAGCAAGTATTTAAGAAGTCTTAATCTTTCTAAAGCTGTTCAGACTGTGGAAACCATGGGTGCAAAGTCGGAATGTTTTTCGTCATATCCCGATAAAGTATCTGTATACAAGGTGACTTCCAAAAAACCTTTTTCTGTTGTAATTAAAGCAAAGAGCAAGCTTAAATATAATGTGAAAGCAGAAAACAAAAGCCTTTATCTTTTGGGGAATGCTCCCGATTATGCAGTCCCCAATTACTTGCGTACCGAGCTTTATCCGATTAGGTATAATGAGAAAAAAGGTATGGCTTTTTGCCTGCAAACTTCAGTTGAAACAAACGGTAAAATCAGCGAATGTAAATCTAAAATCAAGATTGAAAACGCAACCGAACTTACGCTTTATTTTATTACAGAAACAGGTTTTAACGGCTTTGATAAAATGCCCGAAACCGACCGAAATGCAATAAAGCAAAAGTGTACGGCAAAAATGAGCCGTCTTAATAAAAATTACAATTTATTAAAATCTCGTCATATTACCGATTTTTCTGCTTTATACAACAATCAAAGTATTTCTTTCGACTGCGACAAAGAAGTAAGTTCCGACGAACTTTTAAGGGCTGTTAAAACCGGAGGCGACGAACAAGCACTGACCGAATTGATGTATAACTACGGCAAATATATGATTATATCGGGCAGTCGAAAAGGCGGTCAACCGCTTAATCTTCAAGGTATTTGGAACAACTCTGTTCGTCCGCCGTGGAGCAGTAATTATACCGTAAACATCAACACCGAGATGAACTATTGGGGTGCGACAAGATGCGGACTGTCCGATTGTATGGAGCCGCTGATTCAAATGGTTTTTGAGGTTATGCAAAACGGAAAAAAGACGGCAAAAATCAATTACGGCTGCCGTGGATTTGCATGCAACCATAATGTTGATTTATGGCGCAAGACGCCGCCGGTCAAAGGTGATGCAAATTATATGTTTTCCCCGCTTTGCGGAGCGTGGCTCACCAACGAAATTTACAATCATTATAAAAACGGATTTCTCAATGAATACACCGACCAAATCAAAGAGCTTGTCACCGAGTCGGCACTTTTTATAAATGATTTTCTTATACCTCACAATGGTAAATATGTAATTTGCCCGTCCGTATCACCTGAAAATGTATTTATGCATAATGGGAAAAGATGCAAGCTTGATTATGCCTCGGCTTATGATATGGGCATTGTAAAACAAGCGTTTGAAAATGCTTTGGAAATATCCGATAACCCCGAGCTTCTTGATGAAATTAAGAAAAAATTGCCGTTATTATATCCGTTCAAAAACGGAAAGAACGGCATTTGCGAATGGCACGATGATTATGACACGCCCGAAAACGGACACCGCCACTTCTCGCCTCTCTATGCTTTTTATCCCGGCAATATAATCGGATATTACAAAAACGTCGAACAAACCGAGTGGGTAAAAAAGCTTTTCCGTTTCAGGCTCGACAATGCAAATCAATATATCGGTTGGTCGGCAGCATGGGCAATTTGCCTTGCGGCAAGACTCAGAGAGAAAGAAACGGTTTCTACGGTTATTCGCAGTATGCTCTCACATTCTGTTTTCAAAAATCTGTTTTGCGTTCATCCGCCGTTTTATTTTCAAATAGACGGAAATCTCGGCTTTGTGGCAGGCATCAACGAAATGCTTTTGACAGAAGAAAACGGAGTGATTGAATTGCTCCCTGCTCTGCCCGACAATTATGCAAAATCGGGAAAAGTAACCGATATGATTGTAAACGGTGCAAAAATCAGTTTTGAATGGCAAAACGGCCTTGTAACAAAAGTAACAAGCAATAAGCCGATAACAATTTATAACACGCATCTTTCTGAAACTGTCGAATACAGCAACATAATCATTACGGAGGTAAATTAGAGTGAAAAAGGGATTGAAAATATTTTTGAGCATAGTTTTGGTGCTTGCAATTTTAGGAGGAATCGCCGCATTGTCAGTTACATTTTACGGCAAAAAATATGTAAGAGCGGAAGATACCGCATATACGGTTTTGCAAATTACTGATGTGCATATTTTGAATGATGAAAAAAAGGACGCAAAGGCATACAAAACCATTACAGAAATGATAAACACAACAAAGCCCGATATGATAGCCGTAACCGGTGATGTAACAAGCGAAAAGGAAAACTTTACCGCATTCAAATCGTTTTGCTCCTTTATGGAAGAATTCAAAATTCCGTGGGCATTTGTTTACGGTAATCACGAGGGACTTGATATAAAGTACGAGCCGGGCGAAAAACTCGACCCCGAAAAGATTGCCGATAAGCAAACATTGAATGATTATCTTGAATCTTTGCAGTATTGTATTTACGAGCGCGGAGATAAGAACACAGACGGTATGGGCAATTATTATTACACTGTTCGTGATGAAAACGGCAAGGCTTTAACTTCGCTTATTTTTATGGACTCAAACAGCTATGACGAGGAAAACGACGGCTATGACCATTTCCACGATAACCAAATCGCTTGGTATGAAAAAACCGTTAAGCAAATCGCAAAAGAAGAAAACGGCGATGAAAACAAGGTTGTTCCGTCACTTGCCTTTTTCCATATTCCAATGAAAGAATATATGACAGGCTACAAAGAAGGCACTCGCCTTTGGGGACACAAATTCCCTAAAGAGGACGGCACACCGGCAGTTGACGACAATATGTTTGAAACCATGAAAGCGCTTGGTTCAACAAAAGGTTGCTATGCAGGTCATGACCATATGAATAATTTTTCGGTAGATTATCAGGGAATCAGACTTACATACGGTGTTTCCTGTGACCATAATATTTATATGACGCCGTTCAGAGGCGGCACGCTTATAAACATCAAAAAGGACGGCTCGTTCACAAATCAATCAATTATCCGTCACAGAGGTCAAAGCACGGTTACAATAGGTAAAGAATACTAAAAAGCTCCCAACCTTGGCTGAGTGTTCATAAGGAAGTATTGGTTTCTCGCATAAAAATCCATTATGCTTTTGCCAAAAAGCCTCGCAAGGCGACAGCCTTGCATCATTTCTTGGCTTCAGCATAAAAGAATTTTTATAACTACGAAACTGCAACGCACTTCAAAATAATATATTTTTGATGCAAGAAAAGGCAAACCCCGCAGATAATGCTAACGCATATCTGCGGGGTTTAACGAATTATTGCGCAAAAAGATGTTGTTTTGAAGCAAAACTTCCTTATGAACACTCAGCCTTATCGGTTGGGAGCTTTCCTTTATTTAAGTATTATCTTATATGCTATGCTTTCGGGAATGTTCAAATGCAAAAAGTTGTTTTTTATAGGAAGTGTGCGGATAAATTCGTTGCCGTTTTCACTTATTCTGTAAATATCCGCACTTGATTTACCGTCTTCAAATATATCCCAATCACGGCAATCTCCGTTTTTGCTGTAAGCAATGTATGTGCTTTTCTCGTGAACAAACGGCAAAAACAAATTATCACCGTCCTTAATAATTTTGCCGCTTTTCGTGATTTTTCTGCCCTTTGAATATGATATAACGCCATCGGAAAACACACAGTATTTATGCGCACCGTCTTTTTTTATTTCAAGCCTTTTGAGCGTGTTCAAATAATGCCCCGGTACCTGATATGTTGCAAAGCGTGAAATAAAATCGTTGACCCAATTTTTATTTGCTTTGACCACAATGTCCTCGCCGTGCATATTGCCATAGAAAACATTGTTCATCCATTTTTCCCGAAACTCGCCGCCGCAATAAACGCTTGGCGAAGTATCAATAAGTTCACGATCTGTCATACGATAAATCCACCAGCTCATCGGAATATATCCCAATGTGTCCATTTTATTGTGCTTGAAATGGTCTCTCGGCAGTCCGAATATAGGCTTGTTAGGTAATTCGTTGCCTTCTTTATAGTTGAATTCACTTGTTATATCAATACCTTTTGATTTTACATACTCTATCATCTTACGCCTTGCGTCTTGCATTTCTTTTAAGCTGACATACGGTGAGTAATTTTTATAGCACTGAAAATTATCAATATGAATTGTACCCGCTTCTGCAATAAACGGAAAAGTATCAATAAACCTATCAAACATTTTTTTGAAAAGACCAGACTCCCAATATCCTTTGTGGCAGGTTTTGTAGCACTTTTTGCCGTTATATTTTTCAATAGGATTCGGCTTGCCGTTCCTTTTTCTTATCAGTGCGCCGGCCTTGACAAAATCGTTGAATGACGGCGCATTTTCATATGCGTCGTTAAAATTGATATGTACGCTTACAACAGAATGGTATTTTTTAGCTTCGTTACAAAGCCATTTGAAGCTGTCGTAAGCAGTTTTGTCCCCTTTTCTTTTTAGAGCTTCATTAACTTCAAAAAAGTCCGGATATTTGTCATCATGACCGAGATATTGCCAACCGACAAGATAGTATATTTTAGTTATTCCCTGTGTTATCTTATCAATTTTTTTAATGTATTCCAAAGCGTCTTCGAATGTCAAAAGCACCTTGCTTTTGCCCTCGTTTTTCAAATCCGGCACAGCCATCCCAAGCTTCATAACCATACATTGTGAATAATTATAGTTAAATGGTATATCCATATGAACCCTCCTCGATTTTTCTACATTATAACATTACAATCTAAGAATAAGAATACAAGTTAAAGATTATAGCAGTATTTCTAAATTATAGAGTGATTTTTCTTAATTTTCGAAGATAGGATTGTGCTATAATACGTATCATGGAGG
>ERZ1026780.1719-NODE-1719-length-13919-cov-12.964008_pt1 | contig 13919 bp, 9 predicted proteins | sample MGYA00380126_ERZ1026780 | MGnify/ENA primary metagenome ERZ1026780 (study PRJEB33269, sample SAMEA4719762) | human gut metagenome | biome: human-associated habitat; feature: organic feature; material: feces | place: Cameroon | collected 2013-10 ... | reverse complement strand
GGAAACATGCCAAAGGCATGTCCCTACGCTATGGCGTTATCGTTTTGGGAGATTTGATGCGGTTTTTTACCAAGAAAATATTTTATCATCATGGGTTTTTCGCCGTGAAACGGCGAGTGGTTTTTATCCTTGGGGCAATGTGGAAGGCCCTCGTAAGAGGGTGGCGGAGGGATTGTGTGGTTGGCGGCATGGAAACTCGTTTCCAATGACGCAAAGCGCACAGTCGCACCGCCAAATGCGAAGCATTCCACATTGCTCCAAGGCTGTTTTTTATGTTTTTGTTTTTTTGATTCCATTCACAATTCGGCAACAATGCATAATCTATCCCCAGAAATTTTCCACTGAACCTAAAAAATCTAATTTCTAACCTCTGACTTCTCCAAGAATTGGGGGCAAAAAAAATCCCTGATATCACTATCGGGGATTGCTTAACTAATTAACCTTCTAATACCATTAACATAAACCTTAAACAAAATGAAATAAAAACCGTCGTCACGACGCCAAGAATTTCATAACCTTAAAAACTAATACCATGAAAAACCGATGCAAAAGTACAAGAAATATGTTATACAACATACTTTTTCAGCAACTTTTTGCTTTGATTTAACTTATTTTTGCAATATTCTGCTATTTTAGCGTGAATTTTACAAGCGTTCACACTTTTTCTTGGCAAAAATATTATCTGAAGGCGAAAATGAATGAGTTTTACTGAAATTTGAGTAATTTTGCTCACACATATAATATTAATACGAACGACGAATGATGAGAAAACTATTGCTTGCCCTACTGGCTATGGCTGCCGTGCAGATGAGCGGCGCAATAAAAATTGTGGCGATGAGCGACATTCACGCCATGAGCGAGATGCTTGTGGAGAAAAGTGGCGCGGCTATTGACAAGTATGCCGCTTCCGATATGCGTATGATTAAGGAGAGCGCCGAGATTTTGCGCACGGTGATTGGAAAAATCATTGAACAACGCCCCGACATTGTGATGATTTCGGGCGACCTCACGAAAGACGGTGAGCGATTGAGCCATGAGTTTGTGGCAAGCCAACTTGAGCGCCTGCGCGCCAAGGGCATCAAGGTGCTGGTGATTCCGGGCAACCACGACATCAGCAACGCCAACGCCAAATATTTCAACGACAAGGAGCGTCGCACAGCCGCCACCATTACTCGTAAGGAGTTTCGCGACATCTACTCTCACTTCGGCTACGGTGGCGATGTGAAGTGCGACACCGCCTCGCTGAGCTATGCGGCTGAGCCTGTGAAGGGGCTGGTGGTGATAGGCATCGACAGCAACCGCGACGAGGAAAACTTGCTGAAGGCTCGTGGCGACTCGGTGAACACCTACCACACCGCCGGGCGCATCAAGGATGCCACGCTGCGATGGATTACCGACCAGGCACGCTCGGCACGCGCACAAGGCAAACGAGTGGTGGCGATGATGCACCATCACCTGATTGAGCATTTCGACAAGGAAGCCCAACTGCTGGATAAATATATGGTGGCTGACCACGAGAACGTGCGCAACGAACTGATTGACGCTGGCGTACACGCCATTCTCACTGGGCACCTGCACCTCTCCGACATTGCCCGCGACTACAACAACGGCGACTCCATCACCGAGGTGGCAACCGGCTCGCTCATCACCTACCCTTTCCACTATCGCACCATCACCATTGATGCCGACCGCATGAGCGTGACCACCCACCAGTTGAAGAGCATTGCCTCAAGCCCACACTTGCTTGCCGACGGCAAACGCCAAGTGGAGCAGGCCGTGCCGGGGCTGCTGAACAGCGTGCTGTCGCGACTGATGGGCAAGATTGAGAAGTTGAACAAAAAGTTGAGTGGCGTGATGGCACTGTTTGGCGGTGGCGAAAGCCTCGACCTTGCCGCTCAGAAAGACAAGATAGCCACCACATTCCACCGCGAACTCGACGACCTTGCCACCAAGGCGTTTATCATGCTCTACGAGGGCAATGAGGGGCAAAACCCACAGTCGAAAGTGCTGATTGAACAGATGAACGCCGGCATAAAGGCAGTGCTTGCCTCATCGCTCCCTGCTTCACTTGGCGACATGGTGGAGGGCTTCATCACCGAGAACGCCATGCCTATGTTCGACACCCAAATCCGCAGTATGCTCGAAGACCGCAACCACTGCGGCACACCGCAGGAAGTGGTGGTTGACGACCACACCGCATCGTTCAAATTTTGATTATTCGTGCAGCAAATTCGGGACGAATGGTATCTTTTTCGTAACTTTGTGGCGAATAACACTATAAGTGCGCCGATGCCGAGAGATTTGCGAGAGGCATCAGTCACCACATTTCATAATTATAACATCAAAATTGCAATAAGAATATATGCCAGAATCGAATTTTATCGACTATGTGAAAATCATGTGTCGCAGTGGCCGCGGAGGACACGGCTCTGCTCACTTGCATCGTGCAAAATACATGCCTAAGGGTGGTCCTGACGGTGGCGACGGCGGTCGTGGCGGTCACATCTTCCTGAAGGGCAACAGCAACCTGTGGACACTGATTCACTTGAAATACACGCGCCACATCTTCGCCACCGACGGCGCACCGGGCTACGAAAACCAGTGCCACGGCAAAGACGGCGAAGACCGCACCATAGAAGTGCCTTGCGGCACTGCCGTTTACGATGCCGAGACGGGCGAGTTTCTCTGCGACGTGACCGAAGACGGCCAAATTGTGAAGTTGCTCCGCGGCGGCCGTGGCGGTTTGGGCAACACCCACTTCAAGACTGCCACCAACCAAACTCCACGCTACGCCCAGCGAGGCGAGGACGGAGTGGAAAAGGCGGTGATTATGGAGTTGAAAGTGCTCGCCGATGTGGGTTTGGTGGGCTTCCCCAACGCTGGTAAAAGCACCCTGCTCTCGGTGATTTCTGCCGCCAAGCCAAAAATCGCCAACTATCCGTTCACCACCCTTGAACCAAACTTGGGCATCGTGAGTTATCGCGGACAGCAATCGTTTGTGATGGCGGATATTCCCGGTATCATCGAGGGTGCGAGCGAGGGCAAAGGCCTCGGTTTCCGCTTCTTGCGCCACATCGAGCGCAATGCCGTGCTCCTCTTTATGGTGCCAGCCGAGACCGACGACATTAAAAAGGAATACGACATCCTCTGCAACGAAGTGAGCACTTTCAACCCCGACCTTGCCGACAAGCCACGCGTGCTTGCCATCACCAAGTGCGACATGATCGACGACGAGTTGAAAGACATGCTTTGCGAGCATCTGCCCGACAACGTGCCCACGGTGTTCATTTCATCGGTGGCACAAAAGGGACTTACCGAACTGAAGGACTTGCTTTGGCGCACCATCAACGATGAGCGCAACCGCATACCCGAAACGCTCACCCAACGCGACCTCAGCGCAAGCCACCGCGTGAAAGAGGAAGACGAATTCATCTTCGAGGCAGAGAAACCAGTGCGCCGCGACGACGACTTCGACGAAAACGCAGGCGGAAAGATGACTTGGGAAGAAACCGACCGCCAGTGGGACGACGAATACTGGGAAGAAGACTTCGCCGACGAGAACGAGAAATTCCAAGTGGTTTCCGACCCCGACGACGCCATCACCAAAGCCGACCTCCAAGAACTCGCCCAACAGTCCACCCCCGACGAAGAAGAAGAATAACCCCCACCAAAAAATACAACCAAAATCCGTGCAGCCCTCCACCCGCACGGATTTTCTGTATTTATACAAACCTAACCAACACCCATATAAATACCAAATTACGCAAGTTCGGGATAAGCGTGGACTGAAAAGGCGGGACACAATGTCCACTTCCGCATCTCGCCTTTTCAAACTTTCCTTATCCCGAACTCGCGTAACTTATAATATCTGATTTAGAACATGGTGGAGACGCGGCGGACGGCTTCTACGAAGCGGTGCACTTCGTCGAGGGTGTTGTAGGCGGCGAATGATGCGCGCACCATGCCTTGCACACCGTAGCGGTTCATCAGCGGTTGGGCGCAGTGGTGGCCTGTACGCACTTCAAAACCGAGTTTGTCGAGCAGCAGTCCCATATCGTAGCTGTTGATGTCGCCCACAAGGAACGAAATCACGCCAGCCTTGTTTTCGGCAGTGCCGAAGATGCGCATACCGTCGATGGTGAGCAGTCCGCGTGTGGCTTCCTCCACCAGCGCACGCTCGTGTGCGGCAATGTTGTCGATGCCCAACTCATTGATATAGTCGAGCGCGGTGCCGAATGCGGCGATGCCCACATAATCGGGGGTGCCGGCTTCGAATTTGAATGGGAGTTCGGCGTAGGTGGTGCGCTCAAAACTCACTGTGCCAATCATTTCGCCACCACCTTGGTAGGGCGACATGCTGTTGAGGCGGAATTTCTTGCCGTAAAGCACGCCCACGCCAGTAGGGCCATACATCTTGTGGGCAGAGAATGCGTAGAAGTCGCAGTCAAGGTCGCGCACGTCGATAGCGATGTGTGGAGCCGCCTGTGCGCCGTCGATGAGCACTGGCACGCCATGCTGGTGTGCGATGGCAATCATTTCCTTCACGGGGTTGATGGTGCCCAGCACATTCGACACATGCGCCAATGCCACAAAGCGAGTTTGCTCGGTAAATAAGTCGGCATATTCATCTAAATTCACTTCGCCTGCATCGTTGATGGGCACCACACGAATGCGGATTCGCTTATCCTTGCCAATGAGTTGCCAAGGCACGATGTTGCTGTGATGCTCCATGGTGGTGAGGATGATTTCATCACCGTTGCAAAGTCGGTCGCCATAGGTGGCAGCCACCAGGTTGATGGCCTCGGTAGTGCCGCGTGTGAACACCACCTCTTCAACGGATGCGGCATTGATAAACGCACGCACCTTCTCGCGAGTGGCTTCCACCATGTCGGTAGCCTCGCCTGAAAGGGTGTGTACGCCACGGTGCACATTGGCACGGTGGTGGAAATACATATCTTCAATTGCTTTCACCACGCACATAGGGGCTTGCGAGGTGGCGGCGTTGTCGAGGTACACGATGGGGTGGCCCTCAATTTCGCGTTGAAGAATGGGGTAGTCTTTTCTAATAGAAGTGAGTTTCGAATCGTCGAACATATTTGGTTTGTAGTGATCTGTCAGATATTAAATGTTGTCTGTTATTTTGCTGCCGCACAGTTTGCCGCAGTGCAGTCGGCACACATTGCGAGTTGGCCACGGAAGCGTTTTTCCACCAGGTGGTGCAAGCGGTCTTTCAACGCAGGGAGGCGAACGGCGTCGATTACGTCGCTCATAAATGCCTGCATGAGTAGCTGGCGGGCCTCTGCCTCGCTGATACCGCGCGAACGCATGTAGAACAGTGCTTCCTCATTGAGTTGACCTGTGGCAGAGCCGTGCGAGCACTTCACATCGTCGGTGTAAATCTCAAGTTGAGGCTTGCTGTACATCTTCGCGTCGACCGATGCCACGATGTTGCGGTTGCCTTGATAAGCCACTGTGCGAGGGCAATTCTCCTTCACCAGCACCTTGCCTGCGAATGCGCCCACGGATTGGTCGTTGAGCACATACTTAAACATCTCGTTGCTTTCGCAGCGTGCCACATTGTGGCTGATGAACGTGTGGTTGTCGACGTGCTGACGGGCAGATGCCACGGTCATGCCGAGCAGGTGTGTTTCGGCGTGCTCACCGTCGATGTTCACATAATAGTCGTTGCGAGTGATACCGTTGAGCAGCGTGATGCCATCAATCAGCACATTCGAGCCTTCTTCCTGGCGCACGAAAATCGACGAAACGCGGTGGGTGCTCTCGCTGCTTTCCTCCAAATCGTAGTAGTCGAACATCGAGCCACGCTCAGCCACGATTTCCACCACTTGGCTTGCGAGGTAGCTGTGCTCAGCGTCTTGCGTGTGGTCGCACACCAGCATCTTGGCCTGTGCGCCCTCTTCAAGCACCACCAGAATGCGGCGAAGTGCCATCACAGGCGCAGCCGCCTTGAAGATGTTCACCAACTGAATGGGCTTCTCCACCACCATGCCCTTTGGCACGTAGATGAGCATACCGTCTTGTGCGAGCAGGGTGTTGAGCGCCACTTCCGGCTTCTTCAGGTCGGCAAGCGATCCAAGGTGCTTCTGGAGCACTTCGGGGTGATTTTTTTGCGCATCGGCAAAACTTTCAATCACCAGCCCGGCTTGCGTGTTGCGTGCGGCGGTGCGGCTTTCTGCAAATATGTCGTTGAAAAAGAAGTAGAGGCAAGTGCTCATGTTGGGTACATCGCAGCGAAACGAAGCCGCCGCATCTGGTGCGAATGGCACACGGTTGATGTTCACGCCATAGTCGGGCGCAAACACCTTTTCCAAATCAGTCGCCTCGTAGTCCTCCTGCCCTTTTTTGGGGAGCGTGGCGCCACCGAGAGCGGCAAGTGCGTCGGGGCGCAGCGCATTCATAGCGGCTGGTGCGTGTGCGCAGATGGCTTCGGCGTGCTGGGTGTAGAGGTCGATGTATTGAGTGAGTGAAGTTGTCATAGCGGCTTACTCTCCTTTTTTATCCACTTGTTCCTTAATCCAGTCGTAGCCCTTTTCCTCAAGCTCCATCACCAGTTCCGGGCCGGCGCTCATCACAATGCGTCCCTTGTAGAGCACATGCACGAAGTCGGGCTTGATGTAGTCGAGCAGGCGTTGGTAGTGTGTGATCACGATGGTGGCATTGTTGGCGGTTTTCAGCGTGTTCACGCCCTCAGCCACAATGCGCAGCGCGTCGATGTCGAGGCCGCTGTCGGTTTCGTCGAGAATGCTCAACTTAGGCTCCAGCATAGCCATTTGGAAAATTTCGTTGCGCTTCTTCTCACCACCGGAGAAACCCTCGTTCACGGCGCGTGACGCGAGTTTGTTGTCGAGTTGCACCACTTGGCGCTTCTCGCGCATGAGTTTCAGAAAGTCGCTTGCGCTCAGCGGTTCTTTGCCGTAGTATTTGCGTTTCTCATTGATGGCGGCACGCATAAAGTTCACCATCGACACCCCCGGAATTTCCACAGGGTACTGGAAACTGAGGAACAAGCCTTCGTGGGCACGGTCTTCAGGGGAGAGTGCCAAGAGGTCTTTGCCGTTAAATTCCACTTCGCCACCGGTCACAGTGTAGGCAGGGTTGCCGGTGAGCACTGCGCTGAGCGTACTCTTGCCAGAGCCGTTCGGACCCATAATGGCGTGAACTTCACCCGGCTTCACCGTGAGGTTGATGCCTTTCAAAATCTCCTTGCCCTCAACCGAGGCGCGTAAGTCTTTTATTTCAAGCATAATACTATTTTATGGTCGGTCGGTGGGGGGCTTCTTGCCTTATCGGAGCACTCGGAGAACTCTGAGCACTCGGAGTGTTCCCCCTCTCTGACCTCTAATTTCTAATCTCTAACTTCTAATCTCTTATCCTATGCTGCCTTCGAGCGAGATGCTGAGCAGCTTTTGGGCTTCTACTGCAAATTCCATGGGGAGTTTTGCCATCACTTCTTTGGCGTAGCCGTTCACGATGAGCCCCACGGCATCTTCGGTGCTGATGCCACGCTGGTTGCAATAGAAAATCTGGTCCTCGTTGATTTTGCTGGTGGTGGCTTCATGCTCCACTACCGACGAGTCGTTGCCCACCTCAATCACAGGGAAGGTGTGGGCGCCGCTGGTGGGGGTGAGCAAGAGGCTGTCGCACTGGGTGTAGTTGCGGCAGTTGGTAGCCTTAGGGGCAATTTTCACCATACCACGGTAACTGTTTTGACTGTTGCCAGCCGAAATACCTTTCGACACGATGGTGCTGCGGCTGTTCTTGCCCAAGTGAATCATCTTGGTGCCAGTGTCGGCCTCTTGACGATTGCGAGTGAGCGCCACGGAGTAGAACTCGCCCACGGTGTTGTCGCCAGCCAAAATGCAACTTGGGTATTTCCAAGTGATAGCCGAGCCGGTCTCCACCTGCGTCCACGAGAGTTTGCTGTGGTCGCCACGGCAGATGCCACGCTTGGTCACCAGGTTGTAGATACCGCCACGGCCGTCTTTGTCGCCGGGATACCAGTTCTGCACGGTGCTGTATTTCACTTCGGCGCGCTCCTCCACAATGATTTCCACGATAGCGGCATGGAGTTGGTTCTCGTCGCGCTGAGGTGCGGTGCAGCCTTCGAGATACGACACATAACTGTCGTCGTCGGCAACAATCAGCGTGCGCTCAAACTGCCCGGTCTGTGCGGCATTGATGCGGAAATACGACGATAGCTCCATTGGGCAACGCACGCCCTTTGGAATATACACAAACGAGCCATCGCTGAACACCGCCGAATTAAGCGCGGCATAAAAGTTGTCGGTATAAGGCACCACCGTGCCCATGTATTTCTTCACAAGGTCGGGGTAGTCTTTCACCGCCTCGCTGATAGAGCAGAAAATCACACCAAGTTCGGCGAGTTTCTCACGATAGGTGGTGTGTACGCTCACACTGTCCATGATGGCATCCACCGCCATGCCCGACAGGCGCATTTGCTCCTCCAGCGGAATACCCAGTTTGTCGAAAGTTTTCTTCACTTCAGGGTCGATTTCCTTCTGTGGGGTGCGCTTGCGTGGTGCAGCGTAGTAGCTGATGTCTTGGAAGTCGATGTCGGGAATGTTCACGTGCCCCCATTTGGGTTGGGGCAGCGTGAGCCAGTGGCGGAACGCCTTCAGACGGAACTCCAGCAGCCATTCAGGCTCGCCCTTGAGTGCCGAGATTTGGCGCACCACGTCCTCGTTAAGCCCTTTCGGGATAACGGCGGTTTCGACATCGGTCACGAAGCCATACTTGTATTCTTCACCAGCGGCTTCGTTGATGATTTTCTTTTCTTCGTCTTTTTTGTTTCCTTTAATCGGATTCATTATTGTCGTATGATAGTGGTTTTCAGCGCTTACGGTGTGCCTACTCCCCACATTTCTATTATCTAATGTGTTTAGCCTACAAAATTACTACTTTTTTCACACAAATCGCGCATTCCCACACGCAATTTTGCATTTTAAGTCAACGAGAGTCAACGAGAGCCAACGAGTCAACAGGTCAACGAGTGCAGCAGGTTGCAAGTCGGATTGATGTCTGATTTGGGTCTACTTGGGTCTGTTATGGGTCCGAAGGGTCTGCTATAGGGGTGCGAAACACCGATTTAATCCATTAAAATCCGATTTTACACCGATTTGAAAATATAAAGAAAATAGGTTAATGGATTTTTAATTGGATTTAATTGGTGTTTTTTGAAGTCAACAAGTCAATGAGTCAATAGGCCACCGAGTTAGCTGGTCGACGAGTTGGGGAGTGGGGAAAATAGGAAGCCCTCGCAAATTTTTGGGGATTTGCGAGGGCTGGTTATTTGGCTGCCTCTGTGGGCGTAAGTCTTTCCCTGTAGGTGAGGCTTTCCTCCATTGGGGAGGGTTGTTTTACTTCACTTGGTTGCCGAGCAGGTTGTATTTCTTGCCGTCTTTGATGATGAGCACCTGTCCGTTTTCAACCACCTTTTGAGCCTTAGTGTTGGCGGTGGTAGTGATGTCGTTGACGCCTGTAGGCGTGGTAATCACATATTTTCCTACAGCGGTAAGAGTGCTGCCGTCGGCAAAATTGACGAAAGCTGAGAGGTTGGTGCTTTCAGTGAGCACGATGCCCTTAGCGTCGTCGTAGAGTAGTTCATCGTTATTGTCGTTGAGGACGTATGTGATATTGGAGATTTCGCATGGTATATTTTGGCATTTCACACGCACGGTGAGAGGACCAGTGTATTCGCCTGGGGCTGGATCGAAACTCGTTTCTACTTTAGCCCAGCGCTCAGGAATAACAATCACAAAGTCTTGAATTTCTGGAAAGTAGAAGAATCTACAATCTTCGCCAAGTTGAGGAGTGGAAAAGGTTTGTGGATCAGGAAACCATTTGCTGTTGGTGTCGTCTTCTTTGGTGTTGATATTCACACCTTCGTTGCCCCACTTGCCGTTCACTATCCAGCCATATTCAATAACTTCGCCATCATTATTATTGACCAAGGCGAATTTTTTATCGGTGTTCTTAGCCATTGGCTTCCAAGTCCAGTCGCCGCCGCCCCATGGGTGCTTCATGAAGTAGGTGAGTTCCGCTGGTTCGCTACCAGGAAGAGTAACCACGAATTTAGCGCCAGTGCGGGTTGCATAGTCAAATTTAGAGAGATCGAGGCGGAGCGTCACGGTGCCCGCTTTTTCAAGGTTGAACGTGATGTTGCCACTATTGTACATAGCGTCGCTTTCCTTGCCGCTGGCTTCAAAAATGCCGCCGAAGTTGTCGGCCCAAGAGCCGTTGGTGGCGAATTTCACCATATAGTCTTCTTCGCCCACAGGCACATTGTCGAAGGAGATTTCATACACCTTGTCGGCCACCTGTGTCATCTTGTTGGCATCGGCATCGACAACCCAGTCCGCACCGTTGAGCCATGCACCCACGCCATTGCCCACGGCTACCACCTTCTCCACATTGAAAACGTAGGCCTGCACGCCGGTGCCGGTCACGGTCGATTTAAAAGTGGTGGCGTTGAAAGTGATGGTCACGTCGCAAGCGGTAGTCACATTGAAGGTGATGTTGTTGTCGGCTTCGTCGCCATACCATTCCGTGCTATTTTTCACCACCTTGAATTGGTAGCCATTCTTAACCGCCACATTGGTGAAGGTTTTGGAATAGGTGCCATCGCCATTGTCGGCCATTTTGTTGTTGAGGTCGGTGCCGTCCCAAACTGTGCCGCAGAGCTCTTCCGACCCTGCCACAATGTAGATGTCTTCAGCCATTGCTGAGAACGATGTTGCGATAAGCGCAACGAGCATCAGTAAGATTTTTTTCATAATGTTTATTGGTTTATTAAGTTAAAATACTATACAGAAAATAGAGGTGAGAAAAAAACTGGTGGTAGGGCATGTGCAAATGCAACATGGAAGGAGTAAGAGCACGGAGCCCTTCAACAATCCCTTTGCCACCAAAATCTCACCTCTTAAAATCTATATTTATTATTTTATTCACACTAAAAAGAGTCCTCTTATTTCAATTTTGCGCGGAGTTTTTCAATCATGTCGCGCGTCATTGCATCGAGGTCGTATTGTGGTTTCCAGTCCCACTCCACACGGGCGCAAGTGTCGTCGAGCTTGTTGGGCCACGATTCGGCAATCGCCTGACGCAGAGGGTCGACTTGGAATTCCATTTCAAATTCAGGAATGTATTCCTTGATTTTCGCATAGATGATATTTGGGTCGAAACTCATGGAAGCGATGTTGAACGAGTTGCGGTGACGCAGACGCGCTGGGTCGGCTTCCATAATCTCGATAGCCGCACGCAGGGCATCGGGCATATACATCATGTCCATGAAGGTGCCTGGGGCAATCGGACAAATAAACTTCTCACCCTTCACTGCCGAATAGTAGATATCCACAGCGTAGTCGGTGGTGCCACCGCCTGGAGGGGTAACGTAGGAAATCAAACCAGGGAATCGCACCGAGCGGGCGTCAACGCCAAACTTGAGCGCATAATAGTTGCTGAGCAATTCACCCGACACTTTGGTCACGCCATACATGGTGCGTGGCTGCTGAATGGTGTCTTGTGGGGTGCCGTCTTTTGGCGCGTTGGGGCCGAAAGAGCCAATCGAACTTGGGGTGAACACGGCGCATTTCTTTTCGCGCGACACTTCAAGTACGTTCATCAAGCCATCAATGCCGATGTGCCATGCCAGTTGGGGCTTGTTTTCAGCCACAGCGCTGAGCAGGGCAGCGAGGTTGTAAATCGTGTCGATGTGGTATTTATCCACTACTTCGGCGATTTGCTTCGCATTGGTGATGTCCACAACTTCTGATGGCCCGCTTTCTGCCAACACACCAGTTGGAGGTGCGCTTGGAATGTAGCCAGCCACAATATTACCTTCAGCGTATTCCGCTCTCAATTTCATTGTCAGCTCCGAGCCTATTTGCCCCGTAGAGCCAATGATTAAAACGTTTTTCATCTATAGTTGCTTTATAAGAAGTTATCTTATTTACAAAGTTAATAACATTCAACAAATAAGTTTATCTTTTACGGCTTTTTTTTTCGCAAAATCAAAATTTTTCTTTAGCTTTGCCCTAACTATTACGCTTATGGCGTAAATAACGAGTAATAATCAAAACAAACATCATAATATAATTTTCTTAAACTATTTTGAGCCATGTATGGTAAGATGAAAGATTTCCTTACGAAGGAACTTGCCGACATCAGAGAAGCCGGCCTTTACAAAGAAGAACGTATTATCACCACGCCTCAACGCGCCGACATTGAAGTGAAGCCTGAGGCTGAAGTGCTGAACTTCTGTGCTAACAACTACCTCGGACTGAGCAACAATGCCCAACTCATTGAGGGCGCTGTCAACGCTATGAAGCAACGTGGTTACGGTATGAGCTCTGTGCGCTTTATCTGCGGCACACAGGACATTCACAAGCAACTTGAAGCCGCTATCAGCGACTACTTCCAGACCGAAGACACCATTCTCTACTCAAGTTGCTTCGATGCCAACGGCGGACTGTTTGAACCTCTGCTGGGCGAAGGCGACGCTATCATCAGCGACGCGCTGAACCACGCCTCAATCATCGACGGTGTGCGCCTCTGCAAGGCAAAACGCTATCGCTACGCCAACGCCAACATGGAAGAACTTGAAAAGTGCCTGCAAGAAGCACAAGCACAGCGCTTCCGCATCATCGCCACCGATGGCGTGTTCTCGATGGACGGCAACGTGGCTCCAATGGACAAGATTTGCGAACTCGCAGAAAAATACGACGCTATGGTGATGGTTGACGAAAGCCACTCTGCTGGTGTGGTTGGTCCTACCGGTCACGGTGTGGCTGAGCAATTCAATCTCTATGGCAAAATCGACATCTTCACCGGCACTCTCGGTAAGGCATTCGGTGGCGCTATGGGTGGCTTCACCACTGGTAAGAAGGAAATTATCGACCTTCTGCGTCAACGCTCTCGCCCATACCTGTTCAGCAACAGCCTTGCTCCTGGCATTGTGGGCGCAAGCCTCGAAACTTTCCGCATCTTGAAGGAAAGCAACGCACTGCACGACAAACTCGCTGAAAATGTGAACTACTTCCGCGACAAGATGTTGGCTGCCGGCTTCGACATCAAGCCTACACAAAGCGCCATCTGCGCCGTGATGCTCTACGACGCACGCCTCTCACAAGACTTCGCTGCCGCTATGCAGAAGGAAGGCATCTACGTGACTGGCTTCTACTATCCAGTGGTGCCAAAGGGACAGGCACGCATCCGTGTGCAACTCTCTGCCGGACACGAACGCGAACACCTCGACAAGTGCATCGCCGCCTTCGTGAAAGTGGGCAAAGAATTGGGCGTAATCAAATAACACAAACGCAAATAACACAAATGTATATACGCATTCAATCATAGGGTTAAGAAACTGCTAACCTTCTTAACGCCACCGAGCCTCGATGAGAAATGTTTTTCCCGTCGAGGCTCACTTTTTCCCCTATCCCACACCCCCATCCCCACCAGATTTCCACGGACGTGATACATCGAAAGCACTGAAAAAGTCGAAAAGAGGGATTTTAGTGCCGTTTCCAACGGCTACAAGCCTCCACAAGATTTTTACGACTTTATGGCTTTTCTGTGGTTTCGCCTTTGGGAATGGTCTCTAATGAGATGATACATTGCTGATTGCAATCGAAACATGCCAAAGGCATGTCCCTACGTTGTGATGACAGCCTGTACAATCCTGATTTTGGTTGACCATTTTGGGTGTTATCCCTGATGGGATGTGACTCGATTAAACTTATCCCGCCTATTGTGGCTGACATAAATCATCGCATCCCTACCAAGCATAACACATTCGGGGGGCTTTTTATCTGAACTTTCGGATAATCTGATTTCTGAAGATTGGTTTTTCGCCGAAGGCGAGAGGTTTTTATCCTTTTGGC
>ERZ1026780.1716-NODE-1716-length-13934-cov-7.636213_pt1 | contig 13934 bp, 14 predicted proteins | sample MGYA00380126_ERZ1026780 | MGnify/ENA primary metagenome ERZ1026780 (study PRJEB33269, sample SAMEA4719762) | human gut metagenome | biome: human-associated habitat; feature: organic feature; material: feces | place: Cameroon | collected 2013-10 ... | reverse complement strand
GCGCAAATGATATAAATCCGCAGTATTTTCGCAATATATCTTTGTAATCACAAGATCATCTTTGACCCACTTTTGACCCAGAACGGGATAGGAACAGGCAGTTCCGGACGGAAACAACGGAAAATCTACCCACCAAATAGCGTTAAACAGCGCAAAACGGAGCCGAAATGGCTCCGCTTTTTCTTTGGGACAACCTACGGACCAGAAGGCCGGGGGTTCGAATCCCTCACGGCGTGCCAAGAATCCCCGAAATCTTACGATTTCGGGGATTCTTGTATTCTCACAGCAAGTGTGATCCTCTGCCTCTGCGTATTGCCGGCCGCACGGCGGTAAAGGGCAACCGTGTGCTTGCACCTTCCGGAAGTCTTTGCCTTGCGGCGGATGGGCGATGCAAACGAAAATCGGGGTGCTTGCGGGATACTTGTATTTCCGTATAATGGGAATATGAGGACAAACATTAAAAAATTTGTAAGATTTCTCCCTTTTTGAAGTCTTATAGGTGAAAGGAGGTGGCAAGGTGACGGAGTTCGAGGAGATCTATCGGGAATATTTCGACCAGGTATATTTGTACATCCGGCGGCTTTCGGGGGACGCACATTTGGCAGAGGATATTACCGGCGAGACCTTTTACAAGGCGCTGCGCTCCCTGCACCGCTTTCGCGGGGACTGCGACATTCGGATCTGGCTGTGCCAGATCGCCAAAAACTGCTACTATACCCACCTGAAAAAGCTCCGGCGGGTGGACAGCGTGGACAGCGCCGATCTGCTGGCCGTGCCCGACCGGAGCGAATCGCCGGAGGAACGGCTGGCTCGGCAGGACGAGACCATACGGCTGCAAAAGATCCTCCACGATGTGCCGGATCCGTACAAGGAGGTGTTCCTGTGGCGGGTGTATGCGGAGCTGAATTACAAGCAGATCGGTCAGCTTTTCGGCAAGTCGGAAAACTGGGCTTGCGTCACTTACCACCGTGCGCGAAACATGATCCGAAAAAGATGGGAGGAGAAAGAATGAGCGATAGATGCCACATCATTCGGGATATGCTGCCCCTGTATCTGGACGGGATGCTCAGCGAGGACAGTGTGGGCTTTGTGGAGGAGCATTTGCAGGGCTGCGGGGCATGCAGAGAGGAGCTGGAGAAGCTGAAAGCGCCGGACGACTTCCCGCGGGAGACACCGGAGCGGGATGCAGCGGCACTGAAGACGATGAAAAGAAAATGGAACCGGCGGGTGGTGCTTTTGGGCATCCTGCTGGCGGCGGCCGTGCTGGCTGCGCTGGCGGGGAGCTTTTTCGCCCACCACTGGATCGGCACGGCGCGGGAGGACGACGCGGAGGCTCTGGCGAAGCGGGCGGAGAGCTACCTGAAGACGGAGAGCCTGCATCTGGAGAAGACACAGCGGCGGGGGAACTATTTGGCCGCGCTGCTTACGGACGCGGATGGGCGCTGGTATATGTGCGAATATGACAGGGACAGCGTTTTTGCGGATCGCTGGCGAGCCAATGGCGGCATCAGCGGCAGTGACGGGTTTACGGTGGGAGAGATGCACGACTGGCTGTTTGGAAGCCCGCAGGAGGCTGTGATGATCTACTGCGGGGTGGGACTGCCGGAGGAGGCCAAGTGGTACGCCTTCCGGAACGACGATATCACCTACATCTGCCCCATCGAGGGGGACGTGATTTTGGATGTATTCGTAGTCTCCGGCGGCGACATGGAGACTGCATCCATCCTGTTGGACGAGGAAAAGGAGCCGCTGAAAAAGAATTCGGATCTGGTGGATTATGTCTTGCAAAGGGAAAACTGAGCCGAGACAAAACGCAGGGCGATACCCAACAAGTATCGCCCTGTGTTTTTATATATGGATAGCAGATACTAAGGTCTGCTTCTGCGCGTTAAGCGCCGCACGGCGGCAAAGACCAGCCATGCGCCCAGGCACACGTTGCCCACCAGCACCCCCACGGCCAATCCCGCCAGCAATATCACGCCCTGCCGCCGGTATTTTTTGTGCAGAGCATCCCGCCCGCTGCCAGCAGCCAGATGGCGCCGCCGCCACCAGCACCGGTATCTCCAGCATGGCGATATTGGATCGCGCCAGCCTTTTTTTGATGGTCATGCCCATCCCTCCCCATCATAGCTGCTTTGATTATATCACAAATGCCGCAGAAGTGTTAAACAGAGATTAAACGAATCGCCGAACAGGCTGTTCCGAACGGAAACACGGAAAACACATCCGGCAATAGGCGTTGAATCGTGGAAAACGGAGCCGTTTTCTCTACATGGAAAAGCCGACAGAGAGTATCCTCTGTCGGCTTTTGATTCGGGGTGATCCGCTTTTTTGCCGGCTTATTTTACCAGCCCTTTGTCGGTCTTGGCCACGTGCTTAAAGACCTCCTCAAAGCGATTCAGCGCTTCGTCGATGATCTCCGGCGTGTCGGCCAGGGAGGTGTACAGGCGGCTTCCGGCCAGAGTGACGATGCCGTTGGCCATGTAGGCCGCGCCCATGCGCTCCATGGAGTCCTTGCGGACATACATCATATCTTTATTGCGCAGCAGCCCCACGGCGGACTTCAGGAAAGACATGGAGGAGAAGTCGAAGCTCATGGCTCCGGTGCATTCCAGATGAACGATGGATCCCTGATTGTAGGCCACGAAGGGCAGGCCATACTGCCCGATCAGGCTCTTGAGGCCGTCGCAGAGGCGGTCGCCCATCTGTCCGGCGATCTCGCAGGCGTTGGTGCGCTCGATCTCCTGAATGGCCGTGTAGCCCGCAAGACACGACAAGGGATTGGCCGCCAGAGTGCCGCCCACATAGGCGCGGTGCTTGCCGGTGGCCAGACCGGCCGCCATGAGCTGAGCATACTCCCGCTTGCCGCCTACGCCGCCTGCGGAGGGATAGCCGCCCGCCACGATCTTGCCGAAAATCGTCAGATCCGGCACCACATCGAAGTAGCCCTGGGCGCCGGAGAGGGCTACTCGGAAGCCGGTGACCACCTCGTCGAAGATCATCAGCGCGCCATACCGGTCACACAAAGACCGGACACCCTTGTTATATTCGTGTCCGATGGGGCGGGTGCCGCTCTCGGGGCCAACAGGCTCCACGATGACGGCTGCCGTGCCGCCCCGGAGCTTGTTGCGCCGGAGCATGCGCTCCAGCATATCGAGGTCGTTGGGGCGGACTTCGTCGGTGGCGGCGTAGGCGCCCTTGGGGATGCCGTGGGACTCCAGCAGGGCGCGGCTGCCGGGGATCTTCAGGCCGTAGACCATCTGGTCAGACCAGCCGTGATACGCGCCGCCGATCTTAATGATGCGCTTTTTCCCCGTGGCGATGCGGGCGATGCGCAGGGAGGCCATCACCGCCTCGGTGCCGGAGCCAAGCATGCGGAACATCTCCACATTGGGCATGTGGCGGTTGATTTCCCGCGCGATGAGCATTTCCGACTCGTGGAGCAGACCCGTAACGGGGCCGCACTCGTTGAGCAGATGAAACACCTTTTCCCGTATGACCGGATAGTTGCTGCCCAGGATGGTGGGGCCGCCGGCCTGCAGGAAGTCGATGTACTTGTTGCCGTCCTTGTCGTAGAGGTAAGCTCCCTCGGCTTTGGCCATGCACATGGGAAACGGCTTGTTGAAGGCCAGATTGTGCTGGACGCCGCCGGGGATATACTTCTGCGACTCCTCATATACGGTGCGGGACTGGGTGCACTTCTCGTCATAATACTTCAGAATTACATTGTTATAGTAGTCGTCCGTCACCTCCCAAATGGGCTGATCGGTGAGTGCCTTGAGCTGGGCGTTGATCTTTTGGGGATCGTCCCATCTGCTGATGCCGCAATTATTCATGCTGCTGCTCCTTTCCTTGCTTCTTCTTCGCAATGTCGTTGGTGTCCTTACTGTTGCGGTAAACTACGAAATTGTCCCACAGGTACTCCAGAGACAGGTTCAGAGCCATGTTGATGGCCAGAACGGCGTACTCGTTCCAGCCGTGAGTGTCCGCCAGAAAATGCTCATTCCAAATGGTGAACGGCGCGAAGGGTACATAGAACAGAAACACCAAAAGCATGGCGCGGGGGACATTGGCTGCGCTCTGGAAGGTGAACTTGCGGTTAAAGGTGAAGTTCCAGAGCACGCTCAAAACCAGAGCAATGGCGTAGCAGAGCCAGTGGGCGGGGATCTTCAGGATCTCTTCGCAGAGGATCATGGCCAGTGTCTCAATAATGCCTGCCGAGGCGGAAAAAAGCACGAATTTAATGACCCGAGCGGTCTCTTTCTTTTTCTCCGTTTGCATAGTCAGCCCTTCCTTTTCGCATATTTTTTTTGATAGATCAGGTGCATCAGCGCTGCATCCAACCTGCTGAGATGTACTTTGACCCCCAGACCCGCGGCGTGCAGGGCGCAGAGGGCGGATTTCTCCGTCAGCAGGCGCAAGGCCTCTCGGTCGTCGGGATCTGCGGCTCGGATAATGGCACCCACGCCCCGAACGAACACTGCATCCTGCTTGGAAAGAGTCCTCAGAATTGCCGTCGCCGATGGCTCTGCCCGGGGGATTCGGGGACCCAGCATCTGCGCCATGTCGTCCAGCTGCGCGCGGAGGGTTTCCCCTCTGTCCGCCCACAGCAGGCTGCAGCTGCCGCCGGAAATTTCCGCATCGGGGATCTCCCGCTGCACAGCGGCAAGAAGGGCTTGAGTCTCCTCCTCCGGCAGATGTCGGGGCTCGGTTCGGGGCAGGCGTAGATTCCGGCGGCAAATGTCCTCCAGAAGCTTGGCTCGGTTCATGGCCTGAGCCTGATCCTCTCCGCAGATGACCACGCCGTGGCCGGCCATGAGCACCGTGTGCGCTCCGGTGGCCAGAGCGGCGGAAACAGCTTTTTGCAGCTTTTTTGTGCCGGGGAGACCGTAGGCGGCCTTGGCCAGACCGCCCAGGGCGGCTTGCTCATCCTGCGTAATATCCATGGTGTCAAAGCCCGCCAGCCCCAGTGCCGAGGCGCAGTTTTGGTGGGTATGGATGACGAAGTTTACTTCGGGGAAGACCTTATAGGCGGCTGCGTGGACGCCCCGCTCTCCGGAGGGCTTGTGGCTGCCCTCCCAGGTCATGGTGGAGAGCTCCACTCGGACGATGTCCTGCGGCTGGGTCTTGTGATAGTCCAGCCCGCTGGGCGTAATGAGAAAATGGTTCGGATCCAGACGGCTGCTGACATTGCCCCATGTCCGAGCCACCAAGCCCGTCTCCAGCAGCGCCAGCCCCGTCTGGCAGATCAGCGCTCTCTGCGCAGTTTCTTCCATGGTCTTACCCCCTTAGTTCAGCGCGGCGAAATTCTTCTTATTGGCCGCATAGAGATTTTTGAATACCTTATAATTCCGGTCATACAGGGCCTGATTGGCGGGATCGGGCGTATAGCGGGCTGCGGGACGAATGAGTCCGGCGGCTTGGGTCAGGTCGGCGATCTGTCCGCTGCCCACCGCCACCAGCATGGCGGCGCCCACTGCGCCCACATCCTTGGTGTCGGCCACGGTTTCCACGGTGCGGCCTGTGACATCCGCCAAAATTTGGCAGGTGACCCGAGACAGCGCCCCGCCGCCTACAAAGCGCAGGGTGGAGGCGATCTTCACCTTCTTGTCCTGACACTCCAGCATCCAGCGCAGGTGGTAGCAAATGCCCTCCAGAACGGCTCGGAGCATCTCGGTCTTGCCGGTGTCCAGACGGAGGTTGAAGAACATGCCCGCCGCCTTGGGATCCTCAAAGGGGCAGCGGTTGCCGTGGAGCCACGGGGTAAAGATCACGCCCCCCGCTCCCGGCGGGATGGCCTCAATGGTGTCGGTCATGTAATCATACAGGCTCTCGTACACCGACTCCTGGCTCTCGGCCACATTGGTCTTTTGCAGATAAATGCCGATCTCGTCCAGCACCAGGTGCTCCTTGACCCACTCGAAGCACTTGCCCGCGGTCTCCATCTCGGCAAAATAGTTGTATTTCCCCGCCTGCGCGCCTACGATGCCGGCGATCATGGACACAATATCCACTGTTTGGCGGCCAATGACTGTGCTGACCCAGCCGGAGGTGCCGGAATAGATGTGGGTCTGTCCCACCTCCGTGCAGCCTGCGCCCACGCCGATGAGCGTGGCGTCTCCTCCGCCGCCGTACACGGGGCAGCCCTCCGCCAGACCCAGATCCTGAGCGGCTCGGGCTGTGAGCGTTCCGGCCACATCCGTACACTCGATGATGCGGGGCAGGTGGTCAAACTCCACGCCGTACATCCGGCAAAGCGCGCGGCTCCAGCAGCCCTTGTCGGGGCGGCTGTCGTAGAGGAAGGTGGAATAGGCAGAGTCGCGGGTCATCACGAACTGACCCGTGCAGCGTCCGATGAGATACTCCTTCACATCCAGCCATTTATGTATCTTGGCGTACACCTCCGGCTCGTTTTGCTGGACCCACTTGTATTTCCACAGGGGATCCTTGACGCTGGTGGAGGCGGCTCGGGTGCGGCGGAGACTGCGCAGCAGCATGAGTGCATTCACGCCGGAAATGGTAAGGCCGTGGGTCTGGCAGGCGGCAAATTCTCGGCTGCCCCGCTGATCCATGTAGCTCATGGGGCGGCGCAGGGCGCAGCCCGCCTCGTCCACCAGCACCAGACCCTGCATCTGGGAGCAGAACGAGATGCCGGCGATGCTCTTAGGGTCGGTGCCGGTCTTTTCCAGAAGGCGTCGGGTGCTTTTGGCCATGGCCGCCCACCACTCGTCGGCGTCCTGTTCCGCGCCGCCGCCGGGCAGGATGTAGAGGCCGTAGCCCTCGTACTCTCCGGCCAGCAGCCGCAGGGTGTCGCCCACCTCAAAAAGGCAGGTCTTGACGCCGGTGGTGCCAATGTCATATGCGATCACATACACGGCGATCTCCTCCTATTTTTAATGCATTTTTGATGAAGTGCATAAAGGACTCAATGAGCTTTTCGGGATTGTCGACGCAGTCAGATCCCAGGAAAATGGCCATACGCTCCCGATAATACTCGCAGCTGAAGGAAAACTGCAGCATCATAAACAGGTTGTCTAAGAAAAAGGCGAATGCCTGCGGATTCAGGGTGGGGTCCACAGTTCCGGCTCGGCGTGCGTTTTCCAAAAGTCGGGTATAGACAGCGGCGGAGCTGCCCTCGATCTCTCGCGCCAGCTCCCGCGCGTACTTTTTGCAGCCGCCGGAGGTGATCTCGTTGTAGAGGGCGTTGTGGCATTGATGCTCTCGGGCGTGAACGATCAGGGCGCTGATGATGCTGCGGATGCCGGACTCAATATCCGTTTCGTGCGCCACGGCCTCTTGCAGAACCTGATCCAGCTGAGCCAGAGAGTGGCGCACGCAGGCCAGAAAAAAGCTGTCCTTATCGCCGAAATACTTATAGAGAACGCCCACGGAAACTCCGGCGGCCTTGGCGATGGTATTGATATTGGCACGATCCAGACCGAATCGGGCAAACTGGTCGATGCCGGTCTCTAGGATCAGGTGCATGGTTTTTTCATCGAGCTTTTTATACATAGTCCGTCTCCGTCGGTGCGTGTCGTGAGCGGTGATTCACAAGATAGGCATAGTATATACCCACGACGACATATTTGTCAATGATTTTGTGAGAAAAAGAGAAATTTGCGCAGAGGAACGCATCCGCCGGCGTGGCTGATGGTCGTGTTTGTTGGGAGAAGGGGGGACAAGCCCCCGCAGCGCGCAAAAAATCCCCGAAAAAGCAAGAATTCGGGGATTCTGATTTGGCATGAGTTTTCACTTTCCTGTCCCGAACGCCGCCTCCGGCGGAGGGGAGGCTGCGTTTTGGGCGGCTCACTCTTTCACCGGCAGGACAAGTCGGGAGCAGTACCGCTGCGTTTCGATCTCTCGCCCCGTGTAGGGCGCAACGATGCCCAGAGTGCGGGGCGGCTCTGCAGGCGTCAGCCCCCGCGCCCGTGCTTCGCGCCCCAGTGTCAGCCACATTTCGTCCACGCCGGAATAGTCGCCGCAGTACAGCACCGACAGTGCGCGGCATTCCGGCAGCACCACCGCATCTGCCGGCGCCGTCTCCGGCCGCACGGGAACGCAGACGGCGTAGGAGTACGGCTCACTGCTGATGTAGCCCTCCAGATAGTCCTTCCGATCCGAAATTTGGAAAAGCGGCTCGTCGGAGAGCACATAGCCCTTGCGGATGCACTCGCTGTAAAACGCAAACATGGCGGCATAGCGCTCCTCATAGGTGATGCCCTTGCACCAGCGTATGCAGCAGGTCACGGCGGGCAGCTGCATCACCTGCACGGAGATGCTGGGGCCTTCCGCGGCGCGCAGCCGCATTTCTTCCACGCTCCGCTGCAGCTCCAGCAGGCGTTTTTCCAGCGCCGCAAGCAGCGCAGACGCCTCGCCACCGCGAATGAAATAGGCGGCGATCTCCTCTGCGTTCAGCCCCATGGCCTTGAATTTTTCCACCTGCAGAATGCGTGCAACATTGAAATTGTCGTAGTACCGCCGACCACTCTCCGGCGCAATATAGGCGGGCACAAGAAGACCCTTTTTCTCCAGACGCATCAATGTGCTGCGGGAGAGGCCGCAGGCGTGTGCCGCCTCGGTGATCTGAAAGAGGGCTTTTGTATCTTTTTCCACGAATTTTTCCCCTGTTCCGCTTGCTTCGTTCATAGGTGAACGTGTTATAATACTATTATAAGGAAAAGCGCGCTTATGTCAAGACCGTCTGCCCGGAAAGCGGATCTCCGGTGCGGCCGGCAAGGCGCAGAAGACTGATACGGCATATAGACAGACAATTATCACAGCGTTGCTTGCGGGAGGACTCATATGGAAAGAAAAGAGGATAGAGCCGACATAGTGAGGGATGTAACCCTCGGAATATCGGGGGCGGCTCTTGCCAGGTTCAGGGGCTTTTGCGACCGCGTTCTCGGAATAAGGATCGACGAAGTCCCCACCGAGCAGAGCATTTTCATGAGGCAGAACTATTCCATCGTATTTTGCGCGGTCGTTTTGTTTCTGCTGACCAACGGGTTCTATCTGGTCAAACACATCATCATGAAAACGATGTTTCCCCTCGACATGATACCGCTTTACATGATGGTCGCTGCGTCCCTGGCGATGCTGCTTTTTACGATTTTCTATAAGAAATACGACACCACGCTTGCGAGGTTTGTCCTGCTTGCATTTTATGCCGTGGTGATCGCCGCCGTTACCATATTCATGGTTTCCTGCAATTACCATAATATCGGCCTTTCCATCTCCATGTGCTACCTGTTTGCCATCATGATCGCGCCGACGTACAGCACCTCGGATACCGTGATCGTATGCGTCCTGATCGCCCTCAGCTGCTGGCTGCCCGCGCGGCTTCCCTATGCGGAAAACTATAATTTATTCAAGCATTTCCTGCTGCGTTTTTCCATTGTTGTCGGTTTTATTGCCCTTCGGCATATCTTCCTTCGACAGGCCGCCAATGACTGGTTCGTTCAGGAAATGAGCAATGACTTTATCAAGCTTGCCTATAATGATGTGATGACGGGGACGCTGAACAAAAAGGCCCTGGAAACGTATTGCGCGTTTGTTACCGAAAAAATGCAGCCCGAAAGGGTCAGCACCATTATTTTTGACGTGGATGATTTCAAATCGTACAACGATCACTATTCCCATATAAAGGGCGACGAAGCGCTGAAGCGTATTGCCGAGAGCGTGGCCGCCGTGCTCGAGGGCGATGATTGGTATCTTTTCCGGTTCGGAGGGGAGGAGTTTGTTGTCCTCCTGCCGGACGTGGAGGAGGGCGAAGCCTGCCGTATAGCCGGAGAGCTGCTTGGCGCTGTGCGCGCTGCCGCCATTGCGCGGGAGGATCTTCCGGATAAAAGCATTGTTACCGCATCTTTCGGAGTCGCCTGCGGAAGCGCCAAGGAGCTGAGCGATCTATCGGTCATCACCAAAGCGGACAGGCAGCTCTATGTCGGCAAAAACGGCGGAAAGGATTGCGTGGCCGCAAACGACGTCATATATAATTTCTCACCCAATAAATGACAGTGAAAAGCGCAGATCGGAGCATTTCAGGCTCGATCTGCGCTTTTTGATTTTTCACGCCGATTTGCAGCTGCTCTGTGAAAAAACGCCCTGCTCCGTGGCGCAGAAGATAATGATGAAAAATTTATCCATACTGCTGTTGTAAAAAATTGAATTATTATATTGACCGGATGAAAGCATCCCCCCCTTGGCCATGCAGACCCAAATGCAGCAGCATGTAAGGGAACTGCCGGAGCAAACCTCTCCGGCAGAGAAAATCAGGCGGACGGTTCCGCCAAAATGGAGGTTTTTTTGAATGAAACTGAAACAGAAGATCCTGACACTTGTGCTCAGTCTTTGCATGGTGGCCGCCTGCCTGCCGGTGGTGGCCTCGGCCGAAACGGCGCCGCAGGGACTTTGGACAGATTACGCCGCCGCTGCCTTTGCCGGCGGCACCGGCACCAAGGCCGATCCCTACCAGATCGCCACGGCGGAGCAGCTGGCGCTGCTGGCCGCGGATGTCAACAGCGGAGCTGTCAGCAAGACCCACACCAAGGAATATTTCAAGCTCACAGCCGATATCGACCTTTCCGCCCACGTCTGGACGCCTCTGGGCTACGAGACTTATGCTTCCGGCGGCGGCGATGCGAAGACGTTTCAAGGCTATTTTGACGGCAACGGCAAAAAGATCACCGGCCTGTATGTGGATGAGCGGACGGGTAATTCGTGGGGCAAGAACCGCAGCGCCGGCCTGTTTGGTGTCATTGCAGCCATCGGCAGCGAGGAGCCGATCGTTCAGAATCTGACCGTTGAAAACGGCACGGTGTTTGCCGGTGACGGCAATGCAAATTCCGGCGATTGGTACGGCGCTGGCCTGCTCATCGGCCGCATTAACACCATGTATGGTACAGATTATTCAGTCATCAAAAACTGCACCGTGTCCGGCACGGTCAGCTCCACCAAGAATGCAGCCGGTCTTGTGGGGGATAGCAACTATATCCATTTTGAGAATTGCACGGCCGATGTCAAGGTGAACGGATACAACACCGCCGGCGGCTTTGTAGGAAATGCTTTTGCGTCTGAGTTTACCGACTGCGTTGCAAAGGGCGATGTGACCAGCTATGGCTGGTGCACTGGCGGCTTTGCCGGCGTCCTGTTCTGGGATACCACTGTGAAGCACTGCGCAGCTTTTGGCAACGTGGAGGCAGGCGACTGGCGTATTGGCGGTTTTGCGGGCTTTGCTCAGACCAATGTGACCATAGCAAATAGTATTGCCACAGGCGATGTCAAGAGCAATTTGAGCAACAGGGATCCTAAAGCCGGCGGCTTCCTTGGCGAGGCTTTTTACGATGAAAACAATAATAATAGCCAGGAGAGCGAATTTGTCAAGCTGGAGAAGTGCCATGCAGCCGGCAAGGTAACGACGGCTAAAACCGACGGCTCCATTGGCGGCCTGCTGGGATCGGATAAAAGTAAAAACATCAGTGTGGTCGGCTGCTCCTTCGACAACGTAAAGAATGCCTCTCTGGCCGGCGTCGGCAGCAACCCCACCGGCACCTATGGCATTACCGCCCAGAATACCGCCGCTGTGGCGTCCGACATCTGCAAGGACTATTACGGCGGCCATGATCTGGTGGATAAGGACGGCAAGAAGGCCACCTGCACCGAGGACGGCTATGAGGCCGGCCGGGAGTGCAGCCGCTGCGGCTATAAGGAGGGCTTTGCCGTCATCGAGGCCGCGGGTCACACCGGCGGCACCGCCACCTGCACCAAGAAGGCCGTGTGCGAGGTCTGCCATCAGGAATACGGCGACATTGCGCCTGACCATCACGAGGATGGCCTCACCTATGTGGAGGCTAAGGCCGCCACCACTCAGTCCGAGGGCAACATTGAATATTGGTACTGCAAGGATTGCGGCAAGTATTTTGCCAATGCAGATCTGACCGAGGAAATTACCAAGGCTGACACCGTGCTCCCCAAGAAGCAGGAGCAAAACGGCGGTCAGACCAAGACCGACGATAGCGGCTTTGCCCTGTGGGGCGTGCTGCTGCTGGTCAGCGGCAGCGCTGTGGTCGTCTGCGCCAAAAAGAAAAGGGCGCAGTGATCGGATGTAGCGCAGCCAACTGAATTAGCCACATCCTTTTTTTCATTTCCCTCTTGTCAGGAGGCCCGTGAGATCATAGATCTTGCGGGCTTCTTGCCGTATTTCTTTCTGCAAAAAAACGTCGAAAAAACCCCTCGACCTTTGCCGTCGACAGCTCCCTGCTGGTGCTGGCGCAGGCGTATATGCGCCCCATTAAATATGTGTTCCCCCTGTATCTTTTTAATCAGGTGGTGGCGGCCTTCCTACGCAATGACAAAAGCCCCGGCCTTGCCACCCTCGGCGTCCTGTGCGGCGGCATTTTCAATATTTTCGGCGATTACTTCTTCGTTTTCACCTGCTTTCTTTTTCGTCCTCGAAAAAGCCGTGAAAGGCGTAGGAAACGCAGTCATACCAACGTTTCCAATGCATCGGTCATACGGTTTTCAACACCTCCGGCACAAACGGCCACGTTTGCTTTCACCAGTGAAAGTGGGTAACACCACTCGGCTTTCGGAGAAAAATCGCACACAGCGGCTCGCACGCCGAAACAGGGGATGTTTTGGGTGGGGGTGGTATCACTACCCTCGGACTGTTTCACACGTTTCGGAAACTCTGCGTGGCTGGGGTTTAGAACGGCAAACCTTGCCGCTTTTGGGTCTTGGTTGGATGTGCTCCCCAAAAACGCAGAAAGCCTGCGGAACAGCGATGCGCTTATGCGCGTCGCTGTTCCGCAGGCGTCGCGGCCCCGCTGGGCTGCGTGATCTTTTTCGCTTCTGCCGAAGTTGCGGCTTGTACACCCTGCGCTCAGTGCTTTCCGAATGTGCGAGACGAGGGGTGGTATCATTACCCTCGGCGTGCTCTGTGTGCTGTTGAAACACTCGGCGCCCGCTTGGCCAAGCGGCTCATTTGCTGTTTTCTGAGGCCGGGTAGCCATTACTGATTCCAATGGTGCAAAGGCAGAAACAGCCCCAGTTCCCTATGAAAGGAACCGAAGCTGTTTTTTGCATCACGTCATTCAGACCGCCTTGCCTGTTGCCTTAAAATATACTGTGTTGTCCACGGCTTCCAACCATTCATTGGAGGTTTCACCTCCCGGAACCTCCACCGCCAGATGAGAGAACCAGCTATCCGGTGCAGCGCCGTGCCAGTGCTTGACGCCCACAGGGATATTTACCACATCGCCGGGGCGCAGCTCCTGTGCCGGTTTGCCCCATTCCTGATAGTAACCTCGTCCGGCCACACAGACGAGGATCTGTCCACCGCCGCTTTTGGCGTGATGAATGTGCCAGTTGTTACGGCATCCGGGTTCAAAGGTCACATTGTAAATACCGACCTGCTGCGTAGAAAGAGGTGCGAGATAGCTTTGCCCGATAAAATATTTCGCAAAGGCGTCATTGGGTGCGCCGATGGGAAAGACCATTTCATTCTGATGCTTGGCTTTTGCGTCGGCAGCATCGTCCTCCGCCCATACCTCCTTTGCCATACGGAAGGCCGCCCACGCCTTGGGCCAGCCCGCATAAAATGCCGCATGGGTCAGGATCTCCGCAATTTCCGTTTTCGTCACGCCGTTGTTCTTTGCAGTTGTCAGATGGTACTGAAAGGACGAATCCGTCAGTCCCTGCGCCATCAGCGCCACCACTGTTACAATGCTGCGGTCCCGCAGGGAAAGCTTGTCTTCCCGGCTCCACACCTGCCCGAACAGCACATCATCATTCAATTCCGCAAATTTGGGAGCAAATTCTCCCAGAGCCTCTCTGCCTGCCGTTTGTTTAACTGCCATGGCTCACAACACCTCCTTGCCCATCCGATAGGCTTGCTCCAGCGCAATATGACCTGCGATCTCTCCCACGCCGTTTACGCC
>ERZ1026780.1715-NODE-1715-length-13943-cov-12.452909_pt1 | contig 13943 bp, 7 predicted proteins | sample MGYA00380126_ERZ1026780 | MGnify/ENA primary metagenome ERZ1026780 (study PRJEB33269, sample SAMEA4719762) | human gut metagenome | biome: human-associated habitat; feature: organic feature; material: feces | place: Cameroon | collected 2013-10 ... | reverse complement strand
AGATTTCTGCCTGTCTCGTGGGCTCGGAGATGTGTATAAGAGACAGCTTTAATACTATATAAATTGTTTTCTGTTCATTATGAATTTGTTTTGTCTCTTGTAGATAAATCTCCGTTCCGTGATACGGAATGTGCATTCCGAACTTTGGAACGGCCGTTCCGTATCACGGAATGGCGGTTCCGTATCACGGAACGGAGATTTTTGTAGGCTAAACAAAACATTTATATAGTATAAGAGCAAGATTTTTCCAGTATAAGCGACAGTTTCTTTGGGTTGATTTTGTTCCTTTTTGTGCCATTTTGATAGTCTTTTGCCTTGGTGAATGATAAATTGTCAGAACGCCACTTATGAAAACGTTTGCGTAGCTTTTTTGACGAAAACGTATCCGTCCTTTATTATTTTGTTTTAATTTTGCAGCAGAAACTCACAACAACTAATCTACTAAAACGCTAAAAACAATGAAAAAAATGTACTTCATGTTGTTAGGAGTGCTTTTGTCTACTGCTGTGATGGCAGACAACAAGCAAACCGTAACAATCGACGGCTCGCAGGTTGGCAAGACCGTCAAAGAAATCACCTTCGATGGTGACAATGTAACTCTTAGTTATGCCGATGGTACTGATGAGACTCAGGACATGTCGCTTGTGAAACTTTCTTTTGCTTATATCACTACTGGTATCAGCAACATTGAGACAAGCAACAAGGTTCTCGCAGGCAAGGTGTTCAATCTCAATGGTCAGCTTGTGGGTACTTCTACCCAGAATCTGAACAAGGGCATCTACATCGTGAATGGTAAGAAAGTAATCATCAAGTAAAAAAGGAGGAACGTAAAATGAAGAAAATGGTATTTACTTTGGCACTCCTCTTGATGAGCTTGAGTGCTGCCATGGCACAGACATGGACATTTGGTGCCATGAGTGAGGCTGATAAGGCTTTATGTGCAGCTGATGCTAATTGGGTATTGGGAACCGATCGCTATGGTTACACCTTAGCTTTAGAAAATGCAGCTCTTGTAGCAAATGGCTCAGAATTGGCTTATGCTAAGGGCTTGAAGTTTACTGCTGGTGCTCCAACTGATAAAACCGAAGGAAAAGCAAAGGTTCGCTTGAACTTTGGTTCTTCTCGTTTGGAATTGAACGGTAATGGAGTAGCTTTGACTATTCCAAGTCTGAAGGCTGGTCAGAAAGTAACTGTTAGCTGCGGTACTGGTAAATCTGGAACTGCTCGTGGATTGAATGCAACAAACATTACTCCAGTTTCTGGTTCTTTCAATGCTACTTCTGCAGATAAAGTAACAAATGTTGGAACAGTAACAGCTGATGGCGATGTTGTATTGACAACCAATGGTGGTGGTATGAACATCTTTAGCATCAAGGTTGAGACTGTAGGTGGCGGATCTACCGTTACTCCAGGTTCCACCGACAAGATTACCAATGCCGTTGCTCGTAACAGCAAGGTAAATCAGATGTATGTTACCACAAATGCTGGTGATGTGAAGTATTACAATACTGCCGACTTGACAAGTGTTAAGTTCGAGGGTGACAAGACTATTATTACTCCTAAGTCTGGCGCTGAAAATGATGAGTATGATGCTTCTGTTCAGGCTATCAGCTTCGCAAAGAAGGCTGACCAGGGCGAGAGTGGTGATGTAGATAATCCTGCTGGTGTGATTCAGATTACTGAGGCTAAGGGATGGCAGGAGTCTGCCTACCTGAAGTGGGCACCATTCGAGGGAGCTTCTTCTTACAATGTATATGTAGATGGCAAGAAGATTGATGCACAGTTGATTCGTCAGTATGCTTCTTATTATCGTGCCGATGTTCTCGGTTTGGCGGCTGGTACTTATTCTGTAAAGGTTGTTCCTGTAAATGCTGAAGGTACAGAGATTGCTGGTGAAAATACAGCTTCTAATTTGGTAGTAAAGAGCTACAACCGTGAGGGCTTTGCTCATTTCAAGTATGATGGTGTAGGTGCTTATAATAATGATGGTACTTTGAAGGCTGGTGCTAAGGTGCTGTATATTACTGCCAAGACAGCCAAGACCGTTTCTACAACAGTTAATACTGGTAAGCCTGAGACTATTACTGGTCTTCAGTCAATTATTGATGCTTATTCTAAAGGTAAGGATAAAACTCCTATCGACTTCCGTATCATCGGTAAGGTAAGTCTTTCTGATTTGGATCACATTTCAAGTTCTGCAGAAGGTTTGCAGATTAAGGGCGCTGAGATGAATATGACATTCGAGGGCGTCGGTGATGATGCTACCGTATATGGTTTCGGTTTCTTGCTTAGAGATGCTATTAGTGTTGAATTCCGTAACTTTGCTATTATGCGTTGCTTGGATGATGCCATGTCTCTTGATACCGATAACTCTCATGTGTGGATTCACAACATGGATCTCTTCTATGGCAAGAAGGGTGGCGCTGCCGATCAGGCTAAAGGTGACGGTACTGTAGATATCAAGGCTGACTCTAAGTATATTACTGTAGCTTACAACCGCTTCTGGGATAATGGTAAGGCTTCTATGTGTGGTATGAAGAGTGAAACTGGACCTAACTATATCACTTATCACCACAACTGGTTCGACCATTCTGACTCTCGTATGGCTCGTATTCGTACCATGAGTGTTCACATGTACAATAACTATTATCAGCATTGTGATGTTTATGGTATTGGTGCAACAATGGGCTCAAGTGTATTCATGGAGTCTAACTACTTTGATGCAACCAAGCGTCCTATCATGAGTTCTCAGCAGGGTACTGATGCCCAGGGTGATGGTACTTTCTCTGGTGAGAAAGGTGGTTTGATTAAGGCATACGGCAATGTATTTGCCAACAAGCCAGAAAACTTCAGCTATATCCCATACTCAGAAAACAATACAAGCTTTGATGCATACGAGGTTTCTGATCCAAGTAAGCAGGTTCCTTCAAGCGTAAAGACTTTGGTAGGCGGTACTTCTTATGATAACTTCGATACCAACCCAAGTCTTATGTATGCATACGCTGCAGATAAGGCAGAAGATGTTCCTTCTATCGTAGAAGGTTTCTATGGCGCAGGTCGTTTGAATCATGGTGACATTGATTTCGTTATTCCTGATGAGACAGTCGTAACAAATGGTCATCAGCAGCCATGGCCTGCTTTGGCAAACATTCTTGACTCTTATACCTCTGGCGTTGTTAAGGTTTTCGGTGAGAGCAATGCAACTGGCGAAGGTGGTTCTACAGAAGGTGGCAGCACTGGTGGCGAGACTGGTGGTGAGACTGGTGGCTCTGGCGAAGGTGGTAGCACTGGTGGCTCTACTGGTGGTTCAGAAGGTGGCAGCACAGTAACTCCTATTGAGGGTACTGTAACTTGTAGCTTTACAGCAAACGGAAAAGAGGCTGTCCCTTCTAATAGTGCATTTACTTTGACAGGTGAAGCTAAGAACGTAAAAGTAGAAAATACTGTTATTGAAGGTGCTACTTATACTGCAAGTCTTAAGATGGAAACAAAAACTGAAGTTTCTTTCACCACATCTAAGAAGATGACTCTGTATGTATATTATGGTCTTTCTGGTACAAATACTAATGTAAAGGTTGATGGTGTAAAACAGTCTGGTACTCCAACAAAAGTTGTACTTGAGGCTGGTGCTCATAAGATTACAAAGGGTGATACATCCGCAATCGCTCTCATCAAACTTGTACCAGTAACAGAATAATAAACATGTTTTCCCCAACGAGGGGGAAAAGATATATAATATGAAACAAACTAAGGGCTGTCTCTTCTTGACGAGGACAGCCCTTTTTTCTCATAACAACAAACAAAAATTAAACTAATCCTACAATGAAACAAATTAACTCTACCGTTTCTGCACAGCTCAAGGCTGTTTGCCGTAAAACCCTCTTGGCTTCGGCTTTGCTCTGTGGCTTCTCTATGATGGCAAATGCACAGACCCTGGATGGTCGTGACTTCTCTGTGGATGGCTTCGCTGCCTACGAAGGTGTTCCTGGTACCAACTGGTATCGTGCCGGTGGTACTACCGGTGGCGCTGGTGGCAAGGTGGTAAAGGCTGATAACTTCTCTCAGCTGCAGGCCTATCTCCAGGCAAAAGACCCATACATCGTTATTGTAGATCATGATATTACTACAGGTATCAAGTGCTATGTGGATGATCTGAGTACCGGTCGTTTGCTTGACGACCAGAGTGGAAAGTCTGGCGTGGAGTCTGTCTATGGTGAGCGCATTATGATAGCTCCTAACAAGACCTTGATAGGTGTGGTGAATCCTACAACAGGCGAGGCTCCTCTCTTCTCTCATATCACCTTCGTGATGCAGTCGGTTGACAACATCATCATCCGTAACTGCCGTTTCACCATGAAGGGTGTTCCTGTGCTCAGAACGGGTGAGAATAAGATTGTGGCTTGGCGTAATGGCGCACAAGTAGAAGTGGGCGACCCTGACTGCATCGGAATCCAGGCTGATAAGGTAAGTGCCAAGACCAATTGGGGTGGACATATCTGGATAGATCATTGCGAGTTCTTCAATGGTGGTGCTGCCAATAAAGACCGCTATGATGGTTTGCTCGACTGCAAGAACAATGTGCAGTGGATGACTTTCAGTTATAACTATTTCCACGATCATGACAAGAGCTGCTTGTGGGGTAAAGGTGATTCAGATGTTTATGAGAACTGCCGCACCATCTCTTTCCATCATAATTTCTTTGATAATATTCAAGGTTCTCGTCTTCCTCTCCAACGTGGTGGTCATGTACATTATTATAATAACTATATGCGTGGTTGTGAGGATGGTTGGGATATTCGTACGGGAGCTGTGGCATTTGTTCAAGCTTGTTATTTCGAAAATACCAAGTCGCCTATCCGTTCTGATAGAGGCGGTAGCTTGAATATCTCTAAGGCAGAAGGTTATGACTGTATCTATAAGGGTTGTGATAACTTGATGGAGGGTTACACCAATGTTGATGGCGCTAAGATAAGTAAAAGTTTTGGTGTGACCAAAACCGATTGGGTGCCTACTCAGACTGCTCCTTCTTACACACGGCATTATCTCGACAAGACAGTGGATGTTCCTGCCATCTGCGAGAAGTATTCTGGCGCAGGCAAGGTAGAAATATGGAAGGCTTATACCGATGTATTTCCTACAGCAGATATAGCCGAGTTCGATCATGCCATCAAAAACTACAGCACTGCCAAGACCTATGATGCAGAAGGAAAGGAGATGTCTGGTGCAGCTACTTCTGGTATTCATTATGTAGACTTGGCCGTCAATAACATTACTAAGACCGAGTACTTTGACCTCTCTGGCAAGCGCCTCTCTGCTCCTGGTCGTGGTGTTACCATCGTTAAGGCAACAGATGTACAGGGTCATGTTTCTGTCAAGAAGGTTGTGAAAATGTAACCATACAAAATGTCTTTATACTAAAAGAGGGTGTGTCATAAGTCAGTGACACACCCTCTTTTTGCATAAAAAAATGAAGATACTGTGGTTTAACGATTTTAGTTGACCACTTTAAGCTTTATTTTTAATACGAGTTGACTCAGTTATTTCTTATTTATCATTCGCGTTGACTTACTTATATTACATGAAAAAAGCGGGAAGACGCAGCTATAGCGCCTTCCCGCTTGGGTTGATTGATGAAATTCAGTCTTGAGTGAGTCTCGTATTATTTGTTCTTGAAGCCGTAGCCATTCTCGAAGCCACCAGAAGAAAGGATGTTAGGAGTGAGAGGCCAGAGATAGATAGGAGCCTTTACATAGTCGTAATCCCAGAAGAGATACTTGTAGTACTCGTCATCATAGTTTGCAAGGTCCTTACCCCAGTTTACCTTCTTGTAACCGTCAGCTACGAGGGCTGTCTCCTCTTCAGCAGAAAGCTTGTTGAACAAACCCTTGATGGCAACGTTGGTCAAAGGAGTCTCTGTCTTGTAATCCAAGCCGTAAGCCTCCCATTTGTCGTTCTGGCCTCGCCATGATGGATAGAGTACAGGGTCGTTCTCCTTTCCTTCAGGACACTGTGCGGTGAGTCGGTAACCTTTTTCAGTCTTGGCATCCACGCTCTTGGTATAGATATAGCTTGAGATGGTGTTGCCGTTCTCGAAGGTATAGTAACCATTAGACTCCAGACCGTCCAACATTTTGCGGGTGAGTTCCTTGATTTCACGAATCTTCTCAGGCAGCAGACCTGTACGAATCAAAGTGAAACGACGGTCGCCCTCGCCGGCAAACTCGAAGCCACGCTCATCGATGACAGCCTTGAGAAGAGAGCCTTCCTTGGCGATGAATCCATCCACATTGGCCTCTGCAGGTGTGCGGAAAGCACGGTTGCGTATCTTGGTAAGGTATGACTTGGCTTCGGCGCTGTTGGCATCGAGTGCGGCACAAGCCTCGGCATAACCCAAGTACATTTCAGACAGACGCATGTAAGGACTATTGATGCCCGAACGACGCTGGCTCTTGGTCCATACCTTTGCCTGGCGATTCTCATCGAACTTGTTGCAGCAGATACCGCCACCAGCAGCCTTAGAGTTAGGTACGAGAGGAATCAGAGTCTCCGTACCCTTACCTGTACTTCCTGTAACGGTGAAGCATACGTCACGACGCAAGTCCTTGGGGTCGAACTCGCCATAGTAGAAGGCTGGGTTGGCACGTCCCTGACCGTAAGCCTTGCAAGGATATGCGTTCTTACCGCCACCGCTTGAACCACGTCCTAAACTATAAGAACGCTCGCTCTGTGTGGTCACACCACCATCAGAGCCCTGGGTGTATGGTACCTCGAAGATGCTTTCGTCGGCATAAGTAACATCAGCCTCGTGCATCTGCTGGAAGAAATACTGATAAGGGTTGCCGAATACACGTCCCTTATTGTCTTTCTCACGTGGGTCGGTATCGTGGAATATGGCTGTTCCGGAATTGTCGATGGCCTTCTTGAAGTAGGTCTTGGCAGTGTTGTAAAGGTTCTGCCAGTCTGAACGGCGGCCATATTCTGCACCGGCGTTGGCTGTTCCCATGGTCTCGAAGGTGAGCTGATTGCCCTGACCATCTACTCGCTTGATGTCACCACGGCGAGTCTGATAGCCTCCAGCCTCTAAAGCCATGCGGCCAATGAGTCCGTCGACGTAGGTACGTGAATAATAATTCTTGGCACTGGTGGTGTAGTGAGGGCAAGCACCCAATACGTACATCAGCGGTTCCACCTTCTTGAGCTGCTCGATGCAGACATCATAGATAGAGTCGCGTGAGGCAATACCGCCAGCAGGCTTGCCGAACTCGGCAGGGCAAGGCACATCACCAAAGTACTTGATGAGCTCGCGGTAGCAGGTGGCACGCAGCGCTACAGCCTCGCCATAAATCTGACTCTCGTCGGTAGGCTTTGTCTGTGCCATCATCTCGCTGAAGTCTGTTCCCTCTTCAAAGGCAGATGTAATGGCGTTGCACTTACCGATGACATCAAACAGCGCACCGTATGCTCCGTCAGTTCCCTCTTTCTGATAAGAAAGAAGTTCGTAGTTGCCTACTTCGGTACCATTTCTGTAAAGGCCCTCAGGAATATGGCGTCCCAACTGGTTGTTGTGAAGCTCTGGGTGGCGCATGATGTCGGAGCCTGCAATATCGGCAGCATAATAAAGTCCGCTACCGAAAACCTGCAGGGTGTAGGCATTCATCATGGACTTTTTGGCACCTTCCAAAGCTGCCCATTTTGTGGTGGTGGTGGAGAACACAAATCCTTTATCAACAGTGGATGGTGAACTTGTCTCCAGATAATCGTTACATGAGGTGGCACCAGAGAGGATGCCTGCCGCACATAAAGCTATATATAAATATCTATTTTTCATGTCAATATTCAGTTTTAATAGATTAGAATGCTAAGTTGAGGCCGAATGTCCAAGAGCGTGTCTTAGGATAAGCCTGGTAGTCGTAGTTAGGGGTTGGGAATCCGTTGCCACCTGCGTCGAAGTTTGTGTTTACGTCAGGATCGATTCCGCTGTAGCCCTTGATGCAGAAGAGATTGGTAACGGTGGCATAGATGCGCAGATTGCTGATGCCGAGAGGCTTCATCCATGTCTTAGGGAAGGTGTAGCCTACAGAGAGGTTCTGGAGGCGCAGATAAGAAGCGTCCTCGATGAACTCGCTGGTTACCAGACCGTACTCGCAGTATGGCAGGGCATACTTGGCACCAGCATTCAAGGTGCGGAGTTCGTCAGGGTTGGTAACGGCATAGAGGTTACCATTGCTGTCAACATTATACATCTTCCAGCAGTCAGCCAGTTCGGAAACGCGTGCAGAGCCGAAGCCAGTATCCTTGTTGCCCATCATGTCGTGGAGGGCATTGGCGTTATAAACGTCGCCACCAATCTGATAAGCAAAGTTGGCGTTGAGATCGAAGTTCTTATAACGTCCAGAGATGTTGAAACCACCTGTATGCTCAGGCTTGGTCTTACCTACGATGGTTACGTCGTCAGAAGTTACGGTACCGCTCTTATCAACATCTGCAAACTTGTACATACCAGGGAATGCCTTCTGGTCAGCAGGAAGCTTGTAAGCCTTGGCGCAACCAGCAGAATAGTTGCAGACAGTATTGTCAGGAATGCCATCCTTCAGTGTCCATACACCGTCGGCGCTTACGTTGAAGTCGTCTACTGTGTAGAAGCCCAATGACTTGTAACCCTGAACCAAACCTACAGGATTGTCCTTGCGGATGACATAGTCGTAGTATGGCATACGCATCTGTGATCCCCAGTTGGTATGGGTGTCAGCCAATACGTTGTCGAAGAGTTCGTCTACATTGTTGTGGTTGAAGTTGTAGGTCATGCCGAATGTCAAGCCCCAGTCCTTCTTGTTGACGATGTCGTAGCTCAAGGCAAGCTCGACACCCTTGTTGGAGGTCTTACCTACGTTCTGGAACTGGTAGGTGTAACCTGTAGAAGTATCAATAGGAACCATCATCAGAATGTTCTTGGTGGTGTTCCAGTAGAAGTCTAATGTACCGCGCAGACGACCGTCCCAGAAACCAAAGTCGAGACCGATGTTGCGAGAGATGGTAGTTTCCCACTTCAGGTCGGGGTTAGCCATCATGGTGCCAGGGCGGAAGGTGTTGACCAGTTGACCGTCAACCTCGGTAGTCTCGTTTTCCCATGTAGCCTTCCACAGAGAAGCATTGATATTATCGTTACCGGAAGTACCGAAAGAGAGACGGAGCTTCAAGTTGCTCAGCCAGTCCTGTGTGCCCTTCATCCAAGGCTCGTCAGAGATACGCCATGCGGCAGCTGCTGCAGGGAAGTAACCCCAGTGGTTGTTGGGTGCGAACTTAGAGCTGCCATCAGCACGGAAAGTAGCGGTGAAGAGGTAGCGGCTCAGGTAAGAGTAGTTGACACGTCCGAACCAAGAAAGGGTGTGGTTAGGAGTGCCGATCTCCGACTTGTTGGTATCTTTCAGAGAAGTAGACTCCATGTGGCTCATGTTGAGCTGACCGAAGGCTGTGTCCATGTCCCATCCTAAAGGATAGCCATAGCCGTTGAATGTTGTGGAGTTGCTCTTGCTGGCAAGAACCTCGTTACCCAAGAGGAAGTCGAGGCTGTGGTCCTCGCCCAATCCCTGTACGGCATAGTTGGCAGTGGTAGTCCAACGTACGTTGTAGCCATTGCTCTTTACCAGGGTGGCATGGTTGTAGCCCTTCTCGTAGCCATCGTCCCAGGTCTGCTGCTCACGCCAGTTGCGGGCAAGGGTAAGCTCGGTCTTACCTGTCAGTCCCTTGATAGGAGTCCAGGTGAGCGAGTTGGTGGCACGCAGACGGTAGTGGGTGTTGTATTGGGTATAGCTGTCATAGATGCTGACAGGGTTATATTTAGGGTCAACGTTGGCATCGCCCATACCCAATAATGATGGGTCGTCCACGCCTAAAGGAGTGTCGATGGGTCGGTAAGCATAAGAAGATGTGGCATACTGGAACTGGCTGCCCTGGAAGCGCATCTCGCTGTAGCGGGCATCGATGTTCCACTTCAGGTTCTTGGTGATGTCCTGTGTCAACTTGAGGTTTACATTCCAACGGCGGAAACCTGTGTCTTTCAGTGAACCCTTGTCATTGGTATAGTTGACGGAAGCATAGTACTTGGTGTGCTCTGTACCGCCACTGATACTCAGGTCGTGGTTCCAGGCGTGAGAACTGCTGAGCAGGTCGTCCTGATAGTTGTGTGTACCCATGTTGCGGTATTCCTCCAAGTGGTTGCCGTTCTCGCTGCCCAGACCAAAATACTTGGCCACGTTAGTGCCATACTTGTCACCATAAGATGTGGCATAGCTCCAGTTGCGCAGCACATAGTCGTAGGCGCTTTCTGTGTCGTAGGTGGTAGGCTTCTCCTTCACAGAGTAGTACATGTTGTACTTCACCTGTGCCTTGCCTTCCTTGGCGCTCTTGGTAGTAATCATGATGACACCATTGGCACCACGCGCACCATAGATGGCTGTTGAGGCGGCATCCTTGAGCACGTCAATGCTCTCGATGTTGTCGGCAGGGATATCATCAATACGTGATACCTGCACACCGTCGACGATGAAGAGAGGGTCGTTGCTCTGGGTGATGGAACCACCACCACGAACACGGATACTCATCGATCCACCAGGACGACCATCCTGAGAGGTTACTGACACGCCTGGCAACTGGCCTTGCAGTGCCTCAGCGATGTTGGATACTGGGTTTTGAGCCAGCTTGTCACCTGTAACTGAGGCTACAGCACCCGTCAGGTCACGACGCTTCATCGTGCCATAACCGATAACTACCACCTCGTCGAGGCTCTTGTCGGTAGACTGCATGACGATGTTCAGCGCCGACTGGTTGCCCACGGTGATGGTTTGTGTTTTACATCCTAAATAGGAAATGGTGATCTTGTCACCAGGCTTTAGGTTTTGGAGACTGAAGTTACCATCGATATCAGTAACTGTTCCGCCCTTTCCGGCTTGGATAGTTACACCAATTAATGGTTCACCTGTAGCATCCTTCACATTACCCGTGATGGTCTTCTGTGCAAATGCACCGACACAACACAAGCTAAGAGACAGAGCCAAAGCTCCCTTCTTGATTTGTTGATACATAAATGGTTTGTTTTTAGTTATACATTTAGATATGTTTGTTTGCTTTTTTGTCGTTAGTTGTCAGTAGATAACTTCGTTTGTTGCTGCCAAAAGTAGCAATAATATTTTATAAAGTAGACAAATAGAATATAATATTAGCAGTATTTAACACATTTAACGCCAAATACTGCTAAAACTTCTTATTTTGTTTGGTATTTCAGAACATACCACAGGTCTCTGATGCGTGCTTCGGGATCCCATTTGCCATCAAAGGTCCAAAGGGCAGTAAGTCCATGGAAGGCTGGATGGCCAGGAGCCTGGTCGAGATTGTCGCGCAGCCATCCGCTGTCGCCTCCCTCGCGCTCGCAACCATAATAATATACGCGCAATCCCCATGGGCAAGGGTCGAGTACCTTGTCGCTATAGGCGTAGCTGATGTTGCTGTCGAGGATGTTCTTCGACATGCGGCAGTGGGCCAGATAGAACTGGTGGTCGTGGTGATAGCGTCCCAACTTGGTGGGGGAGAGGGCATCGAAGGAGGAGCATGTCACGACAAACTTGTTGTTGATGTCATCTCTGCCGTCGTGCCAGAGGATGGCTCTGCTGTCGCCGACAAACTTGCAGCGTGTGGCATAGCATCTGCCACGAGGGCACATGAAGTCGACCCCCGGACAGCGCAGGTAGAGGTCTGCATGATAGTACATTCCTCCATTCTGGCACCATAGTGAGAGAGCATCGTTGCCGTCGGCAAAGATATTGCTGTTGATGACGATGGTGCGTGTCGCCTTGCCATAGATGGCCATCTGGTGTGTGGTGGTCTTCTCCACCGTGCTGCCATAATTATTATATACGGTGATGCCGCTGATGATACAGTCGTTGGCATTGTCCTGCAGTACGATGACACCCATGTGTACAGGCTTTCCCTTGTATTCCTTGATGGTTTGTGAGGCTGCGGTCTCGGCATACTGGATGATGACACTGTCGCGGTCTTCGCCTACGAGCACGATGTTGGGACGGTCGATGATGACCTTCTCGTGATACACTCCGTTGCGTATGAGAATCTTGAAAGGCTTCGCAGGGTTCTCGGGAGCCTTCTCTATGGCATCCTGTATGCGCTCGCCGGCATTGACTATCGCGTCGAAGCATGACAGCTCGGGCTTCGAGAAGCGGTCCATATTGATGAGTCCACGCTCGTTGGCACCGGGAGAGTTGAGGCGGAGGTTCAGCTTGTTGGCAGCATCATACTTGTCGGCCCACTTTTCGTAGAGAGGATAGATGAAGGCAGAACGTTCGCTGTACCATGAATAACCGTTGCGGCGTTCGGTGCCTATCTCCCAAAGATGTCGGCGGGGCACACCGTCGCGGTCACACACGAAAGGCTCACAGAACTCTAAGTCGTAGTATCTTGCCCACAGAGGTGTGGTGGCATCGGGGTCTTTAACGAGTTCGGTTGTTCTGAAAGGAGAACCAAACTCGCCCTTGCGTACCACTTTCAGACCTGTCAGCTTATAGGTGTCAAACCACTGCATGGCTCCACGAATGGCGCGTTTTATCTCTTCGCTTGGGTTAGGTATCTCCATCAGCATAGCCACAATGCGTGCACTCTCGTTCGAGCTATAGGACGAGAGCTCGAAGGCTCGTGCCGGACGAGGCTCAAAGGTTACGCGGTCGTGCTGCTGGCACCATACGGTAGGCTTTCCGTCTTTGACAATCTGGCACTTCAGGATGCACTCCACACCCTTGTTGAAAGCCTTGATGGCTTTCTGTCGCAGCGCCTTGTCTGTCAGCTTGCCATCGTAGGGAGCCTTCTGTAGGTAGATGTCGCGCAGCATTTCCATGGTGTTGACCATGGCATCATCGTTGAAGGTGATATGAACCTGATAGCCACGCATCCCTGGCCAGAACTGTGGCCATCCGCCATTGTCGTACTGTCCGCTCAGCAGGTATTCCACGCCCTGGCAGAAAGCCTCACGGTACTTCTTGCTCTTGGTGGTCTGATAGAGCCGAGCCAGATACGTCATCTGCATATTGGTGGCATCGTTGTCGGTGGTAGAGTCGTCTCGCCGGCTTTTGTCCTTGAGTACTTGCTGCCGCTCCTCATGAGTCATAGGCTTTGCCATGTCGATGTTCTTGGGCCATCCGCCCGTCACTCTCTGGTAGTCGAGAATCTGGTCACCGATGAGTCGGGCTTGCTCTGTTTTGAAGAACTCCTTTTTTGTCTCCCTCATCGCATTGTATCTGCGTTGGGCATGGGCTGGCAACAGGGTCAACGCCATCAGGATAGAAAGATAAAATGCTTTCATACGTCAATAGTTTGTGTTTAGTTTTTAAGTTCGGTGCAAAAATACAAATATTATTTTGATAATATCATCTTTTTTTCGTATTTTTGCAGATTATGAATGAATATAGATACAAATAAACCTAAAAACAATAAAAAACAAATGAGGGAAATGTTCATTAAGGTCATATTACTGGCTTCTGCATTTTTGTTTTTCATCACAGGAACAAGTTGCAGCAGCGATTCTGCTACATCCGAACATGAGAAGGAATATGATATGAGTGGCTTCGCCAAGGGTGCTGATGTAAGCTGGCTTACAGAAATGGAGCATGATGGTGTGAAGTTCTACAATCAGAAAGGCAAGGCTGAGGAATGTATGACGCTTCTTCGCGACCTTGGTACCAATGCCATCCGTCTGCGTGTATGGGTTAACCCTGATGGCGGTTGGTGCGGCAAGGAGGATGTTGTAAAAAAGGCTTGGCGTGCACAGCAGCTCGGCTTCCGTCTGATGATTGATTTCCACTATTCTGATACCTGGGCTGACCCGGGTAACCAGAAAGTTCCTGCTGCATGGCAGGGCTATACTGCCGAGCAGATGAAGCAGG
>ERZ1026780.1710-NODE-1710-length-13966-cov-3.775645_pt1 | contig 13966 bp, 15 predicted proteins | sample MGYA00380126_ERZ1026780 | MGnify/ENA primary metagenome ERZ1026780 (study PRJEB33269, sample SAMEA4719762) | human gut metagenome | biome: human-associated habitat; feature: organic feature; material: feces | place: Cameroon | collected 2013-10 ... | reverse complement strand
AAGCTTGGCGAACTTCCGCAGATAGTCGCGCTGAGCAAAGCCGATATGGCAACCGACGAGCAGATAGCCGATTTTGAAAAGAAAACGGGAGTAAAAGGTATTCCGATCTGCTCGATAATAGGCGAAAACGTGGAGCTTCTGATAAAAACCATCTACGAAAAACTCTGCACTCTGCCGCCGGTAAGCCCGCTGGAATTCGAGCCGTTCGAGTACGAGGACAAGTCAACCCGCGACTTCTACATTATGCGCGACGACGACGGAGCTTTTGAAATTTGCGGCGGACTTATGGAAGAACTGGCAAGAAACGTCGTCATCGACAACTACGACAGTTTCAAATATTTTCAGAAACAGCTTAAAGACCGCGGCGTAATAAAAGCGCTTAAAAAGGCGGGAGTAAAAGACGGCGACTTTATCCGCATAATGGATATTGAATTCGACTACGTTGAATAATTCGCCGAAAAAAAACGCAACGGCGCTGTTCGGCGGCAGTTTCAATCCGCCCACGCTTGCGCATTTAAGCGTTATAAAAGGATTGTCCGAGCGGTTTGAAAAAGTAATAGTCATGCCGACGAAAATTTCGCCCTTCAAAATAGGCGCGGACAAAATCTGCGACGATGACAGGCTTTCTCTTCTCCGTGAATGTTGCAGACCTATGCAACACGTCGAGGTGTCCGATTTCGAGCTGAAAAAAGAAGGAGTAAGCTACACGTGTTTTACTGTCGACGAGCTGAAAAAAGTTCATGAAAATCTCTTTCTCGTCATGGGAACGGATAATATAGAAGGGCTTCGCGGATGGAAGAACATCGATAAAATACTTGATAAATGCATCGTTTATTTCGTGTCGCGCCCCGGTTTTCCGATAACCGAAAGCGACAAAAAAGAGCTTTTGACTCTTAATTGCCGCTACGAAACAGCCGATTTTATCGGAGCGGACGGCTCGTCCACGCTGGTGCCGGTGGCAAACGCATTCGGAAAACTGCGCGAAGTCGTGCCGGAAAAGGTTGCCGAGTATATAGAAAGCAAAAAGTTATACAAGCAGTATTTTTTCGTTCGCGATCTGTACGAAAAATACAACGTTAAAAAGTCGCGTGTCGAACACACTTACGGAGTGGTAAAAGCGGCGATAATTCTTGCCGGAATTTACGGAGCGGACGTAAAAAAGGCAATACTTGCAAGCCTTCTGCACGATTGCGGCAAGTACGTAACCGTGAGGGATCTGGAACAAAAAGGTTTTTGCTTCGACGATGAGGCGAAAAGTGCATTGCCGCCCGTCGAGCACTGCTACACAAGCGAGGCGATAGCGCGCTGCGATCTTAAAATAAACGACGAAGAGGTTTTGCGGGCAATCAGGCTGCACACCACGGGCGACGAAAACATGTCAACGCTTGAAAAAATAGTTTTTTGCGCCGATTACATCGAAGAAGGCAGAACGACTCCGGGGGTAGAGCAGATAAGAAAGAAAATTCTTTTCGACCTCGACGGAGCCATGCTGGACATACTAAACGCCACTATAAATTACTTGAAAAGCAAAAATGCCGAAATCGACAAGCGCACGCTGGCTTGCCGCGATCGGCTTGAAAAAACGATAAAAAAGGAGAATTAAAGTGTTAATAACAACCGAATGGCTTGACGAACTTGATTTGAACGATACTACCGTACTGGCGACTGCCGCAGCACGTCTTCTCGACGCAAGAAAAGGCAAGGACGTAACGATAGTGGACGTGAGAGGTAAAACAGTGGTAGCCGACTATTTCGTGCTTGTAAGTGCGACTTCGACCACCGCCGTGCGCGCGCTCACCGACTACGTTTGCGAAGAGTTGGAAAAACGCGGCGTGAAAATTACTCATCGCGATATAGACCCCAAATGGGCTGCTGTCGACCTCGGCGGAGTAATAATGCACGTTTTTTACGATGAACTCAGAGAGTTTTACTCCATCGAAAGATTGTGGTCGGACGGAACCAACGTAAGCGTATTTAAGGACGTCGATTGATGGAAATCGGAATAAACGCGTTTTTGCAGCAATTTTCCAATCCTTTTCTCGATAAGCTCGCGCTTGCGATAACGGCACTCGGCGACGAAATGTTTTTTATTCTGGTTGCCGTGGCAATTTTCTGGTGCGTCGATAAAAAATTCGGCTTCCGGATTATAAACGTTTACCTTATCAGTGCCGCGACAATGGCGGGAATGAAGCAGATTTTCCGTCGTCCGCGCCCATTTGAAACAGGGGAAGTAAAGTCGATAGGCGCAAAAAGCAGCGGGTACTCTTTCCCCAGCGGACACTCGCACTCGGCGGCAAGTCTGACAACTCAATCCGCGCTTAAATCCCGTAAATCATGGGTTATAATTGCGGGCGCGCTATTCACCGCACTTGTAATGTTGTCGCGAGTCTATCTCGGTCAGCACTATTTAAGCGACGTACTTGCAGGTTGCTCACTCGGAATAATACTGGGAATAACGCTTACCTTTCTGTACGGCTTTATCGAAAAATACGACGATAAAATATGTCTTGTAATTTCGCCGCTGTGCCTTGTCATCGCGATAATTCTTGCGGCTTTGAAAGTCGAAAGCGGGCAGGTGTACGACGTTCTGGGCGGATACGGAGCGGCAACGCTTGCCTACACGCTCGAGAACAAATTCGTCGGATTAAATGTCGGGTGTTCGTGGAAAAAGCAGACGGTTAAAGTGGTACTGGGGCTTATAATCACGCTTGCGGCAAAGGAAGAACTTGAATACCTGTTTATCGCGCTTAACTTTACTCATCCGTTCTTGTACTCGTTTTTGCGTTACGCGCTTGTGGCTTTTACGGCTCTGTTCGTCGTTCCGCTCGTTTTCAAATCGTTGGGACTGAACGGCAAAGACGAAAATATGCGATTTGCGCAAAAACAACCGCTTGCAAAATAAAAAGAGGTATGTCCGGCGGGAAAATGATGAAATAACCTATCGGAGATCTATAATGAAAATACTTACCAAAAAAAGAAAAATTACCAAGTATATCGTAATGACCGCGGTGTTTGTCGCGCTCGGATATATACTCAGTTTTCTCGAAATACCCATGCCTGCGCCCATCACGTTTTTAAAGCTCGACTTTTCAAACGTCATGACAATGCTGTGCGGCTTCACGCTCGGACCTGTCGCCATGGTCGTGTGCGAAGGATTAAAGCAGCTATTGTGGTTTTTTACGCATACGACAACCGGCGGCGTAGGAGAAATAGGCAACTTTATAATGACCGTGTCGTACGCTATTATTCCGTCAATTATGTACAGATTCAAAAAGGGCAGAAAAAACGTCGTGCAGTGGTTGTGCGTAGGTTGTATTATGCAGGTTGTATCTGCGCTTATAGTAAACCGTTTTATCACGTTTCCGCTTTATATGGGCGAGGGCGCAGCGGCGGTATTCAACAGTGTTTTGCCGTATATGATAGTTTTCAATATCGGAAAAGCGCTGCTGGTAAGTGCAATCACGTTCTTTTTGTACAAGAGTTTGTCGCGTTCGCTTAAATATATTTTCGGTACCGAAGAGAGCGAAATTACCGAAGAGAATGTAATTTCCGAAGAGGAACAAGGAGAAAACATTGACTGAAAAGATAAGTCACGGCGAAAAAGAAACTTTCGATTTCGCTTTCGATATGGCAAAAAAAGCGTACGGCGGCGAAGTTATTACGCTTTCGGGCGAGCTCGGAGCGGGTAAAACCGTGTTTTCCAAGGGCTTTGCTGCGGGACTGGGAATAAAAGAAGAGATCACAAGCCCCACGTTTACGATAATGAACGAGTACAAGGGTGAAAAGTTTACTCTTTGCCATGTCGACGCTTATAGGCTTTCAAGCGGAGAAGAGGCGTACGCCGCAGGGCTGTGCGATTATATAGGCGCGGAAAACTGCGTGTGCCTTATCGAGTGGGCGGAAAATATCATGTCCGTTCTGCCTGAAAACGCCGTTAAAATCGAAATAAAATATGTGGACGAAAACACAAGGGAGATTGTAGTTTTATGAATATGACAAGCAAACAACGCGCCAATCTGCGAGGCATGGCAAGCACCATAGAGCCTATTTTTCAGATAGGAAAGGGCGGAGTGTCCGACGCACTTCTGGAAGGACTGGACGCCGCGCTCGAAAAACGCGAACTCATCAAAATAACCGTTCTTCGCAACTGCGACAAAAAAGCCAAGGAGCTTATAGGCGAAATTGCCGAACAATTATCTGCTGAGCCCGTAACCGCGGTGGGTAGCAAAATCGTGCTGTACAGAAGAAGCAAAAACGATAAAATTCAGCACATCGAGTTTTAAGTATGAAATACGTGATGATAAACACTGCCGGCAAAACAACCGAAATCCTGGCTGTAAATGGCGACAAAGAGGAGTGGTTCTGCGACCCCGACGGCTTACAGGCGTCCAAAGCACTGTTGCCGGCAATCGACAAAATGCTTGATAATTTGGATATGAAGCCGTCCGATTGCGACTTTTTTGCATGCGTTATCGGACCCGGATCGTTTACCGGAATAAGAATAGGCGCGGTAACAGTAAAAACTCTTTGCTATGCGCTCGGAAAAAGAGCAAAAGCAGTTGTCTGCAACCGTATGCTTGCGGGTAATCGCGGCGGAAAAGTTCTGTCGGTCGTCTATGGCTGGGCGGACATGTACTACGTTGCCGAGTATGAAGACGGCAAGCAGATTCTTGCTCCCGCAGCAATGAAAAAAAACGAAGTCGACGCGCTTATTTCGGAAAAAGACGACAGTTTGCTGGTTACGGACGAGCGTTCGCACTTGGCATTCGGCGGAGAACTTGCAAACGAGCGCGAATGCATGCGCCTTGCTGCCGAAACGGGCGAATATATCGACGGCGACAAGCTCGAACCGTTGTACGCAATGCTGTCACAGGCGGAGCGGGAACTAAAAAAATGATACGTGCGGCAAAAAAAAGCGATATTGCCGCAATAGCCGCCGCCGAGAAACGCTATATAGAGTGCGCCTGGACGGAGCGGCAGCTTCTTGACGCATTTGAAAGCGATATGTATTCTTTTTATATAGACGAAGAAAACGGCGTTTTGCGTGCGTACGGATTTATTCAGTGGATAGCGGACGAGGGCGACGTGTGCAATATCGCAGTCGATCCTGCTTTTCGTCACACGGGCAAGGCAACCGGCATATTAAAAGTTATGGAAGAAAAAGCGAAGGAACGAAACGTGACCCGCCTTTTCCTGGAAGTGAGCGAACTCAATTCCGCCGCCATAGCTTTGTACCTTAAAAACGGATTTCGCGAACTTTACAGGAGGGCAAATTACTACGGCAAAAACGCCGCGATAGTAATGGAAAAGACAATATAGCCGGAGGAAAAATGTTCACCTACAAAGAGGTTGATATTTTTTACGAAAGAAGTGAAACAGGCGACAAGCCTGTTTTATTATTACACGGCTGGGGATTAAACGGCAAAGCAATGTCGGGGCTTAACCGCTTTTTGTGCGCGCAGGGGAAACGTGTTATTGCGCCGGACCTGCCCGGATTCGGCAAATCCATGCCGCCGCCCGAAACTGCCGACGTTTACTTTTACGCCGACGCGATAGAACAGCTCATATTGCACGAAAACGCTGCCGGATGCGACGTGGTTGCACACTCGTTCGGCGCAAGAATTGCGGTTATTCTCGCTTCGCGCGGGCTTGTCGGTAAGCTGATTATTGTAGACGGCGCAGGTTTAAAGCCTCGTAAATCGCTTAAAACCGTGCTTAAAACACGCATTTTCAAGATTCGGCGCGCACTCGGACTAAACGTGGATAAATACGGTTCGCCCGACTATCAGGCACTGGACGACCACATGAAAAAGGTGTTCGTCCGCATAGTCTGTTCGGATCTTAAAAGTCTGTTGCCGCTTATAAAATGCGAAACGCTTATTGTGTGGGGAAAAACCGATCGCGACACGCCGCCATATATGGCAAAGCAGTTCAAAGAAGGCATTGCGGGCAGCGAAATTGTATGGCTTGACGGCGGACATTTCGCGTACCTGGAAAACCCGTTCGTTTTTTTGAAAATTACGGAGGCGTTTTTATGCCGATAATTGTCTGCGTTGCGTTCGCGCTCGCATTTTCGGTTTGCGCGGCTTTGTATTCGGCACGGTACTACCAGATTTTGCAACTGGGCAGCTACAACGGCAAAAAACTGCTTTCGTTTTGCCTTAACCGAGGTTTTAACACGCTTATCGCAGGAATAACAATAGTTGCGGCGGCGTTCGTATCCGAGATTTTCGGAATAAAATCGCTTATATTTTGCCCCGTAATCGCTTTGTTCGGCTACTTTGTGCTGTATAGGGTGCCGTGCACGGTAAAAATGAAGCTGACAAAACGAATGTGGCGACTTATATCGGCTGTAACGACGCTGAATTTCGTAATTTCAACCGCTCTCGTGTATTTCGGATTGCCGGCAGCCGCGTATATTCTGTTGCCGCTCGCACCGGTCGTCGTCAGTTTTATGAACGCCGTCATGCTGCCGCTGGAAAAAGCCGTTTCCGATTCGTATATAAAGAAAGCAAAACAAAAGCTTGCCGCGATAAATCCGATTAAAATAGCGATAACCGGAAGTTACGGCAAAACGACCGCAAAAAATATTCTTGCGGCAATGCTTGCAAAGAAATATCGCGTGTGCGTAAGTCCGCTAAGCTACAATACGCCCGCAGGGCTGAGCGTCGCGATAAACAACAATCTGATGGCGTGCGACCGGATTTTTATAGCGGAAATGGGCGCAAGAAGGCGCGGAGATATTGAATTTCTCGCAAAAATGGTCAAACCCGATATTGCAGTGATTACCGCCGTCGGAACTCAACACCTCGAAACGTTCGGCAGCCGCGAAAACGTAATGCTTGCCAAACGCGAACTCATTGACAATATGCCGGATAGCGGCAAAGCGTTTTTTAACGGCGACAACGAGCTTGTGAAAGCCATGTACGGTGGATTTCGCGGAAATAAAACGCTGTGCGGAAAACTTGGTTCGGTGCGATGGGACAATGCGGTTTTTTCGCCCGGCGAAACAAAATTCGATCTTATTGCGAATGGTGAAAAAATTTCCGTTACGACTGCGCTGGCAGGAGCGCATATCCCTTCGATGATTTGTCTGTGCGCCGCAGTGTCGCTCAGTCTTAAAGTACCGCTTTACGATATAAAAAGTGCGATAAGCAGCCTTCAACCGGTTGCGCATCGCCTGCAGATGTTGTATAATGGAAGCGACGTGATAATAGACGATTCGTTCAGCAGCAACGAAGAGGGCTTTAAATCTGCGGTGGGCGTATTGGGACAGTTCAACTATCTCATAAAAGTAATAATAACGCCCGGCGTGGTCGAACTCGGCTCGGCTCAGTACGAAATCAACTACGATTTGGGAGCGATTGCGGGAAAAGTCTGCGATTATCTGATTGCCGTGGGAGCTAACGCCGATGCACTTATAAGGGGCGCAATCGAAGCCGGACTGCCCAAACGCAGCGCGGTTATGGTCAAATCCCGCGCGGAAGCAATGGAACGTTATACGAAAATCAAAGGAGGAAAAGCCGTGTTGTTTGAAAACGATCTTCCCGATAATTACGGCTGATAAAAACAAAAGAGGTAATATTATGAAAGGCAGAACGGTACTTGTAACAGGCGGAGCAAAAGGAATAGGAAAGGCAACTGCTTTTGCGTTTGCAAACGCCGGATATAACGTTATAATCGCCTATAATTCGTCTGAAGCGGCGGCGTACGAAATGGTAGGCGAGCTTCAACGCCGCGAAATAAATTGCTGCGCATTCCGTGCAGACCTTACAAAGCGGCAGGACGTGGAAAATTTATATAAGCAGTGTAAAGAAACGTTCGGATTTGCGGACACCGTGATAAACAATGCCGGCGTGTGTCATTACAACCTGGCAACTTTCGACGACTACGACAACTACAATGCAGTCATGAACGCCAATTTCGGCTCGGTGTTCGGAATTTGCCGCTTGTTTGCCCGCGATATGATAGATCGGCAAACGGGCAGTATAGTAAATCTCTCTTCCGTGTGGGGCGCAAGAGGCGCTGCAACCGAGTCGCTCTATTCGGCTTCCAAATCGGCGATTATAGGGTATACGAAGTCACTTGCAAAGGAGCTTAAACCCAGCGGAGTCAGGGTGAACTGCGTTTTGCCGGGTTACGTTCAAACCGATATGAACGCGCGTTTTTCGCATGAAGAACAGCAGGCTGCCCTTAAAAGCATGCGACAAAAGCGTATTCTGACTCCCGAAGAAGTCGCATGCGAAATTCTGAAAGTTGCCGAATGCGAAAAAACCGGTCAGCTTGTAAAAATATACGGCAACAGGTAAAAGTAGTAGGCAAAAAATATCGAATATCAAAAAACAGTCGTTTCTCTGCAAAAGTGTGGGCGGCTGTTTTTTAAATGCAAAAAATCAGGCGGGTATATAAAACTACGGCAATACCTGCGAAAATTTATTTTTTGTGAATAGCGTATTTTCAGAGTATGCTTTTTCGTTAACCTTTGCCCGGAGTATTTTCCGTGTCTTTTGTTCTATGCATATTTTCGCACACGTTTTCGAGCATACTTTTACTTGTATGTAGTTTTCGCATCTTTTTTACGTGCTTTCCGAGCATGCTTTACGTTGTAAATCGATAAAGGAAAAGGCAAAGTAAGAATATGCCGCAAACGAAATAAAGAAAGCCGCCGGGGTAATTTCCTCGGCGGCTTAAGTTTTTAACCGTGATTATTGATTGTCGGTGTTATCCGTGTTTTCGGTTTTTTCTTCTGCGGGAGCTTCTTCGGCGGTTTCCGCAGGAGTTTCTTCGGTAGTTTCTGCGGGAGCTTCGGCGGTTTCTTCCGAAACGGCTTGCTCGTTTTCTTCTGCGTTTTCAGCAGCTTCTTCCGAAGTTTGCTCGGCATTTTCTGTCGCTTCTTCCGTAGAATTTGCTTCTTCGTTTTCGTCGGAGAACTTATCTACGTCTTCGGCTTGTTCGACGGCGCCGGTTTTTTCATCGGTTGCTTTTTCTGCTTTTTTATCGCCGTGCGAAAGGTTTGCTCTGTCGTAAGAGGGACGACCTTTAACGGGAGCGGGCTTCTTGGGATGTTTCTTCTGATATTTGCGTACAAAGTAAACTATCAGAACTGCGATAAGTGCCAGCGCAAAGATAATGGAGCCGATCATCAGCCACAGCGTGGTGGTATCTATACCCGAGCTTGTATTTTTTTCGGTATCGTTGTCTGTTTTGTCGTCGTCGGTATCGGACAGATTTACCAGAACCTGAGTATCCTTAAGATCGTTTTTAGCGTTGGTGTACTCTGTGGTGGAGCTGCTTTCGAACGAAACGCCCTTGATGTAAACGGTGCCTGCGGTGTAAGGAACCGGGTCTTCGCCTTCGGCAACGGTAACGTTTTCGCCCATGCCGACAAACAGAGTTACGTTGGCGTCGCTTTTGCCGCCCTTAATGAAGAATTCAATGGTGACGTAGTTGTATTTATCGGTTTTAAGAGTGGTTTCCTTGATATCGGAAACGACGTACTTAGTGGTATCCGTAGTAGCGTCGCCGGTAATAATTCCCGCGCGAACGCCCTTGTATCCCTTTTGGTTTGCGTCGACGTCGTCGAGCGAACCGATTATTTTGAGCTGAACGGTAACCTTATAATAAGAAGAAGAGGTGATTTTTTTCGAGGGGGTAAGACTGATGGTGGAAGCGTTGGGGCTTACGTTGGTAAGTCTTATTACCTTTTCGCCATCGAGTTCGCTTGCAACGTATTCGACTTTTGCGCCTTTAACTGCGGAAGAAACCGTCCAGTTGGAAAGAATGTTGTCGTTTGCGTCGCTTGCTATCCATGCGTCGGCGGATGCAACCGAGCATGCAATCTGATTGTTGGAAGTGGATGCTGCATATGCGTTGTATACTTCTTCGCTCGATTCGGCTGCAGTCACGTTTTTAACGTAAACGGTGCCGGAAGCAAGTTTGTCGCGATTGCTGTTTCTGTCAAACATTCCCAGCCAGATTTCCGCATAAACGCTTGTGCTTTCGCTCGAATCGCCCTTGATGCAGAACGCATACGTTCCCGCAGCGGTGATGTTTTCCTTAACCGCTACGACTGCTCCGTTGCTGCGACGAATAACTATGCTTGCGCCGCTGCCGGTAACGTTCATTGCGGAGAGGTTAACGTTGATAAGCTGGTATTTACCGCTTGCCACCGAGATAGCGGACGACTGCATTGCGAATGCGGTGTTAATAGAAGAGGACATCTTCATTGCGCATTCGTAAGCGCCCACGTTTGCTTCGGGATCGGACGCCTTTACTACTTCGTACGAAGCGTCGGAATCGTCGGCTTTAACCGAGCTGTATCCGTAACCGTTGGTGTTGCTGTCGCCTGCAACTATTTTATTCCATCCTGTGGGAATAAGCTTTCCGTCGGTGATGTCGTAGGAATAGAACGCGCCGTTGGTAACTCCCGTGGAATCGGTGATGCCGGAGTCGGCGTTTACGGTGACGGAAGCGTCGGGCGAAGCGTCGGAATACTGTTTTGCGGTGAGCTTCTGAACGCGCACGTCATCAATGAATACTCCGCCTTTAACCGGGGTGCCTTCTTCTCCGATGGAGAATTCGAGTTTGCATACGACGTCGGTAAACGCCGAGCCCTTGACGTAGAATTCTCTTTCGGTCCAGCCGAAGTGGCTTGCGTTTGCGGTTGCCGACTGAATGTTGTTTACGGTAACCGATTTGAATTCGGCGGAAGAGGATGCGTATTTATAGTAAAGCTTTGCGTTTGCGACGTTGGTTCCCGATTTGAGGGTGCCGTCGTCGAGAACGTAATAGCTTATGCGATAGAACTCGTCGGGTTTAACGGTAAACTGATTGGAAGTAACCGTAACGTAAGTCGCTTCGTCGTTTACGGAAGCGATATGGAGAAAATTGTTTTCGCTGCCGTCGAAATTGGGCGCGATAACGATGTCTTCTTTTCCTACAAGCTGAGTGTTGGTGCTTTCGATTCCGTAGAACGAATTTACCTTATCTCCGCCCACAGTCCATTTGGTGTTGTCGAGAGTAAAGAAATCGCCGCCTTCGATCATTCCGTCGACGTAAGGAATATTAACGTCTTTTACGAGAATGTTGTCTGCATGCTCGATAGTCGCATAATCGCGATAGGTAAGACTTTCCGCGCTTACGTCGTCGAACATAGCCCAGCCTTTGGCTTCTGCGTTGTCTTTGCCGAGAGAGAGGGAGATTTTAACCGAACCGGAAGTATTGAAACCGGTTGCAAGATAAATCTTGTAGGTGGTCCACACTCCGTTTGTCGCGATGGGAAGAGAGATTTCTTCGTCGAGACCGGTAATCGAGAAGTATGCGCCGCCGACAGTTATATCGGCTTTTGCTTTTACGGTAAACTGATAGTACGAGCTGGGAGAAACCGTAATGTCGGCCGAAGCATACGCGCTGTACGCCTTGGTGTCCTTGGAGTTGATTACGAGGAAGTCTCTCGCCGCGGTACCGTGTTCCAGCAAACCGACGTCGCTGAATCCGTGCTTGTCGAATCCGACCTTTCCGTCGTATACGCCGGTGAAGATGTTTGCGCCGGTGTCACCCGATTTGGTCCAGTTGTTGGGAGCAAGGTCGGACGAGTACGAGGAAAAATCTCCGTTGGAAACGCTGATGTTGTCGGCTTTCGCAACTTCCGCGCCGGGGAGAGAAACCACGGCTACGAGAGCGATTGCGACGACGCAAAGAGCGGTTAACAGTTTTTTCATCCATTTTGTTTTAATCATTCTTTTTCACCTTTTGAGTAATAACTTTGCTTGATTTTTTCATACGCGATAATTGTAACGCGTACACCCGTATATTATAGACTATTTTCAATAATATTGCAATTGTTTTAAGCTCATTACCGAATTTTTTTTCAAATCTCTTTCATAAACGACGGTTGATTTACGCATATTGTGCGCATTTTTCTTAATTTATATCGCGGCGTCGTTTAAACGACGGATTTTTGTCGGCGTCGCGCGGGCATATTTATCCGTAAAAAGCGCATAATGCCGTTATGAAAAAATTTTTCAAAGTCGTCTTAAACGTGCTTTTGTCTGCGCTTATAGGCTGCGTCAACGGCTTTTTCGGCGGCGGCGGAGGAATGCTTTGCGTGCCTTTCCTCGAAAAAACGGCGGGACTTCCCACTAAAAAAGCTCATGCAACCGCAATAGCGGTAATCGCTCCGATAACGCTTTTTTCGGCGTGCGTATACCTGTTCAAAGGAGCTGCGCCTTTTCCGCAGCTATGGTATTCCGTAGGCGGCGTAACGGCGGGCGGAATAGCGGGTGCGTTGCTTCTCAAAAAGTTGCCGTCGTGGCTTGTCGGCGGCGTGTTCGCGCTTATGATGATGGCTGCCGGAATAAAGCTTATGATAGGAGGCTGAAGGTTTTTTATGCTGAAAATAATAATTTTAATAGCCTGTACGCTTGTGGGCGGAGTTATCGGCGGAATGGGCATGGGCGGCGGAACGCTTACAATTCCGCTTCTTACCATATTCTGCAGTCTTACCCAGCACGAGGCGCAGGCGATAAATCTCGTCGCTTTTATTCCGATGGCTGCGATAACGCTTATCATCCACACCAAAAACAAACTGGTGGAATACAAAAAAGTTCTGCCCGTAGCCTTGCCCGCGCTGGCGACGAGCGTGGCGTGTTCTTTTTTCGCGCTTAAAGTAAAGGGAAAAACGCTTGCTTTCTTATACGGCGTTTTTCTCGTACTTCTGTCGATTTACCAGCTGACGACTGTAATAATAACCGAAGTAAAAAAGAAAAAAACGAAAAAGCAAAGTTCCGCGGGTTGCCCCGGCGAAATCAAAGCGAACGAGGATAAAACGAAAGAATAATATTTCGCGGCTTTCGGCATACTACAGGCGAATTTTTATCAAGGAGAATTTTTTTTGAACGCAATCGTTCTTGCCGGCGGCAGAGGAAGCCGCCTTATGCCGCTCACTTCCGATATTCCCAAGCCGGCTCTGCCGGTATGCGGCTACCCCATTCTCGACTATGTAACCGCGCAGCTATGTTATTACGGCGTGCGGAAAATAGTTTATGCCGCGGGCTATCTGCCGGACGTTATACGCAAAAGAGCGGAAAAATACGCCTGCGCAGATTGCGTTACCGTAGCCGAAAACAAACCGCTCGGAACGTGCGGTGCGGTTAAAAATGCCGAAAAATTGCTTGGCGATTGTTTTTTTGTGCTGAGCGGCGACTGTCTGTCGGACATAAATCTTTTTGAAATGGCTGCCATGCACAAGCAAAGCGGCGCGCTCGCGACCATCGCCGTAAAGCCATCCGACGCGCCTTTTCGCTACGGCGTGGTAAAAACCGATAACAGCGGCAGAGTGCGCAGTTTTCTCGAAAAACCGCAAAACGCCGCAAAGGGCAGCCTTGTAAACCTCGGCACATACGTTGTGGATAGAAAAGCTCTCGATTTAGCCCCCGCAAACCGATTTTTCGATTTTTCCCGCGATTTGTTTCCCTTGCTTATCCGGAAAGGTCTGCTTTCGGCGTATCGTCACGACGGATATTGGAGCGACCTCGGCGACATAAAAAGTTATTACGAAGCAAACGGGAAATTCCGCGGCGGTTTTTTCTATCCGCTTCCGATTAAAGAAGAAATGAAAAAAGCAGGCTCCAGTGTCGTTTCGGGTAATTCGCTTGTTCTCGGAGAGGCGGAAGAGAGCGTGGTGTGTGGCGGCAGCGTGGTGAATGCGGGCGCACGCGTAAACAGATGCGTCGTTCTCGGCGGAGAGGTTTTCGGCGTACATTACAAAAGAATAATAAAAAACGGAATAATAGTCGACGTATAAAAACGCACTTCCATCGAAACGACGCGGAGAATATATAAATTCGTCTTCCCGAGCCCGAAAACTAAATTACCCGAAATTACTTAATGCGCGATTTTTTTACAAAAAAGCAAGCAACCGTACCCTCTAAACGGTTGCTATTTTTTCGGGTATGTAGTATAATAT
>ERZ1026780.1706-NODE-1706-length-14024-cov-46.423652_pt1 | contig 14024 bp, 12 predicted proteins | sample MGYA00380126_ERZ1026780 | MGnify/ENA primary metagenome ERZ1026780 (study PRJEB33269, sample SAMEA4719762) | human gut metagenome | biome: human-associated habitat; feature: organic feature; material: feces | place: Cameroon | collected 2013-10 ... | reverse complement strand
TTTTAACACACGATATTTGTTAAGTAAAGGCTTTTCAAAAAAATGTGGTTTTCTTGCGCGATTTTGAAAACGCATGGTAACAAGGTAACCCTTCCGGGAGATTGCCACGCTGCGCTCGCAATGACACAATACTTCGTACGGAATAAAACACGCTCCCTAAAAAGTCAGAATTTTGATGAGATTTTGACGTTTCTTTTGGGGTTCTGAAAATCCTAGTGTACTTGGCGTACACGATTTTTCAGGTTCTGCCGAAAAAGCAAAATATCGCAAATTATCGCCGTTTTAATAAAATAAAGGCTGCACCGTAATAGTGCAGCCCTTTGTGTTGTTTTTTACGTATTACTTATTTGTTATACGTTTGCGGATTGATGATCTGGATTTCAAAAGCCTTTTTCTTTGTATCTTCGGAAATAAGGTTTTCGTTGTAATCGCTGTCTGTTGTCGGGTCGGATTCACAGAAGTTGACGTAACCTTTGATCGAGAACGTCTTTCCGTAGACTTTTCCTTCGACAGTTGCGGTGCCGTACGTTACGCGGTCGCCGTCTTTCTTCGTGCCGATGATGACTTTAAGCGCGATGTCGTCAATAATTTCCGCATTTGCGCTTGTTCCTGCCGCAGCTATTTCCTCGACTTTCCAGCTGTTTGCCGCCTTATCGAAATACGGGACGTAGGTCTTTCCGAGACGGTATGCCTGACGGAGCAACGAACCGGCTTTGCCGTCGATATAGTTGCTTTCCGTGTATCCCGCCGCTGTGCGATTGAGTTCGCCTACGATTGCCTGTTTAAGGACGTCGGGCGTGTTGATAAGCACGAGTTTGCCGTTTTCAAACGAGAACCCTTCATCGGAAAGATATTTCACGTTGTTTTTCTTTACGGCGTTTTCAAGCTCTGCATAAAGCACGTACGGGTACAGATATTTGTTGCCCGCGCTGTCTTCGACCACTGCATAACCGTATTGTTTCATATTGTCAGTCGTTGCCGTCGCTTTATTGTTTGCAAAGAACTTTTCGCCTTCGGTCATATATCCCTCGGGACGGAGCAACATAAGCTGTTTGCTGAGACCTTGCGCGTAAATTCCGCGAGCCGTCAACTTGTAAAGTTCGGTTTCGAATTCCTTATAAACCGCGACCGAGTCGTAGGTTTTGCCCGCGGGAACGACTTGATACTTCGTAAAGTATTTCATTGCAAGAGCGACCATGCTCACCGCGTCGATATTATCGTTGTTGTATTCAAACAAGTTTTTGAACGTCGTTGCAAGGATTTTTTCGCCGCCGATAACAAGCGAGTTGTCAAGACCGTCCGCCTGATTGATGCCGATAAGTCCGTACACTGCGGGAATTATGCCCACGTTGTCTTTAAGCAACAGGTTCATAATAACGTCGCCAATCGTGATGTCGTTTTCCGCTGCCGCTTCGGCTTTGTAATAATCGTAGTTCACGAACAAGCCGTTGCCGTTTTTATTGATAAGGTAGTTGACAAGTTTCACGAAGTTGAGCCCTTTGACGTGCGCTTCGCCACTCGTTACCAGATGATTGATGGATTCATTGACTTTTGCAAAGCTGTAAGAAACGTTGAATTTCTTATATTTCACGCCGGTGTAGGTTGCCGAGTTGTCAGCGGTCAGCAGGAAGTATTCGCCCGTTTCCTCATTTTTGCCGTAATTGCCGTCTGCGTGCTCTTCATAGACCGAGTACAGGACGCCGCCGACTTTGTCTTTGCCGTCCTCGGCATAGAATCCCCATTTGCCGTCAACTTTCTTAAAGCCGTTGATGCCGATTGCGCCGTTTTTACCGAGCGCGACGCACATATCGAGAATCGCGGGGAGAACGCCTTTGTATTCTTCCATGATTTTCGCGTCAAGTTGCAGGTCGTAATCGGGGTTTTCCGGTGTTCCTAAGTTGACGGAATACAGTTGAAGTTTTGCAAACACTTTATCGTTTGCGGTAATCGTTGCAACCGCGCGAGTGTTTTGGATATTTACGAAATCGAGCGTTCCTTTGATATTGAGTTTCAGCGTTTTGGGAACGGTGAGCGTTTTCGTTGCCGCGTCGTATTTCAGATCGTCGCCGCCGACTTTGATTTTCAAGCCGTCGGGACTTGTGTAGTCGTGTGCGACAAGGCTCAGAAGGTCTTCGCCGAAGTCGAAATCAAGACCTGCGTCGATATTCATTGCGCCGTATTCGTCTTTGTTTACAGCCGTCGTGGAAATCGCGTCTTTACTGTTTCCGATTTTAAGGTCGGTGATTGCAAGTTCGATACCGAAAGTCCTGTTGTTTTCGCCTGCGGGCAGGTTAAGGTCGAGGAAGAATTTGCTCATCTTGCCGATGCTGCCGTTTGCGCCCTTTTCCTTTTCAAAGCCCAACTTGATTGCGCCGTTTTTCGTCACGGCAATGCTTTCGCCAAGGCTGAAAGGATTGAGCGCGATCGTTGCGGAAAGTTTTTGCGACAGGTCGTTCTTGACGGACGTGTAACCTTTGTTCGCTTCTTGGAACTGACCGTTTTTCCAGGTGTACCAGGTAGGTTCGCTGAACAAGTTGCTTGCAAACGGTGTGCCTTTTAAGTCCGCGGTAAGGATGCCCTGAACGTCAAGGGTTTCGCCAAAGTAACTGTAAAATTTTTCTTTGCCGCCGAATATATCCGAAAGCATGTTGTTGATCGAAATGCCGCTGAAAGAAATGTCCTTCTCAAAAATCGTGTCGGCAAGGGTTTTCACAACGTATGTGCCGTTTGCGTCTTTCACATATTCGCCGTTAACTAAGTTGTAACGATTCCTGCTTGCCGCATTGACAAGCGTGTCGCTGTACGGCATATACTCTTTCTTTACAAACGTGTTGATAAGCCCGGTGATAACTTCGTTAAGGTCAAAGTCACCGCCGTTGAAAGCTTCGACAACGCTCTTTACGATGTTGTTTTTGAGCAGCCCTTCGATCTTGGTGAAAAGCGCGTCTTTGACGGTTTGTCCGTTTGCGGTCTTTTCAAGTTTCGTAAGGTCGACGCCGACTTTGTTCCCTGCGATCGTTGCGTAAAGGAAGTCGTTTTCGTAAATAAGGCGGAAAGAATCAACGCCGTTAATGCGCGCGGACACGTCGATATAAGTTTCGTTGTCGGAAGTAAGCGAAACCGCTTTCGAATATCTCGTATATCCCGCCTGCGCGGAGTTTGCGGAATCGAACGGTACGAATTTCGCAACGCAGCTGCCGTTTTTGTCGACAACGTAGTTATTGCCTTCTTTCGTTACTCTGATTTCGCCTTCTTTGAGTTCGGTCGTGTCGGTGAATATCGTCACGTCATTGCCCGAAAGCACGTATGCACCGTTTGCGTCAACAATATATTTGTCGATGACGTTCTGACGGTCGAGAAAACCTTTCAGAGCAAGTTCGATCGGCATTTTTTCTGCGACGCCGCCGTCCTTTTTAAGGGTGATTGTCGCGCCGAGGCTCAAAGCGATGTTTTTGCCGTCGGCAAGTTCAAACGAAGTGCCGTTTGCAATTTCGTTTGCGCTTTGGAACATCGTGTTGACAAATGCGTTCATCGAGGCGCCTGCTTGGTTGCCGCCGGTTCCGCCACCGCCGGTTCCGCCACCGCCGCCCGTTCCGCCGCCTTGGTTTCCGCCGCCGTTTCCTTTATTTTTGCAGGCAGCCAGAACGCCGACGCACAAAACGAGAACGCAAACTATTGCGAGTACTCGCAAAAAATTCTTGTTTTTCATTTTTCGTCTCCTTTCGAGATTTAAATTGTACACGCACGCAGACGTGCGTATATCTCTACATTTTACATTTTAATATTTATTAGTTTTCTTGTCAAGGTTAAGTCGGGATTTCCGCCCGACACGCGCCGTTTCGGGGTTATCGGCAAATCGTTTTAAGGTAATTTTTAACCTAAACGTTACAAATGCGCCCGCGTGTAATATTTTGCGAAAAACCTTTACATCTTGTCCTTACGTTTGTATAATAATCGTTAGGAGGAATTTTATGCACGATTCGCACGTTCACAGCATTTTTTCGGACGACGGCATGGAGGCGGTCGAAGACGTCGTTGCGACGGCGCTTTCTCGCGGTTGCGACTATGTCGCAATCACCGATCACGTCAACCGCGATTATCAGGTCATCGGATATGACAACCCTCAAATAAATATGTCGGCGTACGTCGCCGCGATGCAGGACTTCAAACGCCGCTTCAATAAGAAAAACTTCCGCCTTGCCATGGGCGCGGAACTCGGATACCTTAAATCGGCAAACAATCTGTATATCAAAGACCTTGCCGATATCGACTTCGACGTCATTATCAACAGCGTTCACTGCGTGCTCGGCAGCGAGGTCTATTACGCGGAATATTTCAATAAGTGCCCCTATAAACACTTTGCCTATCTCGAATACCTGAAAGCCGTCCGAGAAAGCATCGACGCGCCCTACCCCTACGACATCATCGGCCACATCGGCTATATCCAGAGAAACGCGCCGTATAAGGAGCCCGATATGTTTTACGAGGAGTTCTCGGACGTCTTTGACGATATCCTCACCGCCATCATCGAAAAAGATAAGTGCCTGGAAGTCAACAGCAAAACTTATCGCGGCGGAAAAACCACAAGCGAGTTTTCTTTGCGACACCTGTCAATCCCCGACGTCGACGTCCTGAAACGATACTACGAACTCGGCGGAAGGAAAATTTCTTTCGGCAGCGACGCACACCGCACAAACAGCATCGCTTATAATTACGACAAAATCGCAGCGGCAATGAAAGAAATCGGCTTTGAAGGTTTCACCCGATACGTGAACCGCGAGCCGGAACTTGTGAAGTTTTGATAAACCGAAAACAATATTATGACAAAAAAACCGTCGTTTCCCGACGGTTTTTTCGCGCTTCGCGATTTATAAAACGCTTTTCGTCACGTTGAACTTTACGCCAAAGACGTTTGTGACTTCGTGATACTCCGCGTTTTCAAAAAGTCCGCTCGTGCGGGACACGACGTAATCCGCGCACTCAAAAAGGGGCTCCGAAAATCCTTTGTCGATATGATATATTTCGAGCGATCGGCGGGCGGGGGTTTTAACCTTTGTGTTTCTGATTATTGCAAATAATTTTTTCATTTCGTTCACCTCTTGATTGCATTATTGCATACAAAATATGACAATGTTTTGCATATTATTGAAAAATGTTTGAAATTTTTCATTTTTTCGCAAGGTGAATTTTTGCAAAAAGAAACGCCCCGAAAATCGGGACGTTCCTTTGATTTAGGTGGAAAGATTACTGTCGTAATCCGATAATAAGCATATTATTAGCCGACTTGGACGCTGGCGTTGCCGCTGACTTGTACAACGTATTTGCCGTTTTCGACTTCCGGTTCGCCGGGGATATATTTTGCAATGCCGTTGATGTCGACGTTCACGTTTACAGAGCCCACAACGACAACCGTCGCCGTACCGTTGATTGCAAAGTCGTTTTTGTCAAGGTTGGTTGCGTTTGCATTCGAGATAACGTTTGCAACGACGTTCACTTTAACGGTTTCTTGACCTTCTTTCCCGACCGCTACGTCAACGTAGACTTTCGCGCCGTGTTCGGTATCGCTGATTTTGCCAAGTTCGACTTTCACGTTGACCTTGCATGCGTTGTCAACACCGACGTTAACTTCAACCACAACACCACCGTTGTCGTTGGACCATGCCTTGACGTTTACGCCAACACCGTCAACTTTAAGACCGGTGCCTGCTCCAAATGCGAACACCATTGTATCTTTTTCTTTGTCATAAGTGCAGGTTCCGCTGATTTTGACAAATTCTTTTTCGCCGTGCATTACAACCGCTTCAAAAGCATAGTCGTCTTTGCCGTTGATGTCTGCGTCTTCCTTGGAAACTTCGCCGTCTTTGATTTTCTTTGCGTTGATGTAAATCGTCGATACGTCGGATACGTCTTTGCCCTCGGCGTCTTTATAAGTGACGGTCACGAGCATTTTGTAGTTATAGCCGTCTTTTTCGTTGGATGCTTCCACTTTGACGTCAACATTGTGATCTTTGATGTACGCCTTTGCATTGTTTACGTATTCGTTAAGGTATTTTGCGATTTCGTTGGTTGCCAGGCTGATGCCGGGAATGCCTTTGATGGTGAAATAAGGATCAACGTTTTCATCGCCTTCCGCCGCAGCTGTGCCCGCTGCCGAAGAGTTCATCGCGACTGCAATTGCCGTGCCGAGAGTTTCGGCGTTGTCTGCTTTTGCAGGTGCGGTTTTCTTATCCTTATTGCAGGCGGTAAGTCCGACCGCAAGAGCCGCTACCATCGATACTACAAGAAGTATTGCCAGGATTTTCTTTTTCATATTGAGTAAAACCTCCGTGTTTTTCAAATTGTTTTCGCAAAGTAAACAATCGACGAGCGCGTTTTATTGGGATTTTACAAAAAATTTTTTATTTTTTTACTCCACGCAAGTACAAAAGTATCTTGCGTGGGTTTTATAACAAGGTGTCTTTCAATAAAAAACCTTACCGTTTCCGATAAGGCTTGTTATTATTTTTATATTGTTTATTAAATATTAAAAATACTGTTCGATGTTTGTTCGCTCTGGTTCAGAATATCGTTGATTAAACCGGTGATATAATTGTCGTACAACGCCTTGATTTTCGCAAAGTCGATGTTTTCAAGGGAGATACGGATTTCCGCAACTTTTGCCTGCACCTCGGTCAGCCCTAAATTCTCGCACATGCTTTCGATTCTTTTAAGGCTTTCGATCATTTCGGCGTATGAGCCCTTTGTAAAGCTTATTAAGTAGTCGCCGATATTTTGTCGCTTGATTTCTTCTTCCGCATAATTAAAATAAACGTCCGAAAATAAGATTCTGTCGCCGAGCCAGGATTCTTCCAACAGATTCTTTCTTTTGGCAAAAGCGGCGGTTAATTGTTCAAAACTCATTGATGAAGTCGCGGTTTGCAAATATTCCTTCGCTCGGTTTGCAAGGTCTTCCTTTGAAATCGTCTTTATCGACAGCGAAAAGTCAAACGCCGCTCGAAGTCGTTTTGCAAAGCTTTCGGCGGTCTCGCCGGAGACGGAAACGGAAAGCCCGTCCGCGTCATCGACGAATTTGAGCGTCCGCGCGGCTTCGTTGATTTTTCTTGTCGCAGCGTCAAATTTAAGCCCTTTCAATTCGCCGGAAAGATGCAGTATCATGTCGCCGTCCACGTTTTCGGCGCGCACCGTTTCCACGGTTTCCTCGCTGTTTAACGTGAGCGTAATTTTTGCGCCGTCGGTTTTTTCGTCCGCCGCCGCCGTCGCTTTGTCCGCGCCCGCAGAAACCTGCACGTAATAATAATTGCTTATCGGCGAATTATCTTTTTTCGGCGCGAACATAACGCCACAGGTGATCGCGATTGCCATAATCAGCACGCACGCCACGGCGGACGTCGCGATTCTGAACGCTTTGCTTGCGCCCGCTTTCTTTGTTTTCGCCACGGGTTTTTCGATATAGGAGGACTGCACGACGTTGTCGTAAACGCGCGGCGTAATGTTTTCGATTTCGCTTTTTAATTTGTTTTTCAAATCTTTGTTGTTCACGCTTGCTCCTCCTTTAAGTATTTTCTGAGTTTTTTAAGGCTGTTGTTGTACGTCCAGAGTACCGTGCCCACGGGTTTTTTTACGATTTCAGCAATCTCGCGATGTTTGAATCCTGCCACGACGTACAGCATAACGATTTGCGCTTCGTCGGCGGTCAGCACCTTTTTCATCGCGTCGGTGACGGTGGTGTCGGCAAGGTCTTCGACGCTCTTTTCGCCAGACACGGGTTCCCACTCCGAAAAATCCGTCGCGGTCTCGTACTTCGCGCGCTTTATGTGGTTGAAGGCGATGTTTTTGCCGATCTCGATAAGAAACGCCGCCGGATTGCCCGATTTGTAACTTTGCACGCTTTGTCTGAAACGCACGTACGTATCCTGCATAAGGTCTTCGGCAACTTCCCTTCTCCTTACTATCGACAATAAATACGAAAACAAACCTTTTGACGTGAGTTCGTAAAACTCCGCAAAAGCGGTTTCATCGCCCGATTCCTTGATGCGCGCTATTAAAATGTCAAGGCGTTTATTATCCAAACGGAAAACCTCTTTTATTTAATAGGCATATTATACAAAGTCGGGAAGATTTTTGCAACCGATATAACCCTTGCAACAAATAAACAATCGAATCCCTTTTTTTATTTGACGATTTTTACATTTTTTCGGATTTTGTCAAAAAACGGCGGATTTTTCAGGTTCCGCCGTGTTTTTTCCAAAAAGAAACCCCGGAAAATCCGGGGGGTTCTTTCTTTTTGTGTTTGTCAGCCTTGGATTGCTCCGACGGGGCAGCCTTCTGCGCAAGCGCCACAATCGATGCATTCGTCGGGGTTGATTTCGTATTTACCGCCGTTTTCGGAAATAGCACCTACCGGGCAAGTGTCCGCGCACGCTCCGCAAGCGATGCATTCATCACTGATTTTGTGTGCCATAGTAACGTCTCCTTTTCAAATTTGTCTTATTTGGGTTTTCCCCTTTTCATTATATTACCACACCGCCGCGGAATTTGCAAGGGTTTTCAAATTTTACTTGACTTTTATTTAGACAAACGCGCGAAAACAATATATAATAAGGATTATGAAACCGTTGTACGACAAAATCTGCGAATACGTCGCAAAAAATCCCGCGCGCTTCCATATGCCCGCGCACTTCGGCACGGGCGATAATCCGCTTTTTTCAAGCGCGAAATACGACGTGACTGAACTCGATTTTTCGGACAATCTGCAAAATCCGACGGGCGCGATACTTGAAAGCGAAAAAGAATGTGCGAAAACGTACGGCGCGAAAAACTGCTTTTATCTGACCTCGGGCAGCACGACGGGGGTTTTCATCGCAATGAGCGCGATACGAAACCGCACCGACGAAATAATCGTTGCCCGCTCTTCGCATAAGTCGGTTTACGCGGCGGCAAGAACGCTCGGGTTTAAGGTAAGATATATTCCGTCGTCTTTCGACAAAAACGGAATCCCTTTGCCCGTGACGGAAAAAGACGTCGAAACCGCGCTTGAACAATATCCGTCTGCGGGCGCGTGCGTCATAACGTCGCCGAATTACTTCGGCATGACCGCGGACGCAAAAAGTATATCCGCGCTTGTGAAAAAACGTGGCAAAATTCTTTTCGTGGACGAGGCGCACGGCGCGCATTTTCCGTTTTCAGAACGCTTTGAAAAAGGCTTTTCGGGATTTTCCGACATTTCCGTTACAAGTTTTCACAAAACCTTGCCCGTGTATTCGGGCGGGGCGGCTTTATTTTGCAATAACGATACTTTAACGGACGATTTGTTGCGTTTACGTGCCGATTTGCACACTACAAGCCCGTGCTATCTTACCCTTGCAAGCATTGATTATTCCATTGACGAAAGAAGAATATCGGGCGAAGAAAAGTATGAAAAACTTTTTGAAAAGGTAAACTTATTAAAAGAAAAACTGCCTCTGGAAATAATTGAAAACGACGACTTCACAAGGCTTGTCGTAAGGTGCGGGGACAACGGGTTTTCGGCACTCAGGAGTAAAAACGTCGTGCCGGAAATGACCTTTTACGATTTGGCGGTCTTTATACTGTCTCCCGAAAACGAGGAAAGAATCGACGATATTTACGACGCCTTAAAAGACGTGAACTGCGAAAGCGCGCGTGAAATTCCGCCCTTGCCCGCGCCTGTTTTCAAAAAAGTAACGGGCGGCGGCGCGTATCTTCCGCTGCACGACGCGATAGGTCACGTGTCGCTCGGGGAAGTCGGGACGTATCCCCCAGGCATTCCCGTCGTCGCGTACGGCGAAGTAATTACCGAAAATATTGCCGATTTTTTGAAAGACCGCGACGTTTTTGGTTTTGTAAACGGCAGATTATATGTTACAATAGATAAGTAGATTAATTAACGGACATCATTATGAAAGGAAAATTTATCACTTTTGAAGGCGGCGAAGGCGTCGGAAAATCCACGCAGGTTCGTCTTCTTATGGAATATCTTGAAAAAACGTCGCAACCCGCCGTTCTCGTTCGTCAGCCCGGCGGCACTCCCATTTGCGAAAAAATTCGCGAAATACTTCTCTCGCCGGAAAGCGCGGATATGACGCCCGAGTGCGAGGCGTATCTTTACGCAGCGGCGCGCGCGCAACTTTTAAAGGAAGTCGTCATTCCCGCCCTTAACGAAGGAAAAATCGTGATTTGCGACAGGCACGTCGACAGTTCGGTCGCCTATCAGGGCGCGGGACGCGGACTCGGCACCGACGTCGTGAAAAACATAAACGCAAAAGCAATCGAGGGCTGTCCCATCGACGCGACGGTTTTCATCGACCTGCCCCACGACAAAATGTTCAGAAGCCGCAAAAAGGCGGAAGAACTGGGCGACCGTTTCGAGGTGGAATCGGGCGATTTCCACGCCCGCGTTTACAAGGGCTTTTCCGACATCGCCGACGAAAATCCGGAAAGGGTGATCCGCATCGTCCCATGCGAGTGCAAGGCCGAAACAAGCCGGCATATTATCGACGCCCTTCGCGAAAAAGGACTTATCAGATGATTGAGTTTCAGGACGCTCTGAAAAAGAGCCGCGCCTACAACTTAATAAAACACGATATCGACACGGGCAATTTGTCGCACGCTTATATGGTGATTTCGCCCGACGTTTTCGCCGTGCAGAATCTTTTCAGACTGATTGCGTGCGCGGTATATTGCAAGGACGCCTGCACGACCTGCCCCGTTTGCAAAAAAGTGCTGAACGGGAATCACGCCGACGTGAAATTCATCAACGAAGACGGCAAAAAAATCAAGGTCGAAGACGTCGCCGCCCTTATCGAAGACACCGAGACGAAACCATTTGAGAGCGACAACAAACTGTACTTTGTAAATTCCGCGGACAAAATGAACCCCGCCGCGCAAAACAAGTTGCTGAAAACTCTGGAAGAACCGCAAAAAGCCGTGAGCATATTCTTAGGAGTCGGCAGCGAAAGCGCGATTCTGGACACGGTGAAGTCGAGAACGAAAAAAATAACCCTTGACAGGTTTTCCGCGGACGATATAAAAGCCGCGCTGATAAGTTCGGGCGTTGCCGTCGGAAACGTAACGATTGCCGCCGCCTGCGCCGACGGTATGCTGTGGCGCGCAAAGGAAATTTCGTCAAACTCCGCCTTTTCGGAAACGTTCGACCGTGCCATATTCATACTCAACAATCTGAAAAAAAGCAGCGATGTGGCGTCGTTTTTGAACGATAAAACCCTTGATAAGGATAATTTGCCCGTTTTTCTGGACGCGCTCTCAATCGTTCTTCGCGATATGATTGCGGCAAAAACCGACAAGAACCTTATCATGAGCAAACATAAGGAATGGGAAATCGAAACGCTGTCGAAAGGCTTTTCGCTGGACGCCCTTTCCAACATACTTTATCTTGTCAACGAAGAAAGAAAAAAATTGAGTTTTTACGTGGGAAGCACCGGCGTTGTCGAAAACCTGCTTCTCGGTATTTTGGAGGTTAAATATAAATGTCAGTAACGATAGTCGGCATAAAATTTAAGAACTCGTGCAAGGTGTACTATTTCAGCCCCGAGAAAATTTCGTTTTCGGAAGGCGACGCGGCGATTGTCGAAACGGCGCGCGGCACGGAATACGGCGAAGTCGTGCTCTCAAACCGCGAAGTCGACGACAAAGACGTCGTGCAACCTTTGAAACCCGTTTTAAGGAAAGCCACCGACGCCGACAAAAAACAGGTGGAAAAAAACCTTGCCATGCGCCCCGAAGCCATTCGCATCGCAAACGAGAAAATCGAAAAACACAACCTTAATATGAAGCTTGTGGACGTGGAATACACTTTTGACCGTCAGAAGATTATCTTTTACTTCACGGCGGCGGGACGCGTCGATTTCCGCGACCTTGTCAAAGACCTTGCGGGCGTGTTCAGAAACCGCATCGAACTTCGCCAGATTTATGAACGCGACGACGCGAAAATGCGCGGCGCGCTTGCCCCCTGCGGACGGCCGTGCTGCTGCAACACCTGTCTTCCCGACTTTGCGAAAGTTTCCATCAAAATGGCGAAACTGCAAGGGCTGTCGCTTAACCCCACCAAAATCAGCGGTGTTTGCGGACGTCTTATGTGCTGCTTGAAATTCGAGAACGATTACTACGCCGAAATGTACAAAAAAATGCCCAAGGTTGGCAGTCGCGCAAAAACTCCCGACGGCGAAGGCGTCGTGGAAAGCAACGACATCTTAAAACAGCAGGTCAAGGTCAAAATCATGGACAAAGACGGCAGTTTCGACGTCAAAACCTATGACCTTAAAGACGTGTCGGCGCGCGTGCATCAATCGGTGGAACCCGACGATTCTTCGGACGACGAGGAACTCAAAAAACTTGAAGATTGATATATAAATATATCTTTTTTGGAATACCGTGTCTATCGACAAAATATTTTGTGTCGAACATGAGATATTTTTGTTGACAATTTTCTTTTATAAGTTTATATTACGGGCTATGAAATCAGAGAAATCGAAAAAATTTTTAAGTCGTGTCGGGTTTTACGGTCTTTTGCTATTCTTCGCACTGCTTCGCGCGGTGGCGTCGTACGTCTTTATTGTCCCGAACGCATTTGCCCCGGGCGGCGTAGGCGGTATCGCGAGTATCGTGTACAACGTCGTCAATCTGTACGACCATAAACTTGCGGAAGGCGTGTTCAACCCCGCCGTCACGATTTTCGTGCTGAATCTGCCGCTTGTTATCGCGTCGTTTTTCACACTCAACAAACAATTTGCAATCAATACGACCATCATAACCGTCGGATATTCGGGCTTTATGGCACTGTTTTCCGCACTTAAACTGCCCGTATTTCAAGGCTCGGGCATGGAAAGCAGCCTGACGATTATTTCGGCAATCGCGGGCGGCGTCATTTCGGGCGTTGCGCTTGGCGGCTCCCTTCTTACGAACAGCAGCGCGGGCGGCACGGATATACTTGGGAAAATCGCAAACAAGAAAAAGCCCGAACTTAATACAAGCTGGTTTATTTTCCTGTTTGACAGCATCGTCGTTTTGCTGTCGGGTATCGTCGGTCTGTTGTCGGCAAAAGGCATGGACGCGAACACGACCTTCGTCAAAATCGCTTCCCCGATATTTTACTCGTTTATCACCCTGTTTTTGACAAGCGAGGTTGCAGACGTCATCACGACGGGTACGCAATCCAGCGTCGTGTTCAATATCATCACCGATAAGGCGGAAGAAGTCGGCGACGCAATCGTGCAAATCCTGCACCGCGGAGGCACGATAATCCACGCGGAAGGCATCTATACAAATTCCACCAGAAAAATCCTGGTCTGCGTCGTGAAGAAAAAGCAATCCGCCCTGCTCAAACAAATCATAAAAGACGTCGATCCCGACGCGTTCACCTATATCAATAAGGCGAAAGAAGTCAGCGGATTCGGCTTCCGCAACAATCAATAACAGCGCGCACAACGATATAAACCCAAAACAAAAAGCACCGAAATATCGGTGCTTTAATTTTGCCATAGGCAATGCGGTTATATTTGCTTTGCAAGTTATATTTTGGCTTCGTCAAAGTTATATTTCGGCTTTCAGCCGAAGTTAAGGTGCTTTGCTCACAATGACATTAAAAACTCTCTAAAAAGTCGGAATTTTGAGAGAATATGCACTCTCTAAAAAGTCAGAATTTTGATGAGATTGTGGTTTTCTCGGCGGGTTCTGAAAAATCCTAGTGTACGCGTCGCACAACTTCGCTTTTGAAATCACGTTATCGCAAGCGATAACGCTCACTCTTTTGCTTGTGTGCTCCTTTTCCCCACAAGTACACAGTATCTTGTGGGGTCCCCGATAACGGATTTTCGGGTTCCCGAAAAAACTCAAAAGGTCGCAAAATTATGACTTTTTAATAGGTTTCATTGTGGGGAACAACAACACATCCCTTATCGTCTCCGCACCCGTAACAAGCATTACAAGACGGTCGACGCCGACGCCTAATCCGCCCGTCGGGGGCATGCCGTATTCCATTGCGGTGAGAT
>ERZ1026780.1705-NODE-1705-length-14028-cov-6.528519_pt1 | contig 14028 bp, 10 predicted proteins | sample MGYA00380126_ERZ1026780 | MGnify/ENA primary metagenome ERZ1026780 (study PRJEB33269, sample SAMEA4719762) | human gut metagenome | biome: human-associated habitat; feature: organic feature; material: feces | place: Cameroon | collected 2013-10 ... | reverse complement strand
CGCGACAAGCGCGGCCCTCCCGTGTGGCGGGTCCGGCCGCGACAAGCGCGGCCCTCCCGTGTGGCGGGTGCGGCCGCGACAAGCGCGGCCCTCCCGTGTGGCGTGCGCGGGATTTCACTTCGGAACGGTCGCGGCGGGAGGGTCGCAACGTATCGGCGTGCGAAGGCCCCGCGCCAAGGCAGCGCGGGGCCTTCGTCTGCTGGCCTTCGGTTCGTCCGCTGGCCTTCGGTTCGTCCGCTGGTCCTCGGGCGGCGGGCTAGAACCAGATCGAAAAGAGGTTGCCGCCCTCGCCGCACGGCACGTCCGTGCCGCTCGCGAAGTCGCAGACCGTCGCCTTGACCGTCGGTGCGCCCGGCTTCGTCAGTTCGAGGTCCCAGCTCCCCCACACGGGGCCGGCCGGCGCGCGCGGCGTCAGCTTCGCGCGGTAGCCCTTGCCGTTCACGGTGAACGCCTCGTTGATCTCGGCCTTCGTGCAGCCGACGAGGCGCGACTTCGCGAGGACGAGCGGCCCCCACATCACCGTGGCGGCCGGCGTCGTGCGGTAGCCGTCCGTGAGGTCGCGGTTCAGGTGCGGGCTCCAGTGGTCGGGATAGCGGCTGAAGGCCCAGATCTTGCGGTCGGGCCTGTTCAGCTCCGGCACCGTCTCCAGGCGGTCGACGACGCGCGCGTTCATGTCGAAGGCGAGCGTGTAGACCTGCGGCGCCGACGCCGCGTCCGCGCCGGCCGCCGCCACCTTCCGCACGTCCATCTCCGGGCACCAGCCCGGGCGGCGGAACGCGACCTTCGCCGCCGGGTCCGACACCCTGACGGTGACGACGCTCCCGACCGGGTAGTTGCCCTCGATGGCGAACGTCACGCCGTCGAGCGTGACGGCCGCGTCCTGGTAGAGGTTCACGTGGAAGACGCCCGCGCGGTCGCGCGTGACCGTCGTCTGCGCGACGTCCATGAACGTGCGCGGCAGGTTGTTCACGCAGCAGTGGTTGTAGGCGTAGCCGCACTGGCCGCGCTGCTCCGAGTGGCGGCCGTGGCCGCGCAGGAAGAACGGGCCGAAGGCGCCGCCGCGCCAGATGCCGGCGAGGTAGCCGTTGAAGTAGGCCGCCTCCACCGCGTCGAGGTACTTCTTGTCGCCGGTCACGAGGAAGAGGTCGACGTTCAGGCGGATCCAGTGGATGACGTCGCAGACCTCGTTCAGGGCGTTGCAGTACTGCGGCGCGCCGATGAGCTTGTCGCCGTAGCCGACGGCGCCGAACGGGTTGGCGTCGCTCGCCGCGAGGTTGTCGCGGATGAGGCGCGCCGTTTCGAGGCAGCGCGCCTCGCCCGTCGCGCGGTAGTATTCGACGAGCCCGTCCACGCAGCTCAGGAACTCGTATGTCTTCGCCCAGCTCTCGGGCTTCGGGTACCAGGCGTGGAGCGGGCCGGCCTTGGGCGCGTTGCGGAAGAAGTTCGGGCACTGCCCGTCCGCGCGGTCCCAGTCGGCGAGCATCTCCGAGGCGTAGTCGAGGTACTTCCGGTTCCCGGTTTCCTCCCAGAGCATGACGAGCGGCTTGAGGATCGACATCGAGGGGAGGCCGTTCATCGAGCCCGCGCCCGTCTCGTGGAGCCGCAGGCCAAGGCGGCGGAGCATGTCGATGAGCTGGTTCATCTGCCGCTCGACCGAGGCGAGGATCGCCCGGTCGCCCGTCGCCTTGTAGGCCATGAGCATGCCCCACATGCAGTACTTGCGGTTCCAGATGTTCCAGACGGGCATCCAGCCGTAGATCTTCTTCGTCGCCTCCGGGTCCTTGATCCAGACGAGCTCCTTGTCCTTGTACGAGCCGAGGTAGCCGTCTGGGTCCTCCAGCGCGATCATGCGCCGGCACTCCTCGGCGACGAAGCGCTTCACCGCCGGGTCGTCCAGGTAGTCGGCGACGCGCGCGGCGCCCAGCATGAGCTTGCCCCAAAACTCGCCGCGCCAGACGCCGCCGTGGCCGCGCGCGTCGTCGTCGCGCTCCACGAACGCGCGCCGCGCCTCGGCGAAGACGTTCTCCTGCGCGAATTTCGAGGTGACACGCGCGCGGAAGAGGTCGTCCATCTTCTCGGCCGGCCGGCCCTGGAGGCGCACGTCCCGCAGGCGGGGCGTCGCCATCGCGTCCGGCGCCGGCGCCGCGCCCAGCAGGAACGCCGCCGCTACGGCGAAGACGGCCGCCCATGTACGTTTCTTCATACCATCTCCTTTTTCACGTTGACGTCAAGCCGGGCTCTCGGCGTCGGCGGCCGCGGAATGGTAGATCCGGTGCGCCTGATAGATCGCGAGGAGGGCGAAGAGGGCGATCATCATTTCGCCGCCCTCCTCCAGGGCCGTGAAGAGGGAGGAGACCGAATCGACCGTATCGGATTTCGAAAGCCCGCGCACATGGCGGATCCACGCCGGCATCCGGTCGCAGAGCTGCACCATCACGCCGGACGTGCCGAAGCAGCACATCGTCCACGCGACGGGGTGGAGCGCGAAGAAGCCCTTCACGAGCTGCGGGAAGAAGTACGCGAGCAGGACCGCGAAGACGCCGAAGAACGCCCCGAAGTAGAAGACGACGAACGCCTTCGCCGCGAGCGGCGCCCCGGCGTTCGTGAGGAAGCGCATCTTGAAGGGCGTGCCCGTGAGCGCCGTGCCGTCCGGCTTCACGAGGCCATGTACGCTGCCGTTCGCGTTCACGACCTCGGGGAACAGCGCCTTGATGGCCATCAGATGCAGGTCCATCTCCTTGACGACGGCCATGACGGCGACGCAGGAGACGGCCGCACAGAGAAGCGCCCGCCGGCGCGGCGAGCCCGTGAACGGACACTTCCACCAGACGAGCGGCACGATCGCCGCATAGAACGGCAGCGTCGCGAGCTCGAAGGGCGAGTAGCCGTCCGCATCGAAGAAGCTGCGGAGTGCCGCCGGCTCCATCGCCGCCCACGTCGCGAGGAGTGCGAGCAGGCAGAGGACGAAGAGGATGGGGGCGACCAGGTAGGGCTTGAGTTTCATGTCCGTGTTCTCCTCTCTGTTCATTCGTCGAGCGCGCCCTTGTAGGCCACGCGGCGGACCTTCTGGATGGACGTGCGCGCGAGCGGCTCCTTCGAGACGACGACCTTGCGCACGCGCTTGTAGTCCGCGAGGTGCTGGCACTGCGCGTGGACGCGGCTCTGCGCGATCTTCTCGGCCTCCGGCCACGGCATCTCCACGCCGCCGTTCATCTCCTTGAGGAGGTCCGTGTTCGGGTGGACGACGCACCCGACCTTCTCGCCGGGGACGCCGCCCGTCGTGTAGCCGACCACCACACAGTCCGCCACGACCGGATCGGCCCCGATGCGGGCCTCGACCTCCTCCGGGTAGATGTTCTTGCCCTCGCGGTTCACGATGAGCGCCTTCTTGCGGCCCCGGATCGAGATGAGGCCGATCTCGTCGATGGAGGCGAGGTCGCCCGTCTTGAGCCAGTCGCCGTCGAACGCCTCCGCCGTCGCCGCCTCGTTGTGCCAGTAGCCCTTCATCGTGATCGGCCCCTTGACCTGCAGCTCGCCGACGCCCTGTTCGTTCGGGTCCGCGAGGCGGATCTCGATGTTCGCGAGCTTGAGGCCGATCGTGCCGATCTTCGCGACCTTCGGCCCCGCAATGGAGACGACGGGCGAGCATTCCGTGAGGCCGTAGCCCTCCAGGACCGGCAGGGCGAGGCGGCGGTAGCCTTCCAGGACGTGCTTCGGGCACGGCGCGCCGCCCACGATCATGAAGCGGAGGCGTCCGCCGAGCCCCTTGCGCACGTTGTGCCGCACGAGACCACCGAGGCCGACCGCCATCAGGAAGCGGGCCTTCTTCGACGCCTTGATCTTCGCGTCGATGCGGTCGAACATCTTCTCCGCGAGGAGCGGCACGCTCATCACGATCGTCGGCTGCAGCACGCGGATGTCCTCGCCGATCGTGTAGAGCGAGCGGACGAACGCCATCTGACAGCCCCGGAAGAGCCCCAGGACGAAGTTCGTGCAGAACGAGAAGGCGTGGAAGAGCGGCAGCACGACGAGGAGCGTGTCGTTGCCGTCCACCGTCATGTCGTCGAACGCCCGCAGCGCACCCTCGATGTCGGCGATGAAGTTCGCGTGCGTGAGCATTGCGCCCTTCGGCTTGCCCGTCGTGCCCGACGTGTAGATGATCGAGGCGACGTCCTCCTCCTGCGCGACGTGCGTTCCGTACCAGGCCTCGTGTCCGGCGGCCCGCCGCACGGTTTCCGGATCGCTCTTGAGCGCCACGTAGTCGAAGAGCGGCACGTCGCCGAGGGCGTCGGGGCCGACCTCCCCGGCGTCCACGAGGACGACGGCGCGCAGGTCGGGCAGGTTCGGGGCGATGAGCCGCATGAGGTCGAGGTGCGCCTTGTCCGTCGTGACGACGACGGCGCCGGAGTCCTTCAGGATGTACTCGACCTCGGCGCTGTGGAGCTTCGGGTCGAGCGGCACCACGCCCACCCCCGCGCCGCTGCACGCAAGGTAGGCCTCCATCCACTCGGGACCGTTCGGCAGCATGAGCGCGACGTTCTCGGCGCGCGGACGCAGCGCGAAATGCGGACCATACGCCTCGGCGACCGCGCGCACGCCGGCGAGGAAGTCCGCCCAGCTGCGCGCATGCCAGTCCTTGGCCTCAAAGTAGCGAAGCGCCGTGGCCTGTGGCGTCTCCTGGGCAAACTTCTCAAGATATGAGCGGATTGTCATGTCATGCTCCCTTTCTCTCGTCAAAATTATACCATTTCCAGGCACGCGCGTCAGGGGACGCGGCCGAACTTCGTCAAAGGATCCCGCAGGCGGTCCAGCCATGGGCGCTGCTCCCGCGCCACCCAGACGCCCGCCTCCAGCTCGCGGCACGCCGCCGCCAGCTCCCGCGCGTCGAGCGCGAGCGCGGCCGTCGAGAGCGCGTCGGCCACCGCGCCCGTCCGGGCCCGGCTCCAGCTCTGCGCCCACCGCACGGCGGGGCCGCCCCGCCGCACATCGAAGATGTGCTCGCCGCGCACCTCGAACCCGCTTCCCGAAAGGGCGCCGTCCGAAAGGCGCAGCACCGTCTCCTGCCGCGTCCGCCCCTTCCAGCGCCCGCCAATGCCAAGCGCCCAGGGTCCGCCGCCGATCACCTGCGTCGAGGAGCCGGCATCCAGAAGCCAGTCATGGAGATCGAACTGCTCGGAACGGAGGATCTCCGCGCAGGCGTCGAGCGCGTAGCCCTTGCCGATGCCGCCGAAGTCGAGCGCGACGGGGCCCTTCCGCACGCCGACGCGCACATGCTCCACGTCGAGCGTCAGCTCCGCGAAGTTCCGCCGCTCCACCGTCGGGTCGAACGCGCCGCCCGTCGCGGCGCAGACCCGCGCACTCGCCACGAGGACATCCATCGTCTCGCGCGCCACCGTCGCGATGCCGCCGTCCGGGAGGCCCCGGATCACCGCGACGTCGCTCGTGTCGTTGAAGCGCGTGAGCAGCTGCTCCAATCCGTCGATCCGGGCGAAACAGGCCGCGGCCGCGGCACCGCACAGCGCCTCGTCCTCATTTAAGCCAAAGGACACCGAGAACTCGGTGTCCATGGCCTTGTGGGAGAACTTCCTCACGTCAGCGCCTTGTACCCTGCCTTGCGCCCTTCAGGCAGAGGCCGCACACGAGCGCGCTCACGGCCGCGAAGGCGAGCGCCACGCACCGGTGGCTCCAGAGGAGGACGTCCTGGCCGTGGCTGCCGAAGACCGTCATCATCGGCATCACCGCCGTGAACAGCGTCCCCGCCGCGAGGAGCGTCCAGAACGCCCACGCGAGGGACATCCAGTGATTCCGCTCCGTGCGCTCCACCGCGCGCATCCCCGCGATGAGGACGACGCCCGCCGCGAAGCCGCCGCCCGCGACCATGTGGAGGACGAGCCACCAGCCCGTCATCGCCCCGCACAGCCAGCCGACGACGCCCGACAGGGCGAGGTAGCCGAGGCAGCAGACGAAGCCGACGTCGACGACCCACTTCGCGAAGCCCCAGATGAAGTCGTCCGAGTTGTCCGAAATCCACCGCCCCAGACGGTTCAGCGCCACGGCCGCCGCCGCCGCCGCGAAGAGGCAGAGAAGACCGAACACCGTCCAGAGGAACACCTTGAAGAGCGGACGCATCGCGAACGTCGTCCCGAGCGTCGCGTAGTAGAAGCCGTCCACCCCCAGCAGCTCGGCCTGGGAAACAAACGGCGCCGCAGCCTCCTGCACCGGACCCGTCGGCGCGATCTTCCCGAGGAAGAACGCCGAATCGGCGGTGTGGCACGCCGCGCACTTGGCCGGCACCGCGCCGCGCGCCTGGCGCGCCGCGCGCACGTCGTGCCCGACCGGCCAGGAGACCGGCTGCGCCTCGGGTGCGCCCGGCGTCCTGACGAGCGCACCGTCCGCACCGAGGGAGAAGACGAGCCCGCCCGCGACGTAGCACACGCCCTTACCCGCATGGACAAGCGCCCGGCGCACCATCTCCTCCGTGAAGGGCTGCTCGGCGTCCCTGACCTTCGCGTACTGTTCAAGCGTCCAGGCGTCGAGCATCGGCACGAACGCCGTGCCGTCCGCCGAAAGTGTCCCGACGGGGAAGGCGTTCGTCGGGGCGGCGACGCCCTCGCACGCCGTCACGCCGCCCGCGCCGTCGATCGTATAGACCTTGCCCGCGCGGCAGGCGGCGACCTTCTCCTTCGACACGCCGACCTTCGCGTTGAAGAGCGTGGCGAGCAGATTGCGGAACTCGCCCGGCGCGCGGTCCTCCGCCGCGATGTAGGGGACGTCGTTCGTGGGCGTGCGGTAGACGGGCACGCCGTCGTCCCGCAGCGTCGTCACGCCCACGGGGCCGTCCGTCTCCTTCAGGAGTTCCAGCGCCGCCGTGACCCGTTCGACGACCGTAAGCGCCTCGCCCGCGAGCGCGGCGGCCTCGGTGGGCGGAACCGGCTTCAGCGCGCCGCCCTCGGCCACGCGGTGGAAACCGCTCGGCCACATCATGCGGCGGGGCTCCACGACGCCCTGCGCGTTCTTCACGAAGACGGGTTCGAGGATGACCGGGCAGTCCGTCGCCCACTGGGCGCGCCCGTAGACGCCGATGCGGTTGGCGCGCGCCGTGCGCACCTGCGCGAGCCTGCCGCCCTCCGTCACGCCCACGTGGCAGACCGTGCAGGCGAGCTTCTGGAAGTGGACGAGCGGGATGCCGGCGTGGACGGGCTTCGGCCCCGCCCCGTCCTTCTCCACGTGGCAGGAGGCGCAGCTCTTCGTCGCCACGCGGTGGTCCATCCCGTTCTGGTGGCAGTCCACGCACCGCATCCCGCGCTGGAGATGCACGTCGCCCGAAATCGCGTGGGACGGCATCCCCTTCTGCGACACGCCGTGGCACGCCAGGCAGTTCTCGTTCTTCGGTTTGCCCACATTGAAGACGCAGCGCCCCTTCTCGTCGAACTTCGCGGGGTCGTAGGCCGTCGTCTCGGGAACCTTGAAGAGATGGTCATCGGGATTCTCCGCCGCCGCCCAGGTGGCCTCCAGCCGCTCGTTCATGCCGCCCACGGCGGCGAGCCCGGAGGCGGCCGTCGCGGCGCCCTGCCAGTTCTCGCGCAGCACCTGCCGCGCCCACTCGCTCGAATCGTAGCCCTCCTGCTGGTGGCAGGCGAGGCAGTTGGGGCCGAGCGCGCCCGTCACGAACCAGCGCTGGCGCGCCCCCGCGACCTCGTTGAGCGCATTCGTGTCGCACGCGATGCCCCCGCCGGGGAAGTGGCGGCCGAAGAGCTTCGTCCATTCCCAGCACGAGAGGCCCACGTCGCCCGGACGCCGCGCGCCCGCCTGGCCGTGGAGGGAAAGCGGAATCGCCGTGCCCGTCGCCTCGTCCGCCCAGAACCACGGCTCGACCGTGACGGAGGCCGGCGCGTCGCCCGCGTCCAGCCCCGTGCGGAAGTGGCTGCCCCGGTGCATCGCGGCGACGTCGTGGCACTGCCCGCACGTCTGCGCAAGGGAGATTGGACGCGGGAGGCGGCCGGAGGGGGACACCTTCTCGCCCTCCGCGTCGCGCGGCGCGAGCTTGTGTACGGGAACCGTGCGGCCCCCGTTCCAGTGCGAGGCCGCAAAGGCGGGCAGACTCGCGAGAGACAAGGCCGCGAGACACGCGAGAAGACTGGTCTTCATGCTATTTCTTCCTCTCCTCGTCCTGGGTTGCCAGGGAGAAATTCCACACGTCGGCCGCGCGGCAGGCGTCGATCAGCCCCATGAGCTTGTCGTAGGAGACCGCCTTGTCGGCGCGGATCACGACGGGCTGCCCCGGATAGAGCTTCGCGATGCGCGTGAGGCGCGCCGTCACGTCCTCCAGCGACAGCCGGTTGCCGTTCACGGAGACGTCGCCGGACTCGTTGAGGTTCAGGATGATCTCCCCCGGCATGCGGCCCGGCACCGTCGCGGACTTCGCGGTGGGCAGGGCGATGGCGACCTCGGTCTCCCACTGGGAGAACACGCTGGAGGTCACGAAGAAGCACAGCAGCAGGAAGATGACGTCCATCAGGGACGCCATCTGCACCGCCGGGGCGTGGCTGCGGATCGTGCGGCGGAAGTTCATCAGAACGCCTTTTGCAGGATGACCGCGAGCGTCTCAAGCCCGGCGATGCGCTTCGCCGTGCGGCGGCGCAGGAACGCATGGCACGCAAGGCACGGGATGGAGATGACGAGGCCGAACACCGTCGTGATGATGGCCTGCGAGACGCCGGCGGCGAGGACGACGGGCTTCGCGTTCGCCGCGATGTCGTTCGCGATGCCGCCGAACGCCTGGAACATGCCGAGCACCGTGCCGAGCAGACCCACGAGCGGCGCGATCGCCGCGATGTCCGCCAGCCAGTCGACGGCCGCCTGGAGCTGTTCCGCGACGTGCGCGCCCGCCGTCTCGACGGCCTGCGACACGTCCACCCGCTGCCCCTGCGCCGCGCCCCGCGCCGCATCGAGCGCCGCGAGCGCGAGGGCCGCGAACGCGCAGGGCCGCCGCTCGCAGAGGCGCCGCGCCTCGCCGTGGTCGCCCACCTGCAGCTTGCTGAAGACGTCGCTCATGAGCGTGCGCGGCGTCAGCGCCTCGCGCCGCTGCGCGAAGAGGAGATACAGCACGATCGCGAGCGCGACCACCGAGAGGGCCGCAAGCACCCACATCAGGGGGCCACCGTAGTTCCACGCCTGCGCCAACGTCATACCCGTTTCATTCATCCGAGGAGTTCCTTCATTTTTGCTTCAAACTGTTCCATGCGCGCGGCCACCGATGTCCGCAGCGCCGCCACGCGCCCCGCATAGAGCGCATAGTCGAGCCCGGCGGTGGCGCCCACGTGCGTCTTCGCCGCCACGGCGGCGTCCGGATCCTCCGTCGCGAGCGCCTCCAGGTTGTCGCGCACCTGGTGGTAGGCTTCGCGCCAGGGCGTGCCGGCGGCGACCTTTCGGAGCGCGACGTCCGTCGCGAACACGCCGGGAATGAACCCCGCGCGCAGCTTCGCCTCGTCGATGCCCAGGCCGCGCACGAACTTCGCGAGGATGCGCAGGGTCGTGCGCGTGATCGAAAGCCCCTTCATGTAGAGGCCCTTGCAATCCTGCAAGTCGCGGTTGTACCCGCCGGGCATCGCGTGGAGCATCGAGAGGGCCGCCGTCGCGAGGCCGAGCACCTGGGCGGTCTTGGAGCGCACGAGCTCCAGCACGTCGGGGTTGTACTTCTGCGGCATGATCGAGCTGCCCGTGCAGTACGCGCGCGGCAGGGTGAAGTAGCCGAACTCCGGCATCGAGAAGAGGATCATGTCCTCCGCGAGGCGCGAGAGGACGGCCATCAGCTGCGCGAGCGCCGAGAGGAGGGCGGCCTCGTCCTCGCCGCGCCCCATCGAGGCGCCGAAGACGTTGTGGAGCGGCCGCGCGAAGCCCAGGAGGTCGCTCGTCCGCTGCCGGTCGAGCGGCAGGGGCACGCCGTACCCCGCCGCGCTGCCGAGCGGACAGGCGTCGTTCAGCGTGTAGGCGGCCTCCAGGTTCGCCGTCTGGTCGAGGATCATCTCCGCGTGGCCCGTCGCCCACACGCCGACCGAGCTCGGCATCGCCGGCTGCAGGTGCGTGCGGCCCACCATCGGCACGCGGTCGTGGACCTTGCCGAAGTCGACGAGTGCCGCCGCGAGGTCCGCCAGCTCCCCTTCGAGGCCCAGGAGCTGGTCCTTGATGTGGAGGCGCACGTCCACCGCAACCTGGTCGTTGCGGCTGCGGCCCGTGTGGATCTTCTTGCCGAGGTCGCCCAGCGTCTCCGTCAGGCGCGTCTCCACGGCCATGTGGACATCCTGGTCCTGCTCGCGCACGACGAAGAAGCGGTCGGCCACCACGTCCGCAAGCGCGGCGCGCACGCGCGCGGCCTCCTCCTGCGTCACGACGGGCGGGGTGACGGGCATCTCCGAAAGCATCGTCACGTGGGCCGCCGTCCCGAGGCAGTCCCAGCGCACAAGGTCCATGTCGAGGACGGGGTCGTCCCCGACCGTGTAGTCGAGGACGTCCGGATCGACGTCACCGGTTATCGTCTTTTCTGTCTTCATCCAAGATCTCTTGCAGCTGCGCATCCGCCTCGTCCAGCAGCCGCCCCAGCTCGTCGGGTGCATCCCCGCGCGCGAGGCCCGTCAGGAACAGGCGATAGGCTTCGGACGCCTCGGCCAGGGCCGTGCCGCGTCCGATGGTGCAAAACGGCATCTCCCGGGCCTTGCGCGCGGCGGCCTCGCGGAGGGCCGGATGGTCGGCCGCCCGCGCAATCGCCTCGCGGAAGGTACAGGATGTGCCATTCGCGCCTATATTTTTATCAAATTCGGCGGGATAAAGCAAGAGACGAGAGGTGAAAACCTTAAGATCCCACTGGCTCGCCCGCCCCGGCGAGAGAACCGCGCGCGTAAGCCGGGCGAGGCGTTCGTCGCTCGCGCGGTCCTGTTCGTCCGGCGCCGTCTCGCCCGTCAGGTCCGCTGCGAGGCGTGCCCCCTCGAACGCCCGCCCGGCGGCGAAGCCCTCCAGCGTCTTGCGGAAGAGCTTCCGTTCCTTGAGCCACGAGACGACATACCCGCAGAGCGCCGCATCCTCCCCCGTGCCCGCCCGCAGGTTGCGGCAGAGGGCGGGGAAGAAGGGCAGACGCGCCTCGCTCCACATCGCCAGCACCGCGCGCTTGTCGTCGTGGACCGTCTCCCCGTCGAGCCCCCGCAGGGCCCCCAGCACCATCCAGCCCGGCATCGCCGCTGCCGCCGTCACGCCCTGCGGACGGTTTCGGTCGATCCACCCCCGGAAATACGCCTTCACGATCGCGTAGCGCAGCGCCCCCAGATCCGAGAACCCCGGCGACGGCAGCCACACGTGCGTGATCGCCGCCCCCGTCCGCCGTCCCGCCCGGGAGATGACCCGCACGTCGTTCGTCGTGCCGTCCTGCGCGTGGATCAAGAGCCCCACCCCGCCACGCGGCATGGAGAGTCCGTAGACCCGCTCGACCTCGCGCACGAGGCGCGTCGTGAACTGCAGGATGGGCAGACGGAACCCCACCGGGTCGCCCGGCACGTCCGCCGCCACCACCTCCACGAAACCGTCCGCCCCCAGCACCGCCTTCGGCATCTCCACCGCCCGCTTCCGCGCCGGCGCGGCAGCGGACACCGCCTCCTGCGCGTACGCAAGGCCACCCGCCAATACGGCGAAAACGGAAAAAATCAGCCTCTTCTTCATGCGCTAGCGGATTTTGACGAGCAGGATGAGGATGATCGGCATCAGGAACGCCTGCACGAGCACGAAGCGCATGAGCACCTGCGCATTGGACCACTTCAGTTCCTTCTTGCAGTGGTCGTGAAGCGGGAAGCGGATGCTCTGGACTGCCTTGACGAGGGGATTCCGCCGCGCCCGCTCCTCCGGCTCCAGCATCGACGGCGGCCGCACGTCGAGCCCGCACTTCCGGAAGAACCGCAGCAGCAGGATCTTCACAAGCCCGCCCCCGCCGTTCACCAGCACGACCGGCGCGAACGCGAAGAGGAGCAACGGGTTGCCCGTCACGAGCACGCCCGCCCCGAGGAGAAGGCCGAGGAAGCGCGACCCCGCATCCCCCATCAGCGCCTTCGACGGCTCGGCGTTCCACCACAGGTAGCCCGCGAAGCCGCCCGAAACCGTCAGGAGGAGAACGGCCCAGCGCACGGCGAGGTAGTTGTGAGGGACGCGCAGGTAGTCGGCCATCGGGCGGTAGCCAACGAGGCCGTAGAGGAAGACGGCGAGCGCGACGAGGGAAATGACCGTCAGCGATCCCGCGAGGCCGTCCACGCCGTCCGAGCAGTTCGTCGCGTTCATGACGACGAAGAGGACGAAGGCCGCCACCGGGACGTATGCCCACCAGGGGAGCGTCCAGACGCGCATCGTGAACGGCAGCCAGACGCGGCCCTCCAGCGCCGCCCAGACGAAGAGGGCGACGCCGAGGCAGACGACGGCGTCCAAAAGCCCCTTCCTGAGCTGGCCCCACGGCTCGACGGCGCGGTCGTCGAGGTAGCCGAAGGCCATCGCGACGTAGAGGCAGAAGATCATGCCGAGCGCGGGCACCGAAAGCGGCATCACGAGAAGGACGATCGGCAGCAGAATGAGCGTCACCCACAACCCCGTCCCCGTCGGCTTCCCGACGGACGCCATGCCGTCCCGCCCGAGAATGGCCTTGCCGTGGTCATGCGGCGAGAAACGCCACAGCCTCGGCAGCAGGAAGACGACCGCGAACGCCGCAAGCAGCGTCCCCGCCGCCGCGAGGAGGACATGGGAGCGCAGAAGCCGAAACGGACCCCACACCGTTTCGAGATAGGGGGCAAGATGGTAGAGCATGGCTGAGATTTCCTTGGAGCGGCACAGTATACCACATCGCGGGGTCGCGGTCGCAACAAGTTGCGACCCGTCAGGAAATGCGCACCTACATGCACGGGAGGGACGCGCTCCTGCGCGTCCGCCCAGATTCCCCTCAACCTGAATTCCCCTCCATTTGGATTCCTTCCCACCAGATTTCTCCGACCGCCACCAGATTTCTCCGACCGCCACCGGATTTCTCCGACCGCCATCGATTTCCTCCGGCCGCGCGGGTGCGCGGCCCTCCCCTGCCGCCGTCTACTACGTGCGCGGGATTTCACTTCGGAACGTTCCGCAGTGAAATCCCCTCGTCCGCTCTTTCCGCGTGAGAGTGGGATTTCCGCATGAAAGCGGGCATGAAAGCGGGCTTGCGCCCAGGACGGCGACATGCTACCATTCCCCGCCGTGGACGACATTTCACCGACAGCCCTTTCAAAGATCTCCGTTCCCGGGAAAGCCTCTGCCCCGAAGCGGATGGACTTCACCTACCCGCCCGAACTCCCCGTCACCGCGCACCACGACGACATCCTCGCCGCCCTGCGCGCCCACCCCGTCCTCGTCGTCTGCGGCGACACGGGTTCCGGCAAGACGACCCAGCTTCCCAAGATGGCCCTGGAGCATCTGCTCGCCGACGGGCGCCCCCATGCGCGCGTCGCCTGCACCCAGCCCCGCCGCCTCGCCGCCGTCACGATGGCGACGCGCGTCGCCCACGAGCTGAAGGGCGAAGTCGGCGGACTCGTCGGCTTCCGGCACCGCTTCGCCCGCAAGGTCTCCCGCGAAACGCAGATTACGTTCATGACGGACGGCGTGCTGCTCGCCGAGACCCGTTCCAACCCCCTTTTGCGCGCCTGGGATGTCATCATCGTCGACGAGGCGCACGAACGTTCCCTCAACGTCGACTTCCTTCTCGGCATCCTCAAGCGCATCCTCGCCCGCCGCCACGACCTCAAGGTGATCATCTCCTCCGCGACGCTGGACGTAGACCGCTTTTCGCGTTTCTTCGGCAACGCCCCCGTCATCTCCGTTCCCGGCCGCCTCTTCCCCATCGACGTCGTCTACCGTCCGCCCCGCGCGGACGACGAACGCGACCTCCCTCGCGACGTCGCCGCCGCCGTCGCCACCCTGCCCCCCTTCGACGACATCCTCGTCTTCCTCCCCGGCGAACGCGACATCCGCGAG
>ERZ1026780.1703-NODE-1703-length-14041-cov-33.818032_pt1 | contig 14041 bp, 12 predicted proteins | sample MGYA00380126_ERZ1026780 | MGnify/ENA primary metagenome ERZ1026780 (study PRJEB33269, sample SAMEA4719762) | human gut metagenome | biome: human-associated habitat; feature: organic feature; material: feces | place: Cameroon | collected 2013-10 ... | reverse complement strand
CTTCAATCACGACCTGACGAAGCCGTACAAGCTGAGTTGCGAGATGATGAGGCATCGTTTAGAATGTTCGCTCGCCATCTACGCTATTGAAAACGCTGATTAAAACGGCGATAATTCGCGATATTTTGCTTTTTCGGCAGAACCTGAAAATCCGTGTACGCCTAAGTACACTAGGATTTTCAGAACCAGCCGAGAAAAACACAATCTCATCAAATTCTCGCCGTTTTATAGGGGAAAGGGGACCCCAAAAGATACTTTCGTACTTTTGGGGAAAAGGAGCAAACGAGCAAAAGACAAACAAATGAATGAAAAGAGTTTGTTTGGTCAAAAGTGAGATTTGCGACGCGTACGCGCCCTCGTGAGAACTTGCAAAGAACCCCAAAAATTCATCAAATTTTCAGCGTTTTCGGGGATATATTTTTAATAATTCTCGCCAATTTATAGGGAAAATTTTCTGTGTCATTGCGAGGAGCGTAGCGACGTGGCAATCTCCCGGAAGGGCGACCGCTTAATAAAAAAAGCGAGAAATCGTTATCGAAATAAAGATTTTTATCATAGTGTTTCTATCCGCAAAAATTTGCGGATATTTTTGTTTTTTCGAAAAATGTTTTGAAAAAGGCGGAAGTTTCTTAAAAATTACTTTAATATTCGGCTTAATTTCATTTATCTTTTGTATTCGTTTGACGGATTGAGTATTTAATTATATAATATTTTAGTAACTTTTATTATTTTAGGAGGCCACGACCTTTGAATAAGAAAAAATCAATTGCGATTTTTACTATTGCGTGCATTTTGTTGGTCCTCGGAATGGTGTTTGCATTCGTGCCCACGTTCCCCATCGGCAAATCGATGTACGATTACACCGGCTATGCGCGTTCAATAAAACTCGGACTTGACCTTGCGGGCGGCGTTTCTGCCGTATTCGACGTGAAAGCACCCGACGGAGAAACTCTCACCACGGACGAATTGAAAACCCGTCTTGACGGCGTCAAAGCAAGTATGGAAGACCTGCTCACGTCAAAAGGTTATACCGAATCCGTAGTAACTTACAACACGACGGGCAACCCCACGATCACCGTTGAAATTCCCGACGTTGACGATCCCGAGCGCGTATTCGACCTTATCGGTCGTCCCGCGTCGCTGAAAATCACGAAAAAAGACGACGAAAAAACCGTTTATATCGTAGGCAGCAAGCACTTGAAAAACGTTGGCGTTGCAGCCGATACCGAAAAGAACAACGGCACTTACGTCATTTCGTTGCAATTCAATGCGGAAGGCACGAAGGCGTTTGCAGCCGCAACAAAGGAAAACATCGGTAAATCTTTGGACATTTACATCAACGGCGAAAAGCTTATGACTGTTTCGGTAAGTTCCGAAATTTCAAACGGACAAGCCGTCATCAAACAGGGCAGCAATTCCACGACCGGCGGCTACACTTACGAAGAAGCGTACAACATGGCGACTCGTTTGCAGGCAGGTACGTTCGGCGTCGATATGACCGTCCGTGAGACAAACATCGTCAGCCCGACGCTTGGCACGACGGCAATCCGTTCAAGCCTTATTGCGGGTATCGTAGGTATTGTTCTCGTTATGATTTTTATGGTTGCGCTTTACGGAATGTTCGGTCTTATGGCGGACATGGCGCTTCTTGCCTACATCGAACTCGTATTGTTCCTGTGCTCGATTCTTCCGTGGGTACAGCTCACGCTCCCGGGTATTGCGGGTATCATCATCGGTATCGGTATGGCGGTCGACGCGAACATTATTATCTTTGAGCGTATCAAGGACGAATACAGGTCGGGACTTCTCGGCAGCGACAATTTGTTCCTGAAACCCCAGCGCGGCAGCGACGGCAAGATCACAAGCCAGGGCGGTCCTATCTCCCGCGGTTTCAGAAGGGCTGCGGTTGCGGTTATTGACAGTAACGTCACGACGCTTATCGGCGCAATCGTAATGTGGATTTTCGGCGGCACTTCCATCGTCGGATTTGCGGTCACGTTGTTCATTTCGATTCTCGTTTCGATGTTCACGGCGTTGCTTGTAACAAGGCTCAACATAAGTCTTTTGGGCGCGTTCGATAATATGAATAATCCCAAACTCTATATGCTTAAAAGAAGCGACAAGGAGGCAGCATAATGAATAAATTACAACAAAAACTCCTTGATTTGAAAATTTCCAAAAAACTTCCGTTCTGGTGCATCGCTCCCGCGCTTATCATTTGCGTGTTCGTCATCGTGTTTGCTGTGACCGGCGCGAAAACCGACGCGGCAACGGGCTTCGGTCTCGGTATCGACTTCACCGGCGGTACGGAAATGACCGTTATGATCGAAGACAACACCAAGAACGAACACGAAGTCCTTGAAATCCTGAAAGAAAAGGGCATTAATAACGTCGATTATATCCAGGGCGTTACCACGGGCGGACAAAACGGTATCCGCGTGCAGTACAAAAACGTCAACTCCGACGCAACCAAAATGAAGGAAATCAACGACTCTGCAAAAGCCGCGCTTGAAAGCAAGTTCGGCGTGAAGGTCGACTACACCAACAGAAGTTCGACCGCAAGCGCAGACCTTGTCAAAAAAGCCTTCTTGTCGGTCGGCATCGCTCTTATCCTGATTCTTGTTTATATCATTATCAGGTTCGAGTGGCTCTCGGGCGTTGCGGCTGTCCTTGCGCTGTTGCACGACGTGTTTATTATGGTATGTCTGACGGTTATCTGCCGCATACCCATAAACAGCAGTTTCATCGCCGCGGTTATCACCGTCGTTGCGTATTCGATCAACAATACGATTATCGTTTTCGACCGCGTGCGCGAACGCAAAAAACAGTTTGACAAAAACAAAATCATCTACAACGACGTTGCGGACGAAGCGGTCGCAATGACTTTCAACCGTACGATGTTCACGTCGCTTACGACGCTTATCATGGTCATTATGCTTACGGCTCTCGGCGTTGTTTCGATGCGCCACTTCACGCTTCCGATTTTGTTCGGTTTGCTTGCCGGTACGTACTCGTCGATGTTCCTTGCGGCGCCGCTGTGGGCTGCAATGCAGAACGGTATTTTGAAGTATCGCGCAAAACAATATGCAAAATACAAAGCAATGAAATAATGAAAAAAGCCCTCGTTCAGAGGGTTTTTTTATACATTTTTACGAAAAAATGGCGGTAAAATATCTTAAAAGACAAGAATATGCGGACGCGCTTTCGGACGAACTTTCAAAAAAACTTTGCATAAGTAAACCCGTTGCAAGGCTTTTGTCGTCGCGCGGCGTGAACACGGTCGAAGCCGCCGAAAAGTATTTGAGTCCCGACAAATCCGACTTCATAAACCCGTTTGAACTGTACGGAATGAACGCCGCCGTCGAACGCATAAACAAGGCGATTTCGCTTAACGAAAGCGTGCTTATTTACGGCGACTACGACTGCGACGGGCTTACCGCAATCTCGATATTGTACACCTTCTTAAAGGATAAAATCGACAAGGTTTCGTATTACGTCCCCAACCGCCATTCCGACGGCTACGGCTTGCACGACATCGTTGTCGAAGACCTGACGAAAAACGAGGGTATCGACCTTGTTATCACCGTTGACTGCGGCATAACGTCAAAAAACGAAGTGAAGTGCATAAAGGACATGGGCATCGACGTCGTTGTTACCGACCATCACGAACCGATTCCGGAACTTATCCCCGACGGCATCGTGCTGAATCCGAAAGTCGACAGAAAATCTTTTTCGGATTACTGCGGCGCGGGCGTCGTGTTCAAACTTATACAGGCGATTGCAGGGCTTGACGAAGCGTTGAAATACGTCGGAATTGCCGCGCTCGGAACGATTGCGGACATCGTGCCGCTTGTCGGTGAAAACCGCATAATCGCAAAACTCGGGCTTGACCAGATGAACGCGGGCAGAGTTTTGTACGCAAGACGTATTTCCGCGTGCCTTAAAAAGGAAACAATTACGTCCCAGGATATTATGTTCAAAGTCGCCCCGCGAATTAACGCGCTGGGAAGGCTTCGTGACGCAACGCCGGTCGTGTCGTTATTCACGTCGGACGATGAAAAAGTCGTTGACAAAATTCTGGAAACACTGGACGAAGTCAACAAGGAACGACAGATTCTGTGCGAAAAGGTCGTCGCGGACATTATGCAAAAGTTGAAGTCTTACGATCTTGTCGAAAACCGCGTCATCGCAATGTACGACAAGTCGTGGAATATCGGCGTTCTGGGCATTGCCGCGTCGAAACTTGCCGAAGTTTTCAACCGTCCCGTTATGCTTTTCACGTTTACGGAAGATGGGCTTTTGAAGGGCAGCGCAAGAAGCATTTCAAAGATTAATATTTTCGATTGCTTGTCCTGCGTTAAGGACTACGTTGTCGGTTTCGGCGGTCATTCGGCAGCGGCGGGCGTCTCGGTGACGGAAGACGGCTTTGACATTTTTACGTCAAAAATTAACGAATACGTCAAAAAAACTTATGATATTTCGTGTTTTTTGCCCGAAGTTTTGTATGACCTTGAATATGACGAAAGCATTGATTTCGCTACTGTCACCGACGTCAGAAGGTTGGAGCCGTTCGGCTTTATGAACCCCGAGCCGCTGTTTCTTGCGAGAAACCGAAAATACGACTTTTCGGAAATCGGGAACACCGAACATCTGAAAGCAAACCCGAAAAAAGACGTTGAAGTCGTGGCGTTTTCGGCGATGAAAAACTTCAAAGAGTTCAAAAACGGATTGAATTATATTCTGTCGCTTGAAAACAAAACTTTCCGCTCAAAAGTTTACACGCAGGCGGTTGTGAAAAGCCACAGCGTCGAAAGCGTTGAAAAGGAAAAACCGGAAATATCCGCAATCGAATATCTGCACCTTGAAAGTTTTCTTGCGGAAAAAACCCGAAAACCCGCATATAATACGTCGCGCGGCAACGAAATTTTCGGGACGTTATATATTGCATTTACTTATGATTCGTATTATAATTTTGTTAATACGAAGAAAGGATTTTTCCTTTGTGCCGTGGGCGGGGCGTTTTCGCTGAATCCGTATAACACCGTCGTTTTGTCGCCCGACGAGAAGTTCGATTTTTCTTATTACAACGAAATCGTGTTTCTGGATAAGCCCACGGACGAGTATTTGTCGTACGTAAACGGCGCGTCGAAAGCGAAAATTAAAGTAAAGGGTGAAGTGCCTTTCGGCGAAGAAATAAGGCGGTTCAGGTGTCGTTCGATTGACGAATACCGCGACGTGTATAAAACGCTGAAACGCACGAGTCTTTTGGGCGCGACAAGTTTATCAATGCTTAAATACAAGTTGTACGACAACAAAATCGTCAGCCCGTTCAAGGCGCTTTCGACGTTTTACATAATGTATGAACTTGGCGTGATAAAAAACGCGGAAAACGGTGGATTTATTTTTGACGAAAAAACAAAAGTCAACCTTGAAAACTCGAAAATTTATAATTTTCTTGAAAAATATTAAAAATTAAGATAAAAATTGTATTATGGACGAACTGTTGCAAAAACTTAAAAAGAATTTTTCGGAAGCCGAATTTCAGGAATTGAAAGCGGCGTACGACTTTTCGGCAGCGGCGCACGAAGGACAAAAAAGACAAACGGGCGAACCGTACTTTATTCATCCCTGCGCCGTTGTGAATATCCTTGTCGATCTGGGCTTCGACGACGTATCGACGCTCGTCGCGGCGTTTTTGCACGACGTTCTGGAAGACACGCCCGTAACTTCTGACGAACTTGAACAAAAGTTTGGCAAAGAAGTGCTGGAACTTGTGGAAGGCGTCACGAAACTTGACAAAATCAAATTCGTGTCGGCGGAAGACGAGCAGGCGGAAAACCTTAGAAAAATGTTTTTTGCGATGGCGAAAGATTACCGCGTCATCATAATTAAACTTGCCGACCGTTTGCACAATATGCGTACTCTCGACGCGCTGAAACCCGAAAAACAAATCAAAATCGCAACGCAGTCGCTGAAAATTTACGCGCCGCTTGCCGGACGACTTGGTTTAAGTTTCGTCAAGTGCGAGCTGGAAGACCTTGCGATGCGTTATCTTTATCCCGACGATTATTACGAACTTGTCGAGTTTATAAAGACGAAATCCAAAGAACGCCAGCAGTTTATCGAGAAAATTTGCGACGAGCTGAAAGCGAAACTTCAAGAACTCGGCATCGAGGGCGAGGTCAACGGCAGACAAAAACACCTTTACGGTATTTACAAAAAAATGCTGAAACAAGGGAAGAATATCGAGCAGATTTACGACATATCCGCAGTCCGCGTCATCGTCAACGAGGTGCAGGATTGCTATACGGTGCTTGGCGCGATTCACACGATGTGGATGCCGCTCCCGGGGCGTTTCAAGGACTATATCGCAATGCCGAAACCCAACGGATATCAGTCGCTGCACACGACGGTTATCACGAAGTTTAAGGAAACTTTCGAAATCCAGATCCGCACGTACGAAATGCACCGCATTGCGGAATACGGCATCGCGGCGCACTGGAAATATAAGGAAGGCAAAACCGGCGCGACCAAAATCGACGACCAGATCAACTGGCTTCGCGAAGTTATGGACACCCAGCGCGAATCGTCGGACAGCCACGAATTTCTGGAAAATATCGAAGGCAACGTTTTCACCGACGAAGTTTACGTTTTCACGCCGAAAGGAAAGGTGCTGAATCTGCCTGTCGGCAGCACGACCGTCGACTTTGCCTACGCAATCCACAGCGCGGTCGGAAACAAGTGTATCGGCGCGAAGGTCAACGGAAAAATCGTGCCGCTCAACACCGTGCTCAACACCGGCGACATCGTTGAAATTCTGACGACGAATTCCGGCAAAGGTCCAAGCCGCGACTGGATTAAATTCGTAAAAACCGCATCGGCGCGCACGAAAATCCGTCAATACTTCAAAAAGGAAATGAAGGAAGAAAATATCAAGCGCGGCAAAGATATGCTTGAACGCGAGTCAAAACGCCGCGGATATAATCTTTCGGAACTTTTAAGCACGGCGGGGCTAAATTATATTATGAACCGCTACACGCTGTCGTCGATTGACGATTTGTACGCTTCGGTCGGATTCGGAGGCCTTACGACAAACCAGATTATCGTCAAACTTATCGACTACTTCAAGCGCGACCTGCTGTCGAAAAACCCGGTTGCGGAAATCAAAACCACCTCGACGACGGGAAAAAGTTCGTCGGGAAACGGCGTCCTTATCAGGGGCTACGACGACTTTCTGGTCAGGCTTTCGCACTGTTGCAATCCCGTGCCGGGCGATAAAATCGTCGGATACGTGTCGCGCGGGCGCGGCGTTTCGGTGCACTGCGTCGATTGTCCCAACGTCAAAAATATGGAGCCCGAAAGGCTTATCGAGGCAAAATGGGACGACGTAATCAGTCAGAACTTCCTTGCCTCGCTGAAAATTTATTGCGAAAACAAGGGCGGTATTCTTGCGGCGGTCACGACGATTATTTCCAATATGAAAATATCGATAACGGGCGCGTTTGCGCGCTCGGACAACGACAACGGCACCGCGGAAATCACCGTTATGCTGGAAGTCAAAAGCACGGATCAGGTCGAAGACGTCATCAAAAAACTGAAAACTTTGCCGGAAGTCATCGACGTACACAGATAAAATGAGATGTATTATTCAGCGGGTAAACCGCGCAAGCATAGTAATTAACGGAAAAAGCGGCGGGCAAATCGGAAAAGGATTGCTCGTCCTTTGCGCGTTTTCGGACGGCGACGACGAGAAGACCGTCGATTATTGCGTGGAAAAAATTGCAAACCTGAGGATTTTCGAGGACGAAAACGGAAAACTGAACCTTTCCGTGCTTGACGTACAAGGAAACGTTATGGTTGTTTCAAACTTCACGCTTTACGCCGACACCAGAAAAGGCAGGCGACCGTCTTTCGATAAATCCGCGCGCCCCGAAATCAGCAAGCCATTGTACGACCTTACCGTCAAAAAGTTTTCGGAAATTTTTGAAAACCTTGCGACTGGCGAGTTCGGCGCGGATATGCAGATTTCGCTTGAAAACGACGGCCCCGTCACGCTTATCGTGGAGAAAGAAAATGAGTAACTGCGTTATAAGAAGGTTTGTTCAGGGCGAATTGCAAACGAACACTTACGTCGTGAGTAACGCCAACAAGTGCTTTATCGTCGATCCGACGGGCAATCCCGCACCCATCGAAGAATACGTGAAAGCAAACGGGCTGTCAATCGACGGCTTAATCGTAACGCACGGACACTTCGACCATACCGAACTTGTGAAATATTTTAAGGAACAGGGCGTGAAAGCGTACATAGGGGAAAACGACGACAAAATGCTGTCGAATAAGTCGAACCTTGCGCTTGCGATGGGGATTTACGACTTTCCTTATACTTCCGCCGACGTAAGACTTAAAGACGGCGAGGTTTTCACGCTTGCCGACGTTGAAATAAAAGCAATCGAAACGGCAGGGCATACCGCGGGCGGAATGACGTATATCGTCGACGCGGCAAACGCAATGTTTACGGGCGACACGCTGTTCAAATTAAGTTACGGCCGCACCGATTTTTACGGCGGCGATTTTGAAGAATTGTTGAAAAGTGTCAGGAAACTTTTTGAAATCAGCAAAGATTACGACGTATATCCCGGACACGGCGATTTCACAACTTTGAATTACGAAAAGAAGAATAACCCTATTTTTTTGGAAGAATAAATGAAAAATCTTGCGGTTTTTGTAAACTCGGTCAATAAAAACGAACTTATGGAAATGGTGCGTGCGTATCAGGCGTACGTCAATTTTTCGTATGAAAAAACCGACGGCTTTGACGAGTATTTTTACAGCGACGAGATAACCGACGACAAAATAATAATCACGTCGACGATTTGCGGAAAAACCACCGTCGAGGAATACGATTTGCAAAGCGACACGCTGAACAAGAAAAAATTCGCGCGGCGTTTCGGAAAAAGGTCGATTTACAAAACGCTGAAAGAGTATTCGGGCGAGTGGCTGCCGTACGGCTGTCTGACCGGCGTGCGCCCGACGAAACTTTTCGCAGAATTTTTACGCGAAGGTATCGACGCAAAAGGGGAGTTTACCGGGTTTTTCGACGTAACGCCCGAGAAAGCCGAACACGTCGCAAGGATTGTAAAAAATCAGGAAAAGCTCCTGAAAATCGGAAAAGACGAAGTCGACGTGTTTGTGAATATCCCGTTTTGTCCGACACGATGCGCTTATTGCAGCTTTGTTGCGGTTTCGATGAAACAACTCAGAAAATACCTTGAAAGTTACGTTGAAACGCTGAAAAACGAGATAAGTATTATAAAAAACGTCATAAACGAGAACAATTTCAAGGTCAGAGCCGTGTATTTCGGCGGAGGTACGCCGACGTCGATTCCCGTCCCAATGCTCAAAAGCCTTATCGACCTTTGCGATTTCAAGGCAAAGGAGTTTACCGTCGAGGCGGGACGTCCCGACACGCTAACGAGTGAAGTCCTCGATATGATGGCGGACACCGCCGTCACGAGAATTTCCGTAAATCCGCAGACTTTCCACGACAAAACGCTGAAACTTATCGGACGGGCGCACACCGTCGAAGACACGTTAAGGGCGTACGACCTTGCGAAAAATTACGATTTTATCGTAAATATGGATTTAATCGCGACGCTCCCCGGGGAAAACTTTGACGATTTTAAGTTTTCCGTCGATAAGGCGATAAGCCTTAATCCCGAAAACATCACGGTGCACAATTTAAGCCTGAAACGCGGCAGCGTTTTGACCGAATCGCATTACGAACCGCTTAATCTCAAAGACGCCGAAAAAATGATCGATTATTCGGTAAGCGCGCTGACGGACGCGGGTTACGAACCGTATTATATGTATCGTCAGAAGTACAACACCGGAAACCTTGAAAACAGCGGCTACGCAAAGCCCGGTACCGAGTGCGTTTACAACGTCGATATTATGGAAGAAAACTGCAATATCCTTGCGGCAGGCGCGGGCGCGATTTCAAAACGGCTTTTCAGGGAAGAAAACCGCATCGAGCGTCTTGCCGACGTCAAAGACGTGAAAGGATATATCGAACGCGCCGAAACTTTAAGGGAAAGACACGAAAATTTTTGGAAAAAGTAGGCGTTTTCGGTTTACATAAAATTATTTTTATGATAATATTCTTCTCGTACCTTTCGCAACGTTTATCTAAATCTCCGCAGATATACTTTGCCTAAGGCGAATTATTTATCCACCGAAGGAGGCAAAACAATGGATAAGGAAACCAAACAAAAAATTATTTTGGACAACGCAAGGTCGGAAGGCGACACCGGTTCACCCGAAGTACAAATCGCGCTTCTCACCGCTCGTATCAACGAACTCACCGCGCATCTTGCGACGCACAAGAAAGACCACCACAGCCGCAAAGGTTTGTTGATGATGGTCGGTCAACGCCGCAATATGCTCAACTATCTTAAAAGCAAAGACATCGAAAGATACCGCGCTATCGTTAAGAAGTTGGAACTCAGAAAGTAATTTTTTCGGGGCGTGCTTTTGCGCCCCGTTTTTTTTGAAAAAAACATAAAAAACGTAAATTTGGACTTCTTGCGGGAATTGCGGAAGTCTTTGGAGGACAGAGTATATGGAAAGAAAAATTTTCAAAACCGAAATCGGCGGACGCGAAGTCTCCGTTGAAATCGGCGCGTACTGCGGTCAGGCAAACGGCAGTTGTCTCATAAGATGCGGCGAAACCGTCGTCCTTACCAATGCTACGATGGCAAAAACACCCCGTGACGGAATCGACTTTTTCCCTCTCGGCGTTGACTTCGAAGAAAAAATGTTCGCAGTGGGCAAAATCCCCGGCGGCTTCAAAAAGAGAGAAGGCAGACCTTCCGATAAGGCGATTCTTACGTCGCGTCTTATCGACCGTCCCATTCGTCCCTTGTTCCCGAAGGGCTGCTTGAACGACGTCGCAGTCGTCGCAACCGCGCTTTCGGTTGACAAAGAAATCCCGCCCGAGGTATTCGGCATGCTTGGCAGCTCGATCGCGCTCAGCATTTCCGACATTCCTTTCGCAGGCCCCACGGCGTCGGTCGTCGTCGGATACGTTGACGGCAAATATATCATCAACCCCACGCCCGCGGAACGCGAAAAGAGCAAACTTCATCTGAGCCTTGCGGGTACGAAAGACGCAATCATGATGGTCGAGGCGGGCGCAAACATCATTTCCGAAAAAGAAATGCTTGACGCAATCTTGTTCGGCCACGAAGAAATCAAGAAAATCATCACCTGGATCGAAGGTATTCAGGAAGCGTGCGGCAAAGCAAAACAGGAAGTTCACCTTTATCTCCCCAGCGACGAAGTCAAAGCGGCTGTTTTCGAGTGGGCAGACAAAAAGATGGATTACGTCCTCGATACGTTTGACCGTACCGAACGCGAAGCCCGCGACGACGCTCTGAACAAAGAAGCGATTGAACACTTCGCAGACATTTTCCCCGACGATTTAAGTTCTGTCGGCGACGCGCTTTACGCTTTGAAGAAAGTCAAAGTCCGCGCGAAAATCCTTGACAAAGGTATTCGTCCCGACGGTCGTTCGCTCACCGAAATTCGTCCTATCTGGTGCGAACACGGCATTTTGCCGAGAGTTCACGGCAGCGCGGTATTCACACGCGGACAAACCCAGGCTTTGACGACTTGCACGCTCGGCACGATTTCCGAAGTGCAGAAACTCGAAGGTCTTGACGACGACAACTACAAGAGATATATGCATCACTACAATATGCCCCCGTATTCGACCGGCGAAGCGAAACCTGCAAAATCGCCCGGACGTCGCGAAATCGGACACGGCGCACTTGCAGAACGCGCGCTTGAACCCGTCCTTCCCGACGAACTCGAATTCCCGTATGCAATCCGTACGGTATCGGACATTCTGAGCAGCAACGGCTCGACTTCTATGGCGAGCGTATGCGGCAGCACGATGGCTCTTGAAGACGCAGGCGTACCTATTAAGGCTCCCGTCGCAGGTATCGCAATGGGACTTATCAAGGACGACGAAACCGGCAGAGTCGCTATCATGAGCGATATTCAGGGACTTGAAGACTTCCTTGGCGACATGGACTTCAAGGTTGCCGGCACGAAAGACGGTATCACCGCAATCCAGATGGATATCAAAATTAAGGGCATCAACGAAGAAATCCTTCGCACCGCTTTGGAACAGGCTCGTCAGGGCAGGCTCTTCATCCTTAACAAGATGGCGGAATGCATCGCGGAACCCAGGAAAGAACTTTCGAAATACGCGCCCAAGATTATCCGCTTCAACATCGATCCCGACAAGATTAAAGACGTCATCGGATCCGGCGGAAAAGTCATCAACAAGATCATCGACGAAACCGGCGTCAAAATCGACATCAGCGACGACGGAATGGTATTTATCGCTTGCGAAGACATCGACCGCGCAGAACGCGCAAAGGCAATCGTCCTTGCAATCGCGAAAGATCCCGAGGTCGGCGACGTGTTTGAAGGTCCCGTCGTACGTATCCTTCAATTCGGCGCATTCGTCAACATCGCTCCCGGTAAAGACGGCATGATTCACATTTCGAAACTTTCCGACAAGCGCGTCGAAAAGGTTGAAGACGTCGTGAACATCGGCGACAGAGTAAAAGCGGAAGTCATCAAGGTTATGAAAGAGGGCGACAAGACCAAAATCGACCTTAAACTTCTGGAAATTTTGGATAAATAAGTTCAAAATTGCTTGACAATAAAATATAATATTGATATTATTAGTCCGCAAGTAGAAATTACCTTTCTCACCGACAGCAATCAGGCTCACCGGTTCTTACTAAAAAGTCAATCTTTTGTAAGGGTAGTTTCTGTTTGCGGAAACTACCTTTTTTTTGCATTATAATGCGCTTGGCGCAAGGAGGATAATTTTATAAAACCGGATAAATCCACGCAAATTAACGAGCAAATCCGCGATCCTGAAATCAGGGTTATCGGCTCAAACGGCGAGATGCTTGGCATTATGTCCAGCAGAAGCGCTCTTGAACTCGCAGCCGACCAAGGTCTTGACCTTGTGAAAATTTCACCGACTGCCGTTCCGCCCGTGTGCAAAATTATCGATTACGGAAAATATCTTTTCGACCAGAAAAAGCGCGAAAAAGAGGACAGCAAAAAACAAAGCGTTGTCGAACTTAAAGAAATTCAGCTTTCGGCGACAATCGACGTCGGGGATATGAAAACGAAAGCCAACCAGACCGCAAAGTTTTTGTCAAAAGGCAACAAAATCAAAATCGCTTTGCGCTTAAAAGGCAGACAAATGCAACATTCCGACCTCGCTTTCGAAGTCGTTTCCGAATTCCTGCAAATGCTGGAAGAAGGCAGTTACAAGGTGGATAAACCCGCCAAACTCGAAGGACGTATCATCTCCGCGACGATAAGTCCCGTCAACAACAAAAAGTAATAACTTTATATAATCATTGGAGGACAGAAATATGCCTAAACAAAAAACCAGAACTACTGTCGCCAAGCGTTTTACCGTTACCAAATCCGGTAAGGTTAAAAGCAGCAAAATGGGCAGAAGGCACATCTTAACAAAGAAAAGCACCAAAAGAAAGCGCAATTTGAGAAAAGGTTACTACCTTGAAGGACAAGTCGCCAACAACATCAAACGTCAATTGCCGTACTAAGTCGGAGGTATAGAATATGAGAATTAAAAGAGGCGTCAACGCCGTTAAAAAACGCAGAAAAATCTTGAAACAAGCCAAAGGCTACTGGGGCGGCAAGTCCAAACTTTACCGCGTAGCTCGCCAGGCTGTTATGAAATCGCAAAACTACGCTTACGTCGGACGTAAAGCCAAAAAACGCGATTTCCGCAAACTTTGGATTGCTCGTATCAATGCAGCCGCTCGTATGAACGATATGTCTTACAGCACGCTCATTCACGGCTTGAAAGTCGCAGGTATCGACCTTAACCGCAAGGTTCTTGCAGACATCGCCGTCAACGACGCGCCCGCTTTCACCGCTCTTTGCGAAAAAGCGAAAGCAGCATTGAACGCTTAATTAAAAA
>ERZ1026780.1701-NODE-1701-length-14048-cov-14.272708_pt1 | contig 14048 bp, 18 predicted proteins | sample MGYA00380126_ERZ1026780 | MGnify/ENA primary metagenome ERZ1026780 (study PRJEB33269, sample SAMEA4719762) | human gut metagenome | biome: human-associated habitat; feature: organic feature; material: feces | place: Cameroon | collected 2013-10 ... | reverse complement strand
TAGCAGCCTTGTCCAGCTTCTTGCCCGCTTCATCCTTGCGGCAAGTGTAGACGTCACTCTGATATCTTTTTCCGGTTCCTTTATTCACCCGGTCAAACGGAATTTCACTGATCTTTCTTGCATGAGCTTTGTAGATAGCAACTGCGTAATCTGAGCGGTAACTATGAATATCCGCGCATTGGTGAATGAACTGCCAGACCTTTTCATCGGGCAGTGTGTTCTTCATCCGGTCGATGATCTGTGTCTGATTTTTCCCTATAATGGGGCTTACGCGCTCCCTACCTCCTTTTCCGTTCCGCACATGGATGAAATACTCGCCTTCAAACATTCGCGTGTCCTGTAGCATCTGAAGCCGCTTCGTGTCACCCGGCGTCCGCTGCTGCTCTGGGATCTGTTCTAGCGCCGTGATCTGCGCTTCGATCTGTTCCCGTGTCACCAGATCCGTTCCCTTCAGGTCTGCCAACTCGCTGCGTCGCAGCCCGGTTCCCCGGCAGAATTTTATCAGCTCATCGTTGTTAGCTTCCGAGAAGTGCCGATCCCGCTTGGCGTCTCCCCTGCTCCGTTTGATTTCTGATCGGTTCCGCTTCGGCGGCTTGAAGTAGTCTTCATCGTCTGGTTTTATGCCATACAACTTCCCCAAGGCTTTCGCCTCGGCCTGAATCGTCCATGCAGATAGATCCTGGTCAACTCGCACCTGCAGCCACTCGTTGACATACCTTTTTGCTTTCTTCAGCGTCGTACATTCCGGGTATTTTTCCTTGACATACTTCAAGAAGTACTTTATGTGCTTCCAGTAGGTCTTGTATGTGTTGACCGAGAAGATCTTATCATCGGCTGTCCCATTCAAAACTGCCTCGCGCTTGCTTTCGCCCAGCGCCAGCATAGATGTCAATTTTTCATACGCCTGCTGGTGCAGATCCTTCGAGTATGATTTGTTTTTTCGCCCCAAATGGTAGCCCCCTTTTCACTACGATATATAACTTACATAAGTTATATATCGTATATACTTTATTTCAATTATATCAATTATTTACATTATATCATCGTTCAAGCTAAGCCGCTTCACGTCAGTTTCCGAAGAAACCTCGACGATCAGCAAAGTACACTTTTTTAAGTCTTATGTGTGACTGTTTTGAAGATTTCTCTTCTACACTTTTTTCTTGCTTATGTGTGCAGCCTATTTATTAGCGTCTACGGCAGTTGAGGTTCTGTCGAATCCTTTTCCGAGGGATCAGCTCTCCAGTGCTTTCTACAGTACACTGGCAACGTTCAGTAGGTGGATGGTGAACAGATGCGTTCTGCTTACCTGTGCTTTCACAAAGATTACTCGCAGCAGGGTCCATGATGTGCTTTCCAATTCACAAAGGTTACTACGGCAAGCCCACACATCACAAAGGTGCATCATACCTTTTTAGCGGCTCTAAAATAAAAACTGCTAAACCCCCGGCAGCTACCGGGACGCTCTAGGCCTAATTACTATTTATACTCGCCCAGACGAGTTTTCTGTAAAATTCACTGAGCCTTTCCCGCCGCTCAGTATTTGCAGTAAATATCCGCTGCCTCATCAACGGAAGTTCCATCAAAAGCCGTATTGAACGCTTCCACGACCTTTCTAGTGTCTGCCTGATCCAGACCGACGATCTGTGCCGCCCGGAGAAAATAGCCCACACAGGCATCGTTACTCCAGATTTCAGTGTTCTCCATCATCGCATCGGTGAAGCTGGCTCCAGCCGAATCTTTCGGCGTCATTTTTGCTGATTCAACCTTTCGCATATAGTCCTTAATTGTCATTTGTTTTCCCTCCCAGCCAGTTCTAATTTACCGTCCTTTTCCGTTCAAGCCCATCTTACCATACTATGCTGATAAAGTCAACATAAACCGAGTATATACAGATATAACGGTTTACCCGTTCACGCCATTGCGCAAACGGGTAAACCGTTATTAGGCATCCAAGATGCCAAGAGTTCCCCAGCGCACAGCGCTGGGCGGGGTAAACCCCAAGCGTCTGCGAACGCCTCCCCTGCTCGGTGGCGACAACGAACCGCCTTTCCTGTCTGCTGTCCGTTGTCGCCACCGAGCAATGCGCTGCATCGAGTATTCACCGCGCCATCGAAAAAATTCCGATATGCCGCTGCTTATACAACCAATCGCGCAGGTTTTGTATCTCCGTTTTGTTTCCTTGACAATAATTATTTAGTATGTATAATATAATTATGGACACACTAAGATTTGAGTGGGACCCCAACAAGAATGAGATCAACAAGAAGAAGCACGGCTTATCTTTCGAGGCAGCAAAGGAGGTCTTTTACGACGAGTTTGCCATTCTATTTGACGATCCGGATCACTCCATTGAAGAAGATCGCTTCCTCATTATCGGATCGATCAAATCGCAGAAAATTTGCATTGTAAGCCATTGCTACCGCGACAACGAAAACTGCATCCGTATTATCTCGGCACGGCAAGCAACCAAAACCGAGCAACGTATTTATCTTGATGGAATTTGAGGTGATAGTATGAGAGATGAATATAACATCAGTGAGCTGAACCCAAGAAAAAACCCCTACGCGAACCGGCTGAAAAAGCAGATCACCATCAACATCGACGGCGGCACCATCGACTACTTCAAGTCTCTGGCCGACGCAAAAGGCATCCCCTATCAGACCCTGATCAACCTCTATTTGAGAGACTGTGCCGATAACCACCGGCAGCTCCAATTGTCCTGGCAGTAATGCTTTTGCAAGACTGTTTTTTCATCCAACGAAACTACACAGCATTGTACAACAGGATGGCTGTACTTTTCATTGCAAAAAGTACAGCTATCCTGAAATTTTATTATTTTCCGCTAAGGCACATTTCACGCATACGCAGCAGCCTATTGACGAATAATATATATATCGTGATATATATTAAATTGGGAGGTGACAGTTATGGAGACTGCAAAGATTTTTGAAAATGGGAGAAGTCAGGCCGTGCGGCTTCCGAAGAAATTTCGCTTCAATACAGATGAAGTGATCGTCCAGCAGCTCGGTGACGCCGTGATCCTCGTGCCGATGGAGTCCATGTGGCAGACTTTTATGGACGGACTGAACAGCTTCACCGACGATATTTTTGAGGATGGCCGGGATCAGGGCCTCCAACAGGAGCGTGAAAATCTGTGACTTATATGCTGGACACAAATATTTGCATCTACGCGATGAAAAACAAACCCGAACACGTATTGCAGCGGCTGAAGAAAGAATTGAATAGCGGTGTCTGTATTTCATCCATCACGCTGGCCGAGCTGGAGTATGGGATGAAGCACAGCTCCAATCCCGCAAAAAATGAGCAGGCGCTGCTTCGTTTCCTGATTCCATTGAGCATCCTTCCTTTCGGAGCTGCAGCAGCTTCGGAATACGGCGAGATCCGATCCTATCTACAAGATAGAGGTACGCCGATTGGCCCATTAAATATGCTGATCGCCGCGCACGCCAGATCTGAAGATATGATTCTGGTCACAAACAACGTCCGGGAGTTTGCACGTGTTCCTGATCTAGTCGTTGAAAACTGGATGCAGTAACCACGATCAGTCGCTATTCTGACGCTTTTTCTAATAAGCGTCGGCATTTCTAAATCTCCTGAATGTCCTGGCGGTGCTTGTCTAACAAATGAGTGCTGTTTACAACAGGATGGCGGTACTTTTATCGTTAAAACGTACCGCCATCCCGAATATTACCACTTCATGCCTATGTTTTCTTAATAATTAGTAGACGGAGTCCAATAGCGTCCATGTATAGTTTGCATCTGGATATACAACACTACTTGAGGACGTAACAGTAATTGTTGTTGCGTTTGGATGCCACGGATTCTTAACGTAGTATGTATAGTTATTAGCAGAATTTTTTATATATCCTGTTATAACCACTGCATGATATGATTTGTCACTTCCTGATCCAGAACCCCAGCATCCCATAATTGGTCTCCCGGCATCGATTGCTTTCGTTAGCTTTGAAAACGACGGCGGTGAAGAAATATGTACACACCCTGCATCGTGTACATCATTGGCATAATCTCTATAGTCTGTCATCTTTGGGTTTCCGCCGGTTCCATTTGCATATCCACCATTGTGCATTGCCGTTTCAAGCGAATCATTATCATAATTGGTTTTTAACCGATAATTAAGTACGGCGGCCCATGCTGCTGCACCGCAGACACCAGTTTGTTCAATGTGCGGAATTGGCATGGGATTAGGTGGATCTTTTGCTAGGCGTGTCGGCTGCTGTTCTTCAGCTTTATATGTTTCGTTTTTAACAGCTGCAGCGTCATCAATAGCTACTATTTCGCAAAAGCTTTCACCGGCATTTTTCTTCGCTTCACCGCAAATATCACTAATTTGTACCTTTTCACAGGATGCCTTTCCCTGTAAATTCATTGGAGTCTCAAGCAAAATCTTCACTCGGATTCCGTCAGTAGCAAATAGTTTATCGCCAAACCGCCCAACAACTATTCCTTCGTTTACAGTTAGGTCTGTCGAATGAAGCAGTGTGTTCATTTCCTCTGCATAATTTGTTCCAAGGGAATAGCAATAATTCCCGCTTTCGTCATAGCCGATTCCGATTGTGCCAACAACTCTGCTGGAATATATAAGCAGCGACATATATGTGTCATTCGACACAATTTTCCCGTTCTCATCAAAAGTATAGACAGTAAATGGGGTCATTGCTGTCATATTCATAAAAACGTCTGGTTGGAAACCAATTGCAACACAGTCCGCTCCAAGTTGCTCCTGCATTGACCGAAGATGCTGTGCGGCAAGCTGCGACACATCCTTTGAGCACGTCGCTGATATTTTAACATTCCTATTTTCATCTACTCTCGCTGCAAGTACCGACGGGCAAAGTGACAACACCATCATTGCAACGAGAAGCAAAGATATAACTTTTTTCATAGAAAGCACCTCATTACTCTGTCCGCGCATTCTCAAAATGCAAAATACTTAAGTTGATTCCAAAAAAGAAACTTATAATTACTCCAGCAATGGTAGCCGATTTATAACTTGCAATGTACCCCGTGTCTGCAGTAAGGATTATTGCTATACCAACACAGAAGCCAATAATGCAAACAATCCATGCAATCACCTTTTTCACTATTTTCATTATTTCACAATATAGTCAGTGGCATACAGCAAATACTTCGTAGGGACATGTGCCGTTCCAGATTTTCTTCCAATAAGACTATTGTCATAATTGTCGTATTTATTCTGCACCCATCTCACTGTCTTCGCATAGAACTGCACTCTATATTCTCTAGAATTCGCTGTACCGGATTCTGGCGGTCCACTAAACTCTTGTTCAACAGAATATTCTGCAGTTAAAGATCCTCCAATTTCCGCTGAAATGTACGGGTTATCACCGGACGAAAAATTTACAGTCAGTGTTTTAGAGAATTTGCTAGTCAGTCTTGTTGTCTGACCTTTCGCCACAGAAATTACGAAATAATCTTGCGCCTCATATTCCTTTCCCTCCGTAAGTGTCGTTTCTACCCGTTCGCGACTAGTCTGAGGTTGAACAGTTTCTTCATTGTTCACATATCCGGCATCAATGATGGTGACAACATCTCCGTCATTAAAATCCTGATTTCTAATCAGCTCATCAATTTCAGCCGCAGTAACATCAGATTCAAGGCTTTTCGGAATAACAACTGTGATGTTGGTTTCCGGATCGATGCTTACCAAAATTTTGCGTTCAGTATTTTCTACGGCAAACGCTGTAGAAACCATAGACAGCAGCATGACGACCGCCAACAAAACACTCAATGTTTTCTTCATTTTAAATCTCCTTTCATCGCATCTGTTCAACTTGCTTTCAACTTTTTATCTAATAGTCCCGTCTCACGCTCCTTTCTTGATACAGAATTCCCCATCACGGTTTTAATAGTTTACATACCCAGTTACATCAACGGCTACATCCGAATTGTTTCTTATTGCAAACGTGTATGTTCCGTTTTCGGGAATTTCAATTTTCTCGTTAAAAGCTCCATTTTTGCCTTTTAAATAATGGAAATCCCCATTTTTATCTACCAGGCCAAAATCGATATTTGCTGAGCTTGGAGAGTATGTCGCATTAATCGTAACCGTTTCCCCTGCCGCCATCGGGAAACCATTTTTTGCAGGCTTTATCTCCCCTGCCTTAACCGTTACGTCGAATTTTCCAGATGCACGTTCTGCTGCATTAACCGTTCCAGCGAAGCAGCTAACAAGCAGAAGCACTGTCAGCAACGAACACAAAATCTTCTTCATTTTATTTCCCCTCAGTCCTTCCATTCAAAATCAAACCCATTTACATCTTGATCTGGCATATCAATATTTTCGTTTCCCATATCTTCAAATTGTTTGCCCGGCATCTCATTGCTCTCAGGTCTCGTTTCAATCCATATAAAAGTTAAAGCTATTATGCCAACTACTAACGCAATCACAACATATCGAATCTTTCGCCTTTTCTTATCTTCCACACTTGTAGCAGCGTCGTTCGTTTCATTGTCTTTTACTGACTCCGCTACTTCTTCAAACGTTTTTCCATCAGCCATATCACTGCACAGCCAATCCAGTGATACACTGTAGATCTTAGCCAACGCCTTTAGCTTGTCCATGGACGGCGTTGTGTCCCCGCTTTCCCAGCGAGAAACCGCCTGCCTGGACACGCCAAGCTGATGAGCCAGCGACATTTGTGAGATTCCAGCCTTATCTCTTAATACGATCAGTTTTTCTCTAAGAGTCATGCGCTTTACACTCCTGATTCTATATTCAAGACCCATCAGATGTAAACCACACATGGTTTACATCTAGGCAACTCTGAGTTGCCTCTTTCATTTTCTGACCTTTTCATACTCCGAAAGTGCCGATTTCTGTTGCTCTCGATACTGTACCATCAGATCACTGAGCAGTTCGCTGACGCTGCGCCGCTCCACATAAGCGATTTTTTGAATATCTTCGTATAGACTCGGAAGAACGGACAGGCTCACACGTTTCCGTAGCTCCCGATCCTCCTTCGGCCGCCCGCGACCGGCACTACGCTGCTTCGTTTCTTCTGCCGGCTGCTGCTCAATGATGCTGCCAACAACAGACGCTCTGCGCCGGCTCTCACGATCTTTCAAATTACCCATTTTCAATATCCTCCCGGTCGAAATTTCCGTTTATGATCATCTTCGCAATTGCCGTGTATTCTTTCGCAATTTCGCTGGTCGGTGCCTGCTCCACGACCGCCAGGCCATCATAAATTCCTTTCTTCGCCACTGCCAGCCGCTTCACGACGCCAACAAGGTTATACTCTTCCTTCAGCAGCGCAAGAATATCTTTATCGTCCGATACCCGTGCATCGTAGAGTGTCGCAATCACGCCCAGCACCTTCAGATCCGGGTTAATCAGCTCCTGTATTTCCCTGATGCTGTCCTGCAGCTGCGTCAGTCCACGGTATGCCAGGTAGTCCGTCTTGACAGGGATCAGAACGCCGTCCGCACAGGAAAGCGCATTGATTGTGAGAATCGAGAGTTGCGGCGGGCAATCGATCAGAATGTAATCATAGCTGTCCTTGATCGGCTTCAGCGCTCGGTCGAGGATCTTCTCCCGGCTCGCTCGCGAAAGCATCTCCATCTCCATCGGAGCCAGGTCAATAATCGACGTCACTATGTGCAGCCGGTCGTTGATTTTCTGTACGCACTCGCTGATCGGCGCGCCGTCTTTCTTCAGGACATCTACAATCGTCTTTGAAACCTCCAGGGGCTCCATACCGACACTGATCGTCAAGCTGGCCTGACTGTCCAAATCAATCAACAGCACGTTCTTGCCCGCAGCAGCCAGTGCCGCGCCCAAATTGTGCGTCGTGGTCGTCTTCGCCACACCGCCCTTTTGATTTGCAATTGCAATAACTTTCAAATGGCTCACACTCCTTATATACATTATTTCATTTGCATTTCTTATATACTTTATATAAAGTATATACTGTATTCAGTATGCTGTCAATATGGCTCAAAGAAAAGACCGGCAAGGGGTGTCCCCCCAGCCGGTCTTATACGTCGCATAGAAGCTATGTCACTTATTTAATTTATATAACTTATATTTTCATACAATGAATTTATCAAAACAACAACACCTTTAATCCAAATCCGTAAATGGAGAGAACCTAACAGCATATGATTTTTCAACATACGCCCAAGATTCAACCGCGCCAATTGTGACGCTTTCTTTTACCTCACAGGTAATATCTAGTGTAATTTTGGCTTTTGTAGTGTTATTCTTCGCTACAGAGTAAGTGTATGAAATTAGCTTTATGTAGTCATCATAACCAGTTGCGCCAAGAACTCGAAGTGACGGCTCTGTACAAGAAATAATAGAATAAGTTAGTAGTTCCGTTAAAATATCTGTTGATGTCTCAATATGAATTTCTCTTGGGATAAGGACATTACTCATATCAAAAATAGGAGTAGTTTGTTTCATGGAATAGGTATAGTACATGACACTATGCGGTTGAAAATTATCATAAGCCTCATCGTTTTCAGCACTCAGTTGTTCTGTAGCAGGAATATCATAATCAGCTGTAGCTTTCTTGCAATATGCGTGAGCTTGGGCAAGTGCGAGTTCAAGATCCTCAGTGGTGTACAAATAGCCTGGATATGGATTTGTTGCAGGTCCTTCCCAAACAATTCCATAGCTCGCAAAACATTCTTGGATTGCAGCGTAGTATTCTTCATAAGTATAAGCATTTGTTTCTGGGCTTGTAGCAGCAAAAGCCTGTGCTGTGAAAGTACACAGAATGATCAGAACTGTTGCCAAGGCAATAAATTTTCTCTTCATGTTATTTATCCTCCTCATCGTTCGTGGGTTTGACTCTCTTTCGTGTAACTAGCATTATGAGAAATAATACTAAACTCAGCAATGCCAAATTATATCCGGATGAAAAGCTTTGTATTAAAACAAAAATTGGAATGCATATTGCCAAATCAGTTTTTCCTTTTTTGACGAGGAAAAACTCGATAATGCATAGCAAGACTGAAATAGCAACAAAGTAAATTGTTAAGATCATACCATCGCTCCATTTACCAACTGCAGTGGGCTACACTTTTATGTTCCTCCCGTTCCTGCCACCTGCCCTGTACAGGAACAACGATGATGAACCACGGGACTCACCTCACTTTCTTACACCAGTTGTAGTGGATTGCGCAACTTCCCTCACACAGTTGATTTTCCTTTTCCAGTTGATTTTAACCATAAATTTAACAACGCGTAAACCACAGAAGCTTTACATTTAGGCAACTATCGGTTGCCTTTTCTATATTTTCGCTTCACCCTTTAATTTTTTGCCCATTTTTGATATAATTCTCACGCTGCGACTCCTTCCAGCGGAAGGAGGTGAACGCCTTGTCGTACTTAACCGCCTTTGCTATCTCCGTACTGGCAGGCGTAGTTTCATACTACATCTGCAAGTGGCTGGATGGAGATAGTTGACTCCGCAGCACCCGGCCCAACGGTCTGGTCCACCGATAACGGACAAGAAGCCCTCCAGAAGCTGCAACTTCTGGAGGGCTTCGCTACGCCTTGTGTAGTTTTCTTAACCGCCTTTGCTCGGTCAACTGTAGTTTAGCAGATTCCGCTGATTTTGTCAACGGATGATCCTGTCGATTGGAGGTATTTCCGCATTGGATTATATAATTTATATATTATATGTACAGTATATAAATTATATAACATTTTCCGTTGTTTCTTCAAAACAGATCACTATGCGTTCCTGTTCTGGTTAAGCATAGAACAAGCTCATCATTCTTAATCTCATAAATCAGGAGCCAATCCGGGGTTATATGGCACTCCCGGCATCCGATATAGTCCCCGGACAGGTTATGATCCCGGTAGATTTCTGGCAGCGGCTTCTGTTCAGCCAAAATAGTGATTACTTCCTCCAGCAGCCGCACATCATAGCCTCTCCGAACAATCCGCTTGTAGTCTTTCTTGAAGGCCGTCTGATACCTAATCGTCAGCATTCAGATCCTCCATCAGGTCTTTTACGGAGGAAAAAGACCTGCTCATTCCAATCCCATTCTCTGCATCCTCGATTGCTTTCCTTGTTACAGCGTTCGGTATTTCTCCGCCGATTTCAAAAGGAATGCGATACTCACGGACCGCCTTCTTCGCAAAAATATTAAATGCGGCTGTCATTGTCATTCCCATATCTGCGCAAAATGCCTCAAACTGCATTTTTAAGTCGCTGTCCATCCGGATATTGATATTTGTGCTTGCCATTATCGCAGCTCCTTTCTGCTCTTAGCGTTCTCATTGTATTATATTTTATTTACATTGTCAACATTTCCGTTCCATTGCCTCCAACTCGGCCATAGACTTCACGACACCATGCCCGGCACGAACCTGCGTAAGGCAGCGATCCAGCTTCCGCAGATACACGGAGTTTCTTTCAGCCTTCTCCATTTCACCGTACCGTTCCTCGCTGATGATTACCACGTTCTTATCTTTCTTCCGCGTGTCAATTACAGTTTCGTCAATCATATTGTCTCACTCCTTGCATTGTTTCTTGTCCTTTTCATTGTGCCACTTATTATGAAGACACCGCACAGCCTCATTTCCATTTTTTGGGCAAATATGCCCCGCAAAAGCAATCAATAATTGATATAAAGTATATAAATTAAATAATATATATACTTTATATCACATAAATCCGCTATTTCTTTTTGGCTCAGTACTTGTTATACTATTTCCGTGCAAAGAAGAAGGATTGCGCTCCATGAGGATGTAATAGGAGGGAATCTGCATTTATGATTACACGCAAAGAAATTGACTTGGCTGCACCGCTAACAACGCCACAAATAGAAATGCTAACGGCTCTCGCAGCCTCTCCATCGACCGCGGATGTAGACTGTCCGGAATTAATGGCAGCACAACAAAACAGCTTCCATCGGATCATCCGCAAAACGGAATCCCGCTTTGTCTCAGGTGACACAGATACATCGAAAAAGTAGCGTTATTTTCTGAAACAATCATCAGGCAACCTTGTCATAAATCTATATATCGTAAATATTTTATATAACGTATATACTTTACGCAAAGTATATACGTTATTTTGTTTCCCACCACTTTCGGATCGTCTTTGGATCCAGCCCAGTGTCTTTATGGCAATCAGCTTTTTTACCAGACGGATTTGCCTTTCTCCATTCGTAGACTTTCATCTGTGCCGTTGGGCGACCATCCGCAGCCTTCATTGGTATCCCTATTGCTTTCATATCCTCTTTTCGCCTCCGCGCCAAATAGAGATGCTTTTCCTGCGTTAGCCCGTTTCTTCTGTTCCGCTCTATATGAACGTCCGTCAGCGCCTCTATATCGGAAATCGTAAAGTTGTAATATTCCCGGTCATACGCCTCCAGCGCACTCTTAATATCATCCTCAGTCAACGCATTCTCATGTTGCACCATCTGGAGATCCTCAAATGCAATCTGCATATCCTTCCGAAGCTGCGCCTTCGGAACATCGCATTTATAGGCGTAAATTGCCATACACATCAAAAAGAAATACCGGTGTCCGCCCCGGATTGATAATATCTGCCGCAGCCACCAATGGTAAAGTGCATACGGATCGTCGCCATGTACCTTTCCTGCAATGTCCCATTTTTTCGGGTACTTTTCGCCCTTGACAATAACTCGCTCATACCACTCCGGATACGCTTCCCGCGCTGCCGCTCTCGTTATCTTCGACGGTCTAAACGGCTTATTGACATCCACCCGATTTTCTGGTCTGGCATAAGCGTTCAAATATTCCAACGTCACCGGTTCTCCGGTCCGGAACGCCACAATCTGATTGCCATGCTTTTCGTTGATGCTGCCGACCATGCGGAAGCTCTGGTTGATTGACTGATACTGAATCTCTTTATTTTGCGACGTCGCACCATACTCCCACATCCGGAACGTAAGATCATACTTTAGGCTTTTCAACTGGATTTTAATATTCGGGTATAGATCGATCGGCTCCCGGAAAAAATAGCAAACGTGCAGACCGGTCCCTGACAGAACGAGATACGTCGGCATCGGCAAGCGGCGAAGCCGCGTCGGATCGCCGCCAAATCGCAAAAATAAATTTCGCAACTCTTTCAGACCAACACCATCCAAATCGAAGATCAGTGCGTTCATCCGCTGCGCGTGCTCCAGCTTATTGGATTTCCCGCGATAGGACAGTCCGCTGCACAGCGTCAGCGGATTTTGTTCGATAAATTCCATGTAATCATTTTCCCACTGATCGGAGAACATGATTCTTCGGCGCATTCGATTAAAACCATCGGACGTTTGCTCCCGATACAGATAAATTGCGTTGGGATGAGAATAATCCATATGCTGCTCGTCAGATCGCTCGTTATTCGGGAACATCTCTCTGTAAAAATCATAGCCGCTGACCTCCGGAAATTGAGAACTCAAATACTCATATCCTTCAGTGTAATTCTGTGTCATACACAAAGTCCTCCCAGTAAAAGAAAAAGAAGCAAAAAGAAAAGTCCGCTGCGGCGGGGATTCCAAACCATCCGGATTTGCCCACCGCCTTTCCCACAGGCTTACGCCTGCCGGTACGCCCACAGGATTCCCCACACCATAAAGGCGTGGAGAATCCTGATGGACGACCTTGGAAAAGACCGTGGACAAATCCTACCCTGCTATCGGATGGGCTGCGCCCCCCGATCCAGCACCCAGCAAATCGCTACAAACTGCTGACCCCTGCTCGCTTCCTAAAAAGAGAAATTTTTTATTTTTTCGCAACAAAAATCCAGCCCCTGTTCTAGCCTTAGACCCCTATACGGGGGCTTAGATTATCAATAGCTTTTTCCCTATTTTTTGACCGTTATTATAGCCTGTCCAAAACGCGATTTCAAGGGTTGCGGACAGGCTATTTTGCTATCCATTTTTCGTTCCAGCCCGCATATCTGCGGGGACGATTCCAAGCGGTTTTGTGTGCTGAATGATATATTCCCAATAGCCAACTCTATAGTTTGCCCGAAGCTGCCGTGAGAATAGCGTATTGTGCGCTGCTTTGATTTCTTTCCAGTTTTCCGTTTCGATTAAATTCTCATAGCTGCTCCCGCTGCAAATCATCGTAATGCCCACGTCCGCAAGCAAGCCATTTTTTCTGGCCAGAAGATCTTCCTCGATCAGCTGCCTTGCCTGGCTCTCTGTAAAATCGACCGAGTAAGGACTCTGAAGTACCGTCTCCCATACCTTTGCCGTCAGCAGCTTATTCCTGCCGGTTTTGTACCGTATTTCTTTTTCGGAGGACATCACGACAACATACCCGGTATGTACCTTTTTCGGTCGCAGCCCTCTATCCGCATTTGCTCTTTCCCGCGAAATTCTGAGAAGGTTCGCGTTGAGGGCGCGCTGGTCGGCGATTTCAGCCGTTTTCCGCTCCACCTGCTGTAAAAGGTCGTCTATCTGCGCTTGCGCCCTCTGTGCAGCTCTGTCGGCCTCGTGTGCCGCCTCCTGTTTTACTCTGGATATCTCCCGCGCAGCGGCTCTTTCTGCTTCCTCTTTTTCGCGCTTGGCTCTATCGCGCTGATCAAGAAGTGTCTCATATTCCTGCTTTGTTTGAATCACATGGGAACACTCCTGGTCGGCCAGGCTGTCCACGGGTTTATACCCACCCGTCCACTGTTTTTTTACATACTCGATATCTCACTCGCCTCCCATCAAAGGCCGCGGATATAGTTGTCCGCTACAACACTGATTCTATTATGCCCCAGCGCCTTGCTGCAGACCAGCATAGCAGCCTTGTCCAGCTTCTTGCCCGCTTCATCCTTGCGGCAAGTGTAGACGTCGCTCTGATATCTTTTCCCGGTTCCCTTATTCACCCTGTCAAATGGAATTTCGCTGATCTTTCTCGCATGAGCTTTGTAGATGGCAACTGCATAATCCGAGCGGTAACTGTGAATGTCCGCGCATTGGTGAATGAACTGCCAAACCTTTTCATCGGGCGGCGTGTTCTTCATCCGGTCAATGATCTGCGTTTGATTCTTCCCTATAATAGGGCTTACACGCTC
>ERZ1026780.1699-NODE-1699-length-14058-cov-3.845176_pt1 | contig 14058 bp, 14 predicted proteins | sample MGYA00380126_ERZ1026780 | MGnify/ENA primary metagenome ERZ1026780 (study PRJEB33269, sample SAMEA4719762) | human gut metagenome | biome: human-associated habitat; feature: organic feature; material: feces | place: Cameroon | collected 2013-10 ... | reverse complement strand
ATCAGCAGACCATAGATACCCTGTGTACCGGGCAGAGCCTGCAGCAGCAGAACCTGACCAAATTTATTGGGGTCTTCGGAAACAACCCCTGCAGCCGCTTCACCGGCAATACCAACACCCTTGGCGCTGCCGATGCCGGCAAACAAAGATGCCAGAGCTGCGCCGCCTAATGCCAAAAATTCACCGCTTAATAAATTATTTAACATTGTCATTACCCTCCTTGAGAATCTTGATATATTTTGTTTTTCTTTCAAATGGAGCGAAAGGTCTTCCGCCGCCCGTATAGAATTTACCGAAAAATTCAACATACTGCAATCTGCACGAATGAACGAAGGCACCCAGCGCGTTAATTGCAATATTGAATACCGTACCAAAGGCGAATACCACAATCAGCAGGATAGAACCCGCGATGCCGCCGCCTGCCAGAGAGCCCAGTGTGTTGAATACCTGTGCAACAACGCCTGTTGCAAGCCCCAACGCCAGCAATCTGGAATAGGAAAGCACATCAGACAGATAGCTTGTGATGCCGTAAAGGCTGCCAAGTCCGCCTGTCAGCTTGCCGAAAATGCCTTTTTTCTTTCTGCCACCTGTCAGCAGAATACCAACCGCACCGACGATTGCCATAATCTTGCCGATGCCGACTGCTCCTGCGCCCAGCTTTCCGCCGAATGCAAACAGAACAATGCCAATCAGCAGCAGATACCATAAGCCAATATCAAACAGTGCATCCAACGGACGACCGTCCTTAATATCCATGTAGGCCTGAACCCCCATGCCGACAAACAGGTGAATGGCCCCCAGAATCAGAGACACCACCAAAAGCCGCATAGGCTCGCTCAGAGGGTCAAACCACAAAGGCCTGATGACAAACTCCTTCCCGAAAAAGGTCTTTGCCGCCACGGTAAAGAAGTTCCCGAACCAGCCGCCGAATAATGCGCCCCACATAAAGGTAGACAAACCACAGAACATAAACATCTTAATCATGCGGTGGGTTGTGCCCTCCGGCTTGTATTTCTTTAGAATGATTGCACATAGAGTTGTCAGGATGAGCCCATAGGCAGCATCACTGAGCATCAGCCCGAAGAACAGGAAATAAAAGGGTGCCAGAATTGCCGTAGGGTCGATATCATGCCGCCCCGGCAGGCTGTACATCCCCGTAACCGCCTCAAAGGGGGTCACGATGGAATTGTTCTGCAGCAGAACAGGCACACTCTCGTCATCGGGGTCAGGCTCTTCAATATTATAGTAGAATTCATATTCCTTTAACAGTGCTTCTACCTCAGGCTGTGCCTTTGCCGGCATCCAGCCATCGAAATAGAATACCATTTCCGTGCTGACCATATCCCCGACAACCCTTGCTCTGTCTCTGCGCATCATCAGGCTGTCATACAGAAATTCGATATGCTCTCTGTAAGCCACCAGCTTTTTCAGTATTTCTTCGTCTTCCGCAATATTTTTTTCATTTTTTTCAATTTCTTTTTCATAGCGATGCATCGCTTCTGTTGCAGTCCCCTTCTGATCTGCCAGCGTGACTGCCGAGAAGTTGTATGGACGCAGTGCCTCAAGCAGCTGCTCCTTTTCCTCCTTCAAACAAATGAACGCATAATACTTCTGCTGCTTATCCCTGCTAACCTCCTGTACGATCACAGAAGGTGCTGCCGCCTGCACATCTGCCGTCATCTGCACCGTATCGGTCTTTACGGGTGCTGCGCCAAGCTGCACCAGAGCATGCTCCGTTTCATTCATTTCCAGCGGAATATCCAGCGTTTCCCAAGGCTTCAGCCCTGCAATCAGTCCACGCAGCCGGTTGATTTCTGTCCGCCTGTCGGCAATATCCTTATAGGTCTCGACAGCCTTATCCACATTCAGCTCCGTTTCCGTTTTAATGGAATCCATCAGCTTCGCAAAATCGCCTCTGTCCAGCTTTATTCTTGAGGGGAACAGCGGCTTCTTTGCAGTGTCATACTTCCCAATGGCCTCCAATGCAGTGCTTACACGGCTGATATCCGCCTCCAGACGCGAAACATCGGCACTGTTACTGGTTCGGAAAATGTCGGGCATCCATTCCTCATCGTTGATTGCGCCCTCGTTCGAGTCGATTTCCACAACCCCAAGGTGCATCAGCTCATGGATGAAGGGTGTCCGGCTGCTGTTCAAACCAATGACAGTAAGCTTTCGCATCTCAACAACTGCCATATTCTCCCACAACCTTTCCGATTACCGCCAGAACGGCTTCTTCCTTCCTTTGCGCTGCCTGCTCCCTGATCTGAGAACAAGCCTCCTCCGCTTCCTTTAAAATCTTTTGGATTGCCTCCTGGCTCTCCGCTACAGCGTTTTCTACGGCTTGGTGCATTTCCTTTGCCCCTTGCAGTTTTGCCTCCTCCAGCAGGATTTCCTGCTGCTTCAGTGCATCGGCCTTCCTTTCTTCAGCCTGTGCAACAGCCTGCTTTTTGATTTCCACAGCACGCGCTTCCGCCTCTACAATGCTTTTCAGGATCTCATAAGCCACAATACTCACCTCACTTGCTGTATTTTTTTATTGAACAAATTGCACAGGTACTTTAAAACTCCCGTTAAAATTTTCTTGTTAAAGATATAACAGTATTATTTTCTAATTTAAATAGAGATTCGTCCCTGTCCCACTCGTTCCTTCCCCTTCGGTTTCCGAAGGTATGGTTGAAATTTTCATGAATTTTCAAGAAAATTCCAAGGATATATGAAATATGAAACACATCCTTACCGTAAATAATACGGGATTTTTATGAATCTGTCAATCCTCTTCCTTTTTCTGTCCAATTCTCAAACCTTTTTCTTTCTCGGACATGTTTGTTAAAAATACATCATAGTCCTTTCATCGAAAAAGCAAATCTCTTTATTTTTCAAGGTTTGCGAACGGTCTTTCGCATGCAATTTATTTGTATTCCAATTTTTGCAGATTGTTTTTCCCGCTCCTCCCCTTGATTTTTTGTATAAAACAAACAGTTTTTTGCGGCTAATTTTTGTCAGTTTCCTATCAGGAAAATATTTTTTTCACTGAACAAAACTTTTTTAAGTGAAATATTATTCATTTGAAACAGCTGTTTCCTGTTTTTACGCATTTTTCTCCTCTCCTTAGTCATTCCTTTATGCAAATTCAACAAATTAAAAAAGAGCACGGAATCTATTCAATAAATTGAATAGGTTCCGTACTCCGAAAGATTTATCCCTCCTGCTTTTTCCGCAGAGCTGCAAATGCCGCACGAATGTCGCGCTTCATCCAGTGGGGCAATTCGCTTTCTTCCATTTCCTCCTCTGTCATCCAGAAGAAGGCCTCATGCTCAGGGCTGAGCCTTACCTCGCCCCCCGTCCATGTGCAGGCGTATGTAAAAATACAAAGGTGGATGTGGTGCTTGATGGCATCAAATAAGGACAACGGCGGTCCGATGGAAACATGTAAATCCGTTTCCTCGCGAATTTCTCTGCGCAGTCCCTCCTCCGCCTTCTCAAAGAAATGCAGTCCGCCTCCCGGCAGATCCCATTTCTGATGGCTGTTCATATAGCTGCACTCCATTTCATGCTTGGAACGGCAAAGCACCAGTGCTTTATTCTATTTTATAATGACAGCCTTCACAGCCACCGCAAAATCCCTTTTCAAAAGGAACGCCTCCTTTGGCTCTTTCGTTCTTGCTTACTCTCTCATTTCGCATCTTCCAGAAGCTTTTTCAGCTCTTCTTCCGTAAAATCGTATTCCTTGCCGCAGAAATGACAGTGCAGGTTTGCCTTCTTGTCCTCTCTGATGATTTTTTCCAGCTCCTCTCTGCCAATGCTGATGAGTGCCTTTTCCACACGCTCTCGTGTGCAGTTGCAGTAAAATTCCGTCGGAACGGTATCCATGATTTTCAGCTCCATATCTCCCAGAATCATCTGCAAAATATCCTCCGGCGTTTTCCCCATATCCAGTAAATCCGAAACATAAGGAAGCGTTGCCAGCTTCTTTTCCAGCTTCTCAATCATTTCATCCGTTGCATCGGGAAGCAGCTGAATGATAAAGCCGCCGGCTCTGCGGATAGAGGTATCCGTTTCCACCAGAACCCCCAGACCAACCGCGGAGGGGGTCTGCTCAGACTGTGCGAAATAATAGGTCAGGTCATCTGCGATTTCCCCTGTCACCAGCTCAATCCGTCCGGCATAAGGCTCTCTCATGCCGATATCCTTGATCACGCTCATGTAGCCGTTGCCGATTGCACCGCCGACATTCAGCTTGCCGGGATATAAATCCGGAATTTCCACATTGGGGTTGAATACATAGCCCTTCACTCTCGCTTGGCTGTCGCTCGTTACCACAAGCCCCTGCAAGGGGCCTTCGCCGCGAATCTGCAGGGTTACAATATCCTTTTCGCCCTTCAGCATACTGCCCATCATCGCTGCCGCCGTCAACATTCTGCCCAGTGCCGCGGATGCAACGGGAGAGGTATGGTGAATCTCTCTTGCGTGCTGCACCAGATCTCTTGTTGTCGCGGCAAAGGCACGAATACTGCCGTTGCCTGCCGTTGCTCTTACAATATAATCACTCATTCGTTTTCCTCCGACTATTTCTTATCCTAATCTATCTTTATTTCAGCTTTGCCACAAAAAGCAGACGCTCACTCTTCTCCTGCGGCGGTGCAAAGCAATACCCGTCCGTAACCTCCAGAAGTGCCAGTCCTGCCGCCTGCAAAGCCTGCTCGATTTCTTCTATGCTGTAGGCTCTTTCGTAGTGGTATTCCTCCACCCGCTCATAAAGCCCGTTCTCCTGCGCAATGAAAAAACTCACATAATATTCGTTAATTTTCTCTTCCTCGTCGTAATCGTTCTCCCAGATATACGCCGCCGCTTCCTCTGCCGCACCGAATACCTTCTGCCCCAGCACCTCGCGGAACTTATATTCCGTATTCATATCGAACAGGAGGATGCTCTCCTGCTTCATGTGCGCCGCTATGCGCCGAAATGCCGCCGCAAGCTGCCCCTCCTCCGTCAGGTAGTTCATGCAGTCACACAGGCTCAGAATACAATCCGCCTGCTCGCCCAGATCCAGCTCCGTCATATCCTGACAGGCAAGCCGCACCGAAACGCCCGCCTCCATCGCCTTGTGATCTGCCTCCGTCAGCATTTCGGGGGAAAGGTCAACTCCAATCACATCGAAGCCCTCCTGCGCCAGAGGGAGCAGAATACTGCCTGTCCCACAGCCTAAATCCAGAATCGTTTTCGGCGTGATGCCATATTTTTCCCAAACCGCATGGATGTGGTCGAGCCATTCGTCATATTCCACTTGTTCCATAAAAAGATCATATACCGATGCAAAGGTTTCGTATGCGCTCATAAAGCCCTCCTCCATGCCCTTCTACAGAGAGATATTCGTTCACAACTTTATATTATAGCTCTATCCGTTTTTAAATGCAAGCAGGAATCCTTATAGACAGGAAATGTCTTTCTGCTGTCCATCCCCCTGTCCACTCCCCTGTCCACTGCCTGTCCTTTTAGGTGTCCACTCTGTCCACTTTGTCCGCTTCTGTCCGCTTTCGCTCCGCCGTTTTTCTTGTCCCCATAATGCCGCCAATGCGTCCGCTTTCTCTCGATGTCAGCCCCCTCCAGCCGCATCGCTCTACCTTCTCCAGAAGCCCCAGCTCCTCGGCAACCTCGTATTTCATCGCCAAATCACGCTTTTCCGCCTCGGTCAGTTCCTTCTTTTTTCGCAATCAAATCACCCTTTCTGTCCTTTTCCTTCCACTCAGTATGCACATTTTCCGCCAAAACATGTATTTTGTGCGCAGACGAATGACTCTTTAAAAAATACAATATTTTTTCGCAAATTCATTTGACAGAATTCCTATCTGGTGTTAGACTATGAGACAAATACATATTTTTCTAAAGTAGAGGTGCGTTTTTCAAGAGTATCCGGGCAAATGTCATAAGGGATAGAGGAAGCCCGCAGAAAGGGGAAAACGCCGAAGAAGGGATAAGCCTTATCTTTCCCCTTCTGGTTGTGCAGCTAATATCTGTACGACTGTCATTGGAAAACCCAATGGAGCGCTACAAAGAACAATCAAACTGCGGCATTCAAGGATACCACAGTTTCCTTGGAGGTCGGCGCGTGCGTCGGCTGTTTTTGTTTATAGCAAGAAAAACTATTCCAAAGCACAGCCCATCGACCTTTTATCATCGAAAACATTAACGCAAAAGAAAGAAGGATTTTAAAATGAAGAAAATCAATCTCGCCGTAGTCGGCGCAACAGGCATGGTAGGCAGAACTTTCCTGAAGGTTCTGGAAGAAAGACAGCTGCCCATCGAAAATTTCTATGTTATGGCATCTGCCCGTTCCGCAGGCTCTACGTTGAAATTCAATGGCAAGGACTATGTTGTGGAAGAGCTGAATGAGCATTCCTTTGATAAGCCTATTGATATCGCACTGTTCTCCGCAGGCGGCGGCACAAGCGAAAAATTCGCACCCATCGCAGCCGCTCATGGCTGCATCGTCATCGACAACAGCTCCCAGTGGAGAATGGATCCCGAAGTTCCTCTGGTTGTTCCCGAAGTAAACCCTGAGGATATCAGCTGGCACAAAAACATCATTGCCAACCCCAACTGCTCCACCATTCAGGCAATGGTTGCGCTGAAGCCTCTGGATGATAAATATAAAATCAAACGTGTGGTTTATTCCACCTATCAGGCAGTATCCGGCGCAGGCGTTGCAGGCTGGAAGGATTTGGAAAACGGCATGAAGGGCGAGGCTCCCAAGAAATTCCCTCACCCTATTGCAAGCAACTGCCTGCCTCATATTGATGTTTTCCTGGATAACGGCTATACAAAGGAAGAAATGAAGATGGTAAACGAAACCAGAAAGATTCTGCATAACGATGCTATGCGCGTGACTGCAACAACGGTTCGTGTACCTGTTTTCGATTCTCACAGCGAATCCATTAACGTGGAATTCGAAAAGCCCTTCGATCTGGATGAGCTGATTGAGGTTCTGAAAAATGCGCCCGGTGTTGTGGTACAGAATGACAGCGCACACAACGAATATCCTATGGCTGTTACCGCAGCAGGCAAGGACGAAGTATTCATCGGACGTATCCGCCGCGACGAAAGCGTAGAAAACGGCGTAAATCTTTGGGTTGTAGCCGACAACATCCGTAAGGGTGCGGCAACCAACGCAGTACAGATTGCGGAAGAAATCGTAAAGGCAATGAACAAGTAAACGATTCATAACATATATAAGAGAGTTCAATTTATAAGGAGGTCATACATATGTCTATTTTCACAGGCGCAGGCGTAGCCCTCGTAACACCCATGCACGCTGACGGCAGCGTAAACTTTGATAAAATGAAGGAACTGATTGAATTTCAGATTGCAAATGATACAGATGCGCTGATTATCTGCGGCACAACAGGGGAAGCATCTACCATGTCCGATGAGGTGCAGATTGAATGTATCCGTTTCGCAAAAGAGGTTGCGGCAGGACGCGTTCCCGTTATCGCAGGCGCAGGCAGCAACTGCACCGCACACTGCATCGAACTGGCACAGGGCTGCGAAAAGGCAGGCGCTGATGCCGTTCTGCTGGTAACCCCCTACTACAACAAGGCAACACAGAAGGGTCTGATTCAGCACTACACCGCAGTTGCAAACAGCATCAACATTCCCATTATTCTGTACAATGTACCCGGCAGAACCGGCTGCAACATTGCACCCAAAACAGTTGCGGAGCTGGCAAAGGTAAAGAACATCGTTGCAGTGAAGGAAGCAAGCGGTAACCTGTCTCAGGTGGCTGAAATTGCGGCTCTGGTTGGCCCCGATTTCGATATTTACAGCGGCAACGATGACCAGATTCTGCCCGTTCTGTCTCTGGGCGGCAAGGGCGTTATCTCCGTTCTGTCTAACGTAGCACCCAAGCAGACACACGACATGGTTATGCATTATCTGAATGGGGATACAAAGGCGGCTACAAAGCTGCAGCTGGATGCGATTGAATTGATTTCCGCGTTGTTCTGCGAAGTAAACCCCATCCCCGTAAAGACTGCGCTGAATGAAATGGGCTATGCGGTTGGGCCTTGTGTAGCACCTCTGTGCGAGATGGAGCCCAAGAATCTGGAAACATTGAGAACCGCACTGAAGAACTACGGTCTGATTTAAGGACTTACTTTTCTTGAGGGGATGTTTTTTGAGGGCTTTGCCCTCAAACTCCCACCAAGGGGATCATCCCCTTGGAACCCGATACTGCAACACCATATACATGGTGTTGCGAAGGGGAGTCAAGGGGTATGAGCACCGCCAAGAACAAGGCGGCGGCACAGCCGTCTTCCTGAATGGAAGATGCTTGATAAATTCCCCTTGCAGGGTTTGGGACAGCGTCCCAAAGAAAGGAGCAATAAAAATTATGGTAAATGTAATCATTCATGGCTGCGGTGGCAAAATGGGTCACGTTGTAGCCGAATTAGTAAAAAATGAACCGGATTGTCAGGTTGTGGCAGGCATTGACCCCACCACCCCTGCGTTGGATTTCCCTGTATTCCCCAGCTGCGAAGCCTGCGACGTTGCAGGGGATGTCATCATTGACTTCTCCACAGCAAAGGCAGTTCCTGCCCTTCTGGCATTTTCCAAGGCAAAAAAAATCCCTGTTGTGCTCTGCACCACAGCATTATCCGAGGAAACTACCGCGCTGATGCAGGAAACAAGCAAGGAAGTTGCGATTCTGAAATCCGCGAATATGTCTGTTGGCGTAAATCTGCTGCTGGATTTGGTACAGCGTGCGGCAGTCATTCTGGCAGAAAGCGGCTTCGATATTGAAATCGTAGAAAAGCACCACAATCAGAAGATTGATGCCCCCAGCGGCACCGCAATGGCTCTGGCAGATGCCATCAATCAGGCAATGGAGGAACGGTATCATTATGTATATGACCGTTCTCAGGTACGTGAAAAAAGAGAAAAAACCGAAATCGGGATTCATGCAGTGCGCGGCGGCAATATCGTCGGCGAGCATGATGTGATTTTTGCCGGCAGAGATGAAGTCATTGAGCTGACCCATCGCGCAACCTCTCGTGAGGTTTTCGCCGTTGGCGCAGTGAAGGCGGCAAAATTCCTGGCAGGCAAGCCTGCCGGTCTATACACCATGAAGGAAGTTCTGCAATAAGCACAAAAAATCCTCTGAGATGGAATCTCAGAGGATTTTCTTTTTATTCTTTTTCCTTTTCCGCTACAAGCTGATAGATATTTTCTGCTTCCTCTGCAATGCCTGCAGGAAGAATCGTCCCCGTCAGAATGATATCCATAAAATCGGGGCGCTTTCCAATAATCTCATGCAAATCAGATTCCTGTAGATATTCTTTTTCCACACATTCCAGAATTCCATCCAGCAGAAGCATTTCACATTCACCCGTATCCACAATTTTCTTTGCGAAATTAAACGCATTGCGGATTTCGTTGAATATTTCCTTGTGCAGTGCTTCATCATTTTCAGCCCCCTGCACATCCTCTGCCGCACGATCCTTCTCGAAGCGGAAAATACGGAAATCAGGCTCCAGCTTCTTCAGCAGTGCAATTTCCTTGCTGTTATGATAATCCAAGAATTGAATCATAACAACACGCTGTTCCTCGCCGATGGCGCGCATGCCACGCCCAACGGCTACGGCTGTTTTCCCCTTCCCCATACCATAATAAATTGAAATCTGACCTTGTCTCACGTTATCTTCACTCCTGTTTTTCTTGCTTCAGACCATCTCGTCCGCGCCTTTTTCTTCCGCTTCGTGCTCCGCCTTATGCGGCAGCTCGATTTTTGCAACAGAAACCTCATAAGCGACTCTTTCTTCTACCTCCTCGCCAATGCGTTTCTGATAGATTCTGCTTTGCATTCTGCCCCAGATATGGATATTGGCACCCACCTCCAGATTTGCGATATATCTGGCGTTTCTGCCCCATGCAATGCAGGGAATATAATCCGATTTATTATAGGCGCGGTTGACCGCTACCAGAATATCGGATATTTCTCTTCCAAAAGGCGTTTTACGGTAAATCGGGGGCTTACAGATAAAACCATTCAGATAAACCTGATTGATATTCTTTCCTTCTTCCTCCTCCGGCAGGGAAATCTCCCTCGCGAAGATGGTCAGCACCAGACGATTTTTTTTACTGTTGTAGTTATTGTAGCTCCTTAACTGCCCCACAATATCCACTTTTGTCCCTACCTGCAATAAATTCATATCTATCAGCCGTTCGGAAACGGTGACAGGCAGGATATCCTCCTTATCACTGAGGCGTTCAGAAGAAATCTGAAATGTATAGAAACCTTCGCCATATACCTCATGACTAAAGACACAGCCTTTTACGATCTTACCGGCAATCAGAACAGTATTGTTTTCCGGCAATCCTTCCATTTGCATCTCTTTCTCCCCTTTGCTTTGCCAAAGATTTTCCCTTAGCAATGATCCTTTCAATAAATCAGTTTATGCGGATAGACAGCCGTTCAGACCTGTCAAAAAATCCGCATCCCGTTTTCACTGCTGTGTCTGATTTTTTCCGTTGCGGAAGATAAAGCCGATCTTCACGCAGTCGATGGCGACTACCATGGTGTAGTCCTTCGTTTTGTAAATCATAGGTGTACCGCTTTTTTTAACTACAACGGCATCTATCTTTTTCCCCTCATCTGTCCAATAGCAAAGGAAGGTAAAATCCTCATCCTCTCTGACTGCCCATTCAAAATCAAGCAGCGGATGAATGAAGAAATCCCCCTCGCAGCCGAAATAATCGTTGATACGCTTTCTCGTCTGCACAAAGTCTGCTACCGGTCCTTTTTCTTTTGCCATAGCTTCCTCCAAAAATTACATAATACTCATTATTCTTATGGTACTTAGTTTTTCACAAAATGTCAATAAGAACCTATATACGCTTATGCTTATGCTCAGTCGAAATCAGGATTTCGGCTTATTTCGGCTTTTGTATCAAGCAGCGGCTTCAGATATTTTCCCGTATAGGAGGCAGGTACCCGACAGATTTCTTCGGGGGTACCGACTGCAACGATTGTGCCGCCGCCATCGCCGCCCTCAGGGCCAAGGTCGATGATATAATCCGCCGTTTTAATCACATCCAGATTATGCTCAATGACGATAACCGTATTACCGCCCTCGGTCAGCCTTTGCAGAATCTGCACCAGCTTATGCACATCCGCCGTATGCAGACCCGTTGTGGGCTCATCCAGAATATAGACCGTTTTGCCTGTGCTTTTGCGGCTCAGCTCCGTTGCCAGCTTCACGCGCTGCGCTTCACCGCCGGAAAGCGTTGTGGAGGACTGCCCCAGCTGCACATAGGAAAGACCGACATCATATAAGGTTTGCAGCTTATTTTTGATACGGGGAATATTTTCAAAGAACTGCAGCGCTTCCTCGACCGTCATATCCAGTACATCGGAAATGGTTTTCCCTTTATATTTTACCTCTAGGGTTTCGCGGTTATAGCGTTTGCCATGGCAGACCTCACAGGGCACATAAATATCAGGCAGGAAGTGCATTTCAATCTTGACGATACCATCCCCGCTGCACGCTTCACATCTGCCGCCCTTTACATTAAAGCTGAATCTGCCCTTCTGATACCCTCTGACCTTCGCCTCTGTTGTCTGCGCAAACACATCCCGAATCATATCAAACAGACCGGTATAGGTTGCAGGGTTGCTTCTGGGGGTGCGCCCGATGGGGGACTGGTCAATATTGATGACCTTATCCAGCTTCTCCAGCCCAAGCATTTCCTCATGCCTGCCGGCTCTGGTTTTGGCTCTGTTCAGCTCCTTCGCCAGACGTTTATACAGAATTTCATTGATGAGGGAGCTTTTGCCGCTGCCGCTGACACCCGTCACGCAGGTAAACACACCAAGCGGAATTTCCACATCGATGCTTTTCAGATTATTTTCCTCCGCACCCCTGATGACTAATTTATGGTCTTGTACGAAGGGTCTACGTTCCTTTGGCACTTCGATTTTTTTGCGTCCGCTGAGATATGCACCTGTCACGGAGCACTCCACCGCCATAATTTCCTCTACACTGCCTGCCGCAACGATTTCACCGCCGCCGCGCCCTGCACCGGGGCCGATATCCACAACAAAATCCGCCGCGCGCATGGTATCCTCGTCATGCTCCACCACAATCAGAGAGTTGCCGATATCACGCAGGTGCTTTAATGTTGCAAGCAGCTTATCATTATCCCGCTGATGCAGACCGATACTCGGTTCATCCAGAATATAAACTACACCGACCAGACCGGAGCCAATCTGCGTTGCCAGACGGATCCGCTGCGATTCCCCACCGGAAAGCGTGCCTGCCGTTCTGGAAAGCGTCAGATATTCCAGACCAACATCAATCAAAAAGCCGACTCTGGCGTGGATTTCCTTCAGAATACGTTCCGCAATCATATTTTCCCGTTCCGTCAGCGTCAGGCTTTGGAAGAATTCCTGCATTTTGCCAATGGAAAGCTCCGTCACCTCGGAAATATTCTTCCCGTTGACAGTAATGGCAAGCACCTCCGGACGCAGGCGTTTCCCATGGCAATCGGGACACTCGATATTCGTCATATATTCCTCAAATTCCGCGCGCATGGCTTCGGAGGTTTCGTTATATCTGCGCTGGAGCGTATTGATGACCCCTTCAAAGGCATAATCATAGGTGCCTGTGCCACGCACATTGCTGTAGGTAATGCGCAGCTTTTCCTTCGTGCCATAGAAAATAATATCCTTGATTTTTCGGGGCAAATCCTTAAACGGCGTTTCCAGAGAAAAGCCGTATTTCGCCGCCAGTGCATCAAAGAGAACCTTACTCATGCTCCCCTTCGCATTGACGGAATTATAGCCGGGGGCGGTAATTGCGCCCTGCATGATGCTGAGCTCCTCATTCGGCACAATCAGCTGTTCATCAAACTTCATCTGCATCCCCAGACCCGTACAGGTCGGGCAGGCCCCACTTGGGTTATTAAAGGAGAACATGCGCGGCTCAATTTCCATCAAATCCACACCGCAGTCGGGGCAGGAAAAGCTCTGGCTGAACAGCAGCTCCTCCTCTCCCTGATTTACATCCACAATCAGGAGACCGCCGCTGAGTGCCGATGCCGTTTCGATGGATTCGGTCAGACGCATCTGCATGCCTTCCTTTACTATCAGACGGTCTACCACGATTTCAATGTTATGCTTTTTATTTTTTTCCAATTCGATTTTTTCGGAAAGGTCATACAAAATTCCATCCACGCGCACACGCACATAGCCGCTCTTTTTTGCATCCTCCAGCAGCTTGACATGCTCGCCCTTTCTGCCGCGCACCACGGGTGCCAGCAGCTGCAGCTTCGTCCGCTCCGGCAGTTCCATAATGCGGTCTACAATCTGGTCGATGGTTTGTTTTTTGATTTCCTTGCCGCATTTCGGGCAATGGGGAATCCCGATTCTTGCGTAGAGCAGACGCAGATAATCATAAATCTCCGTTACCGTACCGACAGTGGAACGGGGGTTATGGCTCGTTGTTTTCTGGTCGATGGAGATGGCAGGAGAAAGCCCCTCGATGAGGTCTACATCCGGCTTTTCCATCTGCCCCAAAAACTGCCTTGCATAGGAGGAGAGCGACTCCACATAGCGTCTTTGTCCCTCTGCATATATCGTATCGAAAGCAAGAGAGCTTTTTCCGCTGCCGCTCACCCCCGTAAAGACAACCAGCTGATCTCTGGGGATGGTGAGGTCAACATTTTTCAGATTATGCGCTCTCGCACCCTTTATTACAATCTTATCCTTCATAGCGTCTCCTTTTCTTGGGATATCCCTTCTCAGAGGATTGCCCAAGCTCTTACAATAATTTCTTGATTTCCAAAATTTTATCTCTCAGCTCTGCCGCACGTTCAAACTGCAATTCCAGTGCGGCGTGCTTCATTTCCTTATCCAGCTTTGCAACCAGCTGCTTCAATTCCTTTTCACTCATGGATTCGGGGTCCTTTTCCAGACCGAATTTCTGCTTCTCCGTTGCGGCCTTCGTAATCTGGATGACATCATGCACCTTTTTCCGGATGGTCTGCGGAATGATGCCATGC
>ERZ1026780.1698-NODE-1698-length-14075-cov-10.551783_pt1 | contig 14075 bp, 7 predicted proteins | sample MGYA00380126_ERZ1026780 | MGnify/ENA primary metagenome ERZ1026780 (study PRJEB33269, sample SAMEA4719762) | human gut metagenome | biome: human-associated habitat; feature: organic feature; material: feces | place: Cameroon | collected 2013-10 ... | reverse complement strand
AAGCAAAGACCGTCAAACTTGAGAGTTAATTATACAAAAAGGTGTTAAACTCACGTATAATAGTTAAAGAAGCAATTCGTAAATTGAGATAGTGGTCATTTTGCTCCTTTCTTCCCGGATACTTTTTCTTCGGGATATGTTGGGGTGTATCCGTTTCTCTACATTCAATTCAAATTGGGTACGCACCGCGTACCCAATTTGAATTGAATGTCCACTCTACTGCTCCTCATAATAATACGAATAATCAATCCCTTTCATAAACATCTCCCTATCATTCACCTTGTCCGTCAGAGCATTTTTCAGAAGTCGTTTGATTTCCGTACTGTCGGCCACGCTCTTTTCCATTGCTGCAAGATAAGCATATTTATCAATACGGCTCCAATCCACGCACATCCCCAGTCTCTTCTTCAGAATCAAATCCAACCAAATCCTCGTAGTACGTCCATTGCCTTCGCGGAACGGGTGCGCCACATTCATTTCCACATACTTGTCTGCAATCTCTTCAAAGCTCCCCTCCGGCATCTGCTCAATATTTTGCAACGTTTGTGATAAATATGCCACCGGGGCGAATGTGAACCCACCTTTGGAAATATTCACCGAACGGATCTGCCCGGCGAAGTCGTATAATCCACCAAACAGATATGCGTGAATCTGTTGAAGCCCCTTCACCGTTCCGACCTCAATGCTGTCAAGCAATGAACTTTCGAATAGGGTGTAGGCCTTTGCCTTGCTCTTACCGTCAATGGTATCTTCACCGTATGTAAACCACTCGATGAACCGTGATGCCTTGTTGTTCGGCATATTCTTGGCCAGCTCTATAACTCCGGAAGCATCAAGAACATCAGTCAATCTCATCTTTCCGTCGGGCGCTCGCATCTTCAACTGGTTAGTGGCACTAACCACTTCAACGCCATCTTTCTTTAGTTTGCATTTCAGATACTTCCAGTAGTTTCTGTTCTTGGTATAGTCGTCCTGCGCATTCAGCACTCCGACAATATCAAGTACACTATACCACCACTTGGAATTCTCCTCATCCCAAATAGCCCTGACCTCACGGTCATCGAAGAAACGGATTGAAATTTTGTTCATAGTGATCTCAAAATTCATCAAATATTGACCGTTCCATTCTTGAAACAATCTTTTTTACTACAGTAAAGGCTTGTATTTTATCCGGTTCAAGCATTCCAGTTTCAAACAGCTTTTTATTTTCGATAAACCATACATAATCTTTAGAACTTGGAACAGGAAGTTTGTCATTTGCGGTGATATATGCGACAAATCGTTTAAGGCGTTCATCCCAAGAGACACGTTCTTTTTTTGTTCGCAGTTTACCATAACTTTGTTCAATACGTTCAATTTCAATAACCTCCTCAGGAGACAGCAGTCCTTTCTTGAGATTAGACTTCGAGACATTCCAAAAACGGCTTAATCGCAATTCTTCAGTATCAACACCTGACGTGTATGGGAATCGATCATTGTTTTTGATGAAATTCTCCAATATCTCAATACTATCCTTGAATGTTCGATGTCCTTTTCTCTTATCTTGAATTATGAAAGAATCACCATAACAGTTCCCCGTATATCCGACATACAGCACATTATCTTTGTGATATATACTGAATCTGTTACTTGATTCAGCCAGAAGATTTGTTTTCACGCTATCCTCTTTAACATTTGTACGAAACTTGGCGACATAGTTGCAAATCTCAGAAAGTGGTGCTATCGGTTCGGTAAGACTATTCAAGTATTCTTGTACTAGATCTCTGATTGTACCTCCTGATAAGACGGTGAATTCTAAGCCCATATCATAGGTCAAGGTTAAGCCACATATAATGGCAGAATCTATGTTATGGAGCCTCTTTAAATAATCCTCACGGGTCATATCAGACATAATACAAACCTTTGCTTGATTACATTTGTTTGATGGCGATGCGGGGCATTTCGGCCTTGAACTCGGGGTCGATGTAGTGGCACTGAGTCTTGATGATGCCGCGGCGGCGGATGGCCGGTTCGAGGCAGTAGTAATTGAACTCTTCGAAATTGACATCCTCAACGGTCTTCCAGTGGGGGAAGAAGAGTTTCATTGCGGCGGTTGCTATGCGCTTGACGGCCTTGAAGTCACGCATATCGGCGTTTTTGTCGTACTCCACAATCTGGTCGAAGAGCATACCGTACACATTCTCGGTGCGGAGGCTGTGCATAATCTCGGAGAAGTATTCAACGTTGATTGTCCAGCCCTTGAATACCATATCCTTTGTGATTCTGGGAAGATACCAGCCCTCGATGAAGCAATGGAAACGGTCGAGGAGGGCGGATTCGCGGAAACTGTTGGGCAGGGAATCAAAGTAGCGGTAGTTGATCGGTTTCTTATTGCGATCCAGCGGAATGTTGCCCATCAACATCAGACCGCACTCGGAGGTGATTTCCTTGTTGTCGATGGTGGTCTTACCAGCTTCAAGATAGGCTTTAAGGGCTGCCTGAATCTCGGCAGGCTCCTGGAACACGATAGTCTGAATCTCGTCGAATGCCGTGTAATCGTGGTTGCAGATGATACCCAATTGCTCCTTTTGTTTATCGTAGAGGAGTTTTGCTCGTGTGATCTTGCCACCGCTGATAATCCAGCCATACTTGGAAAGATTACCGAAGACATAGGATTTACCGGTGCCTTTCGGGGCCAGTTCTATGACATTCAGGCGCGGCTCGATGAATATGAACAGGCGGGTAAGGAACTCGAGTTTCTGCTGCATACTGGCGAAGGTGTCAGCGTCGTACTCCATTGCGGAGAGCAGGACATCAATCCATTCTTGCGTGGTAAAACTCTTGCGAGCGTCGCGCAGATAGTCTACATCGACAGACTTGTAGGGCTTGAATGGCTTGTAATCCACCATTTCCACATGATTCTTTTTGCCATTCTCATCCGGCATCAGGCAGAGCTTGATGATGCCCCATTTCTCGCCGTCCACGAGTTCGCCCTTGTGCTGCTCATAGATGTACGGTGGAATCTGGCCCTCGTTGGTCTTGATGCCGAGATCCGGAATGGAGAAGCGGCGAAGTCCGTGTACAAGGTCTATCATAATGGAGAAGCGGGTAAGCAGGGTTACCTCCTCACCAGCGCCAAGACGATCCTTGACGGACGCGGATTCATGTGGTATGACATTATCGAGGAAACTGGTCAGTGCCCCACGGTCAACAATACCCTCTGAATTGATGTAGCGTTTGAGCAGATAGTCCTTAACGAAGGCGGGAAGGTTTCGACCTGCAAAAAGGCTGTCCGTGGAGTTGGGGTCTTTGTAAATCGCCATCGGAGCGAAGTACGTGCGTATCTTGTTGCTAATTTCGACTTTCATATTCGTATGGTATTATCTATCAGAACAAATCATCTTCTACAACACCCAGGTTGAGTTTAATCTTATAACTGTGTTCAAGGCCCTGGACGACGAGCGTGACCTTATCGACATTAGATACCAGCACAAGCGGGACGCTGCACCAAATATCGCCGCCTTCGGCGTGCATTTCGTACTGCTGCCCGTTGTACAGGAGGTAGGGAACATCTACGCTGGAAAGGCCGGATACCTTGAAGCGAACGACAGGGTTGGAGGCGGAAACTTTCAGCGACTTTGGTATAATGGAGGTCGAAGAGAGTATCTGGGAGTTGGAGATAATGAATATCGGAACCAGCACCTCTTCGGGCGTACATCCACCGTGACAGCCGCAGTTGGCATCGACTTTCGAGGTTAGGGATTCGTGACGGAGAGCGCAGATGGTACGCTGGTCATCCAGAATCTTGTATTTTTCGTCACTGACGGCCGTGCCGTTATTCCATGTGGCAAAGCGGCCGCTATGGTTGCCGAGGATGCCGTTGAGATTGAGCCCGGACACCAGCTGGGGCAGGTAGGAAATGCCGTGGTCGGAGATAATGGCAATCTTTTTCCCGGGGTTTTCGTCGAGGATGCGATTCACGGCCTCCTGGATCTTCTTCATATCCGCGATGATGTAAGATGGATAGGGGCGGGACTTGTGGGAATCGCTGTCAAGGTCGCCGTTCTTTGGCAGGGTGTCACCGCAGAGTTTCTGGAGGTCGTACTTGTTGATTTCCGTAGCCGTGGGGATTATCGCCCGGGCAATGAGGACTTCGTTGAGGTAGTAATCTTCGTCGTTTCGCTGGTCCACCACCTGCTTGATGAACGGAACCCACTCCATCCCGAGACCGTCAATCCAGAAATAGACATCGATGTCGCTGCGGTTGCACATAATGTTGCGCACCGTCTGGAAGCTGTTGTACCATTTGTTGAAGGCAATCTCGTTGGCGTTCTTCGAGAGAAGGAGGCCTTTGATTTCCTCGGTGTAGGTGTTCGTCAGCTTGGCTTTCTTGTAGGCATCGATGTAGGATAGGCACCAAATCTTTTCCGCATCCTGTGTGCCGAATGTGGGCTTCATATAGGCGTACAAGTCTGGATATACGTCGGCAAGTTCGGTTGGGGATATGGTTCCGTCTTTCAGCCATTGGATGATGAGACGTTTTTCAATATCCGTGGTGGCCGTGACATATTTCAGGGAGGACTTGGTACCCAGGCGCTCTTCCGTCTCTTTCAGTTTGCGCTCCAGGAGTTCCTGTACCTCATCTGACAGGACGATATTCTGTGACCGAGCTTGACGCAGGCCTTCGTTGCGTTCGTCGAGGTTCGCCGCCTGGTCGTCCAGGTCGAAGATGGTCAGAAGGAGATTCTGGACAAACTCGGCGTTGGTGTAGGACGAGCAGTTTTTGAGGGTGCGGCAGATGTAGCCCTGGTCGCAGAACTTGGTGGTATAGTATGCGCTGAGCAGCCACCGGCTGTAGGCGTCGTGGCACTTGAACCAGGTCTGGTAGAATACCTTGTGGTTAGCCAGGTCGTAGATACCGAATTTGGCGTTGAAAAAGGCGTTGAAGTTGAAATTGTCGATGTCTATTTCATTTGCCAGACGAAGCCAGTGCTGTTCGTCTTCCAGCTTGTACTTAATCAGATTGATGGCCAGGCCGAGGCCGTCTTTCAGGAACTTATAGACGTTGTTGCAGACGGCGTAATCAAAGGCATTGTCTGGCTGGGCATACTCCGCGTTGTGGAAAATGGCGTGAGAGGTGCAGATGATTGTCTGCTTGATGTCCTGCTCCTTCCAGATCTGCAACCATTCCATCGCGGTGTGAACGAGTGTTGCTTTCTTGCCAAGCCCCTTCACGTTGTAGGTCGTATTGTCCGTGAGAACCAGATTGTAGTTGAGCTGATGGTCAGATGTCTTGAGGTACCACATTATGCACTGGGCATCGTTGGCAAAGTGTGACATCTTGCCGTGCAAACCCACAATCGGGATGTAAACCCGGCGGCGTTCCTGATAGTTCTGGGGGCTGTTCTCGGCTCCCTTAATGGTCGCAATCAGTGAATCAAACTCATTTCCTGTATTGTTGTTATAGAAGCGGGCAAGTTCCGAGAACGGCGTAATTACCGTATCGCGTGCGCAAGTCTTTGCGTAGTTGAATATCCTGTCGGCCAGGATGCTGTAGGTGATAATCACATCCGGGGAATCCTTGTCCAACCAGGAGCCGATGCTCTGGAAGAACATGGAGTTGGATGTCTGCCGTGATATGAATTCGTAGCAGTCCTGGAAGTTGTCGAAGAGAACAAAGCGAATCGGGTAACGGTCAGCTTCATAGGCTCCGTTGTTGGGATTGGTCTTGTCCTTCTCAACGGCCTGCATCAAGGCTTCTATGTCGGCGAACTGTGTCAGCATAGCGTTTATTCGTTTAGGATGGTGTTAAGGATTACGTCGTAGCCAAGATTGACGAGACTGTAAAGCATATCTTTCGCCTCGTTAAGTTCGGAGATACCATTCACCCTGTCGAATGCTCTCTTCTTCCGCTGGTCAAAGACAGGGGCGGGCTGCGGCGGCACCGGCTGCGGCCTTGGAATTGTCGGAGTTAGAGGAACGACCGGCATCGTGGAAACGCGCCATTTCAGAAGGGCGTTGTGTACCTCGTCCTCGTTCCAAATGCCCACTTCGGACTGGAGATGCTGGGTGATATAGAGAACAGCGTTGTCAAACTCGCTCTCTTTCAGTTTCACGGTCTCTTCCAGCTGTAGGAAGGCAAGGAATCCCTTGCGGAAATTGTCTTGGATGTTGATGAGATTCTTCAACTCGAACTCGTACACCTTGAGACCGTCGAGCGTTTCGGAGAGCAGGTTGGGATTGGAGGAGCCAATCTCTACGCAGATGGCGTTGATGTTCTTTACCAGCGTCTTCAACTCGGGCTTGGCTACGTCTTCCGGGAGATATTTCAACGACCATAGCGGGTATTTCTTGTCCGGCACATAGGAGTGCGTCATCACCCAGCGGGCATTTTTGAGGCTGCTGATTTCGGTGATGCCCTTGTAGCTAGTGAGGTTGAATATCTTGATGAAGAACTTGCACAGCTTGCCTTCTTCGGGTGTCTCGAAACGGAACGTGACTTTCTGGGAAATCTTGCCATCCTCCCAGGACTTGAAGACCTCAACCACATCCTCTACCAAATGCTGAGCCTCACGGGGCTTGCCGTTGAGGTCGAATATCTTGTTGATGTAAGGACGCATCGCAAACGCCAGCATACCCATACCGGCATGGGACTGAAACAACCCATACGGAGGTTTGGTGAGTTCGATGAACTTCTCGGCCAGATTGAAGGTGTTGGACTTGTCGGCGAATTTGATTTTCTTATCCACGAACTGGCAGACCTTGTAAAGAGGATGCTTGGGGTCGATGTCTGTTTTCCACGTGAGGTCATCATTTACGCTGTCCTGGAGAAGGTAAGGAATGTGCATAGCTTGTCCTTTGCAGCGATCAGTAATCTCTTTTTTCGTATTGTAAGACAACACGTTTTTGACCGTCTCTTTGTTGAGGGCTTTCTTCCAAAATGTCGTTGATGACTTTAATTTAATGAGTTCCAAGGATTCCGGACCTGAAGAGAAGATCACGGGGGCAATTTCAGAGTTGACAAAGGTAGGAAGTTTGACTGCGGCGGAATTCATTGTTAGGCCATTAATATAGGTTTCAAAAGTACCTCGACGCATTTCCTTCACCCACTCTTTCAGCATATCAGAAGCCAGCTTAGAATGAGATTGCTGCTGGTCGGCATAGCCGTGCTGCTGGGCACATTTGGCGTTGGCTTGATATTCAATAAAGCGGTCGTAATTATTGTCAGTAAGAACGTTGTCGAAAACAATGAAAGTGGTCGTCTTAAAGCGTTCATCATTCGAGTTACGATGAGCAATATCCTTTAGAGTATTTAGTTCATCGGCATTTTTCGCGACTATCATTGCGAAAAATAACTCGTAATCTTTAGCTTCTTTTCGTCCGTTCTCAATCTTGTTGAGAAGGGTGTATTCATTGACCTCAAGAGAATAGAACCGGAAACTACAGGGGCGCGTGACATTCGTTAGCCACTTCGCAAACTCTTCTGTAGTGACTGAACCAAAATTGATGACCTGCGCAGTTGTCTTAAAATCCGTGACAGTAAGGTTCTTCTTAATATCCTCAATTTCTTTAGCAGGAAGAGCGGAGAATTGGATGGAAAACATTCCACCAGGGGCGCGTTGAATGATGCTCTCTGAATTGAACCATATAAGAATATCATCAACCTTGTCTGCGATTGAAGTACCCACAAAAAGCTGTTTAATATTCTCCTCGCTTGGTGTAACAAATTCATTATTAGCGATATTATTTAGGGCGTTCAAGAGTAAAATGCTCTTGAAAACTGCCAAGTGATCCGGCCCTTGATATTTTACACGAAGCTGATACGAATTAAAGCGTTCTGTGACTGCGCCAAACTTGGAAACATTTTCGTTGAACTCTGACACAACATAGTCCCAGAGGTAATCTGCCGTTATCGTTTCCCTATTAAGAAACTTGTTTTCATCATCAAGGAAGGTCTTGATGGTAGGATTCTCACCAAGGAACTGGAAAACACTACGAGAAGAAGAACCAGCCTCACGAGCATAGTAGGTGGCGAGGTTGGCGGTGGCAGGATGGACCGGGAACAGGTTCTTGATGTCGGCAATTGTCTCACCCGGGTTTGCGGAATCCTTTGTAAAGAAGTTAAGGAGGGGAGCGCATTGGTCATAGAACGGCGCTTTAATCCTCTGCAAATCTTCTTCGGTGCCCACCAGCCTGAACTTTCTGGACATAATCTTGAAAGCGGAAACCGGCTCCATATTGTAGGGCATATAGTGATACCGGCCTTTGGTCTTGTCTCGTTCCTCCGCCTTGAGGAAGTTGAGGGCGGAAGGGTGGGAGATGAAGAAGAGATAGGAGTTGTTTTCCGGTTTCATCGTCTCTTCGGCGAGCCTCTGGAGGTCAACTAAGAGGCTGAGGCCGATGTCGGATTTCATCACGTCGGTAAATTCATCCCAAATCAGGAGAATTCCGTTGTATTCGGTAGTCTTGGCAAGTTTATTCTGCACCTCAAAGAACCAGTCGCTCAATTTCTCCATTTCCAGCCGGATGTCAATACCCGTGTCGCGGAGTACATCCTTCACTTTGGTAAGGGTGCCGGAATCCTGCTCCTTGAGGTTCGCAATCAGCTTGTCCGTCGTAGGCGTGAAGGAAGAGAGTTTTGGGTTCTGCCCCAGTATGAGGTCCCACATCTGGCGGTTGTTCTGGATATGACTGACGTAGTTGTCATAGTCAGTCTTGACGTCAATGTCCAGATTGGCCTTCAAGAGGGCTTTCTTGATTTCGCCTTGCATCTGGAGAGACAGGTCATCCTTGTGGGCAATCTTATTCATTCCATACATTGTGACGGGGAAAAGGCGTTTTTTGGTACGGAGATCAAAGATGGAATCCTTGAGGACGGCATACTTGGGGGCGGCATACTCATCGTTCACGTATTCGGAAATTTCGGAAACGGGGTCGCACAGCAGGTGCTTGATGACGGCGGCGGCGTGAGATTTACCGGTACCGTAGGTGCCCGCAATCCAGAAGGACTTGTGAACGTTTGTGTCGTTGTTGAACACCGAAGCGATTACCTTTCGGAGAATGCCATTAAACTGCTCATTGGCGATGAATACGCACCACTCACCATCCTCTTCTGTCTGGATGTTGTAGGCGGCCTTTTGACCTCTCAACTCAATGATGTCAGAATACTTGGTTGCCATATAATTGTCTTTTTTTCTATTATCTTGTCATCAGGGAATCCCATTGTTTTATTGAATAAGCTCTTGCAGGGCTTTCTCCGACGTAAGGTCATCCCTCAATGTTATGTGGTCAAGGCCCATATTCAATTCCGCCACGAGAACTCGATTTGAAGCTGAATTTAGTGTTCTTAAAGCCTTCTCGAACACTGGTTTTGATACTCCAAACTCTCTGAAAGGGCCACCTTCACAGGAATCTTGGTAAAAATCGGAAACCCTCAATGAGTGGATTCCGTGGGCATCGGCATATTTATATAAAGAATATGCTATTGCCTCTTCGCTAATATCCTCATACTCGCCTCTGAGTGAAGATTCCTTATCCAGACGACTGGTCATTTGATTGAATTGACTTCCAATAGGGGATTCACGTAGCGTCCTCTGAATCTGATAAACGGCATTGTGAATCGTTTTTTCTTTGTAGGATGGATATTGGTCACGGATCATTTCTTCCATTAGTTTCTGGCTATACTGCGTTCCAGGCGCAATATTCGCGGCAAACCATCCCGCAATGAAGGAATTGTAAGTCAAGTTAATCCAGACTATTTCCCATACCACTTCTGGACGATCCATTCTAAGCTCAGCCAACATCTTACCAAGTGGAGTAACGTGATTTGCCTGGTCTATTATACTGGCGTCTTTGAGCCAGGCCTTCAATGAAGGAATTTGGTAATTCTCGTTGAGGCCGTGGTCGCTTGTCCAAAAGTCATCAAGGTCAATGAAATATTGTTCGAGCCATTCTTCTCGCAGACCGAAATTCTTATATCGGTCAATGTTTCCTTGTTTGCTTGTCATATTTTCTGCGATTGATAGGGAATTGGCCACTATGCAACCCTTCTCGTGGAAGTCCAAGCACTTGTGGCAATGAATACAAAGTTTTTTATCGACAGATACCGTTGGGTAAACCGTAAGGGCGCCAGTAGGACACTCTACTTCGCACGCTTCACAGTGAATACAATACGTGGTTTTATACAAAACTCGCTTCAAATAACCGATCAGTTCGATATCCGTTATGTTATGAACCGTGAAGCGATAGATTTTTTCATTGAGTTTTTCCTTAGTTATCGAAAACTCATAGATGTTCTTCTTAACAACCAATTCGCCTTTTTGATTCTCAGGAGTTCCTGTCAACCTGAAATCACCAAGAATCTGCAGGTAAGACTCTATCGGTAGTAGAGGATTCTTTAATATGGCGATAAATTCAGGCGTAAGATTTTTGAACTGAACGAAAGACTTTTTCTCAATGTAGTTTCCGCCTCCGCGCCTTTTCCAACCGCCCTGACGTATATAATCTTGAATATCCTTTACCCCGGCCTTTGCTCCAAACGCCTCGATTTTGTCGAGGAAAGGTTTAACGCTCTCCGGTTCGGTTTTATTGGCTATCATTTCATTCCATTCAGAGGCGAATGGACAAAGGAGACAGCCTACTCGCGTCATTCCGCGACGATATGCCGGATTGAGGGGTAATTTGTTCCTGAAAAGATAAAGGAATACTTCACCTGTGTTCCATAGGAATATAGGGCGGGCATTTACAGTTGTTGAGTGCTTTACACCACAGCCAATCCTATCATAACCAGACCGCCTTGTACTTTCTTCGGCCCTAACTCCTTCAAAGCACAAAACTTTGCCCTGTTTGTTGGTGTCTAGGATTTTTAGGCCACGATATAATGGACCGGTCTTCATCACAGAGCAACACCAGCGCTGCTTGTCGCTTGGTGTCCCTATCTTTTCCCAATATTCAAGTACTGGCGCGTGGTTCGCCGCCGTGGAGAATTTGAGGTCGGGGAATTTCTTGCAGTAGTATTCCTGGACTTCCTTGTAGAGTTTCAGCGAGGAGGGCAGTTCATAGCCGGTGTCGGAATAGATGACCTGGAATGCGCTCGGCGGTATGGCCCTGGTGCAGAGGTCAAGGATGACCTGGGAGTCCTTGCCGCCGGAGAAGGAGGCCAGAAAGAAATCAATTTTGGTGGTCTGGAAGATGCGCTTGCCCGCCACTTGAGCGGCATACAGCGGTATCACGTCGAAGCTATCGCAATCCTGCTTGACGATGGCCATCTTTTGTTTGGTCTTCTGCTCTTGGCGCTCTTTCAGCTGCTCAACTATCTGGTTGGCGGGTACGCGTTCGAAACTGGCCGTGGCCGCGCTGTATGCAAGGTAGGTGTCGCGTATGAAGTCGATGGCTTCGCTCTCGATGAGGAACATAGGGTCTTTGTTCTTCTGGAGCATCGCCTTCATATTGACGGCGGTCAACTTGCCCGGGATAACACCCTCGGCGTATTTGACCGTGGGGGTGTCGTAGATATTGGCACCGGACACCTCAAACAGGAGTTCGCCCCGGTAGAAGTACTGCTTGTTGCAAGCCCACATTATTGGCTCTTCGCATCGCGGATATGTCCAACCAGCATCGGATAGCTTCAGCAGATCCAATTCTTCATAGAAGACCGGGCGAGGGGACACTGAAAGGGTGCCCTCAACCACGTGCAGATTCAGTTGGATTCCGCCTGTTGCTTTATCCCAAGTTATCTTATACATTTATTTCAATTCTATTGTTGTGTTTTGCGCTTGCGCTTCGGGGCTATGTCGTATTCGCAGTACTTGTCCTCGAAAGCAAGCCATTCGTCTATCTCTTCCTGCTGAACAACACCCCTTGAACAGGCGCTTCGCCGGTTGCCGATGAAACGGTAGAGGCGATATTCTTCCTCATCGTCAAGGTTACGCACGGGGTAACGCCGGTTCCGGAGAATGAAATCTTCCAGGAGTCGCATACTTTCTTGCGTGGGGCGCTTCATCTTGCGGTTGCCGCCAATCACCTTGTATTCGTCGCCATATTCGTAGTCAGAATAACCATAGTAGCGGACGCCATCTTTGAACAAGACTAGAAACTTGTGACTCTTTTCCTGCATCAGATTGCTGGAAATGCTGCTTTCGTTGGTGTTTGGCCGGAATTGTATTACGTATTCGCATACGTCCTCAGCGGGAGCAACCGGATCTTCGAGTGCGTCCAGGTATTCGCTGACAAATTCGCGGATGGTGCCGCCGCGCATCTCTGAGTGATGCCACTCTTTGAGGGCGTATGTGCTGGAGCGGCCTATCGGAACAATGTTCCTGTTCGCTGTGATTGCGCCCCGCAGACTGCTTTCGGTAGTGTCACGTTCGGGGTACTGGTACTGGTATTCTTCTTTAATCTCATCGAAAGCCATCGGCCGTCCTGCTTCGCGAAGAATGCCCTCGACGATGAATGTGTTGGTCTTGTAACAGTTGGAAGGGAAAATCACATAGCCTAAATCCACCTCAACGGTGAAATGGAGGTAGAGGATGGTGCGGCAGGTGGTCTCGATGTCCGGCAATTTATCTTCGCAGTATTGAACCTTGAGATGTGCGTTGATAAGGCTTTTGAGGTTGACCTTTTCTTCGCCCATACGTTTTTCCGCCATTCGTTCCTCCAGATCCTGAATGAAGCCGTCAAAGTCGAAAAGGCCGGTAAGGGCGGTGGGGACGAGGCAGAGATATTGGTCGGTATCAAAGTAGCCGCCGATGCTTTTAACCGGATCGCCAATCAGCGTGAGACCATCAAAGATGCTGCCGAGAACCCAGGAAACGAAGTTGAGGTTGAAGTCGGTGCCTTCTGCAACGTTGACATCATCCTCGACGTGGTTCATCTGGTAACGATAGGGATTCTCGGTGATGAAACCCAAGTTATAGTATGTCTTGAAATAGTCCGGGAGTGTTTCTATGAGTTTGTTACGCTTCTGACGGACTCTCTCGGGAGTGAGTTTCAAGGAAGCGGCCACCTCCTCACGTTCCGGCAATTCCTGGTCTTGATGGATGAGCAGGCAGCCGTCGATGAGAGCCTTTTCTTCCTCCGGTCGATTTTCAAAATAGAGCTGGAGGGCGGCAAACACCGGGAAGTACCCCAGGGTATCCTCTTTCTCGCGCAAGGAATCAAGGGCGTCGTCGGGAAGGCCAAGCATTGCAGGGGAGGCAATCAGGTGATGCTTTACATGGGCGGACACAGATTCTTCGTCAGGAAACTGTCGTAGGAACAAAATCGATCGGGCAAAAAAGTCTTGCAGTTCGGGGATGGACTTGCGGCCTACGATCGGGATGTCTTTGATGCAATCCGGATCGCTGATGCGCTCGTAGAAAGCTGTAAGGGAATTGTTGCATTCTTTCAACAACCAGTGAACACGGTTTGCAGAACGTGTGGAAAGGCCGTTGATGGTAGAGAGGAACAGCGGGAGTATTTCATCGATGTTGGCGGGCATGGAAATCTTTTCTTTTTTCTCTTCCGGCTCTGGGCCGGGTTCCGTACTGTCTCCAATGGGTACAGGAATGCTTAACTGGTCGGCAAGTTGCTCCCGAAGCGCAATAATCTCTTTGAAGGTGAGGCGTCCGCAATTGCGGAGCTTCATTATTTCCAGATGGGGAGAGGCGAAAAAATGCTCGAAAAACTGCTTGTAATCGGGGAAAGATTGCTGCCAAGCCGTCAGAACATTATATGTGCGGACTCTAACGCTAGAGAGAAGCTGGTTATAGGCTCTAATGAGAGAATCCAACGAAATATTTTCGCGGATCTCCATACTTTGAGTGTTGAAATTCTCCTGCATCAGTACAATGTCCCGGTTATTGGCTTCCGTATAAAGCCATAAATAACAAAGTTAACAAAAATTCTTGGAACGGCACATAGAACCCGTAAAAAACGATAAAAAAATATAGTTTGCATTGTAGTTTGCACTATAAGTGAATTATTAGGTGTTTTCTTGCGGATAATTATGGGGATTAATGGTTGTCATTTCCCGACGCAAAAATGCTCAAAAATATTCCCCAGAACCTCGTCCGTGGTGACTTCGCCGAGGATGGTGCCGAGGTGGTGGAGGGCTTGGC
>ERZ1026780.1695-NODE-1695-length-14078-cov-4.542109_pt1 | contig 14078 bp, 6 predicted proteins | sample MGYA00380126_ERZ1026780 | MGnify/ENA primary metagenome ERZ1026780 (study PRJEB33269, sample SAMEA4719762) | human gut metagenome | biome: human-associated habitat; feature: organic feature; material: feces | place: Cameroon | collected 2013-10 ... | reverse complement strand
GTCGGCAGCGTCAGATGTGTATAAGAGACAGCCACGGAGCCCACGAAGCCCGCGCACTCCTTCGACGATGTTCCCGCCGGCGCTTATTATGAAGAAGCCGTGGCTTGGGCCGCGGAAAAGGGGATTACCGAGGGCACCTCTGCCAATACCTTTGCGCCCAAAGCGCTCTGCACCCGTGCTCAGGTGGTGACCTTCCTGTGGCGTGCCGCAGGCTGCCCCGAACCTCAGAATGCCGGCAGCTTTGCAGATGTGACGGCAGGCAGCTACTATGCCAAGGCAGTGGCATGGGCCATTGAAAACGGCATTACCGGCGGCACCGGCGACGGTATGTTTTCTCCTGACGCGGTCTGCACCCGCGCACAGGCCGTGACCTTCCTTTACCGTGCCTCCGCAGCCCCCGCTGTCGACGGCAGTTCCAGCTTCAGCGATGTGGACGCAGACGCTTATTACATGGCGGCGGTCCGGTGGGCGGAGCAGAACGGCATTACCGGCGGCATCGGCGGCGGCCTGTTCGGTTCCGATCTGGATTGCACCCGCGAGCAGATCGTCACCTTTATTTTCCGTATGATGGCAGACTGATTTGCCATCCCACAGCTACACCAGAAAGACCGACGGCGTCCACGAAGTCTGGACGGCGATCCACTGAACAGAGAAAAGAAACGGCGCTGCGCGCAAAAACGCAGACGCGCCTGCTGTTTGCGGCGGCTCACGCTTGAACTTGTGAGCCGCCGCGACAGCGTACCTTTGAAAAGGAGCGAGCTGCGGCGGTTTCCGCGGGAAACGCTTCACGGGAGCATCTATGAAGAAACTTTTTGAAAACAGGATCCTTCGCAGGGGCTGCTGCGTGCTGCTTTGCGCGGCGCTTTTGGCGGCGCTCCTGCTGCCCGCGGCAGGGCGCGCGCAGCGCCGGCCGGAGACGCCGCAGCTCCATGCGGATGGGCATATCACGCTTCTGGGCGGCGGCAGCGCCGATTCCCGCGGCGGCGCCGGCTCCGGAACGGGAGAGGACAGCGCCTCCAGCGGCAAGGAAGGCGGCAGCGAGGGCGTTTCCGGCGGAGCCGGTGGACGAGCCTGTCTCGCCGCAGCCCCAGGAAAACAGCGGCGAGCAGAGCGGGCCGGAGGGCGAGCCGCAGCCGGATCAGGAGGACGAGACGCCCTCCGGAACGGATCCGGACAATACGGAGACCGGCCAGACCGAAGGCGCGGAGACGCCGGAGGATATCACACAGGAAGACAATACAGGGGCAGACGGCGAGGACGAGACGGAGTTGGATCTCTTTGCCGTTATGACCTGGTATAAATATGGAAGAAAGCCGAGCACCATCGTATGCGCGGCAGACGACCGGGTGGGGAAGCGCGTGGTCTATTCCCAGCTGGAGGAGGGCGTGTTTTCCTACGAGCTTGCTCTGGGCGGCGCAGACGAGATCAATGCCCGGATCGACAGCATCAGCATCCGGGAGGGGATGGCGCGGCCGTATGAGGCCGACGCTTCGGGCGAGGTGGAAATGACTGCCCCGGCCGACGGCGGCGCGCGGCGCTACACCTTTACCGCTATGGCCACCGTCGCGCGCTACGATGCCGGCGGCAGCAGGACGGAGACGGAGGTGGAGTTCACCTTCGTCATAAGCTATGAGGACGGGCTGGATCTGAGCCTTGCCATGCGCTGGCTGCGCTCCGGTGCAGAAACGGAGCTTACCGTCGCCCCCGAGGGAAGCGCTTCGCGCACCGTGCGGTCCAGCGAGTTGGACGGCGCGCTGGAATATTCCTTCGAGCTTCAGGGCTTGAGCGCCGACGACGCGGAGATCGTCTCCGCCGTCTATACCTCCGACACGGGGGATTCCGGTATGCTGGATGAGGTGGGCGGCGCGCTGGAGATGAAGACAGCAGCCGGGCGAGATAAGGGGCACTATACCGTATTTGTCACGGCGGAGGTCTATGAGGGCGGCGCGCGAAACGCCCGCATAGTAGAGTTTACCGTGCAGCTCACCTATCAGGACAGCCGGGAGCTTGCGCTGGAGTTTACCTGGTATAAAAAGAGCACCGTGGCGGAGACGCTTCGCTGTGAGAAAAATGAGCGCGCGGCAGTGCGGATCAAGCAGAACCAGCTCACCAGCGGCGAGCTGATGTACCGGCTGGAGCTTGTGGGCGCAAGCGCCAAGGAGGCGGAGATCGTTTCCGTATCGCTCAGCGGGCCGGGGGGCGCGCAGAAGCTGGAAAGCCGGGGCAGCATCCCCCTTTCCGTCCCGGCGGGGGAGAGCGCGGCGCGCTATGTTCTCCAGGTCGAGGCGCTGATGGGCAGGGAGCTGGTGCGGTTTACCGTAAACATCAGCTATGTTAGCGATATCAGCGTGCGGATGCGCTATACGGCCACAGTGGACGGCGCGGAGACCCTGCGCCAGGTGAGCTGTGAAAACGGCAGAAGCGTCTCGGCAGACCTGATCTATTCCGACCAGCTGCAGGAGGGCGTGCTGCCCTTCGAAATTTCCATTGCCGGCGATGATTCCGGCAGCGTGACCATCGACCGGGTGACGCTATATCGCTCCGGCGATGGGCGCAGCATGCAGCTTGCCCGGGACATCGGCGCATCGGTCTATTCCGGCTCTGCCGTCCTCCAGACCGACGGAGGACGCACCGGCGAAAACCAGTTTGCGATCTACGCCTCAGACGCCGAGGGCGGGGAATACCGCTTCACGGTCAACATCCCCTATCTTTCCCGGGGAGAAAAGACGGTGATCATAAAAACGAACCTGAAGGATGGGCAGAAGATCGAAAACGAGACGGATGTGGATCTGACCGTGGAGGCCTGGAGCCAGGAGGACGACGGCAGCGTTATCAGCCATATCCGCGCCACCGGCTCCGGCACGCAGATGACGGTGCAGCTGGACGGCAAGGAGCTGTTCTACACGGGCGCTTCCGGCTTTGTGCAGCAGTATAAGCTGTATGCAGACAATCCGCCGGAGGGCGACCAAAACACCCATGTGCTCACCATCTATGCCCGGGATGAATACGGAAACGAGGGCGAGCTGACCGTCACGCTCATCGGCGAGCGCTCCACGGAGGGCAAGTCCATCGGCACGGCAGAGATCTACATCGATATGACCGTCCTTGGCCTGGGCGTTTACGGCCCGGTGCGCTACGATGTGCTGGCCGACGAGCCGATCTCCTATGCGGTGGCAAAGGCCGTCTGGGGCTACGACGCCGGAGCGCCCTTCGGTACCGCGGAAGAGACCTTCGGCTGGGACGGCGCCTATTGCGATTACACCGGAACGCTGGACATCGGCTTTTATCTGCGCACCATGGGCGACGGCTCCGGCATCGGCTCCCGGGCCAAAGCACTGAAGGCCTACAGCTTTGACAGCCTTGGCGGCAGCGAGGAGGAGATCCTTGCGGCAATCGACGGCTATTTCGGCGCAGGCAGCGCTTATGCCGCGCTGTGGCGCTGCATTTACCGCAACGGCATCGCCCTGACGGGCCACAACGCCATGTCCGTGGGCGATCAGGATTTCACCCGCGGCTCCGGCTGGCTCTACTGCCTTGACGATTCCTTCTATCCCGGCGCCAGCATGTCGGAATATTCCCTGCAGGACGGGCAGACGCTCACGCTGCGCTACACGCTGGCCTACGGCTGGGATGTGGGCAGCGGGCAGGACGGCTACGGCGACGCCGTGGGCTACTGCGTCACCGGGCTGGACGGCAGGCTTGAGGTGGAGCACAGCTATGAAGCGGTGTCCCAGAGCGATGGGACCACGAAATTCGTCTGCAGCTGCTGCGGGATCGTGGAGGGCTGCCAACATGAGAACACCGAGCCGCGGGACAACGGCGATGGCACCTGCGGCGTCTGGTGCTTCGACTGCGGCTCCTTCACCGGCCCCCTGACGGAGCATTCCTGGGAATATCGCTTTGAGGACGGCGCGGAGGAGCACAGCAAAGTCTGCACAAACTGCCGCCGGGAAGAATGGGAGCGGCACGACTGGATCCGCGGCGAAGACAGCGCCACCTGCACGGAGCCGGGGATCGTCCATAAGTTCTGCGACATCTGCGGCGCAAGGGCGGAGGAGGAGACTCCTGCAAAGGGACACAGCTCCTCCGGCGAATGGCTCGTTGAACCGGGCGGCTCCGAGCATTATCAGCTCTGCAAGAGCTGCAAACAGGAGATCGCAGGGACCCGCGGCAGGCACGATTATGAATACGATGAGATGGGCGGCTGCTGGATCTGCAGCGTCTGCGAAGCAATCCATGAATGGGACTGCGAAGGAGAGCTGCAGCTGAAGGAGGGTGACTGCCAGCACGAGGTGTATGTCTGCGCCAGCTGTGGGCTCACCCTTGTGCGCACCGGCGAGTTTGAGACGCGCCACCGGTTTGAGAATGGCGTCTGCACGGTCTGCGGAAATCGGGATCCGGAATATGTCGAGCCGGAGCCGGAACCGGAACCGGAGCCGGGAATTGAACCGGAACCGGGGCAGGAGTCCGGCGGGCAGGAATAAAAAACAAAATCAGTTTATGGAGGAGCAACATGGACTATAACAATAAGGCACAGGCCGTGCTGGAGGAGATCGAGAAGGTCGTCATCGGCAAAAATCAGGTGATCGAAAAGATCTTCATGGCGATTCTGGCCTCCGGCCATGTGCTGATGGAGGATGTGCCCGGCGTGGGCAAGACCACCACCGCTATGGCGTTTGCCCGTGCGCTGGGGCTTGAAACCAAGCGCGTGCAGTTCACCTCGGATACCGTTCCGTCAGACATCATCGGCTTTTCGGTCTATGACAAGGCCAGCGGCAGGTTCGTCTATAAGCCCGGCGCAGTCATGACAAACCTGCTGCTGGCGGATGAGATCAACCGTACCTCCAGCAAGACGCAGTCTGCGCTGCTGGAGGCCATGGAGGAGCGCCATGTTTCGGTAGACGGCGAGACGCACGCGCTGCCGGAGCCGTTTATCGTGCTGGCGACGCAGAATCCGGCAGGCTCTGCCGGCACGCAGCTGCTGCCCAATTCGCAGCTGGACCGTTTTCTCATTAAGATCAGCATGGGCTATCCCGATTTTGCCAGTCAGGTGGCCATCCTGCAGGAGCGGCACACGGAAAATCCGCTGGACCGGATGAAGCCGGTGCTCACAAAGCAGGAGCTGGAGGCGCTGATCCGAAGCATGACGGCCGTGGAGGTGGCGCAGGAGATCTATGCATATATCACGCGCCTTGCCCAGGCCACGCGGGAGCATCCTGCGGTACAGCTGGGCGTCAGTCCGCGGGGTGCGCTGGCCGTGTGCCGCATGGCAAAGGCCTATGCGTTTCTGCATGGGCGCGATTATGCCGTGCCGGAGGATGTGGCCGCCATATTCCCGGATGTGGCCGCCCACCGGCTGATGCTGGGCGCAAAGGCACGCATGATGGAGATCGATGCGGGCCGGGTCGTGGCGGAGATCCTGGAAAACACGCAGATGCCTGCCGTTAAGGCGGGCGGAAGGTAATCACGGGATGATTGCCCTGGAAAAAGGAGTCTGGCTGATCCTGACGGCGCTGATGGCGGCGGCGCTGCTGCTTTCGGGCAGTATTCTGAGCCTTGCGCTGCTTTTGGCGCTGCTTGCCGTGCCGGCGGTCTCCGCCTTATGCAGCCTTCTGGCGCGGAGACAGCTGAAGCTCAGCCTTTCCGGGCCGGTGAACTGCGCCAAGGGCCAGCGCGCGGCGGTCAGCGTCACGGTGGAAAACGGCTCGGCCCTGCCGCTGCCGGCCATCGGGCTTTGGATGGAGGTCAAAAACCTGCTCACCGGCGAGACGCAGACGGTGCTCCGGCGCACGGGCGCGCTGCCCCGCGGCCGCGGCTGCGCGCAGGTGGAGCTTTCCAGCCGCTTCTGCGGCCGCGTGCAGATCTGCGTGCAGCGCGTAAGGCTTTACGACTGCTTCTGGCTCATTCCGGTGCGCTGCGGCGCTTCTGCAGCCGCCGCCTTTACCGTGCAGCCCGATACCTTCCCGCTGGAGGTGACCATCCTTGCGGATGCAGGCTGCCCGGAGGACAGCGAGGTGTATTCTCAGGAAAAGCCGGGCGCTGACCTGACGGAGACCTTTCAGGTCCGCGATTACCGCGAGGGAGACAGCATACGCCAGATCCACTGGAAGCTCACCACGAAGCTTGACCGGCTGATCTCCCGGGATCCGTCGCTCCCCGTGACCCGCTCGGTGGTGGTGCTCTGGGAGCGCAGGAGCGTTGCCGGCCCCGCCGGGCAGGATGCGCAGGCGGAGATCGCCGTGTCGCTGTGCCGGGCGCTGCTGGCGCAGGGGGTGCAGTTTCGCGCAGTCTGGAGCGAGGATGGCGCGGCCAGCCTTGCCCAGGAGATCAGGAGCATGGACGACCTGATCGGGCTTATGCCGCGGCTGCTGTCTGCCGCGCCCTATGCAGAAGGGCTTTCCAGCGCCGAAGCATTCTGCCGCACGGCGGAGGAGCCCGCCGCGCATATCGTCTATATCGCAGAGAGCGTCCCGCCGGAGGCCGAGCCGCTGAAAGATCTCGGGCGGGTCACGGCGCTGCTGAGCGGAGCGGAGACCGCTGCGCCGGAGGGCTTCGCAGTATATGCGCTTTCTGCGGCAGACGAAGCTTCGCGGCTGATGGAATTGGAAATTTAGGAGGAGCTGCAATTGAAAACAGGAGTAAATACCGGATTGCAGATCTATCGGGAGGCAGACGCCCCCGGCACGACGGCGGAGCTGCTGCTGCACGCCTGCTCGGCGCTGCTTGGCTTTTTTGCCCTGTGGCTGCCGCTGGCGTGCCTGTTCCGGCCGGCAGAGCTTGAGAGCCTGCTTCCGGCCGCAGGCGTTGGCACGGCGCTGTGCCTTGCGCTGGCGGGCTTCCGCCGCCTTGGCTGGGAGCGGTATGCTGCGCCGGGCGCGCTTTTGTGCCTTGCGGCGTTTACGGCGGCGTTCCTTCCCAAAATGACCGACGGCGCCTGCCTGAGCTGGAACGCGTGGTGCGACGCGCGTACTGCGGCGACGGGAACGCTGCATCTGGGAAGAACGGTGGCCCTTGCGGCGCAGGAGCATGCGGCGTGCGCCATGCTGTTTTCCCTGGCGGGTGCGTGGGCGCTGGCGCTGCTGTGCGACGCGCTGGCTTCCCGCTGGCGGACGGGCATGGTGCTTTTGAGCGCGGCCCTGACGGCGCTGGTCCTGCTTGGGCTTGCGCCGGAGCAGCTCAGCGCCGCGGCCGGCATGGGCGCTTTGTGCGCCGCTTTGCTGCAGACGCTTTCCCTGCAGGGCCGGAGCGGCGGAAAAGCAGCGCCGCCGGCCCTTGCGGCCGCAGGACTTGCCGCAGCGGTGGCGGCTGCGGCGGCAGTGTGCGCGGCGATCCCCGCCCTGCGCGGCGGAGAAGCGTTTCTGGCGCTGCGCGGCTCTGTTTTGGAAAGGATCCATATATCCCGCTATGAAAGCGGAGACGACGGCCTGCCGGAGGGCGAGCTTGCCGCCCTCGCCGGAAAGACGCGGAGCGGAAGGACGATGCTCACCGTGTCCATGGATCAGGCGGAGCCGCTCTATCTCCGCGGCTTCACCGGGGCGCGCTTCACCGGGACCGGCTGGGAAAGCCTGTCCAATGAGACGCTGGCGGAAAACGCTTCGCTGCTCTATTGGCTGCATATGGGCGGCTTTTATCCCCAGACCCAGACCGGGTCGGCCGCGGCTGCCGCCGGCGAGACGGAGGAGACCAACCGGGTGACCGTGACCAATCTGGCGGCCTGCAGCCGGTATGTTTATGCGCCCTATTCTGCCGCGGCCGGAAGCTTCGCCTCAGAGCTGCCCCTTCTGCGCCTTGCGGAGAGCAGCGTGCTCACGCGCAGCGGCAGCGGCCGGACGGCGGTCTTTTCCACGGTCTTTCAGGCACCCACCAAAACGGGCGATTGGGTGCAGCGCCTGGATGGGGCGGACGACCCGCAGAAGCAGAGCTATCTGGCGCTGGAATCGGGCTATCGCCGCTTTGTGCAGGAAAACTACCTTGCGATCCCGGAGGAGACGCGGCAGCTTCTGGCGTCTGAGCTGGATGCGCTTGCCGCGGCCCGGGGCGAAGCCATGGACGAGTATCTTGCCGTTCAGTGCGTTCAGGCGTTTCTGGAAAAGCATATCCGCTATTCGGAGGAGGGAAAGCCCCTCCCGGCGCAGGAGAATTTCGTAAGCTACACGCTGGAGACCGGCGTCGGCTGCGATTTCCATTATGCCACGCTGGGCGTCCTTGCGCTGCGGTATTACGGCGTTCCGGCGCGCTATGCGGAGGGCTATATCGTCACGGAGCAGCTGGCGGCGGAGGCAGCGCAGGGCGCGGCGGACATCAGCGCCGACTGTGCCCACGCCTGGGTGGAGGTCTATCAGGAAGGGATCGGCTGGCTCCCGCTGGAGCTGACGCCGGACTATACCGGCGTTATGGGCGCTGCGCCGCAGGCAGGCAGGCTGAGCGCCGCGATCTCCGACCGCACGGATCCGGAGAGCGGCATCGGCACCGAGGCCGGAGACGGCGCAGGCGCATATATTCGGGACGGCGCGGAATATGTGGCCGAGCCGGAGCAGAACGCCGACGATACGGAAAACGACGGCGACACGCCGGAGGAAGCGAAAACGCCGCGGACGCTGGCGCAGCGGATCCTGCGCGCACTGCTCATGGCGCTGGCGGCGATCCTTTTGCTTGCCGCGGTGCTGGCGGCCCTGCTGGCCGTGCGCCGCAGCCGGATCCTGCGCAGCCGCCGGGAACAGTTTGAAAATGAAAACATGGCAGACGCCATCTGCTGGCGCTTTGCCCATTGCATCCGGCTGCTGCAAAGGCTTGGGTTCGACCGCAGCGGCGGCAGCGTGCTTGCCCTTGCGGAGGGCGTTGCGGCGCGGCTGGGGCCGGAATACGGCGCGCAGTTCACGCGCATGGCGCTGCTGAACCGGGAGGCCCTGTTCTCCAGCCATAAAATGACCCGGGCCCAGTGCGACGAGATGGCAGAGTTCTGCGGCAGGACCTCGGCGCTGCTCCGACAGCAGACCAGGCCCGTGCGCAGACTGCGGATGAAATGGATCGAGTGTCTTTATTAAATCGAAAGGGTGAAACGCAAGTGAAACAAAACGCGTTGAAAAGGGCGCTGGCGCTGACCATGGCGCTTGTTCTTCTGCTGAGCCTTGTGCCGGGCGCGGCGCTGGCCGCAGACGAAGGCGGCTGGTTCTATTTTTCCGCAAGCACGGACCGTCAGGTTATTGCAGCGCCGGAAAAAATAAGCTATCAGGCCGGCGAGACGATCCTGCAGGCGCTCCAGGCCAGCGGCCACAGCTTTTCCGGCATAGAAAGCGGCTGGGTGGACAAGATCGACGGCGTGGACGGCAATTTCAGCCGCACCGATGAAAATGGCGGTTATACTATGGACCGTCCGGCGGCGGAGATCCGCTATTTCTGCTTCTCGGAGCAGGAGGACTTCCTCAGCGAGGGCCGCATGGCGCTGATCGCCGCCATGGCGGACTATCTGGATGAGACGGCGGATGTCCGCAGCGCGGCGCAGAACGAATATGACGCGGCGCTGGCCAGCTTTGCGGGAGCCAGCGACGGAAACGCCCAGCGCCTTGCCGATGGGATCACGAAGGCAGTGGAGGACTATCGGAATGCGCAGCAGGGCGAGGGCTTTCGCGTGTGGTTCACAGACGGGGCAGGCGATGCCTACACGCCGGAGAATTACCCCGGCGTTGGGATCACCGCCGTCAATGCCTTCGGCAGGACCTTTACGGACGAGGACGGCGACGGTATGCTGCGCCTTGTGGCGGGCGACTATACCTTCTCGGTGGTGCAGGGTTATTGCCGCATCGACGGCAGCATCACGGTCAGCGAGGAAAGCGTTGTCCGCGCCGTTCTGCCCTCCGGCGACTGGATGGCGGAGGGCGCGCGCATTTCCCTCTCCTCCGGCGAGCGCTTTGAGGAGGCGGAGCTGGAGGTTCAGTATGGCGACCACATCATGCGCGTGACGGTGCCGGATGATTATGCCACAGGGAGCTATTATCTCTATGCCCATTATGATACGGCGGTGTTTTCAACGACCCCCAAGCTTTATGCGTATTACACGAAGACAGACGGCACGGTGATCAGCCCGGAGACCAATTACAACAGCTCCAACCGGGCGTGGGATTCCAAATATACCAGCGTTTCCGGCGTGCTCTCCGCAGGGCCGGCGGGGGCGGAGGTGGTCTACCGCGTGGCGCAGCAAGACGAAAACGGCTATACCCTTTCCCAGGAATATACCCTGTATCTGGACCGGGAGCTCACCCTTTCCGGCCTGCATGTCTATGATCAGAACGGCACGGGTCAGGGCGCGACGGAGAGCTTTTCGCCGCATCAGCGCGAATATACCTACCGCATCCTTTCCACGGTGACGGCCGTCACCGTGGAGCCGGAGGCCTTCCGCGGGGGCTATGCTGTGACTGTAAACGGCGCGCCCCTTGCGGAGACCGGCAGCATCCCCGTGGAAAACGGCACGGAGATCACGGTGGCGCTGTCCCAAAACGGCTGCACCGGCAGCTATACGCTCCGGTTTGTGCAGGCGGCGGGCAAGAGCATCACCTTCAACACCACGGGAGAGGATGTGGATGTCAGCGTTTACAACCGCAACGGGGAGAAAATGCTCTCCGTCAAGGAGCGCCAGACCAGCGGCTTCTATGCTTACCGCTATACCCTTGTGCCCGGGGAGACCTATACCTATATCGCCACGCAGGATGCGGTCTACCATGCGATGAACACCTTCACGCTGGAGGAGAGCGCAAACAGCACCGTCAGCGTGGCCGTCAAAACCGAGGACTGGCTGGAAAGCCTTGAATTTGCCGAAAACTCCACCATGACTTCGGGCTATTCGCTGGATCAGGCGTTCCGCTCCGATGTGCACGCCTATACGCTGCAGGTGCAGGACCGCAAGTCCGCCATCTATGCAAAGGCCGCGGCGAACACCGCCGGGGCAACCAACAGCGTGGTTTACAGCAAGATCTCGCAGAATGCCTCGTCAAACGGCGCGGAACACGCGGTCGGTCTGACCGCAAGCGCAAAAAGGCTCCCGGACGCCCTGATGTCAAACGCGCTGGGGAACACGCTGACCGTCCGCGCCACGCTGCTGGAGGACGGAATCACCTACTATCAGGATTATATCATCACCGTGGAGCGCACGCTGACGCTGGATTCCCTCTCCGCAAAATATGCCGGCGCTGCCCTCCTGCTGGAGCCGGACTATTCGCCGGATCTCACGAAATATTCCGTGACGGTGCCCATGGGGGCGCGCTCCCTTGCGGTCACGGCGGCGCTCAGGAGCGGCATTTCCATGCCCTTTGGGCAGGCGGACGCAGGCTACTATGTGCTGCTGAACGGCGAGGAAATGGCGTCTGACACGGGCATGGTGGAGCTGAACGGGACGGATGAGACGGAGACCGTCGTGATCGGCGTGCGCAGCGCCGAAAGCCCCGGCGCACAGACGGATCTTACGCTGACGGTCAAAAAGGTCCCGCCGGTAACGCTTCGCACAGCGATCGAGCCGGAAAATGCGCTGCTGGTTCTGCACGATACCGCCACCGGGGAGCGCCTCTGGCCGGACGAGACCGGCGCATGGAGCCTTTCCAAGGGCTTCCGGTATCGCTATGTGCTCACCGCGCCGGGCTATATCGGCGTCAGCGGTACCCTGTGCATTGACGATAACAAGGAGGGCCAAACGGTCATGACGCGCTCCGACGGCACGGAGACGCCCGTTTTTGCAGAGGAACAGGGCGAGCTCAGCGCCGTGCTGGCGCTGACGCTTGCTGCCGCGCCGGAAAACAGCGCTTTGGATCGGACGATGGAGTCTGAATGGGCGGATTTCCGCGGCACGAGCTATACCTATGATGCGAAGCAGGACGCGCTGGTCTCCGGCGGCACCAATTACACCAACAACGGCATCACCGATGTCAAAATGCCCATCAGCGCGGCAGACAGCACGCTCTACTGGGCCAGCAAGCTGGGCGATGGCTATTCCGGCAAGGCCGTGGGCTGCCCCATCCTGGTAGACGGCGACCTGATCACCTATTCCGAGCGGAGCATTTACCGCGTGGACGCCGTCTCCGGCCAGGTGCTGGCCGAAGGCAGCATGTGCGAAGCCTCCAGCTTTGCGATCACGCCCCCCACCTATTATGAAGGCATGGTCTTTGTCGGTCTGTCCGGCGGGCGGATCCAGGCGTTTGATGCAAAAACGCTCCGGTCGCTCTGGGTCTACCGGGATGAAAAGGGCGGCCAGCCCAACTGCCCGCTGGTGGTTTACGACGGCTATCTCTATACCGGCTTCTGGCAGGGCGAGACGCTGGAAGCGAACTTTGTCTGCCTGTCTGTGACGGACGAAGACCCCGCCGATACCATGGAAGCCAAGCTGCCCACCTGGACCCATACCCACGGCGGCGGCTTTTACTGGGCGGGCGCTTATGTCTGCAATGATTTCGTTCTGGTGGGCGCAGACGACGGCCAGTCCAGCTATACCAACGGCCAGCATGTGAACAAAACCGGCGCGCTGCTGCTGTTTGACCGAAAGACCGGCCGCGTTCTGGACCGCCGCGACGATCTGATGGCCGATGTGCGCAGCTCCATCTGCTACGATGCGGAGACGGATGCCTATTACTTCACCACCAAGGGCGGCTATTTCTACCGGGCCAGGATGGGGAAGGACGACGCCGGCGCATGGAAGATCACAGAGATCAGGGGTCTCCAGCTGGATAACTATGCGGGCGTCGAAAAGACCCCTGCCATGAGCACCTGCACCCCCGTGGTCTACAAGGGCCGCGCCTATATCGGCATCTCTGGTACCGGCCAGTTCACGGCCTATTCGGGCCACAACCTGACGGTCATAGACCTGGGGACCTGGTCCATCGCCTATAAGGTCCGGACCCAGGGCTATCCCCAGACCAGCGGCCTGCTCACCACCGCCTATAAAGACACCGGCTGCGTTTATGTCTATTTCTTTGATAACTTCACCCCCGGCAAGCTCCGTATGCTCAAGGACAGCGCAGGCCAGACCGCGCCGCAGTTCCTGACGAAGGAGCGCTACAGCAACGGCGGCACGGCCACGGTCTACGACACGCCCTATGCGCTGTTCACCCCGGCGGGAGACCATGCGCAGTATGCCATCTGCAGCCCCATCGTGGATGAATATGGCACGGTTTATTTCAAAAACGATTCCGCCTTCCTCATGGCCTTCGGCAGCAGCATCGAACGGCTTGAGGTGACGGCTATGCCGGCCAAGACCGAATATGCCCTCGGCGAGACCTTTGACCCCACGGGCATGGCGGTGACGGCGCATTACAAAAACGGCGCTTCCCGGGATGTGACGCGCTATGTTACCTTCAACACCCAGCCGCTTACGGCGGAGGACGCGGACTTCGCCATCACCTTCCCCTATGCCATGTATCACAATGAAAACGGGACGGACGGCTCCTCGGAGGCGGGCGTCACGACGCTCAAGCCCCATGTGAATATCATGCTCACCCTGACGGACAGGCCGGCCATCACGCTGGGCGATGTAAACGGCGACGGCAGGGCAGATAATCTGGATGCGGCGCTGGTATACGCCTATTACAACGGGAAGCAGACGCTCTCCGAGCAGCAGCTTACGGCGGCGGATGTAAACGGCGACGGCAAAACGGATAATCTGGATGCGGCGCTGATCTATGCCTATTACAACGGCCGGATCACAGGCTTCCCCGCGGAGCAGAAATGAGGGGAGCATGAAGGGAAGAAAACGATTCCTGCCGCTGCTGCTGGCCATGGCGCTCCTTCTGAGCGCCTGCGGCGCGGCGGGAGCGCAGACGCAGCTGGAAAAGACCGCGGCTTACCTTACAAAGACCGTTTCGGAGCCGCAGAATGCAAGCGTGGGCGGCGAATGGGCGGTGATCGGCGTGGCCCGGGCAGGGGCAAAAGCGCCCTCCGGCTGGTTCGAGGGCTATTACCAGCGCCTGTGCGAGACGGTCCGGGAGAAGGACGGCGTTCTGGATCCGCGGAAAAATACGGAATACAGCCGCGCCATTCTGGCGCTGACGGCCATCGGCCGCGACCCGCGCAGCGTGGAGGGCTTCGATCTGACGCTGCCC
>ERZ1026780.1693-NODE-1693-length-14087-cov-9.279504_pt1 | contig 14087 bp, 14 predicted proteins | sample MGYA00380126_ERZ1026780 | MGnify/ENA primary metagenome ERZ1026780 (study PRJEB33269, sample SAMEA4719762) | human gut metagenome | biome: human-associated habitat; feature: organic feature; material: feces | place: Cameroon | collected 2013-10 ... | reverse complement strand
AAGATGTTTGACTTCACCGTGTCCCAATCTGCCAGATTTACTATCTCGGCTGTGCTGCTTTCAAAATCAAACCGAAGCTCACCCCATTCGCCGTCCTCGTCCTGCTCCGTGCGGTAGAGGGAAACAATGCTGCGGTTGCGCTGGGCAATGGTCAGCAGTTCATCTGCGGATACGCTATCGTCCTTGTACCCGCTTTAGCGGCAAACTCGGAAACGACCTCTGCGCGACTCTTGCCTGAACCGTTGTAGATTGCGCCGATCTGGCGTACACGCCGGTACTCTGCAAGACTGGCAAAGGAACCGGCTTCTCCCATCATACGGCAGAACAGCAGCCCGTCCTGAATATAATGCTTCGCGTATTTCAGGAATTCTGTTTCCTGCGCCGGGTCGAACCTCGGCAGGCAAAACAGCAGCATTTGCAAGATTTCCAGCTTGTAGTCCAGAAACCGCGCCGGGTCATAGCGGTCATATCCGTTGCGGGCAAGGAAACGATAGATCACCCCATTCAACCGCTTTTCAAAGTGGTGTAGGAAGAAGGGAAAATACGATAAATCTCGTTTCCGGACAGCTTCGCATATGTAGTCGTTCAGCTCCATTATGTGCAGACCCAGGGCATTAACGGCCTCATTTTCACCCTTATTGCCCTGGATAGCCACAACTATCCCACTATGGGCGATGTGACCGTTCAGACCGGCGGCAGCAATACCCCCGCCACCGGCGATACCGGCGTGCTGGTTTGGGTCATCGCCCTGCCCGTGACGGCCTTGGCCGCAGCCTTCGTTCTCAAGCGTAAGGAGCGGGAGGCGTAAGCCAAAAAGAAAAAACCTAAGCGGCAAAATAAAACAGCACCCCCGGGGTCTCTTGCATAACAAGAGACCCCGGGGGTTTTTCGTTTTGCGGGTATTCCCGAGGCCGGATTAAATATACTCCCCGGTATCGGAAATACGGAAGCCTGCCTCGTAGCGGCAGCCCATCACTTCGGCTATTTTCTGCAGGTCCTTCTCCGTGAAGTTATCACGCAGAAACTTGCCGTGAAGATTTTGCGGACTGGTGCCCAATCTTCTGGCTAACTCCGCCTCGGAGATATTGCCCTGCTTCACCAGCAGGATCCGGATTTTTTCTGTCATTCCCATTCGGGCAGCCCTCCATTTCTTTGTCTGTATTCAGTATACACCAACTCAAATTGAATTGCAAGTATAAGCTGCTTCTTTGAATTTATTGTTTATGCGCATAACTTGACATAGCAAATGGAATATGGTATACTCAAAGCATAAAAAGAGATCGGAACTCCACCTTCCATACAGGTCGGAATCCGATCTCCCATGAACAAGAAAAACGGCAGTACTAAGGAGCTGCAACTCCTTAGTACCTGCTCAGGTGACGAGACCACCTGCACAACGGGATTCTCCGCACCGCTCTATCAGTATATCCTCAAATCAGGCGATTGGCAAGGATTACTTTTGCGTTTTGCGGAAAATTTCGTTCTATTCGTCCATACGACGCTGTGCAGGAGATACAGACCTGCATAGCGTTTTTCTTTTTCAAATATATGAAAAAGGAGCTAAATTGTATGGAAGAAAAGAATTATCTCACCGTAGCCGATGTAAAGAACTATCTCAACATCAGCCAGACCGCCGCCTATGCGCTGACCCGGCGCAAGGATTTCCCCGTGTGCCGCTTGGGCAGCATCATCCGCGTACCCCGGGTCGCTTTCCTGGACTGGGTGGAGGCCCGGACCAGCCTGCCCGCCAAGGCATAAAGGGGGTGCGGCAATGGCGAAGAATGCAAACAGTACCGGCACCTTCCGCAAGCTCCCCAGCGGAAACTGGCAGGTACAGGCTATGGACGGCTACCGGGAGGACGGCAAAAAGAAGTATGTCTATTTCACCGCTCCCACTAAGAGCGAAGCCAGGCAGTTATTGGCCGCCTATCAGAGTAGGAAGAACGCACCGGAGGAGGAGACCACCGGCTGCGAGCCTCCGCAGGCTGTCCTGCTGGGAGATGTGGCCGACACCTGGTACGAGGACTACTCCACCCAGGTCCGGGCATCTACTTACAACACCTACAGCTACACCCTGAAAATCCTGAAGCGGTATTTGGGAGATAAGCCTATCGACGGCATTCTGCCTATGGATGTCAATCACTTCCTGGACGAGCTATCGGCGGTGCCTTACTCCCGCTCCTGCATCACCAAATGCCGGGCTATGCTGATTCAGGTCCTGGATTTCGCGGAGATGAATCAGATGATCGCCTCCAACCCCGCCCGGAAGGCAAAGACCATGCGTATCTTCTCGGAAGCTGCGGAGAAAAAGGACGCCTTTACCGAGGACGAGGTGCATCTTCTGCTGGAGCATCTGCCCGATGATCTGCTGGGCAATAGCATCCGTCTGCTTTTGGGCACGGGAATGCGCGTGCAGGAGCTGCTGGCCCTGCAGCCGGGAGATTTCGCCGAGGACCTGTCCAGCGTGCGGATCGAGCGGGCGGTGCAGATGGTAAACGGGAAGCCCGTTTTGGGGCCGCCAAAGAGCCGCCGGAGCAGGCGGGTCATCCCGATTCCCGAGGATTACCGGGCTTATGCGTCCTATCTGCTGTGCCACGGGGGCAAGGCCTTTATCTGGTCATCCTCCCGGGACAATCTGCTCTACTCCGTAGGCACCTTCCGCAGGCGTTTTTACAAGGCCCTGGAGGCTGTCCCGGGGGTGCGGAAGCTGTCCCCCCACTGCTGCCGGCACACCTATTCAACGATCCTGCAGGCTAAGGGCGTGCCCATTGAGATGGTGGCCCGGATCATGGGACACGAGAATATCCAGACCACGGAGCACTACACCCACACCCAAATTTCCACTTTGGCCGCCGCTGTGGCCGTATTAAATCGATAAGGAGGAGCATCCATGTATCATATGAATCTGAAGGAGCTGACCGTGGGTCAGCCGATAACGGGGTATTACATCCTGCGAAGCGGGAAGACTGTCACCACCAGCGAGGGCAAAACGTTTTACTGCGCGACGGTGCTGGATGGCAGCGGCACCATGGATGTTCGCTGCTGGCAGAATGCTGATAATTCGGTGGACGAGAAAACCATTGGCGAGGTCGTCTACCTGGAGGGCGAGGTTAAGCTGTATTGGGAAAGCCGGCAGATCTGCTGCCGGCTGCTGCGCCCGGCCAACGAAAAGGATGTCGGAGAATACGAGCTCACGCAGCTGATCCCGGCCAAAAAGAGCATGCGCGAGGATGTGGCGCGCTATATTGCACGGATCAAGGACACGGACTACCACGACCTCTGCCTGGGCGTGCTGGATGAATACGGCGAGGCGTATTTCACCGCCCCGGGCGGGCTCACTGAGCACCACAATTTCCCCGGCGGCCTGGCGGCGCACTCCTGTCACATGGCGGCGCTGGCAGATGGTCTGACTCCGTTTTATGGCGCCAGCCTGAATATAGACCTTCTCCGGGCCGGGTGTCTGCTCCATGACCTGGGGAAAATCCAGCAGCTGTGCGTGGCAAGCACCGGCTTTGCAAAGGGCTTTTGCGGAAAGGAACACGCGGAAACGGGCGCACGGATGGTCCTGGAGGTGGGGAAGTCTCTGCCTATCCGCGAAAGCAAGCTGCAGGCCATTGTGCACCTGATCCGCGCCCACCACGACGATGCATCCGGCACCATGCGCCCCAGCCTCCCGGAGGTCTTTGCCCTGCGGCGGCTGGATCAGATGGACTGCGAAATGGATGCCATTTTCTCCACCCGCAGCAGCATTCCCAACGGCCAACTGTCAGGCTGGAACCACCGGATGCATAGGGTGATCAGCTTCGTGGCGTGAGAAATTTTCTTAGAAGGAATAGAAGAAAGGGACCGGTAATCTGCCGGTCCCTTTCTTCTTTGCGCACTTGTCATGCGGGCGGCTGTATAGCTTCGGATGCAAAAATTCCTATAAAAAAGACACATATACATATTTGTTCACAAAAAATTTAAAAATTACCGTGCATTCGAGACTTCATATTCAGGCAACAGGCGTCAAAATACCAATGAAACATACAAGCGTTGCGTCACTGTATACACTTATTTTTTGTTGACCTAAAAAAGAGAACGCGACATGCAAAAAATGCAGTGCATATAAGCGAGCTTGTTTTGCACAAAAATTTAAAGTCCTGTTTTTTCGAGACTTCGTATTCAGGCAAAAAACCACACAATATGGGTAGATGATGCAAACGCACTGGGGAGACTTGTGCAAGCAAATTTTTAAAATTGAGGAGCTGAAAGAAAATGAGTAAAATTATCGACAATCCTTTTCCGACAAAATACCCGGGTATCATGGTCGTCATTACCGCTAAGAAAAAGGGAAATAAATGGTACCTTACCGGCAAGCTCAAAAACACGAGTGGTAAGACCTTGACCGGTTACCAGCCCTGCACTCGCACGGCAAAAACCGCAGACGATCTGATTATATGTAAGGAGATCGTTTTTACGCTGGAGAGCAAGCTTCAGAGTAAGAAGCAGTCGACTGCGGATAAAGATGCGGATAATACGGTGCCCGTTAGTCCTGCGGGTGAGAAGATCCAGATGGCGTTTGAAAAGGTGAAGGCCATGGACCCGAAGAAGATCCACGGTGCCTGGAGCCGGTCTACGGCGGTAACCGCCAGGAAATATTTTGAACGGAACATTCTTGAAGTGTTGATCCGGTGCGCAGAAGAATCCTACACGCAGGAAACCTCCAGCCGGATTCAAAGGAGGATTCGGGACATCTTTCGCGCCTCAAAATCGGGCGATTCAGAGGCTGAGGACAGGACCGTATTTCGCCATTTGCAAGAGGCCGAGAAAATCTATCGTTGCATGGACTCGCAATCGGAGGAACCGCTGCCGATATTTGACTTTGACTTTAATGCGCCCAATCGGAATCGAAAAGAGCAGTTCAAATCTTTTTCACAGGAAGACCGCCTTAAAATCGTCGATATCCTGGAAGAAATGATTGCCAATAAGCCGATGGTTGTCAAAAGAATGGTAGCCATGTTTGACGCAGGTCTGCGCACAGGTGAGGCTTGCGCGGTCCAATTTGAAAACATTCGGGAAGAGGTCACACCCACCGGGATCCGTTACGGCCTATACTGTGTGGAAGGCCAGGAGGATCCTGCCAATAAAGGAAAGGTGACCAAACTTTTAAAGACCGCCAATGCCTATCGGACAGTGCTATTTTCTTCCTGGGGCTATGGCATGATCTGCCGCTGCAATCAGCTTGCGCCGGAGACACCCTCGGATACGCTCCCGGTCACCAGTGCCGCTCTGTGCAAGGAGTTTAGGGGAATTATGGAGGGAATCGGCATTACACCCCAGAATATTCAGTTATGCTGGCAGGAGAACGGAGGACCAAAAATTGAACCAACGGCGAGTTCAGTCCTTTTGGATGCGCAGATCAGCGACTATATCCTGCGCCGCGATCGCGCATCTCGCTGGAAAAACAAGTGCGGCATGAGTTCAGATGATATAGATATGCTGCTGGGCCACAGCCTCAACGGGAAAAGCTACTATATGCGCCGGGTGCGCCGCGATGCCTTTCTCTTGCCGGAGCACCTCAACACTCTGGCTGAGCTGAACGAGAATTACCACTATCATGCTGACGATCAGCCCCAAATTTCCCTGTCAGACGAGAGCCAAGAGGAGATCCCGCTGCCTAAAGCCGGCGTGCGCATTATTCGCAACAACACCGATCATCCCATTAGGAAGCGGATCTGCTTCCGGACAAGCGAGCCGGGTGATTACATGACTTTCCGGGCTTCTCCCGGCGTTTTGGCTCAGGTCAATGTGCAGAGCAACCCATTTAATATGCAAGACAGCCGCTCCTCATCTGCGAGCGGGAGTTAGGAGGGATTATTATGGCAAAAGAAAAAAAGATTGAATTCCCAAATCCGAACTTTCAGCTCTATGAAAGGGTCGATGATGAAAAGCACATGCTCAAGTATGAGGGGAGCTATAACTTCATGGGGGTCAAGGCGGTATTCTCTGTAACTGACCAGTATCCATTCAATCTAAAGACGCCAAGCAATCGGGTAAATTGCCGTTATCGAGGGACGGCCTCCATTCGGGACCCTCAGAGAAACGGGAAGGTGCTGCGGCTTCAGGGAGAGAAAGCTGCATGCGCTTTGAATGATTATTACATGAAGCACCCCAAGGAGAAATCGAATCCAAAGACAGATTCGGATGTGTTAAAGATTGCGGAAACCATCAATTTTAACGGCGAGTCTGCCCAGGAGCTTGCGGAATTTATCTTTTCAAAGTGTACTAAAATGTTGGAGAAGTATCAGGATCAGCTCGTTGACTGCGTTCGCCTTCATGTCCAGCCGGCTACGATCTCGCCCGGCGAAGCAGCTTACATTTACACGGACCAATTTCTCAACAAGCGGCATGCAAAGGCAGCAGAGGAAACCCGCACCGCTATACGCAATACCATTTTCAAGTTTTTCAAGCGGATGGAAAATAAGCCCATGTCGCGGTTTACGAAGCGGGAGATCAATAAGTTTGTAACCGCGGAAAACATCTCGGACAGTGCAAAAAATACGCTGTATCAGTTTTGGGGATATTGTCTGGAGAGGCATTATTGCGAAGGGGACAATCCCTTTGAACGCTCCACACCGAAGAAGTTTTCGCCTGAAGCGCAGGCGAGAAAGAGCAAGCAGAAAAGCTATCTGGCCCAGTCTGAGCGTGAGTATATTTTCCAGCGGCTGAAAGTACAGCCCAACGCCTATGCGTGTCTGGTTGCACTGGGACTTTTTTGCGGCCTGCCCATTGAGACTGCCCTGAAGCTGACTTGGGATAAAATCCATTTCGATAAAGGTGTGGGATGGATTGAGCTGATGGACACTGACCTTGACGGAGACCGCTTTACCTGTGCGACCCATAATTACTCCTTTGTGATGATGCCGCAGGCCTATGAGATCCTACATAAATATAAAGAGACGCTTGAGACGCAGGAAAAGTGCGATATTTCCCATAAGCGGATTGCAGGCGCTCCTGCTATTACGAAAGTCGCGCTGAATAAATTCGTCGAGACCCTTATGGCGCAAATGGTAGTCTTAAAAATCGGCGGTACGGCATTCCCGTCAAAAAGCGGATATTCCGTGCTGGTGGAGACCTATCGTATGATGATCGAACTGGAATGCGGTATACAGGACGATGAGGGCACCAAGCGTTTTCTGCAGCATCGTCCCATGACGGGATTGGTAACAGACGACCATTATGTCTCCTATACGGACGCTGAGGCCCGTGACCGTCAATACATGGTTTTGAAGCGCCAGGCACCTAAAAAGAATAACTCTAAAGGCAAGATAGACCTGAAGAATGGGGATGTAAGGTATTATCCTGACAGCAATAAAGAGCGGCTTTTTGTGTGCATGGATGTTGAAATTCAGCCGGGGGAGTACCTTGCCATCGATGCCGGGTACACAATAGAGGGCAAGATCATGTGGCGTGACACAGATGATGAGGATAACAACGAAAACGAAAATTAAAATACATAGACGAGCAGCCGCATGAAATTTTGTGACCCCAATGAAAAAAATTTTTCTTCCAGTCCCGGATTAACTCCTCAAAAAAGGGGCAGTTATGCACGGCGTTATGTACGCGTTATGCATGCGTTATGCACAACTTTTTTGAAATTTTCAAGAGTCCTTCTAAAAGAGCAAAAAAAGTTCTGAAATCCATAGATTTCAGAACTTTTTGGTCCGAGTGTCGAGATTCGAACTCGAGGCCTCTTGAACCCCATTCAAGCGCGATACCAAACTTCGCCACACCCGGATATGTAATTTTTGCTGCTCAAATCGAATCAGCTTGCTTATAATACCACCGTCCACGGCAAATGTCAACACCTTTTTTCAAATTACGAACGAAATGTAAACTTGAGCGGGAATGGGGGAGAATTGGCCGCTTCGGTGTTGACGGAAAACGATGCAAGGGTGTATAATACATTGATTTAATATGCGGAGGTAGACCCTTTATGTGGATCGCGGATGGTTGGAAGGACTATGAGCTGTTGGATTGCGGCGGCGGGGAAAAGCTGGAGCGCTGGGGACAGCAGATTCTGGTGCGGCCTGACCCCCAGGCTATTTGGGAGACGGACCATCGGCACCCCGGCTGGCGGCAGGCCAACGCCCGGTACAGCCGCTCCTCCACCGGTGGCGGTCACTGGGACAAGCACAAGCTCCCGGAGCAGTGGGCCATAGGCTATAAGGACCTGCGCTTTCAGGTGAAGCCCATGAACTTCAAGCATACAGGCCTTTTTCCGGAGCAGGCGGCCAACTGGGACTTTGCCATGGAGAAAATCAGAAACGCCGGGCGGCCCATTCGGGTGCTGAATCTCTTCGCCTATACCGGCGGGGCCACGGTGGCCTGTGCGGCGGCAGGGGCCAGCGTGTGCCATGTGGACGCGGCCAAGGGCATGGTGGCCTGGGCTAAGGAAAACGCCAAGGTCTCGGGCCTTAGCGAGGCGCCTATCCGCTGGATCGTGGACGACTGCGCCAAGTTCGTGGAGCGGGAGATTCGCCGGGGCAAGACCTACGACGCCATCATCATGGACCCGCCCAGCTATGGCCGCGGTCCCGGGGGCGAGGTGTGGAAGCTGGAGGATAACCTCTATCCCTTTGTGAAGCTCTGCGCCCGGGTGCTGTCGGATAAGCCCCTGTTTGTGATTTTGAACTCTTACACCACGGGCCTTGCGCCTTCGGTGCTGGGCTATATTTTGCAAATGCTCATCGGTAAGGACAGAGGCGGCAAGGTCACCTGGGACGAGCTGGGCCTGCCGTGCAGCGAAAGCGGCATGGCGCTGCCCTGCGGCGCCACAGGCCGGTGGTATGCGGAATAAAAAGGAGATAATACATGCTGAAAACAACGGAAAAATGGCGGTTTGCTTGCTATGGAATTATGTGGGCGGTCATTGCGGTCAGCGTTATGGTAGGACTTTCAACAGAAAAAATGTTGCCGGATTGGACTTTGGCAATGGCGAAATACACGATAACGGTGCTCTTTTTAGCAGGAAAGTCTCTGAGGATCATCGAATTGCGCCGGGAAAAGGAAAGCGTCACATTTGATGTGATCTCGGCAATATTCATTTGCGGCGTTTTCTGGAGCACCGGCATTTAATTGCAGTGAAGGCGGAAAAACTTATGTCAACCATGATAAAAACAGAAAAACTCACCTTCACCTACCCGGCGGAGGAGGGGGGACGGCAAGAGTCCTCCGCCCTGCGGGAGGTGGAGCTGGAGATCGAGAAGGGGAGCTTTGTGGCGATTTTGGGCCACAACGGCTCCGGTAAATCCACTCTGGCCAAGCACATGAATGCAGTGCTGCTGCCCACCGGCGGAACGGTTTGGGTGGAGGGGCTGGACACGGCGGACCCGGCGCTTTTGCTGGAGGTGCGCCGCCGAGTCGGAATGGTATTCCAAAACCCGGATAACCAGATCGTAGCCAATGTGGTGGAGGAGGATGTGGCCTTTGCCCCGGAGAACCTGGGTGTGCCCTCGGAGGAGATCCGCAAGCGGGTGGACGATGCTTTGGAGGCTGTGGGCATGGAGGAATACGCCCGCCATGCGCCGCACCTGCTCTCCGGCGGACAGAAGCAGCGCGTGGCCATTGCCGGAGTCATTGCCATGGAGCCGGAGTGTATCGTGTTGGACGAATCCACCGCCATGCTGGACCCGGTGGGCCGCCGGGAGGTGCTGACAACGGTTCATAAGCTGAACCGGGAGCGGGGCATTACCGTGGTGCTTATTACCCACCATATGAACGAGGCTATGGAGGCCGACCGGGCCATTGTGATGAACCGCGGACAGGTGGCCATGGACGGCACGCCCCGGGCGGTATTTGCCCGGGTGGAGGAGCTGCGGGCCCTGGGCCTGGCGGCGCCGGACACGGTGGAGTTACTTTATGAATTGCGGAGCCGGGGCATAGACATCCCGCTGGATGCTATGACCGTGGAGGAGTGCGCAGACGCTATCTGCCACGCCTTTTCCGGTGAAAAATAAAAGGGGATTAAACAAGTTGAAACCAGTATTAGAAGTTAAGGCTCTCACGCACACCTATAGTGCGGGGACACCTTTTGAGCACAAAGCCATTGAAGATGTAAACCTGGAGGTGATGCCGGGGGAGTTCCTGGGCATCATCGGCCATACCGGGTCGGGTAAATCCACCCTCATTCAGCACCTGAACGGGCTGCTGCGCCCCACCGGCGGAGAAATCCGCCTGGACGGGGAGGACATTTGGGCGAAGCCCAAGGAAATCCGCCGGGTGCGGTTCCAGGTGGGGCTGGTATTCCAGTACCCGGAGTATCAGCTCTTTGAGGAGACCGTATTCAAGGACATCGCCTTCGGACCCAAGAACATGGGCCTGGAGGACGAGGAGGTCGAGCGCCGGGTGCGTCAGGCGGCGGCCTTTGCAGGCATCGATGAGGAGATGCTGGAAAAGTCTCCCTTTGACCTCTCCGGCGGACAGAAGCGCCGGGTGGCTATCGCGGGCGTCATCGCTATGGAGCCGAAGGTGCTGATTTTGGACGAGCCCACGGCGGGTCTGGACCCCCGGGGCCGGGAGGCTATATTGGCCCAGCTGCGTGACTATCACCGGCAAAAGGGCAACACGGTTATTCTTGTGAGCCACTCCATGGAGGAGATTGCCCGGAATGTGGACCGTATCATCGTTATGAGCCACGCCCACAAGCTGATGGACGGTACCCCGGAGGAGATTTTTTCCCGGGCAAACGAGCTTTTGCAGGTGGGTCTGGATGTGCCCCAGGTAACGAAGGTAGCCATGGAGCTGCAGAGGCGGGGCCTGCTGCCGGACAGCAGTATATATACCATTGACGAGCTGGTGCGCCGCCTCCTGGCGCTGAAGGGAGGCGAGGCCGTATGCTGAAGGATATTACCCTGGGCCAGTTCTTCCCCGGCAATACCATCGTCCACCGGCTGGATCCCCGGACGAAGATTTTGGCGGTGGTGCTGTACATCGTGGCCCTGTTCAGTGCGAATAGTGTGCTGACCTATGCCATCGTCATGGTGGCGCTGACGGTGAGCATTTTGGTCTCTAAGGTGCCGTTTCGGTCGTTAACCAAGGGACTCAAGCCCATTGTCATCATAGTTATTTTCACAGCCGTTATGAACCTGTTTTTTACCAAGGGCACGCCCGTGTGCGATGTGTGGCTGCTGCGGCACATCACCTGGGAGGGGCTGGTTGCGGCGGTGAAGATGCTGCTGCGCATTGTGATGCTCATAATGGGAACCTTCCTGCTGACCTATACCACCAGCCCCATCGCCCTGACGGACGGACTGGAGTCTCTGCTGGGCTTTTTGAAGAAGATCAAGGCGCCCATCCATGAGCTGAGCATGATGATGTCCATTGCTCTGCGGTTTATCCCCACTCTCATCGAGGAGACGGATAAGATCATGTCCGCCCAGAAGGCCCGGGGCGCGGACTTTGAGTCCGGGAATATTTTCAGGCGGGCCAAGGCCCTGGTGCCGATTCTGGTGCCGCTGTTTATCTCCGCCTTCCGCCGGGCCGATGAGCTGGCCACGGCCATGGAGTGCCGCTGCTACCACGGCGGCGAGGGCCGCACGGCCCTGCATGTACTGCACTATGAGCGGGCGGATTGGCTGGTGCTGGGGGGCTTCATAGTCCTGGCGGCAGGGATCATCGTGCTGGGCCGCTTCGGTCTGTAAAAAAACGGGAGGAAAGGATGCCCTATGCGGAACATAGCCCTTGTGCTTATGTATAACGGCACGGCCTATCACGGCTGGCAGGTGCAGAAAACCGAGATTTCCGTGGCGGAGACCCTGGAGCGGGGGCTTTCCATGGTGTGCGGAGAGAAGATCAAGTGCGTGGGCTGCGGCCGCACCGATGCCGGCGTACACGCGGAATACTATGTGGCCAATTTCCATACCAATTCCCGTATTCCCGTGGAGCGCATCCCCTTTGCGGTGAACACGCATATTCCCGAGGACATTGTAGTGCGTCGAGCCTTTGAGGTGGCAGAGGATTTTAACGCCATCGGCTCCTGCATAAAAAAAGAGTATACCTACCGTATTTATAATTCCCGCATCAAAAACCCGTTTTATGTCCATCGGGCCTATTTCTATCCCAAGAGGCTGGACGAGACGCTCATGGATCGGGCGGCGCGGATGTTTGAGGGGACCCATGACTTTGCTGCGGTGCGGTCTGTGGGGACCAATGTGAAAAGCACGGTACGCACCATCTATTATTGCCGTGTGGAGCGCCGGGGTGAGCTGCTGGAGCTGAAGGTGTGCGCCAACGGATTCCTATATAATATGGTACGGGCCATCACGGGTACGGTGCTGTACGCCGCCGAGGGGAAGCTGCTGCCGGAGGACATTCCGGCGATTCTGGACTCGGGCAACCGCACCTTGGCCGGCCCCACGGCGCCGCCGGGAGGACTGTATCTGACCCGGGTGTGGTATGAGGATGAAAGACTGAATGGAACAGATGAGATTTGAGCAGGGAGACCTGCAGCAGGAGGCGCCCAAGCGCATAAAAAAAAGACAGCCGCCCCGGCGAAGGCTGCGGGCGCTGGCGGTGGTTGCGGCAGCGGTGCTGGCGGTGGTGGCGGCCTTTGTGCTGCTGGACCGTACCGCCTTTGACGGCCTGCGCCGGAGCATCGCCTATATGCAGGCGGAAAAGGACGAGAGCGGCTGTGCGCGGCTGTTTCAGTACAGCAGCGACGGAAGCAGTCGGTATGCGGACCTGAACGGAAGCCTGCTGGTAGCCTCTGCAAATGAGATCACCCTCCTGGATGACAAGGGAAACGCTGTCTACCACACGGCCCTGCAGTTTTCTCAGGTGGCCCTCAGCGCTGCGGACGGGCAGGCGGCGGTGTATGAGATCGGAGGCCGGACCCTTTATCTGCTGAATAGCCGTGGACTGGTGCAGCAGATGGACCTGGAGGGCGACATTTTCGCCGTGCAGATGGGCCAGGGCGGCAGATTTGCCGTGACGCTAAAAAAAACAGGATATAAAACCACGGTGTCCGTCTATAATGGCAAGGGTGAGCCGCTGTACGATTTTAACTCAGCCCAGAGCTATCTGCTCACCGCCGCCGTGTCGGAAAACGGGAAATATATGGCCGCTGCGGCCATGAGCCAGGATAACGGCAGCTTTGTAAGCTCCCTGCAAATTTATAAGCTCACCTCCGAGACCATGGCGGCCGAGGGGACCCTGGAGGGCGGCGTGTATGAGATGGGCACCGTGGGCGGCCGGTTCTGTGCCGCTACGGATAAGGCGCTGTATTTTGTAAAGACCGACGGCACCGTGACCTCTTATGATTTTCAGGGTGCCAGCCTGTCCCGCTGCGGCCTGGGCGCGGATAAATTTGCCGCCGTGCTGCTGGAGAATTATGCCTCCGGCGGGCAGACGCACCTGGCCATAGTAAATGCCGCCGGAGAGGAGATCAGCTCCATGGCCGTGGACAGCGAGGTGCTGGATCTGTCGGCTGCGGGGCGGTATTTGGCGGTGCTTTACAGCAATAAGCTGGTAATCTACGATCAGAAGCTGCGGGAGTGTGCCGTGCTGGAGGATGTAAGCTCCGCCCGGCGGGTGCTTATGCGCAGCGACGGGTCGGCGGTGCTGGCGGGAACCAACGCCGCCAGCCTGTATTTGCCGTAAAAAAGGAGGCGAGTGCGTATGATTTGGTTGGATCTTGTAATCGTGGGCGTGCTGCTGCTGGGCCTGGGGGTCGGTGCCAAGCGGGGCTTTTTGCAGACTCTGGGCGGCGTGGCGGCTATGATCGTGTCCTTTGTGGGGGCCGGAATCGCTGCCGGAGCCTTTTCGGGCACGGTAGCCAAATGGATACGCCCCGTACTGGAGAAAAAGCTGGAAAGTAAGGGCATCACCGGCGGCAGCACCGCCGAAATGGTGGAGCAGGCGGGCTTTTTTGGCGACACCGCCCGCCGCATTACCGACAGCGTGGGCACTCTGGTGAAGGAGACCAAGGAGACCATGGTGGCTGCCGTTACCGACGGCATTGCCCAGTCCATTGCCTATGCGCTGGTGTATTTGGCGGCATTTGTGATACTGATGCTGCTGTGCAGGCTCCTGCTTCGGATGCTGAA
>ERZ1026780.1691-NODE-1691-length-14099-cov-4.001495_pt1 | contig 14099 bp, 8 predicted proteins | sample MGYA00380126_ERZ1026780 | MGnify/ENA primary metagenome ERZ1026780 (study PRJEB33269, sample SAMEA4719762) | human gut metagenome | biome: human-associated habitat; feature: organic feature; material: feces | place: Cameroon | collected 2013-10 ... | reverse complement strand
ATATACGCCTCTACCAGTTCATCCGTATCCTTGAAATCTCTGGGATCACCCGTCTTAAGACCAACCTCAAGACCTGTTCTGGGGTCTTTGCCGTTATGAAGTGTAATTTCAAAAATCTTAGGCATATTGATATAACCGCCGATGGGGCTGCCATCCGAATGTCCACAGCCCGGCATTGTCTCTACACAACCGGTCGTACACCAGTCGCGCGCTTCTTCCAATGTACCGCCCTTATTCAATACAATTTTAATTGCCATTTCATCACTGAAAAATGCAGGATTTGCTAACCCTTCCTGAATCATCTGACATGCTTTACGGATAATATGAGGAGCTGTTTTCTTGTTGTAGCGCAGGATGAAAGGTGGATTGGACAGCTTCATCTCATGTGCCGCATCCAATGCCATCTCCGTCAGTTCGTTGCAGGCATCCTCGCCATCTGCGGTATAGCCACCCAGATGCATATTCTGCCAGGTAGGAAGACCTGCATTTGCCTTTGCATAATAATTATCGGCAATAAAGAATAAGGAATCAATCTTCAACATCAGCTGTTCAATCAGTTCAATGCCTTTTTCTCTATCAATCACTCCGTCTTCCAAATCTTTTTTATAGTATGGATAAAACCATACATCAAATCTGTGCAGCTGCGTGGAATGTGCATTACATTCGATATGCATTACCACATGCATCATCCACTCGTGCTGGATTGCTTCCCAGAATGTCTCCGGCTCGTATTCGGGAACCTTCCGGCAAATACGTGCCATCTCCATCAATTCAGCCTTGCGCACCGGATCGTCTGTTTCATATGCTAATTTTTCCGCTGCATCGGCATTTCTGTGTGCATACCGAATCACAGCCTCCATAACAATAATAAGTGATCTCCAATAAAGAACCTTTTGTTCTTTTTCAACAGTCATATGGGTTTCAAATGCCTCGTCAATTCTTCTGCGGCATTCATCAATATGCCAACGGAAGCCATGTCCCAGCATTCTCTTAAAGTTCATACTGATTGCCGATGAAGATAATCCTCTCCCGCCGGATTTAAAAGCACCTGCGGTTTCTGCATCCTTAATCTTCTGTGGCATTGTTTCATTCATAATGTCCTCTGTAGATTTTCCATCCCAGTAATCCAGACATTCCAAAATAACATCTCTTTCCTCCTGCGTCATATCCATAGGATCTGTCGCACGCGTAGACATGGTTGGCAGTTCTCCTTTTAACCACATCAGCCCCGAGCTATATTCCGGGAAAATCAAACCTGCTCTGATTTTTTCTGTAGCAGAGCCCAACAGTAATTCTCCATCTCTGATAACAATTTTTTTATGATCCAGTACATACTCCAGAATATGTGCTCTGAAAATCCAAATCGGTTCTCCTGCATATTTTTTATATGCCTCTGTTGCCAGCAGAAGACGCTCGGCACTAATAGCAGGCTTTGCTCCACGCTGCATTTCTCTTAGCTTTCTAATCCGTTGGTTCATAGCATTGCCTCCTTCATTTGTTCTTTCTCCCGTTCTCTAATCCTGCCGTTGCTCAGTTCTTATGCTACAGATCCGCTTGCGACTGTCTCACAGAAAATTTTCTGATATCGAATTCTATGAGACAGCCGTGCAGATCTACCGGCAATTCGTACTTACATCGCAAATACTTTCCTTTTATTACTCTCAATCAGGTAGGATGTAAGGGCATCGGATTGCGAAAACATTCTTATTTTACACCTGTTGTCACATACTTTTTCAGTTCATCGGCACTCATCCCCTGAATACCCAAGCTATCTACCGTTCTGCCTCTTTCATTCCAATCCGTTGCATGAACTGCATTGTAAATATTAACTACAGAATCGATTGTAGGTGTTGGAACACCAAGCATCTTGCCAAGGCTGGACCAGCTAACCAAACCATAAGGAGCATCCTCTGTCAAGTATCTGTTGTTAATATCGTTGGGACCACAGATAGGAGTCAGTGCAATGCAGCCATGTACACATCTGTACATATCTTCCCATGTATACCCCTCTTCCATGCCAAGGAAGTCTTCCAGTGCTGTGATATGATAGCCCAGAGCCTTGCCGATTTCCTTACGCTCGTTATCCATAGCAATATTCACTCTTGCTGCGGAAGGTGTAAAGCCATGCTCGTACAGATAGAAGTCACCTGTTGCTCTGTTTTCGATAGGCCCCAGATTCAGCACACAGGGACCGGAGTGCAGCGCGGGGTTGATGTTTGCAATACCAACTTCAAGCCCATCGTTGTAAACCTTGTGGAAAGGGAAGAATTCTCTCAATTCATCAATCAGCGCAGCACCCTTATCAGCAGGGATAAAGCCGATACCTACCTTATTTCTGCCAAAGCAAGAAACTGTACAGGGAGCTTGCAGACGTGTGTCATAGGGCAGAGTATCTGTTTCTGCAAATACAGGTTTCTCAACGCCTTCAAATACATGGTTGAACAGCAGACTGCCCCATGCACCGGGAACGCAAACCAGAACCTGATCCTTTGTCAATTTCCCTCTTAGCAGCTGTGCATAATCATTCTGCGCGAAAGCAGGACATACAAGGAAAATGTACTTCGTGCCGCTAACAGCCTTCTCAATATCGTCTGTTACCTCGTGAATCTGCGCAATTCCTTCAACAACGCCGGAAATTTTAATTGTTTTTGTGTCGAACAGCTGCTTAATGCCTCCCTTAAATCTTGGCATTTCATACATCGTTACCTCGAACCCTCTCAATGTCAGATCCGCTGCCATCGTATGCGCGCCATGTCCTCCGCCTAAAATTGTAATTTTCTTCTCAAAGCCCATTTCCTTTCCCTCCTGTTTCTTCTGTTATCATACTTGTAATCCGTCAAACAACCTGCGCTGCCTGCTTCAAGAATGTAAAAGCTTTCTTCATCCTATTCAACTCCGTACCAAGCAACTCATGTTATTTGCTTGTCTTTAGTCTAAAGCTTGGATTTATTCCAATGTCAAGCATAATTTTACAAAAATTTTCATTTTATCTTCAAAGCCGAAAAATCAATGGTTTGAGCCATTTATCGAATGGATTTTCCAAAAAAATCATATCCCTTAACTTTCTGATTCCCCCAACATAGCTGGGGGTATTTGGTTATTACCAAAAAAACGAACTCCATGCTGCCATAGAGTCCGTAAGCTGTTAAATAATTTTTCTCATGCTTCCTGTTCCTTTTCCATCAAGTTGTGATAGCATAAATAATTTCTTGCAAACACTACGCCTGCCAATGCCAAGGCACAGCCCAAGCCGGATAAATTATTCTTTGCAAATTTTGCAAAAGAAAAAGCATCGGCCTTTATCAAAACCAATGCTTTTTCTTTATTTCATAATTATCCTCTGCGGAACAGACCCTTTTTCTTCGGTTCTTCTTCTACCGGAGGTGCTTCGTTGGACATATTGGGTTCTGCCTTACCGAAAACCTCTGTTTTCGCAACAGGGATACGAATTCCTCTGTTCAGACCGAATTCCACAATCAGTGTATCGTATGTTGTATCAACAACCTTGCCGTAGAAGCCGCTGTTTGTGATGATGCTGTCGCCAACCTCGATTTCGTTTCTCAGCTCAGCCAGCTTTTTCTCCTTCTTCTGTGTGGGTCTGATGGACAGGAAATACATGATAACCAGCAGAACAACGCAGTAAACCACGATCAGCATAACGGGGTGGTCGGACATCCATGTGCCAAACAGACCTGTGCTCTGTGTTGTGCCGGAGGTTGCTTTTGCTGCCTCGCCGGCAGGCTTTACGACTGTGTCAAGTAAAAATGATCCCATTTTTTTCTCTCCTAACTTTTTCTAAATTTGATGTTACATCTAGTAGATAATTATATAGAATTTTTCATTTTCCGTCAAGTAGCCTTATGTGTAAGAAAGCGCTTATTTCCCGTTTTCGCGAAATCCATCCAGCTTTGCAGCCTTATATGCGTGGAAGCGGTCTTCCTCAATCGCCTGTCTGATTTCCTCCATCATGCTGTTGAAGAAATACAGATTATGCATCACACAAAGGCGCATGGCAAGCATTTCCTTTGCTTTGAACAGATGGCGGATATAGGCTCTGCTGTATCTTCTGCACGCAGGACAGCCGCAGGTATCGTCAATGGGAGAATCATCCTTTTCATATTTCGCATTTAACAGGTTCAGCTTGCCCTTATTCGTATACACATGAGCATGGCGGCCGTTTCTTGCAGGCAGGACGCAGTCAAAGAAATCCACGCCGCGTTCTACCGCCTCCAGAATATTTTCAGGTGTCCCAACGCCCATCAGGTAAGTCGGCTTCTCCTCAGGCAGATACGGCACAACCTCATCCAGAATACGATACATTTCCGCATGGGATTCCCCTACCGCAAGACCACCGATGGCATAGCCATCCAGCTCCATCTCGGAAATCCGTTTTGCATGCTCGATACGGATATCCTCGAAGGTTGCCCCCTGATTGATGCCGAACAGCATCTGCTTGGGGTTGACGGTATCCTCCAGCTGATTCAAGCGGTGCATCTCTTTTTTGCAGCGTTCCAGCCAACGGGTTGTTCTGGCAACGGATGCCTCTACATAAGGGCGTTCCGCAGGCAGCCCGATGCATTCATCAAACGCCATCGCGATCGTGGAGCCAAGATTGGACTGAATCTGCATACTTTCCTCCGGCCCCATAAAAATCTTTCTGCCATCAATATGAGAGCTGAAATAAACGCCCTCCTCCTTGATTTTGCGCAGAAGCCCAAGAGAGAATACCTGAAAGCCGCCGGAATCGGTTAGAATCGGTTTATCCCAGACCATGAATTTATGCAGACCGCCCATTTCCTTAATCAGCTTATCCCCGGGGCGCAGATGCAGATGGTAGGTATTGGAAAGCTCCACCTGACATTTCAGCTGCTCCAGATCCTCTGTGGAAACAGCCCCCTTAATCGCCCCCGCTGTGCCGACATTCATAAAGACGGGTGTCTGGATTACGCCATGAGGGGTATGGAATTCGGCACGCTTTGCTCTGCCGCATTTTTTCAATACTTTGTACATAATTTTCCTCACTTTATCAAAATTTTTCTATCCTTTCTATGATACCCTTTTTTTGTGCTTTCTTCAAGAGGTGTCAGCAAAATTTGCAAAAAATGCGAAAAAAACTGTCAGGAAAAATCTGCCGATTAGCCTTTTCTTTTGGCAGGAAAAATGATAGACTGTTCCTTAGGAAATCATATCGTTACAGAAAAAAGATGGGAGAGAACAAATGAGCATCAATCTGATTGCAACAACCACCTTCGGCTTAGAAGCCGTAGTCAAGAGAGAGTGTCAGGCTCTCGGTTTTCAGAATATCAAAACCTCAGACGGCAAGGTTGAATTTACAGGGGACGAAGCAGATATCGTAAAGGCAAACCTCTGGCTGCGGTGCGCCGGGCGTGTCTGGGTGAAAATGGGCACCTTTACCGCCGTTACCTTTACGGAGCTATTCGATCGGACGAAGGCACTGCCGTGGGGAGATTGGATTCCGGAGGACGGGAAATTCACCGTTGTGGGGAAATCCGTAAAATCCACCCTGTTCAGCGTTTCGGACTGTCAGGCAATCGTCAAGAAGGCTGTTGTCGAAAAGCTGAAGGAAAAATATAAAACAGACTGGTTTGATGAAACAGGCGCATCCTATACCATTCAGGTCGGGATTCTAAAGGATGTTGTCACCCTTGCGATTGATACCAGTGGCAGCGGCTTACACATGCGCGGCTATCGTGCGAGTGCGTTGGATGCCCCCTTAAAGGAATCCCTTGCATCCGCTATGGTGCAGCTCAGCTACTGGCGAAAGGATCGTATCCTGTTAGACCCCTTCTGCGGCTCAGGAACAATTCCTATCGAAGCCGCTATGCTTGCGCGCAACATTGCCCCCGGTCTGAACCGCAAATTCGCATCCGAGGAATGGGAACGCATCGGCAAGGAGCGTTGGAAGCAGGCAAGAAAAGAGGCCTATCAAGCAATTGATTATGATGTTATGCCCGAAATTTACGGCAGTGACATTGACCCTGCGGCAATCGAGCTGGCAAAGGCAAATGCAGAGCTTGCAGGCGTGGATGACTGCATCACCTTCGAGGTAAAGCCCTCGCAGGAGATTGTATTGCCCGGGAAATACGGCGTGCTGATTTCCAATCCGCCCTATGGGGAGCGTATCGGGGAATTGAAGGAGGTTGAAAATATGTATCGTGCGCTTGGCGCAACCATGCAGACCGACCCCACCTGGTCAACCTATATCATCACCTCCATGGAATATTTTGAATCCCTCTTTGGCAGAAAGGCAGACAGAAAGAGAAAGCTGTTCAACGGGCGCATCAAAACGGATTATTATCAGTATGAAGGTCCTCGTCCGCCGAAAAAGCAGAAGACAGAAGAAAACTGAACATAAGCGCATCAAAAAAAGGATAAATCCTCATTTTTCAGAGGACTTATCCTTTTCCTTTTGTCTTTATAAAATTTCACAAAAAGCCTTTATCAGAATCTTCTTCTGCCGCCTCTGCGTCTTCTGCGTCCGCCGCCAAAACTCAGCCCACTGCTGCGGCGCGGAGAACCAAAGCTGTAGCCGCGTCTGTTTCTTCTGCCGTTGATGAATTTGATAATCAGAATGATAATCGCAATCACGATGATGACGATAACCAGCTTCAGCAGACCCTTCAAGGTAAACAGATTCTTGAAGAAATCACCGATTGCACTGAAAATGGTACCCTTAGAAACATCTCTGCCTGCGTAAACGGGAGCCTCCAGAACGGTTTTGCCCTTCACCTCATACGTTGCCGTACCGATTTCCGCACCCTTTTCGATGGGAGCCTTCAGGGAAACATTGCCCTCCTTATCCGTTACCGCATAGGTATCGTTATAGGAAACGGTCAGCTTCATATCCTTTGCGGTATCCTTCGGAAGAATTGCCGTAACCTCCTTCCGGAATACAACAGGAACCGTATTCCCTTCGGATTTTTTATGCTTTGTCAGAGGTGCATCTGCAATAGCTTCCTCTGCCTTTGCAACTGTAATCTTTTCATACTGGTTATAGCCGTATTCAAAGAGATTTTTTGCATCCAGCCAACGGTTCGGGTCTTCGGATTTGAAGATAACCGCAATCAGCTCCTCGCCGTCCTTTTCCGCAGCCGCTGTCACGCAGTCCCCTGCTTCATCGGTGAAGCCTGTCTTAATGCCGATGGCATAGGGATAATTATATTCCCCATCCGTAATCAGCAGGTTATGGCTGCGCCAGTTGTAATCCTGTGTTTTTACGGAAGTATCCTCCGCTTTGACTAAACCCTCTGCGCCGTTGCCGGAATAGCTTTTTTCCTTCGCAATTTCTGCCAGCGTTTTATTTTCCATAAACGCTCTGCCAATCAGCGCAAGGTCGTGCGCGCAGGTGTAGTGGTCATCGGAATGGTAGCCGTGCGCGTTTGCAAAATGGCTGTTGGTTGCGCCCAGCTCCTCCGCCTTTTTATTCATCAGGTCTGTGAAAACAACCTCACATTTACCGAAGGTCATGTTTTCGTCATTCTCCGCCTTTTTCGCAACTGCTGCCGCAACCACATTTGCAGAGTCATTGCCGGAGGGGATAATCAGACCGCGGATGGCATTTTCCACCGTCAGCGTTTCGCCCAGCTCATGCCCCGCCTTGCTGGAATCCAGAGAAACCTCATTGATTTCAGAGCCGACCACGATTAAATCCTCCGGCTTGAAATAATCCAATGCCACCAGAGCGGTCAGCATTTTTGTCATGCTGGCAGGATACATCTTCTGGGTGGCATTTTTTTCATACAGAATTGTCCCCGAAGATGCCTCAATCAAAATTGCCGCCTCTGCCTGAAGCTCAGGTGCCTGATCCGCAAGCATTACTGCTGTCTGCAAGGCATCCGCCGCTTTTTCGGTTTTCTTGTCTTCCTTTGTATCATCCGCTGCCACAGCATTTTTATCCTGCTGTGTCTCCTTCTTCTCCTTACCGCAGCCGGCTGCACCAAACGCTACCGCCGCCGCCAGACATAAGGCAGTCAGTTTTGCGAAAGATTTTTTCATTTTGAAACATCCTTTCTGCTTTTCTTACTTCTCTTTTCCATAAGCTCCCGTTTCCACGCCTTCAATTCTTCATCAAACCGCTTGGAATGCATACCTGGGTATGCACGCATCAAACGGCGCTCGATAAGGCTACTCTTCTGCAAAGCATTGATACGGGATTCCAGTTTTTCCTTGATTTCCTCCTGAACCAGCTGCCGCCGCAGACGTTCCTCCTCGCGCAGCTGCTCCAGCCTTTCATTTTCCTCTGCCATGCGTTCCTTAAATTCACGCAGAAATTCCGCAGCAGGCATGCTCTCGAAACACGTAATGATTTCCTGTCGGGAAGCATAAAGCCTCGTTCCCTCGAGCTTTTTCTGCAGCGCATCGTGCGCTTCGCTGAGGGATGCCAGCTTTTCGTTGAACCGCAGGATATGCAGCACCGTAATCGTGGTATCCACAGCCAGATATGCAAGCAGCAGTGTTGCCGCAAATTCGCCCCATGCACGGGGAATTGCCGCCACAAAATCCGCAATCACAGGCTGCACCACACGCATCACGAAGGCTGTCAGAACGCCCCACTCCACGGAACGCTCCAGGCAGACGCGCCCCTTGATATTAAAGGGCTTTTGGGAATAATCCCACCATGTGGCATGGAAAAGCTTTTCCAATATCAGCCCGATGAGATATTCCACAACGGTTGCAATCACAAAGCCGCCCAGAAACAGCAGCAAAATCGAATCCGAAACAGGCTCCAGTGCCAGAAGAATCAGCAGTGCGCCTGTGCCGTAAATGGGGCAGAACGGGCCATTGATAAAGCCGCGATTCACCCATTTTTTCGCGTTGATAGAAACATACGCCGATTCCATTGCCCATCCCAGAAAGCTGTAAATCACAAAATACGCATATAATTCAAAAAATGTAAACGAAAACCAAACGGTTGACCACATCGCAATCCCTTCCTTATGAATTGTTATTTGTCTGCAAAACGCCCCGTTCCTTTAAATATGTCATCGTCTGCGCCAGTGCGCCTGCCCCGTCTGTTCTGCTCATGTCTATCCAAAGCCCTTCAATCTGCCGCCGGAACCATGTCAGCTGTCGCTTTGCAAAGCGGCGCGTATTGGTTTTCAGCTGCGTAACTGCTTCGTCCAGCGTGCAGTCTCCGTTGAAATACGGCACAAATTCCTTATAACCGATGCCCTGCATGGAAACCAGCTTCGGTGAATAGCCCTTGTCCAGAAGTCCCTTCACCTCTGCCAGAAGCCCCTGCTGCATCATCAAATCAATCCTCTGCTCAATGCGTGCATATAGTGCTTCCCGCTCCATCGTCAGGAGAATCACCGCCGCGTTGTAGGGGGTTTCCCTTTCCTTCTGCTCCGCATTATGCTCGGAAAATTTCTGTCCCGTCAGATAATGATATTCCAGGGCACGCGTCACACGCTTGACGTTGTTCGCATGAATCGTTTCCGCATAGACAGGGTCGATTTCCCGTAAGCGTTCATACAGCACCTGCGGTCCCTCCTCCTCGGCGATACGGTAGCACTCCTCCCGATAGGAGGTATCATTTTCCGTTTCGGTAAAATCGTTATCATACAGCAGGGCATTGATATAAAACCCCGTGCCGCCGACCAGAATGGGAATCTTTCCCTTCGCCCAGATTTCCTCCATATACGCCTTTGCCTTCTGCTGAAAGAGCATAACATTATATTCCTCATCGGGGTTCAGCTCATCAATGAGATAATGCGGCACGCCATCCGCCTCTTCGGGTGTCACCTTCGCCGTCCCAATGTCCATATAGCGGTAAATCTGCATGGAATCGGCAGAAATCACCTCGCCGCCGATTTCCTTTGCAAGCCGAATCGACAAGCCTGTTTTGCCGCAGGCGGTTGGGCCGCCAATCACAATCAATGGTTTTTTCATCATTTCACCTGCTCAATTCTGGATGCGTTTAAACATCTTTTCCATTTCATATTTCGTCAGCTCGATAATCGTCGGTCTGCCATGGGGGCAGGTAAAGGGATGCTCCAGACCAAGCAGTCTGTGAATCAGCTCCTCCGCCTCTCTCGTGCTCAGCACATCATGCCCCTTGACTGCCGCCTTACACGCCATCGTTGCCACTGCCAATATCTTTGTATCATACACATTGGAAATGCGCTCCTCTGTCAGCCTGTCCAGAATATCGGTAAAAAAGCCGACCTCTGTCGGGTTCTGCAAGAGATACGGCGTTGCGCGCAGGGCATATTTCTCGCCGAATTCCTCCAGCTCAAAGCCGAAGCTTTCCAAAAGTGCCAGATTGCGCCGCAGTACCTCTGTTTCCATTGGTGTCAGCTGCAGCATCAGAGGTGTCAGCAACCGCTGCGAGGCGACCCTTTCTTCCTTGAATTTATTCATAAATTCCTCATACAGCACCCGTTCATGTGCGGCATGCTGGTCAATCAGATACAGGCAATCGCCCTGCTCCACAATCCAATAGGTGCGAAAGACCTGCCCGATGATTTTATAATTCTGGAAAAACGGCTGCTTTTCTTCTGTCGGCTTTACCTCTTCCGTTTTTTCATCAGAAACAATCGGCTTCAATTCTATCGGCTGTTCCTCTTTCGGCTTCAGCTCTTCCCTGCGGTACGGCACTGCCGTCTGTGCAAAGCTCTCCGCCTTTGGGGTGCGCTTCAGCAGCTCATCCACACTGCGTCCGCCCGATGTGGGGGTCTGCGGCTTTTCTGCCGCACGCAGGAGCTTTTCCCTTTCCTCTTTGGAAAGAATCACGCCCTGCGATTGCGGGAGCGGAATTTCTTTAGAGGGATTTGCTGTCGGCTCTGCCTTTGGTTCGCTTTCCTTCAGGATGCTTTCCTTTGGCTGCGCCGCTTCCTTTGGCATATCCGCAAGGGTCTGCTGTTCCGCCTGCGGCAGTCTTTCCTTCGGCTTCTTTTCCAGAACCGCCTTGGGAATCAGCACCGTTTCCTGCAACGCCTTCGCAACCGCGTTGTAGAAAAATTCATATACCTCATCGTCATTCTTAAAGCGAACCTCCAGCTTCGCAGGATGCACATTCACATCCACCTGTGCAGGCTCAACCGCAAGATTCAGCACGAAAACAGGAAATTTCCCAATCAGCAGCTTTGTTTTATACGCATCCTCCACCGCAGCGGAAACCACGGAATTCTTAATAAATCTGCCGTTGATAAAAAGATTTTCATAATTGCGGTTCGCGCGGCAAAATTCGGGCTTCCCAATCAGACCGCTGACGGCATATTCCCCCTTGCGGTAGGAAATGGGGAGCATGCTGTTCGCCGCATCCTTCCCGTAAACATAAAATACCGCCGTTTTCGGGTCATTGTTCCCTGCCGTATGCAGAACAGTATTGCCGTTATTGATATAATGAATCGCAACCTCAGGATGCCCCAGTGCGATTTTGTTCACCAAATCCGAAACATAGCCGCTTTCGGTCGCAGGCTTTTTCAAAAATTTTCTGCGCGCAGGCACGTTGTAAAAAAGATTCCGCACCGTAATGGAAGTGCCCTCCCGACAGGCGGCATCCTCCAGCTCCTGTATTTCTCCGGCATGAATCACAATGCGCGTGCCCGTTTCCTCGTCTCTGGTTTTTGTCAGCATTTCCACCTGCGCCACCGCCGCGATACTCGCCAATGCTTCGCCGCGAAAGCCCAGTGTAAAAATATGCTCCAAATCCTCAATCTGTGACATTTTGCTTGTAGCGTGGCGTAGAAAGGCTTCCTTCACCTGCTCCTTGGGAATCCCAGTGCCGTTATCGGTAATGCGGATATAGGAAATGCCGCCCTCCTTAATTTCTATCGTCACACTGCCGGCGTTTGCATCAATGGCGTTTTCCGTCAGCTCCTTTACAACGGATTTCGGAGATTCTACTACTTCCCCTGCCGCAATTTTATTGATGGTTTTTGCATCCAACAGTCGGATTTTCTGCATAGACCTCCTCCTTTCCTCGGTTTACAACCCTTTTGCCTTTTTCTGCAATTCAAAAAGCGTTTGCAGTGCTTCAATAGGGGTCATCGCCATCACATCCAGCTTGGAGATTTCATCCGCAAGCTGCGTTTCCGCAATATGGAACATATCCATCTGCTGTGCGGTTTCCTCCTGCTGCTCCTTGGATTCCACTGCAATCTGCTTTGCTTTTTTCGTAATATCCGCTGCGTTCAGTTGCTTGAGAATCTGTCCGCTGCGGCGAATCACCTTATTCGGCAGACCCGCCAGACGCGCCACCTGCACGCCGTAGCTATGGTCTGCGCCGCCGCGCTGAATTTTTCGGAGGAAAATAATATCCTCGCCCTGCTCCTGCACGGCAATGCAGTAATTCTTCACGCCGGAAAGCTTGCCCTCCAGCTCGCTTAATTCATGATAATGCGTTGCAAAAAGCGTTTTCGCGCCAATCTGCTTCGTATCCGCGATATATTCCAGCACCGCCCACGCGATGGAAAGCCCATCAAATGTGCTTGTGCCTCGCCCGATTTCATCCAGAATCAGCAGGCTTTTGTTCGTTGCGTTATGCAGAATGTTCGCAACCTCTGTCATTTCCACCATAAACGTGCTCTGCCCTGCGGAAAGGTCATCCGATGCACCGACACGGGTGAAGATTCTGTCTACAATGCCGATATGCGCCTGCTCCGCGGGAACGAAGCTGCCAATCTGCGCCATCAGCACAATCAGCGCAGTCTGCCGCATATATGTAGATTTCCCCGCCATGTTCGGACCTGTGATGATGGCAAGTCTGGTGTCCTCCCGGTCTAAATAGGTGTCATTCGGGATAAACTGCCCGTCCATCATTTTTTCCACAACGGGGTGTCTGCCGCCCTTAATTTCAATTACATCACCGTCATCCACAAGCGGCTTCACATAGCTTCTGTTCTGCGCCACCTCTGCGAGGGACTGCAGGCAGTCAATAACAGAAACGATATACGCACAATATTGAATCCGCTCCACCTCTGCCGCAACGGCATTGCGAATTTCGCAGAACATATCGTATTCCAGAGTGGTAATCTTATCCTCCGCGCCGAGAATCAGCTCCTCCAGCTCCTTTAATTCGGGTGTAATAAAACGCTCCGCATTGGCAAGCGTCTGCTTGCGGATATAGTCTTCCGGCACCAGCTCCAGATTGGATTTTGTGACCTCAATATAATAGCCGAACACCTTATTGTAGCGCACCTTGAGGTTTTTAATGCCCGTCTTTTCGCGCTCCTCCTCCTCAAGCTGATGAATCCATGTGGTGCCGTTTTCCTTCGCCTTGGTGTAGGTATCCAGCTCCTCATTGAAGCCCTCACGAATCATGCCGCCCTCGCGCACGGAAAACGGAGGGTCTTCGACGATGGACTGCGCAATCAGCGCATGGATATTCTCCAGCGTGTCCAGTCTGTCATGCAGAGTGGACAGATATGGACTCCTGCAGCGAGAAAGAATCTTCTTCAGCAACGGCAGATTTTCCACGGAATTTTTCAGCGCCGCCAAATCCCTTGCGTTTGCATTCTGATACACCACACGGGACATAATACGTTCAAAGTCATACATGGAATGGAGAATTTCCTTAATTTCCTCTCTGAGGAACAGGTCTTGGAACAGCTCCTCCACCCCATCCAGACGCTGATTGATTTCTTCTTTAGAAAGCAGGGGCTGCTCCACCCATTTGCGCAGAAGCCTTGCGCCCATCGCAGTCTGGGTTTTATCCAGAACGCTCAGAAGCGATCCTTTTTTGTTCTTCTCGCGCATGGTTTCCGTCAGCTCCAGATTTCTGCGGCTGGAAACATCCAACAGCATGAAATCCCCTGTTGTGTAATATTTCAGGGCGGAAATATGGCTCAAATCGTTTTTCTGCGTTTCATTCAGATACCACATCAGCGCACCCGAAGCCGAAACCGCCAGCAGCTTTTTCTGCAGACCGAAGCTTTCCAGTGTTTTCACCTTGAAATGCGCAAGCAGGGTATCCTTTGCGGTATTATATTCATACATGCGGCTGTCAATATCATTCAGATACAGGTGAAACCGTTCCTCGATTTCCTTCGCCAAAGGGGTGGAAAGAAATTCGCTGTTGCAGACAAGCTCCGCAGGGGAAAACCTTGCCGTTTCATCCAGAATTTTTGCCGCCG
>ERZ1026780.1690-NODE-1690-length-14119-cov-10.908632_pt1 | contig 14119 bp, 19 predicted proteins | sample MGYA00380126_ERZ1026780 | MGnify/ENA primary metagenome ERZ1026780 (study PRJEB33269, sample SAMEA4719762) | human gut metagenome | biome: human-associated habitat; feature: organic feature; material: feces | place: Cameroon | collected 2013-10 ... | reverse complement strand
TGGTTTTATTTACTGCAAGGGTCGCTTAGGCCCTGGAAAAATTAACGAACTATTGATTACAACACAACATTAAAATATTAAGTCTTATGTTTCTGAACAGCTTTTTCAAACATTACTATGCAAGATATATTGCTTGCGTTCTCTTTCTTTGTGTGTTGCTAATAAGTAACACCTCTTGCCAGAATCATAATTTCATATGCAATCCGGATCCATACACATCATCAGTTGATGAAGTAAATGAACGTATAGAACTATCTGAAAACATTTCGTCAAAGTGGTTTTCTTTTGATTCTATAATATCTAATACAAAGTGGAAATACTCAGACGATATCGACTGGCGTCTATCTCAAATCCAGATTCCAGAAACAGAGTTGACCACGATGCCTACTTCCGTCCTTGTAAAACTCTGCTTAGATTATCCATTCTTTCTTGATTATACTGCTGCAGACGACTATTCTGACGGCATTTCAAGATTAATGTCAACCTTTAATGGATTTAAGGAACTTATTAAGAGGAAAGATGCATTGAAAGAATTAACCTCGCAGATAAATGCCATTAGTGTTTCAGAGATCGTAGAAAACGCAAAGAATGTACACAACGACACAAGCCCCAAAGACAACATTCTTTATGTTAATTATGTTGAGTTATTACTCTCACAAATTGTATCATCGCAAAAAGATGTGAACACTATTCTTAATCTTGATGTAGAGCAGACATCGCAAAGATTATTACAAGAAAAATCTAAATATCCAGACATATACGGCCCTTATTCAATAGAGGCCAGTAAATTATGTGAAGAGTCCATAACCACTGCTAAAAGAAATGGAGTGTCTATCGCTTCTAGTGGCAATACTATTTCAACAGAATCAATAAGTACAATCACGCTGACAACAACTTTTGGCCGAACAGTAATTGGCCTTGTTGGATTGCCAGAATTAAGTGCTTCCGAGAAATCTTCTTCGGATAGTTACTACCGTAGGACTTACCCATCAGCAACATTATTAGCTTCATCTACAAGCTCTTATAATTGCCATAGTTATGCGTGGAATATGTCTGAAAGAGGTGTTACTTGTTGGATTAATGGATCGAATATATCACAACCAAACTTAGATGGCACTGTGTCTGCAAATAATGACAACATATCTCAATATTGGTTCGATGGACTTTATTCAATGACAATAGATAGATATGCACAAAAAATATATTACTACAGAGGTGATCATTCCGCCATACAATCCAGTGTTTCCGGGAAATATGAATCAAAGTGGGGTAAAGGACCACTTATGAGACACTCTCCCACAAATTGTCCATCCATTTACTATTCCAAATACAGAAGCTACTTCAAGAAGGCAAACCCAATTATTGTATGTACAGCTGGTGTTCGAGAGATATATGTAAATGAAACGTGCACATATAGTGCAGATGGTTTGCCAACAGGTCTGGATACATCATATCGCTGGGAAGTTGTTGACAATAAAAATGGCGATGATGTTGTTGGGATATATGCCACTATACAAAATGAATCAGAATGCAGTGCAGATGTAACTTTTACAAGAAGAGGTATTTACTACATAAACCTATATAGAACACACGCAAACAGAGGTGAAATTTTGTGTAGTCTTGATGTGTACGTAGTTCCTCCGAAGAATAACTAATATTTCTTTATCTGTGATCAGGTTCTTTATCTGTGATCAGGCGCTCCAAATACGGCTTCGGAATACCACTCAATCTCTGAACATCATCGTATGAAATCAGGACACTCGATACTTTCTATAATTGCTTTGCTGTTTTCAATATCGTCTTGTATCAGACCTGCCGATTTGGAAACGGGAGAAATGTCTGTGACCGTGAATTGTATTCTCAACTATCCTTCACCCACACAGACTCTTACGCTGTCATACTCCATACCTAATGGCAAGGATACAGGTTCAGAGATTGATCGGGCTGATGTTTCTCTTTATGATCAAACAAAAGGAGCGGTTGCAGGCACATTTGCCCCGATAGGAGATGGAGAATGGCAGGCCTCAATATTCATTACCCCTGGGCATCAGTACAGATTGGACATTAATGTGGCGGGTGAGAGGCATATATCAGCGACAACGACAGTGCCTGAAAGTAATGAGATGAGCTATCGGCCCAATGGTATCGCGATGTGGGTTTCGGACATAGCGTCATCCTCCCTGAACAGAGCTCTTTGCAGCACAGAGTATGATTTATCGATGTTCGACACTCCTGCCTGGATGTATATTTTGAACTATAATACCGCAGCAGGCAGTCACATAGTCGCCAACCTAATCGCAGGCAATGGGCAAGTGGATGAGTTCAACTGCGCTGGCGGTCTTATGGATCTCGATACAGAATGGAAAAAACACGCTTTTGAATATGCCAGAGTATATCACAACAAGTATCTTCGCTATGAGTCCGGGAAAGGAGGCAATACATTCATCGCAGGTGAAATGGCCGCTCCGTTTTTTACAGCTTTGGGCGAAGCGTCAGCCATCCACCCCACAATCGATAATCCTGTCACCCTCTACGCCAAACCGTCTTTAATGCCTGTGGAGCAAATGGGATATGTCGTGCTGATCTCCGTTTCTGAAGACTACGACAGATATCTCAAGGATGTAATTACAAGGAAGATGAAGGAAGATGGTGATGACATTACCATCCTCTACGATAGGGAACAAATATATTCGAATATTGATGGTGGGGTCGGAATATTCGGAGCCAAACTAACATACTACTTGCCGTGGGACGAACCTGTAAACTCAGAATAGCAACGTTCTTGACGTTTTTACCCTTGATGGGATTGATGTGTCCGGCTCAAGACACCTCTTCGGTTTCGGACACTCTGACTGCCGCCAACAAAGTAGCGTATCGTGGCATCGAAATACTGACCGGAAGAACATTATCTGACATAGAGACCGTCAGGAATATCATAACCCCTATAGGAGAGGGAGACGCTATCAAACTTATCCAGGCTCTTCCGGGAATAGCCACCGGTGCAGAAGGATCTTCCGCGATCTACGCCCGCGGAGGGAATATCGGGAATAATCTTATGTCTCTTGACGGAGTGACAATTTACGGAATCAGTCATCTGCTTGGAATGACTTCCTCTGTGTCTTCAGATGTGATAGGAGAGACGAATTTCCAGATAGGTGGATTTGACGCGGACAGGGGTGCGGCCCTATCATCTTTCATCGGACTTAAATCTGCCGCCTCACAGATGGACAAATGGCATATTTCCGGAATGGCAAGTCCATTCCTTGAAAGTGTCAAAGTGGAAGGGCCTGTCTCTGACAGAACCGGAGTTCTTGTCACAGGAAGATTCTCACCGATAGGTCTTGCCTATAAGTCGGCGAAAGGTGTCCTGACTTCAGATAAAGGCCTTAAAAGCCTTGACGCAACTGTTTACGATGTCTATGGGAAGGTTCAGTCAAAGGACAAAAAAGGTAACGAATTGACGGCTTTCATATTCAGAAGTGCTGATGAATATGACATCGGGTTCGGAAAGAACGCAGACAGATACAAGATGGGTTGGAACAACACCATCGGTCTGATCAAATACTCCAGACATCACTCAATAAAGACAAGATCTGAATATGACGTGTCATACAATGTCTATGAAAGCGGCCAGAGTTCCGACGTCTTGTTCAACAGCACAATAAACCAACTCAAGATCAAGTCCTCCATAAAGGAGTTTGTGGCGAGTGCAAAACTTATATATAAGGGGAATAGGAATTCTTTCCAAGCAGGTGGCCAGCTCAGGAATACGGGATTCAACCCAGGCTCCTCGTCCCTTTCATCGGAATGGGCGGATCAGAAGCGCTATAGCCTCTCAGCTGTGTTGTGGGGGCAATATGAGTACCGCAAATCAAAGGAACTATATCTCAAGGCAGCCACAAGGATCAACTCTTATAGGTCTGGCGAGACATTGGGTAAATCTGAAAAAACTCGTTATATTCCCGAAATGAGCATTCTTGGCGAATATAGCATTATACCAAATGTCAAACTGATGGCCACAATAGACAGGGTCGCGCAGTTTCATCATATTCTTGAGGGAATGCCTCTTGGCTGGTCTATGGATCTTATCGTGCCATCTGATGACACCATTCCTTACGAGTCCGCATACCAAGGATATCTGGGAATGACAGGATTGTTTATGAGGCACAAGATCACGGTAGGAGGATACTATAAGACAATGGAGAACCTTGTCTATTACACCAATGCCGCTAACATATTCAGCGCATCCTTCGCCGGATGGAAAGATAATGTCGAAATCGGCAATGGGTCTTCATACGGTATAGAAACTCTATATGAATATTCCGGGAAGCGCCTTTCCGCAAGAGTCGCATACACACTGTCAAAGACAGACCGAATGTTCGAGAATCTTAACAAAGGCAATCCTTTTCCAGCAAAGTTTGACAGACGTCATATCCTGAACACGTCGGTTGAGTATGACCTCGGAAGGACTGAGATAACGAAACAGGGAATAAGCTCAGCATTCACACTCCAAAGCGGCCATTGGGAAAGTTACAGACTATATTCCTATGAGAGTATCACACCTGACGATGATAAATACTTGATTCCATATTTTGATGAAAGCCCAAACAATCTTCAGATGCCGGCCTACATAAGGCTTGACATAGGATATTTCAGGAATTGGAGGAGCGCGTCCCAAAAGATTAATTATAAATTACAAGTAGGAGTGTACAATATTCTGAACAGACATAATCCGCTCCTTCTGATGTACGATGATGATGCCGACCAGTGGATGGAGCTGTCGTTGATTCCTATAATGCCGACCGTTTCATTCCGTATTGAATTCTAAGCTGTTTTTACTACTGCTGATTTCAAACGGACTTATTGGCTGTTTAGTGATGTATAGAAAAAAGCGGACACTGACTATTCAGTGTCCGCTTTGGTGTAGCGGGGGAAGGACATTTCACGGGCATTTTCGGGGATTCTTACCCCCAACTGAAAGCCGTCCAGAGCGGATGAATCGGGGCGTTTGGCGCAAATTTGGCGCACGCCACGGCTCCTTCCGGACGTTTTCCTTCCACCAATATGCTTATCGTTTTGCATTAATCTTTTAATGTTTCCAAAATTTTGTTATGTTTGCAGAAAAGATCTATATGAGAAAGTATTTCGAAATAGACTCAAAAGAGTTTCCTCCCAAACTTGTGGATCTGGCTTATGAAGAGGCGAGGGCCGCACTCAGGAACGACTTCGATGCCATAGCCAAGACCCAGCAGCAGGTTCAGACTTTTTTGGGATGGTATCTGGCTGCCATCGTTTCCCTCATCGGCATCCTTGTCGGAACATTGGCCAGTCAAGAAGGATCATTGCTCGTGATGCTGATGACCGCTTACGGCATAGTGGCATTATCTGTTCCCGCCGCACAGATGTGGTTTGGCGTCCTGTACAATGTCACGGTTTATCCTGAAGGAGGCGAACCGAGTGTGTTGCTATCCGAGGAAGCCTTGGACTGGCTGAACGGATATCCCAAAGGCGAACAGGCACACTTCCGGAAACTTGCATATCTCGTGGACCTTGATGAGAGGCATAAGAAGAATACCGAGCTGAGGAGAAGGATGTGTTCCGCCTATCGGGTCGGGTTGACTATGACCTTAGCCGGAATAGCGTTAGGACTGGTTCTTCTCATCGGCCTGTGCATATTCATCTTTTAACCGGAACATCATTCAACTCCGATGGCGGCGCAGGTGGAGGCAGTGTCGGAACCGGCTGGTTCTTCGGGGAGGATGCCGGGATTTTGCCTGATTGATAATTTTCTTTACTCATAGTCGTTATTGTGTGTTAATCCTAAACTTGGGCTATAAACAAGTTTTATTTCTACGTTAATTGTTGTAACATCAGGGAAAGGCCACGCCGGGAGGTGGGGCCTTTCTTATTGTTTTTCGAGGATGGAGAGGAGACGGCCTATCTGGGCGTCCTTCTCCTTGATCTGGGCGTCCTTCTCCTTGATCTGGGCGTCCTTCTCCTTGATCTGGGCGTCCTTCTCCTTGATGCGCTCGTCGAGGAGCTCGATCTGGGCTCTGAGGACATCGGGGCTGTCGGAATAATATTGGCGGTTGTCGATGTTACCGATATTCTGCTTGTTGTTATTACCAACAACAGCGGCAATGTTACCATCACCTATACTATTGGAACCAGCATTCAGCATATTTCCCTCCCCTGTCAAAAGCCATTGAATATTCAAGTCAGGAAAATTCTGAGCAATGCTTGCAACCTTATCGGGCTGCAAGCTCTTTCGCATCGAAGCGATAAAAGACGTTGACACTCCGATAATTCTACCGAACTCTGATTTGTTGATGCGTTTGAAGGCCAGGTAACTGGTTAACCTTTCCTTTACAGTTGTATTCTCCATAATATTACTTTTTTCAAAAAAATATTGCGTGTAATGCTTGAATATTTCAAAGCATTGCTTATATTTGCAGTGTAAACACAAACGATATACAAATGATATACATTCTTAAATGAGCGAAGATAATAATAAAATATTCACAAAACAAATGAGTTATGAGTGCAGAAAAGAAAATGGAAAGGACCTCAGTGGGCATCTGGAGGGTGTTCGCGGTGGTGGTGGCGGTCGCTCTGGCGGCAAACGCCGCTCAGGCAATGGCGGGGAAGGCGGAGTTCGCGTGGTGGCACCTGGGGACGCTGGGGATAGCGTACATCTTGGGGGAATGCCGAGATTGGATCCGAAGATTAGCGGCCGGCGCAAGGCTTTTGAGGCTGCGATGGCGTGGCTGTTCAGTCCGGAAAGCAATCCGGACGCGTGGATGCTGAAAGATATGGTGGTGACGCATAGCGCAAAGCGTGGTATCAATTGAGATATTCATTGGGTATGAAAAAATATGATGTAAACAGGGACAAGTTCATCGATCTGATGGCAAAGCACTATCTGGATGCAGGGGTGAACATTGTCGGGCTTTGGCACAAGGCGCAGATGGGCGAGGACATCAGGCCGATCGCGAGGAAGTTCATCGCTGATAGATTGGAGCAATGCCTTACGGCTTGGGAGTGCGCTGCCGGTGTGTGGAGACTTGACAAGGGTGGGATGCCGGAGCGTGATCCCGGAAAGTGGGACTGGGATGAGCTTGTGAAATTCATTATGGTGACACTTGAGGAGGATGTGGTCTGATATGTTGGTTCATTACATAGTGGAAGGAGTGATGCTGGTCGGTGTGGCCGCGCTGTACTGGTGGGCGTTCAAGGAGGATGACGATAAGTAATAGGTCTTGGCAAATCTATATTCAACGGCCCTAGGAAGCCGCCATCACGTAGCGCCGTGAGGCGTGAACAATCCCGCGATGCTCTGTGGAGAGTTACTCAAAAGTGCACCAGACACAAATAACCTGTTTGTCAATAATCATAAGTTTTAGTCATTACCGGTTCGAGTCCGGCGCGGGATCTCAGTTTTATCAATTCAATTACGGCGTTAAGGAGCGTCGGGCGGTGAGAGACCGTATGTTTAGATAGTGTTGAGTTAAGTAAGTTTGACAGCCGGGAAAGACCGGCAACTCCCCGGAAAGGGCAGGATATGGGTCCCTGCCAGCACGTAGGCAGACTTGCGTAGGATGTAAAGCCCAGGAGGGCGGGGTCTGCCCCGAAAGCGTCGCGCGATGTGAGCGGTTCGATTCCGTTCCCGGGGGCGAAACAGGTTCTTTGAAATACTGGAATTGCCGTTAGAAGAGAGGAGAGATGGCAAACTTGCGCCTTTTTGCAAAATCAGGAATCGTTCCTTATCTTTGTAAAAGACCAAAACACTTTGGACATGGGTAACATAGAGAAACAACTTCGCTATTACAAAGACAACGAAGCGTCTCTGCTCAAAGAATACGAGGGGACTTTTGTTGTCATATCGAACAATTTGGAAATCGACGCTTTCGGCACGATGAAAGAGGCATACGATTTCGGGTGCGAGCATTACGGACTCGGTAATTTCCTGCTCAGGGAGTGCCGTAAGAAGAATACCCGCAAAGTCAATATAGTAACACCAAGCGTAACTGTTCTATGATAACAGCATACACCCACCACTACAACTCCGTCCAAAGTAGGATTATCGTTGATTGTCGGATTTCTCTGCCGAACTCGGAGCCAGAGGAAGGGAGCGAACAGAAAGCGCTATGGGACACGGGAGCCATGGTCACATGTATATCCACTAAATTGGCCACGGATCTTGGACTCTCGGCCACCGACGAGACAATGGTGGTCGGAGCCAACAACGAGCCTTTCAAGGTTCCGACATATTGCGTTCAGATCATGATGGGTAATTTTGTCATTCCAATTCACAACGTGATTGGATTGCCGATGGACGGAAACGAACACAGTATGATAATAGGAATGGACATCATCTCCCAAGGGGATTTGTCCATAACTAATTACAGTGGCAGAACCGTCATCTCGTTCAGAACCCCATCCTTGGAGACAATTGACTACGTCAGCGAAATAGAGATCCAGAACAAATGCAACAAGCTTCATGCTATCAACATAAAGACAAAGCGTCCGGACAAGTGTGCTTGCGGAAGCGGTAAGGATTACAAGAACTGTCACGGGAGCAGCGTCTACACGAAAAACAATAGATAGCCTTCATCTTACTCGAATCAAGCGGCAATTCCAGTGTTTTGGAGTTGCCGCTTAATTTATTGTGTCATGAATGGAAAAGTAAGATTCGTGGTCACGGCCACGTACTACAACATCATCGACCAGTGGTACTTCGACACGGTCGAGAAGGCGAGGGAGAAATACTCTGAGCTCCTGGTCACCAGACCGAAATGGGAGATCAGGGCCGAGAGAGAGGAGACTGTCCCGCAAGGGTCAGGATAGCCCGGTTGATGAACTCGGTCTTGTTGCCTTGATAGGAAGAGAGGAACGCGTCAACCTCGGGGGTGGACTGGAAGGTGTAGGACTTTCCGTGGGGCTTGGACTTGCGGCCCGCGCCGGAACGGGCACCGCCCCAGGACGGAGACTCGGAAGGAGTTTGTGAAGATGACAGATTTTTGTTTTGCATACAATTTGTGTATTTTTGCAGCACCTACCAAAGGGGAGGCTGATCTCTCAGCCTCCGTTGGCGAACTAGATTGCGATTTCTATCGTGAATCTCAGTTTCCAAATCTTGATCGTAAATCTTGCGGACATACTTTTAAGACTTTGGTAGGTTTTTTCTTACTCCCTTTCAAGCGTTTCAGATTCCTCTTTCGCGGCTCTCCCTGAACCGCAATACAAAGGTACGCATTTATTTTGAATTACACAATTATTTTTCAAGTTTTTCTCAATTTATTTCGTTGATTATCTGCAAATTATTCATACAATGAACATCAAGAAGATTTGGGAGACCGCGTCCCAGAAACAGCGGAACGAGCTGATGACTCTGATTGTGATGGACGGGGTGGCCTACCCTACGGCGTACTCGTGGTGCAACGGCAGCAGACGGCCAAAGCCACTCTATCAGGAGAGGATCCTGAAGTACGTGAAGGATGTCTTCGGAATTGAGTCCACCGCCGAGGAACTGTTCCCGGAAAGGAGGTAGTCATGTATGCGGACAAGGATTCAAGAGGTCTGATCTCGGTGTTCGAGATGGACAGGCCGGAATGGTCGGCACTGCGTGGGGCGTGCCAGATGGCGGTGCAGCTTTGGGAGGTCCAGTTGATGGAGTTCGCAGGGCTTGATCCGGCTCGGATGCAGACTTGGGAGATCCAGCGCAAATGCTACCTTGAGCAAAGCATCGGCATCGCAAGGAAGCTGATTTTCGAGATAGACCAGGCTAACGAGAGAGTGGACGATGATTCCTGCAAAAGGATATTCGAGAGTGCGGACAATGGCCAGGCCATAGATTTATTTGACTTATGATCCCCGACTATGTAAAAGATCAGATCAAGGAGCGGGACATCGTCTCGATCATCCAGGACGAGGGTGTGGAGCTCAAGCGAGAAGGCAGCCACTACAAATGCTGTTGCCCTTTCCACGGGGAGAAGACTCCTTCGTTCGTGGTGACACCATCGAGGAATATGTACCACTGCTTCGGGTGCGGACGTACCGGCGACGCCATCAGCTTTGTGATGGAGAGGCGCGGGATGACGTTCTACGAGGCGGTGGAGCATCTTGCCGGACGGTTGGGAATCGACTACGAGAAGAAGGAGCCTACACCGGAGGAGAAGGCGGCGGAGTTCAGACGGTCGCAACTGATGACGGTGAACAAGCTGGCCTCCGAGTGGTTCATCCAACGGTACAAGGAATCACCTGGAGCCAAGGAATATGTCCTGAAGAAGCGCGGGATCAAAGCCGAGACCGCCGAGCTGTTCTGCATCGGCTACGCTCCAGAGAAAGGAGGCCTGAAACAGTACCTGACGGGACTTGGATGGAAGGAGGACGTGCTGCTTGCGGCAGGACTGGTCAAGAGGAACGAGGACACCGGGCAGGTCTATGACTCGTTCAGGCACAGGATAATGTTTCCGGTGTTCTGGACAAGCGGCTACATAGCGGGTTTTTCCGGACGGTACATCGGTGACAAGCCGGGCGTTCCCAAGTACCTGAACACCGGGGAGACTGAACTGTACAAGAAGAAGGGAATCCTTTTCGGGTGGCTTCAGGCGAATATGCAGATCTACGCCACGAAGCAGGCTTACCTTGTCGAGGGCAATCTGGACGTATGCCGGTTGCACGAGATCGGGGTGAAGAATGCCGTGGCTCCGTGCGGAACGGCTTTGACTCAGGACCAGATCGACCTGCTGAAATCCAGGGCCGAAAGGGTCACGATCATCGGGGACACAGACGAGGCCGGTATCGAGGCGGTCCAGAAGAACGCCAAGCTGATGACGGAGGCGGGGCTTTCGGTCAGTGTGATGGAGTTGCCGCCGGAGCTTGGCAAGGATGCTGATGAGTTCTTCCGGACACATCAGCACGAATTTGACGAATGCAACCTCCAGAGGACGAACGATTATATTCCTTGGATCTGCCAGAAGTGGATGAGCGCCGCGGCATCGCAGACGGAGAAGGCGGCTGTGATCACCGAGGTCTGCAAGCTGCTGGCGAAGGTGCCGGATCAGAGTTCGGCGGATATGTACCGCGAGACCTTCACGAAGACCTACAAGTTCGGCAAGATCTGGAATCAGGAATATTTCAAGGCCAAGAATGATCAGGAGCGCGCGGAGGCGAAAGAGGACGGAACCAAGGAGATGCTCCAGAACTATGGCTTCTACGTCAAGAACAACTGTTACTACGGAGCTTCAAGATCCGGGAACGATGTGAGGTGGAGCAACTTCACGATGACTCCGATCCTGCACATCCGGGATGAGAAGAACGCAAGGAGAATCTTCACGCTGCGGAATGTCAAGATGCAGGAGGCGGTGGTGAAGCTGAACCAGAGCGAGCTCGTGTCGTTCACGGATTTCAAGACTCGTGTCGAGACGGCCGGGAACTATGTCTGGGAGGCAACGGCCAACGAGCTTACCTCACTGAAGAAGTTCCTCTATGACGGCACGCCTTCGGCTGATGAGATCAAGCAGCTGGGTTGGCAGAAGAAATGGGGCTTCTACGCCTGGGGCAACGGCGGCCTTGACAACGGCACGTTCAAGCCGGTGGACAAGTACGGAATCATCGACATCAAGGGTCAGAAGTTCTATCTTCCTGGTTGCGCGCTGGACACAAGGGACAACACCCAAGGCTACCAGCTGGCAAGGAAGTTCGTCTATACGGAGGCCAACACCATCACGCTGCGGGAATATTCAGAAAAACTCATCACCGTGTTCGGTGACAACGCCAAGGTGGCGCTTTGCTTCCTGTTCGCATCGCTGTTCAAGGACGTCGTGACATCGGTGACGACATCGTTCCCCATTCTGGATCTGTTCGGCCCGAAAGGCACGGGAAAGTCGGAGCTGGGTCATTCGCTGACATCATTCTTTGTAAGCAACAACATCGCGCCGAACATCAACAACACGACCAAGGCGGCTCTTGCCGAGGCGGTGGCGGAGGTGAGCAACGCGGTGGTGCATCTCGATGAATATAAGAACAACCTTGATCTGGAGAAGCGTGAGTTCCTTAAAGGAATATGGGACGGAGCGGGGCGTTCGAGGATGAATATGGACAACGACAAGAGGCGTGAGACCACGGCTGTGGACTGCGGGGTTGTGATGAGCGGTCAGGAGATGCCGACCGCTGACATCGCATTGTTCAACCGTCTGGTTTTCCTGACGTTCAGCAAGACCACGTTCAGTGATCAGGAGAAGCGGAACTACGAGAATCTGAAACTTGTCGAGAAGCGTGGGCTTACACATCTGACGAACCAGCTGTTGCAGTTGCGTTCCAAGTTCCAGACGGATTTCAGGAGGGTTTGGGATGAGACGTTGTCGGATATGAATGAAAGGGTGCGGTCGTACAATGTCGAGGACAGGACATTGAGGAACTGGGCAATCCTGCTGGCGGCCTACCGGGCTTTGAGGACGGACATCGATGTGCCGTTTGACAGCGAGGAGATATTCAAGCTTTGCTGCAAGGGTTGCGTGGATCAGAACCAGAAGACGAAGCAGAACAACGAGCTTTCGGGCTTCTGGGAGATTGTGGAGAATCTTGTGGCGTCAGGGCAGGCGTACATCAACATCGATTATAAGCTTTGCGCCGGGGACCGTCCGTTCGCCATCAAGGAGTCGGATGTTCCGTTCGAGCCGAAGCACGGAGTGCGGTACATCTATCTGGCTTTCCAGCGGCTTTCGGCTCTCTATATGAAGGAGGGCAAGGACGTGAACGGCAAGGTGATCCCGAGGGATTCGCTGAAATATTACCTGGAGCATTCGCCGGAGTTTATCGGGACGGCCAAGTCTATGCGGTTCAAACTGCTGGAGAACAAGACCTACGTGTCAAGCAATCCGGAGACCGGCAAGAGCCGTGTGACCACCGCGATGGTCTTTGACTATGACGCGCTGAAGGTCAATTACGGGATCGATCTGGACATCTCGACGGACGCGTTGGAGATCGGAGACAACCGCACGGCGGCCAGCACTCCACCACCGGTCACTGAGCCAGCCGAAGCGGTTGATGCCGAACTTTGGGAGGAGTGATGGAAGACCTGAGGAGATATGTCCTGTATTCCAGGGAGCAGGAGGAGGCGTTCCGGAACAGGTACGCCAATGTGATCGCGGCAAGGCGGCGGGTGTACGTGAACTGGCTGCGGAGTCTTCCTCTTCTGGAATGGGTGGACTATCTCGTTCAGGTCTCCCCACGTGACTACGAGGCTGTCATCGGCCTGATCTGCGTCTGTCATCAGGAACGCCTTGTCAGTATCACTTTCAGTCCCGACTACCGCCGGATCAGACGCGATCCGGTCACTCCGGAGGAATTGGAAACCGTGTTCGGACTCCATTTCTAAAATAAATGTAAAATTTCTATTGATAAATTTTATAATTATTAGAAATATTACTACCTTCGCAACACCAAACAATATGCGATATGAAGTATGATGAATTTCACGACCTTGTCAAGGCGAATGGCTGGGAAAGGCTAAGGCAGTCCGGAAGCCACGTGATCTACAGAAAGGGAAGCCGGACTTACCCAGTTCCCTACCACAAAGGGAAAGAGTTGGGCAAGGGGCTTGAAAACAAGATGAAAAAGGACATGGGGCTGAAATAAGCCCCATATCACAACAAATAAAGGAATTGAGTTATGGTTATAGAGGCAATAATCGAAAGAGCGACGGACGGAACATTCAACGTCTATTGCAGCAAGGAAATATTCTCTGGCGCTGGAGCCACCATCGAGGAGGCAAAGGCTGATATGATGCAGCAGATCGAGTTCTACAAGGAGACTGCGATCGCGGAGGGATTCAAGTACCCGGCCTTTCTTGACGGGGAATATTCATTCTCCTACAAGATTGACGCGGTCTCGTTGATGCAGTACTATGTCAATTCGGGTATACTCTCATTGGCCGGTCTCGAAAAGATCACCGGCATCAACCAAAAACAGCTTTGGGGATACATCAATGGAACCAAGCCACGGAAGGCTCAGGAAGAAAGAATCGAATCCGGATTCCGCGCGCTGGACAAAGACCTGAACGCCATATTCGCGTAATTGTTTGGTAGCATTACTTAGTATGGTGCGGCCCTGGGAG
>ERZ1026780.1686-NODE-1686-length-14143-cov-7.647217_pt1 | contig 14143 bp, 16 predicted proteins | sample MGYA00380126_ERZ1026780 | MGnify/ENA primary metagenome ERZ1026780 (study PRJEB33269, sample SAMEA4719762) | human gut metagenome | biome: human-associated habitat; feature: organic feature; material: feces | place: Cameroon | collected 2013-10 ... | reverse complement strand
AAATATTGCAAGGAAAAACATAAAATATTGCAATTCAATATTACAAGTATGCGCTTACAATAATTTTTGTTAGGAGATAAATTATGAAACTATCGTTTCGTTGGTACGGCCTTAATGATTCCATTCCTTTGGAATACATTCGCCAAATACCAAACATGTCAACGATCGTTACTTCCGTCTATGATAAAAAAGCAGGCGAAGTTTGGGAAGAGTCCTCTCTTTTGAAACTCAAAGCTGCTTGTGAGAAGAACGGTCTTAAAATGGAAGTTATCGAATCCATTCCTGTTTCCGAAGATATTAAGATGGGAACGGAGAAAAGAGATGCGCACATTGAAGCCTTCAAGAAGAATCTTGAGCTTTGTGCAAAAAACGGCGTCAAAGTTGTTTGCTATAACTTCATGCCTGTCTTCGATTGGTTAAGAACCGACATGCATCACGTTTTATTTGATGGCAGTAACGCTCTTTCTTATTCTCGTGATGATTTTGATAAAGTGGATCCAAAACATCTTCATTTACCAGGTTGGGACGAATCTTATTCCCCAGATGAATTGCAAGACCTATTGGAGAAATACAAGCACATTTCTCACGAGCAATTGTTTGCTAACCTTGTTTATTTCTTGAATCAAATCATGCCAATCTGTGACCAATATGGCATCAGCATGGCTATTCACCCAGATGATCCACCATGGGATGTCTTCGGTCTTCCAAGAATTATTTCCAATGAAGAAGATTTGGATAAGCTCTTTGCTGCTGTTCCAGACATTCATAACGGTTTAACCCTTTGCACTGGAAGCTTTGGAGCAGGAAGAAAGAATGACCTTCCTCATATGGCTGCTAAATACGCCAAAATGGGAAGAATCTACTTCGCCCATTTAAGAAATGTGAAATACACGGATGATAAAGATTCCTTCACAGAAGTGGGACATTTCTCCAAATATGGTTCCTTAGATATGGCTCTTATCGTGAAAAATCTCGTTGATAATGGCTTTGATGGCTATGTAAGACCAGATCACGGAAGAAATATCTGGGGCGAAGATCAAAAACCAGGGTATGGTCTTTATGATCGTGCACTCGGATGCGCTTATATTAATGGTTTATTTGAAGCGGTTGAACGCTTTGAAAAATAAAAAGAAAGGTTTGAATATATTATGGACAACAAATTACCTTTATTCGTTGATTATTCCAACAAGGTCGTTGTGATTACAGGAGCTGGAGGAGTTCTTTGCTCCGAAATGGCTAGAGCTTTCGCTCTTTGCCATGCTAAAGTCGCTCTTTTAGATTTACATTATTCTGCAGCCGAAGCCAAAGCCGAAGAAATTCGTGCTTTAGGTGGCATTGCGAAAGGATATGAAGCCAATGTTTTAGATAAGGATTCTCTTGAAAAGGCTCACCAAGCCATCCTTGCTGATTTTGGCAAATGCGACATTCTCATTAATGGTGCTGGCGGTAACTCTCCAAAAGCTTCTACCTCTCAAGAATTCTATGAGCCAAAAGTGGATTCTTCGACCATTTCCTTCTTCGATTTAAAGACGGAAGGATTCCAATTCGTTTTCAATCTCAACATCCTTGGCACCTTACTTCCTACCCAAGTTTTTGCCAATGATATGTTAGGCAAAGAAGGATGCTCTATCTTAAACATCTCTTCTATGAACGCTTTCACCCCATTAACAAAAATCCCTGCTTATTCTGCAGCAAAAGCCGGTGTTAGCAATTTCACCAAATGGCTTGCCACCCATTTCGCTAAGAGCGGAATCCGTGTGAATGCCATTGCTCCTGGTTTCTTCTCCACAGCCCAAAATAAAGCTTTGCTTTGGAATCCAGATGGCACCCCAACCGAAAGAACCCATAAGATTTTGAATAACACTCCAATGGGCAGATTTGGTACACCAGAAGAACTTTTAGGTGCCGTGCTCTTCCTTTCTAATAGTGAAGCTGCTTCCTTTATCACCGGTGTCGTTCTTCCAATCGATGGTGGTTTCAGCGCTTATAGCGGAGTTTGATTTATGAATTCATTTTTTGGGGAAGATGTTCTTCTTTCTGGAACTGCCAGCAAAGAAATCTATAGTTCTATTAAGGACCTTCCTATTATCGATTATCATTGCCATTTGGATCAGGCTGCTATCCAAGCCGATAAGAAATTTACCAACATTGGTGAACTTTGGCTTGCTGGCGACCATTACAAATGGAGAGCAATGAGAATGTGTGGAGTGGATGAATATTTCATCACCGGTGAAGCTTCTTACCATGAGAAATTCCTTCACTATGCGGAAATCCTCCCTCAATTATGCGGTAATCCTCTTTATTATTGGACCCATTTTGAATTGAAACAGGTTTTTGGCATCAATAAAACGCTTAACAAAGAAAGCGCTGAAGAAATCTATGCCGAAGCAAATGAAAAATTAAAGACCCTTTCTGTTCAAAAGTTATTAAAACTCTTCCATGTTCAATTTGTGGCAACCACAAACGATCCAACGGAAGATTTAAAAGACCACGGCAAGGTGAATGAGACTGATGTTACCCCAACCTTCCGCCCAGATAAGCTTTATAGCTTCGATTCCAAATATATCGAAGAACTTGGCAAGGTTGTCGGCTATTCATTAAATGATCTTGATTCTTTCCAAAAAGTTTTAGGAGAAAGACTTGATTTCTTTAAATCCAAAGGCTGCAGAATCACCGATCATGGTTTCCGTTCCTTCCCAAAGTCCTATGCGACTTATGAAGAAGCAAAAACTCTCTATCTCAAGAGAGATTCCTTAAGTGCCTCCGAGAAAGATTCTTTATTCGGCTATCTTCTTGTTTTCTTAATGAAAGAATACAAAAAGAGAGGTCTCTTAATGCAAATCCATTTTTCTGTCGTTCGTAATATCAACACCCCAATGTTCCACAAGGTTGGTGTCGATGCTGGATTTGATGTTATTGCCGAAGGAGTGAATGTTGGAGACCTTATCCGTTTCTTAGATCAACTTAGCGATGAAGAAAGACCAACCATCATCCTTTATTCCTTGAATCCTGAAATGTTACGTGAAGTTGCTTGCATTACTGGCGCCTTCCGTAATGTCATCGTTGGAGCAGCTTGGTGGTTTAACGATACTCTCTTGGGTATTCGTAGAAATCTTGAAATCGTTTCTGAGTATGCTGCAATTGGAACGAACCTTGGTATGTTAACCGATTCCCGTTCCTTCTCATCTTATTCTAGATTTGATTTCTTCCGCAGAATCCTTTCTTCCTTCTTAGGAGAAAAGGTCGATGCTGGAGAATATCTCTTAGAAGACGCTAAAAAACTTGCTTATAACATCTCTTACGGAAATATCAAAAAACTATTAGGAGAATAATGTATGGAAAATGTTTTAGAAGAGATTCGTCACTATCGCTTGGTGCCTGTGGTGGCAATCAATAAAATTGAAGACGCCATTCCAACAATGGAAGCCCTTGTCAAAGGTGGTCTTCCAGTCGCAGAAATCACCTATCGTACAGCCTGTGCGAAAGACGCGATTAAATTAGCCGTTGAGAAATTCCCAGAAGCCTTGATTGGTGCTGGAACGGTTATTAACGCCACTCAAGCCGAAGAAGCCATTTCTCTTGGTGTGAAATTCGTCGTTTCCCCAGGACTTAGCAAAGAAGTTGCAAAGGTTTGCAAAGCTCATAATGTTCCTTATCTCCCAGGATGCGTTACTCCAACCGAGATTATGGAAGCCTTAGAACTTGGCATTAATGTAATCAAATTCTTCCCTGCTTCAAACTATGGTGGCTTAAAAACCATCAAAGCCTTAAATGGCCCATTCCCACAAGTGACCTTCATGCCTACAGGCGGAGTAAACGAAGAGAATGTTCTTGAATATCTTTCTTATCCTCATATCCTCGCTTGCGGTGGAAGCTTCATGATGAAAGGAGGCTTTGAGGAAATCGAAGAAAAAACAAAGAAAGCCGTTGAGCTTGTGAAAGGAAAATAAATATGAAAGCAGTTACCTTAGGCGAATTAATGCTTCGTCTTCAACCAGACAATTATTTACGTTTCGTTCAATGCGACCATCTTGAATCCACCTTTGGTGGAGGAGAGGCAAACGTTGCTGTATCCCTTGCTAATTATGGCATTGATGCCGCATTCGTTAGCAAACTCCCATCCCACGAAATTGGACAAGCTGCCTTAAATTCTTTAAGAAAATTTGGCGTTGATACTTCCAAGATCGTGAGAGGTGGAGACCGTTTAGGAATCTATTTCTTAGAGAAAGGTGCCTCACAAAGACCTTCCAAGGTTATCTATGATCGTGCCAATAGCGCTTTCGCTCTTTCTAAGCCAGAAGAATATGACTGGGATAAGATCTTAGAAGGTGTTACCTGGTTCCATTTCTCCGGCATTACACCAGCTTTGGGCGACAACGTTATCGAAATCACCCGTCAAGCTTTGATTGCTTGCAAAAAGCACAATGTTACCGTTTCTTGCGATTTAAACTACCGCAATAAACTTTGGAGCAAAGAAAAAGCTCGTGAAGTCATGAGCGAATTCATGCAATACGTCGATGTCCTTATTGGTAATGAAGATGATGCGAACGATGTCTTTGGCATCAAAGCCGAAGCCACCGATACCATCTCTGGCAAACTCAACAAAGAAGGTTATGTCTCGGTTGCAAAACAACTAAAGGACAAATTCGGCTTCAAATATGTCGCCATCACGATGAGAACTTCTATCTCCGCAAGCGATAACAAGTGGTGCGGTATGCTTTATGATGGTGATGCCTATATGTCTAAAGAATATAACCTCCGCATTGTTGACCGTGTTGGTGGAGGAGATTCCTTTGCTGGCGGATTAATCTATTCCTTAATGAATAACTATCATCCACAAGATGCGATTGAATTCGCTATTGCCGCAAGTGCTTTGAAACATTCCATCGAAGGAGACTATAACTGTGTCTCCGTTGACGAAGTGAAAAAACTTGCCGGTGGAGATGGCTCTGGCCGTGTCCAACGTTAATTAACTATTTCTTTTTGATACTCCTGTGATAAGCCTCGGAATTGTGCCCTCCGAGGCTTTTCTTTTTGCCTTATTTAGCCGTTTCCGCCCCCTCCTTGACGGATGTTTTTCTGAAACTTAGAATAGTTTTGAAGAGAACAACACCTAAAGAAGACGGTTATCTTAAAAGACCACGCTGTTTTAAACGATGAGCGCATTGCTTTTCGCGGTCTCACGATAAACAAAAACTGATCATGGGAGGAGTTTTCTTTAAGACGAGGGCGACGAATGAAGTTCTCTTCTGTTTTAAAAAAGGGGAAATGAAATGCTAAATCCAATTATAGTTGTTAATTTGATTTCTTTGCTGTTTCAAACTTCTACGAACGTTTCGGAAAAGGTTACTGAGCATCTTTCTCAGGAAGACTTATCAATAATTGAAGCCAATTCCATTGCGGATCGTTCCTCATATGATAAGTATTTATCCAAAACAAACAGGAAAAAAGAAAGTGATACGGGGCTTTCTATTAGTAACGCTGTTTCGAATCCTTGTATGTGGCTAAAGTTGGACTATCTTGATTATCATTGGGCGTTAGATAAAGAAAATTCGGCTTCTACCAGTGATGTTTCGAATGCGGTTCCGATTGAAATGAAAGGCACCCTTTTCCAAATAAGGATATTGCGAAAGCAATAACTCTTGCCGGAATTGAAGATAAAACCAACTATGGCGGTTGCGGCCCTATAGCCGAAATTGGAGTGTTGGATTATTTTGCGCGATACTTGAATTATAACGAGATCATTGATGATCCAACTAACGGCGACAAACGAGTGGGCTTGGCAAAAGATGTCTTTTCCAATACCCATTTTTCTTTTTTTGGAAACGAAAGCGAAACATTGGTTTGGCCTTGGGACGCAAGGAATGCGTTTAATCAAACGATTCAAGAAAAAGGACTTGAAAATAAGATTGTTGCCAATGATACCTGGTCTTTATTCGGTGGGAAGAAAGATGATTATTGGAAGACAATAGTTGAAAACATAGATGAAGGAATTCCCGTCACTCTCTTCACTGGAAAAGAATGTGGAGATGGAGATTTTGCGGAACATTACACTAATATATACGGATATGAAACTTGGGTCGGATTTAAAGATGGAGGAACGGAAAAGCTGACAAAGCGATTCATCAAGGCGAGATTAAACCAAGATAGAGGCGAAGATACGTATTGTGATGCCGATATTTTAGATTGTGCGCAAGTTGGCTTAATTACTTACAAGGTGAATTACGAAAATTCATATAATTTTTATGCTTCGGATTTTGCAAACTATTTTGTAAATGAAAATGGCGGTGGACAATATTTTTATTCACCAAAAGAAACGAATGTAACACTCTCAAACGGGATGAAAATTGACACCGAACGATTGAGAACTAGCTATATTGAAAATCAATATTTAGTCATGTCCCCCAATAGAGAAGACGCCGGTTCGGCTTATTTGGACATCGTTTTTCCGCATAACGTCTCAAGGCTTGCTTTTGATTCATCCATGTGGAGCAGCAAAGAAGGCGCAGAAAGAGAAAACTTTGAAATTCAATATTTCAAAGACAATCATTGGGAGAAACAAAAATCAATTGATGCAAACAAACTCTCTATTTCCAAAAAATATCCAGACAATTTTGTGACTTTGTTCCCAGAAAATACAAATAGGATCCGCTTCTTTTCTAGTCATTCAAATCCTATAGCAGATCGAAACAAAGGAAGAATCTGTTTAGATAATTTCCAGGTGAGTTATCATTAAAAAGTTTTAAACGAATATTATGGAGAAAGAAAGACATGAACAAATTTTCTTTAACAAGCATAACTTTTGTCGTTCTTCTTTTGAATGGTTGCTTTCGGCCTGATATAAATCGAAGGACAAACCCCATCTTGGTTGGCGAATACATGGGAACGAACGCATACGACGAAACACAATGTTGCCGTTTGACTGTTACAAAGATTTCCGAAAGCGAATATCAAGAAGCTGAGGGAATTGATGTCGTTAAGGATTTGGTGCTAGAGGGATACTATTTCCTTGAATTTTATATTTCATATCCAGACAAAGAGGATGAGAGATTACATTTTTACAATCTTAGGGATGCGTATAATGGGGCGACGGCAATAAGCGTCTCCTACAAAGATGACAATGAAACCTGGTTTACACCTCACACGGATGTGAATGGCGTTGAACCTTATTACAGTGTCCATTTTAGCGAACGTACGCCTAATGAAATTTACGCTCACGTTTATCTAAAAAAATAAGGAAAATAGATGTAAAAAATCACTTTGGAATTTTGCTTTCGTGTGAATTATATGATCGATTTAAAATCACCTATCACATGAATAAGATGTTAAAGAACTACTCTATATATGAAAAACCTTTCTGATGAAGCACATTTTCAACGCTTGGCTACCATTGATGAGCGTTTTTCGTCAGACAGAATGAAAATTTAGAGGAAACGTTTGATGAAAAGATTCATTTGTTTCTTTCTTGGGTTTTGATTTGAACGTTGCTAAGTGGCTGTCACTATTTTACTTGGCAAAAAGACCTAACCCTGTGGTAGAGGGCAATCATTCCTGCACCAACGAGTTCAAGAGATAGAAACGATTTATTTGAACGCCCCAAAGATATTTGAGAAAGAATTTGAAGAAACGGACGGAACTGATTTTTTAAGGATTTTTGCAAACGAACATTATTATTTAGAATGTTACCTTTCACATGAGGATGGTACAAAAAGAAGAGCTTCATTTCTGCAATTTAAAAGGGGAACGCGATAGTTCTGTTGATGACTATTTCGTGTATAAAGATGATAAAAATAGCTCCTTATGTCCATTTACGGCGTCTCTTGACGTCTCTGGAAATTATCAACCTGCACTCTTGAATACTTCTATGCATTTAGAACAAATGGTGGGGGAGCTCGTTTCTATAAAAGAGACTAATTTCCGTTTTTAAGAACGTTTCATAAAGGAAAACCAATGGAAGATATCGCGGCTGGCATTATGACTTCGGTTGCCAAACGTTGCTTCGTTATGGCTAAAAAAGCAGGTGCGACCGATTGCATTACTTTGACTGGGGGATGCGCAAAGAACGCCGGTTTAAAACGAGCAATCGAACGTGTTCTTCATTTGAAAGTAAAAGATCTTCCAATCGACCCTCAACTTATGGGTGCTCTTGGAGCGGCTGAATATGCCCGTCAAAAAGGCATGAAAGAGGCAAACTAATATGGAGTGGTGGGTTATTCTTCTTATTGTTTTAGGCTCTATTGCAGCCTTCATCCTCTTGCTCTTTATCCTCTTATTCATCGTATATATGTTCAATTTGGATTCCAAATTGCTTGCTGGTGTTCAAAAATGGATCAACAAAAAATACGATAAGAGAAAAAGGAACCATCATTTGGAATAGATATGAATCTCTATGATTCTTTGATTCGACAAGTGTTAGAACTTTTCCAAGGAAAAGAAATGCTTTCTTTCCCTTTGGAGAGTTCTTTTCCTGTTCAAAAACAAAAAGAGTTTATTTTTCCAGACGATGCTCAAGTAGAACTCGGCGGAAAGGAAGAATCTACTTATTTCATGGGTTATACGTCAAACCCTGAATTCGTTAATAAGAACGAAATCCTTTTACTAGGAAAAGATATTTCCTCTCTTTCAAAAGAAACGCCTTTTGCCCATTTATCATTTTTCTTGATTGATGAAGAAGGGGAAAAAGACCAAGACATATATCGTTTATTCCGTAACCTGGAATATTCCCGTTATAAGGTTGCGCCAATGGGATATATGTTAAGAATTAATACAAATTCCTTAAAAGAAGGGGGACGTGTATCAAAAGAGGCCGTTGAAAAAGGAATCTCTATCAAAGATATTGGTATGTCTTTCTTAGAAGAATACAAAAAGGAAAAGAGATTACGTTACGTAAAGCAAATCTTTATTACCGATCCTTCATTTGACTATAAGAAACTCCTTGCTTTTGAAAAAGAGGCAGAAGGGATTACCGTCACCTTCGATCACATCTTGAAAACCTTGAAGATGGATTGCAGGACCTGTTCCTTCAAAGAAATATGTGACACCGTTGAAGGGATGCGGGAGATGCATCAAAAAGAGTTAAACGGAAACAAATACTGAGCCTTGTTGATTGCAAGGCTTTTCTTTTTTGAAAATTGCTACATGGGTGACATATTTTTAGTGAATTCAACAAAAAATACGCTAAATATTCAGGTTTGTTTAAAAAATGAAGGGGATGTTAATATAAAAAAATGAATATCTCATAGACAATAATTGTGTTAGTGAATCTCGAGAAAACAACTAACTCAAATCCCTTGGAGCGTATGGTAAATCCATATGAGAATGCTATGAGCAAAAGTGAAGTTATTTTGATTATTTTCTATCGTCTTTATACCCAAAAGACGATTCGTAAGTCCGAAATTTTATGCGATTGCGGCATTAATAGCCTTACTTTCGCTAGATATCTTGCGGATATTCGTTGTTTCCTTGTCGAAGCGAATCTACCTTTCGAAATTCTTTATAATAAAACGAATGATTGTTATTCTTTGAACAACATTACTTTTTCGGATTAATTCTTTTACTCTTAATCGCCCCTTGTTATATTTAAAGGGGGCAAGAACATGATTCGATCCAAAAACCGTAAGCAAGTCGATCTTGCTAACAAGAAAACGCGTGGTGTTTTCATAACCGTAGGGACATTATTTCTCATTTTAGGCATTGTCCTTATTTCTCTTGGGATAGCCCAAATGGCAAATGAAGACTATTTTGGCTTTTCCCCACTTATCATTATTGGAGTCTTTTTCTCCTTTTTCGGATTATCGTTCCTCATAATGGTGGTTATGGCTGCGATTGTTTTGGCTTCCTCAAAAAAGAACGTTACAAAACAAACAGTTGAAGCCCCGTATCAAGATTATTCTTTTGACCATACAGAAGTAAGTGGCGTGGAATGTAACTATTGCCATCATATGAATCAACCTGGCTCTATTTATTGCTCACAATGTGGCGAGAAAATCAGAACGAAAGTTATTTGTCCAAACTGCAAAGCTGAAAACGATGGCGGCTCTTCTTATTGCTACCGTTGTGGCCATCGTCTCTAATTTTCTTTTTAATTTGATTTTCGCCGTCATTTCTTAAATAAGGATTAGACATATTTTTGAAATGGTATAATGGTCTTGTTAAGCCGAAAATAGGAGTAGGTTATGAAAAAGAAAAAGAAGATTTTAATCGTTTCCTTGTCTGTTTTAGGGGGAATTGTTGTTTCGTGCTGCGCTTTCGTTGGCATTGTTGCAGGCATGTCAGCAGGGCGTAAAACAAACGTATCAAAAGATTCTACGATTGATAACCAAACCAACCTTGTCCAAACAAGAGGGAAAGCTCTTTACGATAAGGATGGTAATTACCTTCTTCTTAGGGGAGTTAATGCTGGGAATCTTCTTGTTTCTGAAGGTTGGCTCTCTCCTTTTAGCATCGGTGAAAAATTAGATGAAGAAGGGAATGTTATCTATGACCACGATAATTTGCCAACTTATCCTACTCTTCCAATGGAAAAGAGCATCGAAGGCTTCAAAGCCAACCCGAATTTGAATGACGAACAAAGAAAGGAATTAATTGATATCTATCGTCATAATTGGTTTAGCGAAACAGATTTTAAGAATGTGAAAGATATGGGTTTAAACACGATCCGTCTTCCTTTCTATTGGCGTGATATTTTAGAGGAAAAGAACGGCCAATTTGTGCGTAAAGAAGAAACAGAAGCGTTCTCTTATCTAGATGAATTTGTCAGCAATTGCAAAAAATATGATCTTTACTGCGTCCTTGACCTTCATGGAACGGTAGGAGGGCAAAATGGATATGAACATTCAGGCAATATGGAAGCTGCTGATCTTTGGAAAAAGAAAGAATGTCAGGATGCCACAGCGGATTTATGGAAATATGTTGCAGAACACTATACGAGAACGGCTAGAGAATTAGGCGAGAGCATTGCTACTTATGACATTATGAATGAGCCATGTGCTGATTTCGATAATCCTAATTCCGGCACAAACATGAAAATATGCGCTCCAGTATTTGACCAGATTTATAAAGCTATCCGTTCAGTAGACGATCAACACGTCATCGCCATTGAAGGAGTGTGGAGCTTTAATAATTTCACTAATCCAAAAGACTATGGTTGGGAGAATGTCCAATACGAAACTCATTTCTATAACTGGAACGCAAATAAAGTCCCTTATTGGCTTTTTAATAGCTATCACGAGCTTCATAACTGGGGACATGATTATGAAGTTCCTTATTTCATTGGAGAATTCACCTTCTTTGAAGATAAAGAAGCCTGGCAAAAGCAATTATCCATGTATGAGAAAAGAGGCTATTCTTGGACGATGTGGACCTATAAGGCGTCGGTAACTGGCTGGTGGACGACTTCCTGGTCTGTCTATACTCAAAAATTGAATCTCGTTAATGGTAAGAAGAAGGCCAATCTTAAAACAGACACTTTTGATGTCTTAAAAGAAGCGTTCGAAAAAACGAACACCTCATATTGTGAGAAATCTAATACTTATAAATACATCACAGACTTCATTCAAAGTAGAAACTAGACGAGTTTCTAATCATTTCTCGCCATCACCGATGATTTCTTCGTAGCCTAAATCTCCAGAGGATCCTCCGGTTTCGATTTCTTCGTAAGTGATATCGTTATTAAAATGGATTCTTTCTTCGCCCGTTCCAACATAAAAATGGATGTTAGAAATACCTGATGGTATTGTTTTTGTGCCATAGAAAGTAATATCAATTCCTGTTTCGTCTAGATTGGTAAATAACGTGTCGGTGTTATAAACGGAGACATTCTTTCCTAAATGAACTTCTTTGCTAGCGATAAGAGTTTCGTTGATGAATTTTGTTTCTCCGAAGGATTTAAAGGTGTTTGCCGTAAATCCCTTTAAGTTCTTTAAAGTTCCACCTTGGGAAAGAATGAATTGCTTCACCTTGCCTTTATGCTCTCCTTCAAGCGTGAATTTGATTGGGGAATTAAATTGAAGAATATTTTGGTCCAAATCAGGTAAGGCAATCTCTAATTCCTTTAAAGATAAGCCTGGGTAAAACTCTTTCAAACCAATGTCATAAGTATGAATACAGCCGAAACCAACCCTTTGGATAGAATCACCAAGGACGATGGTGTGTATTTTTCCAAATCCTTCATTAAATTTTTCGGGAATGTTCTTAAAAGAAGAATTGAACGTTAGTTTGAAAGTCTCATTTCCTTGTAAACCATAGTCTTTTAAATAATAAGGCTCTCCACTAGGGGTTTTCGCCTCGCCTATTGTTAAAGAAATAACGTTTGGACAATTAACAAAAATATTGGGCGCAAAGATGGAATCGCTCGTAAGGTTTTCAAAATTCACTTTCTTCAAATTAGGAAGGTTTTGGAAAGCGCCATCTTCTATTTCAACTTGTTGAGAGAGGAATGTGATTTGAGGTACTTTTCCGTCGTTAACAAGACAGGAGTTGGCTATTTTGGAAATTCTTTTCCCTTGAACCTCTGATGGAATAATGACTGGTTCTTCTTCTGTGTTCTTTACTTTAACGAGGGTTAATGTTCCGTCTTCATTTTCGTTATAGGTGTAACCAACAGTCTCAAAGTTTGGATAGACGACAATATTAAAATCATAGGAATAGGTGAATGGGTAGGTAAGTAATTCATTGTTATATGTCCAATCTGCGATTTTTGAGCCACTTAAAGGATCGATCTGAGGCATATCCTCCCACTCAATTGTTTGACCATAGGCTATTTCTTTTGGTGGTAGAGACGTTTGAGCGAAAGTGATTGTATAGGTGTTTGCCTTATAAAAGGCTTTAAGATAGACGATTTCATTGGAAATAGGAGTGGTTTTTAAGAATTCCTCACCTTGATATTCCCAATATTGGAAGGTATAGCCTTTCTTTGTTGGTTTTGGCAAAGAATCATACATGTCTTGGCTATATTGGTTGATGGTATTGCTCTTATCACCTAAATCTCCTCCATCCGGATCAAGATGAACGGTGATATCTCCTAATTTTTCATATTGAGGATAAACGAATGTCTCTCTTGTAATGCATTGATAATTCCCCCAAGAAACAAACTGATATCCAGGAACAACTTCAGCCTCAGGAGGAGCGGCGTCTTTTTTGAATTCTATCTTTTGATGATCGATAACTCTTTGAGAGTCAAAAGACATGAAATAAACATCAAGTTTTTAATTTCTAGCTTACCAATGAGGGTAATATCGTTCATGATTGGTGAAGAGAAATCGAATTTTTTGTCTTGATAAAAATATCCTTTCAAAAGATAACCTTCTTCCTTTAAAGAAGGAGAAGGAGCGTGTTCTCCTTTGAGGACTAATTCCACGTGATCTAAATTAAGCAAATCATAATGGTAAGTTACTTTAGCGTATTGGCTTAGGTCTCTATTTGAAGAAATAGAGTTTAGGTTATTGCTCTTAGAAGAGCTTGCTCCATAAACGGCAAAACCAGTGGAAACACCCAAAGCCAAAAGAAGGCAGAATATGGAGCTTCCAAAAAGGAGCTTATTAGAAAAGGAAATCTTTTGCTTTTTAAGGTTTTGGGGAAGGATCTCGGGAACCTTACCAAAATAAAGTATTTCATAATCGACATTTAAAACTTCACATAGAGATTTAAACTCTTCTATGCTAGGTAAACTCTCGTCTTTTTCCCATTTTGAAATTCTTGTTTTAGAAACATTTAATTTCTTCGCAAGAGATGCTTGGGTGTAGAGTCCTTTTTCACGATAAAAGTAGAGGGCCTTTGCAAAAGAAGCAGTCTCAAATTCTCGGAAGTCATCATTTTTCTCTACCAAGACCAACGTGAAAAAAGAGGAGACGTTGCAACGTAACACTTTAGCTAAATCGGCTAAAAGGCAAATGTTTACTCTAACTTGTCCTTTCTCAAAACGGGAAATGGCCTGAGGGGTATAAGAAATTGCCTCTCCAACATTTGCCAAAGAGAGATTTAATTCTAGTCTACGGATTTTTAAAAACTCACCGAGGTTCACCCTCATATTTTATAAGCATAAAAGAATGTCTGCCCTACTTTTTTAAATGCTTATCAAAAAATGATATAGAAAATTAGATAAGAAAAAACAAGTGTTATTTTTATTGCCGTAAAATTGAGATGA
>ERZ1026780.1682-NODE-1682-length-14186-cov-3.527634_pt1 | contig 14186 bp, 23 predicted proteins | sample MGYA00380126_ERZ1026780 | MGnify/ENA primary metagenome ERZ1026780 (study PRJEB33269, sample SAMEA4719762) | human gut metagenome | biome: human-associated habitat; feature: organic feature; material: feces | place: Cameroon | collected 2013-10 ... | reverse complement strand
GTATATCTGTATGTACTGTATATAGATATCTGGTAAGTAGGTATGTGTATAGTGTATCTAAGTATATACAGATACAGAGTGCAGGAGCTGGCAGTTGATCAAGCCAGAGACGGACACAGCACAGCCAGCAGATGAGAGATAGACAGACAAGGGCGGCACACGGTCAGGACAGACAGCCAGAACGGACACAGGCGAGAGCTGAACACGATGAGCACGCACAGAAGGGCACTACAAGGGCACAGAAGGCGGCTAGAATGGATTTGAAGAGGAAAGGCTAAGGTTTAACCATATTTATTCACGACAAAAAGCTAGAAAGGAAGGAGGCGGTATAGAATGCCAAGAGGTGGGAAAAGAATGCCCAGTCTGCAAGATGTAGCTGAGACTATGGAAGGGGACGAGCTAGACGCGATTCTGTCGTCTGCCCTTGATCGCCCCAGGAGTCGCAGATGCGGAGCACCGCAAGCGTTTGAAAACAGCGAAGACGGGCTAGAAGAGTTTCAAGTAGCTTCACGCAGCTACTTTGCACAAGTCCGAGATATCAACCGAAGGGGAGAAATGCGGCTGATTCCTGATGTCGAGTCGTGGGCCACATACCTAGGAATCACAAGAAAAACCATTCTTAACTACGAAAAGCGCGGCGAAGACTGGCAAAACGCCATTGCGTTCTACAAAGGCATCATCACAGCTTGCAAAAAACAGCTTGCCCTTGCTGGTAAGATGCCGCCAGTGCTTGCAATCTTTGATCTTACCAACAATTCCGACTACGTCAACGCGTCAGAGTTCCGCTTATCAGCTGAGGCAGCACCGGAAGCCAAGCAGATTACAGCGGAAGAGTGGGAAAAAGTCATTGATGCAGAACCAGAAGCCCCGAAACTATCGGATTTTAAATTGTCTGACGATTCAAATTAAGATTGGTCAAGGTTTCTTGATCTGTGTTAATCTCTAGGACGGTATAGAGTTCGTAAAATGTTTATTATACGAACTTTTAACGGTGAATGGTACGTATACTCAGACCAGGACAGCAAAACACTGTTGCTTTTGTATATACAAATACACACAATTTAGGTTTTGCCACCATGGATCAGGAGCCGCGACCAGCTGCGCAGCTGCCAGATGATCACACGAAAAAGGGGTGTAGGGGTCTGAGAGTGTGCCCCCGGCATGGGGCTACTTAGTCCCCCAAATATTTTTCCAAAATAAAAAGCCCCTTTTTAACTCGTAACTACACATATGGCAAAGATAGGGAATCGCGACCCGAAAGCTGTGAGCCTTGACAGTTTCTTTGCCATAATACCAAGGCATACCAGAAAGGTAGGTGTTTATATGAATAATATAACAATCTTTAACAATCCAGAATTTGGAGATATCAGAACCGAGATCATCAATGGAGAACCGTGGTTTTGCCTGAGTGATGTATGCAAAGCATTAGAGCTTACAACACCTTCCAAAGTCAAGGAAAGATTGAACGCAGATGGGGTGAATGCTATTCATATCATCGACAGCATGGGAAGAAAGCAGGAAGCAACCTTCGTCAACGAAGCCAACCTCTATAAGACCATCTTCCAGAGCCGTAAGGAAAGCGCAGAACGTTTTTCAGACTGGGTCACGAGCGAAGTCCTTCCTTCAATCCGTAAGACTGGATCTTATAGTATTGATAAGTGTAAACCCGACTCCTACATGATCGAAGACCCAATTGAAAGAGCAAAGCGCTGGATTGAAGAACAAGAGGAAAAGCAGAAACTCATCGAAACTGTTCAGGAACAAGCACCAAAGGCTGAGTATTTTGATTCTCTGGTAAACAGCAATCTTCTTACAAACTTCCGAGATACAGCTAAAGAATTAGGGTATAGCCAAACAGAGTTTACTGGATGGTTAATTGCTAAGGGTTATGTTTACAAAGATTCCAAGGGCATTTTAAAGCCTTACGAGACATACCGTAAGCAAGGATTGTTCCAGATGAAAGATTTTAAAAATCCATATAACCACTTTACCGGGACTCGAACATTTGTGACAGTGAAAGGTAAAAACACCTTTAGACTTTTGATGCAGGTTCCAGACTAATGAAAATATCAACCAAAGAAATAACCGATGAATGTCAACATTGCGGTGACATACTGGTTTGCCAGTTGTGCCGCGAAGGACACGGAATCAATCGTGAACGAATAAACGTTACCCAAATGGTTACATGCCAGATAGAGCACAAGAACAGGAGGTTATCAAATGAGAATCATATCGCAGTGTAAAACTAAATCTATTGAGTTTCATAACGTTGCTTTGCTGAGACGTGATGAAACAATCTTTGCAAGGACTGCAAACCAAGACATGGTACTTGCAGAGTATAAGACTCCAGCCAGAGCAGCCGAGGTATTTGAGGAATTAAATATTTCTGCTTCTAACTTTTCAACAGATATCTACTACATGCCGGAGGAATAAAAAAGTGAACGATACAAAGTTAGTTTTAGTCGAATTTATTGACGGCACGAGGAAAAGGATAGAAGCTTATTGTGATCCGCAGTATGAATACTATGGCTATCTAGCCAACAAAGAATTGTTTTACGTAATTTGCACTTCCAACTTATCAAAAGCTCTCTTTCCTCGCGAGTTTGTCAAAGCAATATCCTTTTTGGATGAACAGGAGGAGTAATGGCTACAAAATTTGAAAATGCAACAATATGGTTACAAGGTGTTATTTCTGGATATCAAAAGCAGGTCAACGATTTCTCAGCTGCCCCTAACCCAGATGCGAATAAAATAAAGGCATGTAAAGAGCGCCAGGAACTTTGCCAGTACATTCTGGACTTTATGGTTAAGGCTAAGCAGCAGAATGATGCAATGGCTGCTAAGACAGGTTCTCAAAATACCGCTGTAAAGCCGCAGAATGCCCCCACAATCAATTTCGACTCGTCCAACGTCAATACTATAGGTAAAGAACAGCTAGAGCAATTAGAGCTTGTTTTGGGGCTTGATGCTACAATCAGCTTTTGCAGAGCTGCTTTAGTCTTAGATCTTCCAGAACTTGGAACAAAAGAGGCGCTCCTTGAAACACTTAAAGATCTCAAAGCGAAGCTAGGAGGCTATGCGGAATGATAAAAATTCTGAAACCTGGTACAAAAAAAGGAAGCTGAATGTCCAAGTTGCGGTGTACTTTTGAGCTACGATATTTCTGACATTCTTGAGAAATCGTCGTACTCAATTGCAGAAACACCTTCTGCATTTTGGCTAAGCAACAAAAGCACAACTTACCTCGTCTGTCCACAATGCAAGAACAAGATTATTTTGTCAGAAACTCGATAAGAAAGGAGCATCCATGAACGATATAGACAAACGCATTTCTGCACTAATCAAGCTTAGCAAGTCTTTTGGAATTGATGCCAAGACTATTCCATCACGTTTTGATTTTGACCACATAGTTGTTACTTTCGAGAAAAAAAACATACGATGGTACTCCGTGGCGCCTTAACTATGCTTTTGAGCTTTGGCTGTTGAAAGACCTTGATGCTTGCCGACTTCAAGAATATTTCAAATATGTATTTTTCGATAAAATTTTAGAATCTTTTATCGAATACGAAAAAGAAGTGTTCAACATAGAGGAGTTTTTATGATTAGATTAGAGCATACTGTATTACCAAGCCCAGAGCAGATAGAATTTGCTATTGAAGGTCTTCGAAATTCCTTCAATTCATGGTTTAAAAGTGATAGCCATTGGGGCTGCCTTCACCTCGGTGAAGAACGTGATTGTGATACCTGTGATAGCATCCAACCAGATAAATGTACATGGTCTCCACAATTTATAGTCGGTAAAGAAGATATGGCACTTATGCGACGTTTATCTTCATACGGCTCCGATCATCGCAAATTTATGCGTATGCTTCCGGTATGCATCAGAATTACAGCACCACTTTATTGGTGGAAAGAAGCAGACACGTACTCTGTAGGTACTTCAAAGAATAGCTGTAGCACCATGCATCGAATTGATGCCAAAGAATTTACATTAGATGATTTCTCAGCAGAGCATCTTATTGACTTTGAAAGCACTGAATCTGATTTCCCGATATTTCACGGGGCAGAGCATTCACCAATTGGCCTGTTGAATCAGACAATCCGTGTGCTTAATTTTTACAGACAAAAATATCTTGCTACCAAGGAAAAGAAGTATTGGTGGCAACTAATTCAATTGCTACCTGATTCTTATAATCAGACCAGGAATGTAACGCTTAACTATGAAGTCCTTGCAAACATCTATAAAGCACGCCGTAATCATAAACTGGACGAATGGCGAGATTTTTGCGGCTGGATTGAAACATTGCCTTATAGTGATCTTATCACTGGAAAGGAAACAAAATGACATTTAATGAATATCAGTGCGGCGTAATGAGAACCGCATCAGACGTAACGAAAGCAACAAAGGAAAACATGCTCATGAATGGTATCCTCGGTACTGCAGGTGAAGCAGGTGAGCTTGTTGATCTTCTCAAAAAGCAGATCTTTCAGGGGCATCCATTTGATAGAGAGCATCTTATCAAAGAATGTGGCGATGTGCTGTATTATCTGGCACTTACTGCTGAGGCACTTGATACCTCTCTTGAGGATATTGCAATTAAAAACAACAAGAAGCTTTGGGAGCGTTATCCTGATGGTTTTAAAGCCAAAAATTCACTTCATAGAAAGGAAGGGGATATTTAATGTTTGTTCTTATTCTCCGAGTTCTGGCATCTCTTTTTAACATCTTTATGTTGGCTTCTATTATAGGGTGGCTGAATGAGAAAAGATCCAGAGAAAGACTTATTAGCTCTGTAGTACTTTCTGCGTTCTTTGCCATGAATCTTGTCTTGACAGCCAGTGGTCTGTGAGGATAAGATCACGCTGGGGTTATCGCCAAATGGTAAGGCACAGGATTTTGATTCCTGCACTGTTGGTTCGATTCCAACTAGCCCTGTTGCGCCATTAGCTCAGCTGGAAGAGCACTTGACTTTTAATCAAGGCGTCGTGGGTTCGAGTCCCATATGGCGCATACGGACCTTTAGCTCAATAGGTTAGGGCAGCTGCCTCATAAGCAGCCGGGTCTGGGTTCGAGTCCCAGAGGGTCCATATGCAGTTTTGCAAACGATGTGGCTTTTCCTCCTTTGTGAAATCCCTTTCTCTTTTCCCACAAAGTAGCAACTGCAACTCTCGTGAAAATCAACCTGTGGACAAGTCAGCCGCAACCGTATAGGCGGTCTTTGGGTAGATGCGCAGAATTGGTATTGCAGCAGACTGTAAATCTGTCGTCTTCGGATATGTAGGTTCAAGTCCTACTCTACCCACTTTTTGCCGCGATGCCACAATGGTACTGGGCTAGTTCTGAAAACTAGTGATCCGTAACAGGACTGAGGGTTCGAATCCTTCTCGCGGCGCTCCAGTTGCCTAGGGTAGCTCCCGAAAAGCAGAACCTGTGACTGCCTGGCAACTGATTTGTAATCACAGGAATACATTATCGCACAGGAGGTAAAACAGATGTCAGAGAAGGCAAAAAAAGAAATAGTAATATCGGAGGGCAGAGATTTTAAAGGAATCTGGATTCCAGAACGTCTTTATTTATCACCAGATTTAAGCCCTAGGGAGAAATTCTTGTTAATTGAGATATACAGCCTTACTCAAAAAGACAAAGGCTGTTTTGCTTCTAACAAGCATTTTGCCAACTTTATTGGCTTAAAAGAAAATAGTATTCAAAAGATGCTTTTAAAATTTGAGCAACTAGGACTGATTGAAAGGATCTTTGAATACAAAGAAAACACTAAAGAAATCGACAAGCGAATCATTATCCTCACCCAGAAATTTTTTGATTCTTTTGTCAATGAAAAATCTATTTCTTCTAACATGGAAAAAAATCCATGTGGGGGTATGGAGAAAAATCAACAGGGTGGGGTTGAAAAAAGTCCACAGATAAGTAATACAATAGATATTAAGTATAACAGTAGTTTAAGTGATACAGATAAAGAACATGCCCTATTATCAACTAAAGTAGATAATAGGGATAAATACATGGTTTCGCGCACTAAAAGTGCTCAAAACTCAGGGGACAAGCCCAAAAAGAAAGAACCTACTGTTGATCCAGATGATTTTATCAAGTCTAAGGAGTCAATTCTTAAAGATGAGCTTCACAGACTGTATTCAAACAATCCTAAAAACATCTTCGCTACAAAGCAACAGGAAAATGACTGGGTTGATAAGGAATATAGCAGCCTGACCGCCATCATATTTGAGTTTAACCACCAATACAAAGCATCTACAGGCTTTGACGCCAAGAATCTATCAGACGAGAGCCTTAAACGAGTTGCGAGAAGCTATATCAAGTCGCCAGAATCTTTAAAAGATGACTATGATGACCTTCAAAGCAATAAGGTTTTGATTGAAGAGTATCTAAAAACTGATTATGGCAGCAAACACGGAGTGATTGTAAAGAGTTTATCGCACTACATGTCTGGCAGCATCCGAGAAATGCTGTTCTATAAACACTTGTATTAACTTGCTAGCTATATACACGTACATTATGCTAGCTATATATGTACGTTGATACAAGTATACACGTACACTGGAGGTGTAAAGTAAATGCAGAATATAGAAATTAACTTTGAGCTTCGTCCATGCATCGTAACCAAAAATGGGAAAAAGAAGAAATCATTATTCCATAGATGGAGTGTGTTCAACTTAGCCGTTGTAGAATACGAGGACGGCACAGTAGATTCAGTAGAGCCGAAGCAGATTCGATTCGTTGACAATAAGATCAAAGACTATGCTTTTGAGGAGGGTTGAAATGAGCGAACGCAAAGAAACCTATAGTTTGGACTGGAGCATGAGAGTTGAGGTAGGCAGCGAATTAGATTTGCTGCTCAGAAAATGTTCTCTAATGACGTTCCTAAAGCGAAAAATACATCCCACAAGCATTTCTTTATTTGTGATGACTTAGATTGGGCGAACATTAGACTTGAGGAGAAATTGAATCATGGTGAAATATAGGCCATACAGAGGAATATTATGTGACGCAATGGCAGAAATGAGAACCTTTGATTCTGTCGAAGATATGTTCCACTACATTGTCGAAGACTGGAAACCATATGGAAATCCATTCGATATCGGAGATTTAACCATAACCTGCGATGAAGGAAAAGATGAGCGCATTAACTGGAGGGAAAGCAGATGCGTTTGCACTAGACGAATGCGAGAAAAGTTTTTTGGCACACCGCAGTGTATTGGAATGTGTTCAATTGAGTCGTAGAACGGAGATAATAACATGATGATTGCAAATAAAGTAAATGTAATGGGACAGGAATACCAAATTGTAAAAGCAAACCGTGACCAGTATAAGCAATGCGATATTGCGGACGGATGGTGCGACACTTACGGCAAGAAGATTTACTATGTAGACCCTAATACAGACCCAGAACATGATTCAGTGGCAGCATCGTCAGAAGAACTTGTAAAACATATTTTACAGCATGAAATTGTCCATGCATTTCTCACTGAATCGGGACTTGCAATTAGCTCATTAGTTACTTCTGGTGCATGGGCTATGAATGAAGAAATGGTTGACTGGATCGCATGGAATGGAGAAAAGCTGCATAAAGCGTGGAAGGAGGCAGGACTAGTTGATTAAAGATGATTTGCAAACAAAAGTTGTGGAGCAAGCCGCCCTTATAGCGGCGGCACTCAAAAAAGGTAAAGACGTTGAGGTACGGCGAACCGCAGCTGGAATCAGTGTTGCCGAAGTCAGCAAGAAGGTTGTGTACCGATGATTGTTGACTACATGAAAAATATAGACTGCCTCATTGGCATGAAAGATATTCCAGAAAAATCTATTGATATGGTCTGCGCAGATTTGCCATATGGAATAACTCATAATAAATGGGATGCTGCTATTCCACTGGCTGAACTTTGGGAAGGAATTGACAGAATCATCAAAGACACAGGCGCTATTATATTGTTTGCGAGTGGAATGTTTACTGCTGATTTGATGCAAAGCAATAGAAAAAATTGGAGATACAATCTAGTGTGGGAAAAGAATCAGCCGACTGGTTTTTTGAATGCAAACCGAATGCCGCTCAGATCACACGAAGATATTTGTGTTTTTTATAAAAAAACTCCTACATACAATCCGCAAAAGTCCACTGGTAATCCCAGAAAGGTAAGCAAAGCAAACCATAAACTAAACTGTAAGGAAGCGACAAATTATCAAAAATACAGTTTAACAACTTACGATAGCACAGAGAGGTATCCAAGATCTGTATTAAGGTTTCCAAAAGATGTTCAGAAATCAGCTGTACACCCTACGCAGAAGCCAGTTGCACTTATTGAATACTTGATTAAGTCATATAGCAACCCAAGCGATACAGTACTTGATATCTGTGCTGGAAGCATGACAACTGCTATCGCAGCTGTAAATACTGGTCGCCATTACATTTGTTTTGAAAAAGACCCTGATATTTTTTCAAATGGTGTAAAAAGATTTAATGAATCAACCAATGGAGGATATGGACAATGAAATTAAAAAGACTAATCGCTACCCTTGTAACCGCAGCAATGTTTTCTAGTGTAGCCATTGGCTGCGGCACTGAAGCCAATAAGGTAAGCGCGAATATTTCGCTACAGGCTGACAACTTCAACATAACCAGAAAGCTTACTGTCCTAAACGCAAGAACCGATACAGTCCTCTTGGAGCTGACTGGAACATTTGCGCTAAAGAACAATACATCAAATGAACTCGAGGTCATCATCGAGACTGCCGAAGGCAAATATCAGAAAGACTACGTGTATCTGAATGAATACACCATGTACGTAGTCGAAGATATCTCAGGTTCAGAGGTAGATAAGTACCATTATGAGATCAATTTCCTGCCTGAGTGGGGACTCAAGGCAACTCATCATGAGTAAACTTTACATTTAACATAGTAAACGTATGTAATACATTCAATTTTAAAGGACCATAACAAGATCTTGGAAATGAATTTTGCTGTGATAAAGCTTGAAAAACCTAGAAATCTGTCGCCAAACACTTAGGAAAGGAGAAAAAATCTTTTATGACATACGAAGATGCCTTAAAAGCCTCAGAAAATGGTCAAAATGTAAGATTGTGGAGCGGTGAAGAGTATTTGCACCCAGAGTACGTAAAGCAGACTCTGGACAACCTTTCGACTGTTCGAATATCTCATGACCATTTAAGATCTTTGTTGAAAGCCTCAATAAGTGATGATTGGAGCATTTATACAAAAGAAAGTCTGGAATGGGAAACTGGATATTATCGAAAGCGTTATGAGCGTCTGAATCGCATACAAGATGATTTTCTTAAAGATCTACTTGGCCGTGACCGCTATGACGATTATACAAAACAGTATTTCAGCGAGAGACTGATCGCTGTAGATGCGTTCCACGCTCTTTATAGCCTAAAACGCAACAAAAAAATATTTATGCTTACAACTATTGCATTCTTAGCAACAACAATTATAGCCTTAATAGTTTAAAGGAGGAGCACATGGAAATTTTGACGCCTAGTTACACATATGAAGAACTTACAGATGCTACACGTCTACTGGAGAATATGCGTAATAATTGCATTAAAAAGGACACCGATACTTACGATGATCCAGACAAGGAAAGAAAATACGAAGCACTGAATATTGCAATTGATGCCATCAAAAAACTGCCAGTCACAAAGAGAGCTATGATTTCACAGCCAATGGCAGGAAAAACGGATGAAGAAATTAAGGCTACCAGAGAAAAGGCAATCGCAGTCTTGAAAGAAAAAAGGCTATGAGATTGTAAATACACTTTTTACAGATGAATGGTACAGCGATAAAGCTATGAAGGAACGCGGTGTTGTACAGATTCCGCTTTGCTTCTTAGCTAAGTCTCTGGAGAATATGAGCCTGTGTCATGCAACATATTTTTGTAAGGGCTGGGTAAATGCTCGTGGATGCCGTATTGAACATGATGCGGCAGTTGCGTATGGGCTAGATATCATCTACGAGGAGGATTAAGCACCATGGATTTCAGAACTGCATTTTCAAATATGAAAAAAGGACTCAAAATAAAACGTAAGGATTGGGGTGGATATTGGTACTGGGATGATAATAAGAAGACAATAATGATTCAGTGTCGCCCTCAGGATGCGGATGTTGGCGATTTGCTTGATATTCGTGACACTAAACAAGTTGAGTCCACTTTGATGCATACGCAAGCGACCGATTGGGAAATTGCGAATGCTGAAAATTGTCCAATGTTGAGAGGAGAAAAATAAATGGTTAGAGTAGGTTCGGCAAGAATTGATGAAAACGGAAAATTGATGGGTGGACAGCCCGGCGACCAGACAGGATTTGAGGTGGCGATTGAACCATGGTATCTGCACGATAAGGGTTGGGTTATAATCCGCGCGAAGGATGCAAATATCCGTGAGCGTATCGCAATCTGCATGGAAGCAGCGTGTGCCAACGATCTGATTGGCTACAACCAGAAAGGATCATGGGAACTCTATGACAAATCAAAGCAGTATGGATGGGATTGCTCAAAGGTAAATGTTACTGCGAATACAGATTGTAGCAGCCTTGTTCGTACATGTGTTGCGTTTGCGGCACAAAGAGAGATTGAGTGGTTCTCAACTCTAATCGAAGTTAAAATTTTGGACAAAACAAAATTGTTTGATGTCTTGACAGATGCAAAGCACACCAAGTCCTCGGATTACCTGCTAAGAGGAGATATTCTCTGTACCTGCACACAAGGCCACACAGTAGTTGTCCTTGACAATGGTGTAATGGCTGGACAATCTGGTAACCAGCCACCTCAGAACAGCGCAGAGGGCAATACAAGCCTTTGTGGCAAGGGTATTGGAACAGCAGTTGCGCTCACGCCTATGAACATCCGCACAGGAGCAGATACATCTGCAAAAAAGCTTGACACAATCAAGACGTCTGTAGCCGTAGAAGTCCTTGAAATCACCGCTTCCGGTTGGTACAAGATTGTATGGCCAGGTGAATCTTGCGGATATGCCTTTACAAAGGCAGGAAGCGGCTATTATAGCTATTCTCCAAATGCTAACGCACAAGTTATAAACTTAGGCGATAAAGTCCAATTTACGGGCAATAAGCAGTATATGTCGGCATGGGCTGACAAACCAATCACTGCAGTTCCAGAGGTTGCAACTGTAACAAGTATTTGCAAGAGCGGCAAACATCAGTATCACATCATAGGCGATAACGTCTACGGTTGGGTAAACCGAGAGGATATAACAAGGAAATAAATTTAAAATGGCATAGTCAAAATGGTGATTATGTAACAGCCAAAATGGAGGCTCTTCTTTAAGTGTTAGGAAAGGAGGAGCCTCTTTTTTGTTAGAATTAAGACAACATAAAGAACGTGTGGAAAATATACAGCGTCAAATCATCATGCAGCCTACATATAGTCAGCTCAGCACCTTATGTGGCGGAGCAAGGCTGATTCTTCTTGATGCGAATGAGTTTATACCAAATCGTGATTTCAAGAACCTTGATGCGTATAGAGGGTATGGCGACCATGTGAATAGCTATGTCAGGTGGTACTGCAATCGCAACAGAAAAGTAGAAGGTGATGAGTGGGACAAACTGTATTGGCAAACCTATCTGAATGGTGCGAGAGCAAGAATATTTAATGACTATTTACTGTTTTTGGAGCGTAAACGTGATCCTAGGAGCATGTTTTATAAGCCAAAAATTAAACAGTTTGAAAAATTTAAGCTTATCGAAGCTTACCAAGGAATGTTGGATGATCGTTATGATAGACTGTGTATTTCTCTGCCTCCTGGTACGGGTAAGGCACAGCCATTATATTCAAAGGTGCTTACTCCGAACGGTTTTGTTAGGATGGGTGATTTAAAGGTTGGCGACAAGGCATTTGCTGCGAATGGCAAAGAATCGACCGTAACTGGAATCTTTCCTCAAGGTTTGCGTAAAATTTACGAAATAACGCTTGAAAACGGTTATAAATGCAGAGCATCTGATAATCATTTATGGTTATCAGTTTACGAAACTTCACTTGGAGTTTTTGAATATCAAAAAGTTGTAGAGACTTCAAGAATGCTTTACAAACCAACTCGCTTTTACATACCTTGCATTTCTGACGAAAACTTCAACCACTTTAAATACTGTAGAATAAAATCAATTAAATATGTCGGGCTTGATGAATGCCAGTGTATATATATTGATGATCCGCTACATTTATATGTCACTGATGACTACATTGTTACACATAACACAACCCTACTCAAGTTCTTTCATTCAGCGATTATAGGGTGGTTCCCAGAAGATTATAGTTTATTTTGCTCTCATTCCGGCGATATTACACGAATGTATTATGATGGTGTTTACCAGATAATAGACGATACCATCGAATATGCGTGGAACGAAATCTTCCCAGGCTTAAAAATAACTTCAACAAATGCGCTGATGCAGCAGTTTAATGTAGGAACTTACAAACCATTCCCATCGTTGCAAACAACATCAATTGGCGCAAACAGTTCGGGTAAGGTAAGAGCGAACAAATATTTGCTATCAGACGACTTAATCGGTAACAGCGAGCAGGCGCTAAATAAAAACTATCTTGATAAAATATGGCGTTTTTATTCTGTAGACGCAAAACAACGTAAAACTGTAGATAGTGATGGAAAATCATGTAAAGAAATTATACAGGCCACTAGATGGTCAACCCAAGATGTAATTGGTCGAGTAATGATTCTTTATCAAGATGATCCTCGCACAAAAATTATATCTGTACCTGCAGTTGATCCAATTACTGGTGAGAGCAATTTCAATTATGCAGTCAGTGGATTCACGAAAGAGTTCTTTGCAGATCAGGAATTGACAATGGACGAAATCTCGTACAAGTGCCTTTTTATGCAAGAACCAATTGAAAGAGAAGGACTGTTATTTCCTGGAGAAAAAATTCAACGCTATAAAGAACTTCCTAAGGGAACTCCAGAATTGATTACTGCGCAATGCGATACAAAGTCTAGCGGAACTGATTTTTTTGTTCTTCCAGTATTTTTAAAATATGGCAACCTCTATTATTGCGTAGATTGCATATGCAGTAATTCTACAGACTATGAGGCACAGTATGAAAATTCTGCTAACATTTTAGTCAACAACAAAGTTATGGATTGCGAGTTTGAAAGCAATAATGGCGGAGACCGTGTTTCTCTGGAAGTTCATAAACGTGTTCTTGAAAAAGGCTGGATTTGCAACATATCATCTCGAGCGACCGAAACGAATAAGGAAGCAAGAATTTTTCAGTGTTCGAATTGGATACTGCAAAATATTGTTTTTAAGGATATGGAAATGTATAAGCCACGTGAACCATATGGAATCATGATGTCGCTTTTGGCCCAATACTCGGCAACCGGAAAAAAGCAGCTTGATGATGTACCGGATACGTTCGCAAACTTCGCATTACGCATACAGCGCAGAAAACCAAGACCAACAAGAATCATTAACAGCATCTATTAAGATTGGAGGTTTTATGAACACAAAACAATATCTTTCACAAATTAGCGTACTTGATCTTAAAATATCAAACAAGATCTATGAAAAAACACAGTTAAAGAATATGCTTTGTTCAGTTCCAAGTTGTGTAAAAGATGTCAATGTGCAAACTGGACATGCCACAGACAAGACTGCATCTACGATTTGTAAGTTGGTAGATATGGAACGCGAAATTGATTCAATGATTGATTCCTTTGTGGACCTAAAAACTAAAATCATTTCTCAAATGGAGCAGCTTGAGTTCAAGTATTACAATATACTGTTCAAACGTTACGTTGCACAGCAACAATGGTGCGAAATAGTAGACGAGTTGCATTTTACGCAAAGGCATGTTTTTAAACTCCACAAAGAAGCGTTAAACGAATTTGAGAAAAAGTTTGGGAGCGAATACCTGAGCCAATAAAAAATAGCAGGAGAAGCAAAATTCTCCTGCTATTGATGTTTCAACAACTTTGATTTTCTTGAAATTCCTTTAAATCACTTTTTAACTTATTCATGATTTTTTCCGAGTAATTATTGTCTTGACGCTCTGTAAAGTTTTGGAACACTTGAGTACCTTTAGCAACCGCGTTATTCTGCTGTCCTTTCGAAGTATTATAGATATCTTTTTCTATCATTTTTTTAAGATATAGAAATTTGCTTCGTATC
>ERZ1026780.1680-NODE-1680-length-14210-cov-3.663935_pt1 | contig 14210 bp, 10 predicted proteins | sample MGYA00380126_ERZ1026780 | MGnify/ENA primary metagenome ERZ1026780 (study PRJEB33269, sample SAMEA4719762) | human gut metagenome | biome: human-associated habitat; feature: organic feature; material: feces | place: Cameroon | collected 2013-10 ... | reverse complement strand
TCTGCCTGTCTCGTGGGCTCGGAGATGTGTATAAGAGACAGCGCTTGTAGAGCGGCAGGGTGCGGTTGGTCTCGGTGATGAAGTCGCGGACGGTCTGCTGGTCGGCCTCGCTGCAGTAGATGACGGCACAGATCTTCTTGCCCTTCTCCCTGACGATGCATTCTTTGACGGCCTCGCACTTGGACAGCAGATTTTCCAGTTCTTCGGGGCTGACGTTCTCACCGTTGTCGAGGATGATGATATTCTTCTTGCGTCCGGTGATGTAATAGAAGCCGTCCTCGTCCACACGGGCCAGGTCTCCGGTGTGGAACCAGCCGTCGGCGTCGAGGACTTCTGCGGTGGCCTCGGGGTCCTTGTAATAGCCCAGCATGACGCAGCCGCCGCGGATGCAGATTTCGCCCGTCTCGTCCAGCTTGTACTCGGCGTGGTTGTCGGGCTTGCCCACGGCGCGGATGTGCCTTTCGTCCTGCTCGTAGTTGATGATGCCGTCGCCGCAGGTCTCGGTCATGCCGTACACCTGAGTGATCATCATGCCCTGCTGTGCCAGCTCGGCCAGCATGGCGCCGTCAAACATGGCAGAGGAGCCGCAGGGGTTCCAGATGCCGTTCAGGCGGGCGCGGCGGCCCCGCTTGACGTCTTTGTAGATGGTCTCCATCAGCATGGGAGCCACAGCGATGGCATCGCTGTGCATCAGGCCCAGGTCGCGGTAGAAGTCGCGGATGTCGGCGGAGAGGTTCAGCGCCCAGCCCTTGCAGGCCCAAACGAAGAGGCAGATGAACGTACCCAGATGGAACAGGGGCAGGATGGCGAAGTTGCTCAGGACGTCGTTTTTGTCCTCGGGCATACGCTCGTGCTTATAGTCCAGCATGGCGTCGCCGAATTTGACCTGGCACTCCACAGTGGTAAAAAAGTTGTGCTCCGAGAGCATGACGGCCTTGCTGCGGCCGGTGGTGCCGGAAGTGAACATCAGCACCATCAAATCATCATGGCCCACGCAGTCAACAAGCTCTGCAGGCGCGCTGTCCTTGAAGGCGTCCATCGGGCGGAGTTTATCGCCGTAGGCGGCCTCAATGTCGGGGCGGCAGCCATAGTCGATGCCGTCGTTGACGATGAGGGAAGGCTCGACAAGGCCCAGCTCATATTCCAGCTCGGGCCAGGTCTTTTTCTGGTTGATAGTCACGACGACGGCCCCGGCGAGGATAGCGCCGAAGCTGTTGACACCGTACTCATAGCAGTTGCGGCTCATGATGCCGACACGCTTGCCCTTGATGTCGGGGATATTCTCCTTAAAATAAGTAACGGCCCTGCGGATGTCCTGCACATACTGGGCGTAGGTCTTTTCCACCACAGTCTTGCCATCGGCGGCCACATAGCGGAAAGCCACCCGGTCGGGGTACTGCTTCGCCATGACGTTCGTGATGAGCTCATATACAGTATTTATCATTTTTGTCGCTCCTTGCTGTTTTTCTTTATTGCAGCGAAACGCCGGCAGCTGACATTTTCTGCCTCAGAGTAATAATACCTGTTTCGGCAGAGAATTGCAACCACACGGCGTATCCTTTCACTGTTTATTTACTTTACTTCCGCAGCAGCTTGCCCAGAGCATTGCGGGGCAGGGGTTCTGTGGTGAACTCCACGGCGCTGATGCGCTTATACAGCGGCAGGCTGCGGTTCACCTCGGTGACGAAGGCTCTGACCTCATCCTGCTTCTCCTCAGGGCAGTAGATGACGGCACAAATTTTCTGGCCCTTCTCCTTCACGATGCACTCGGTGATGGCCGGGCAGAGGGCCAGCTTCTTTTCCAGCTCTTCGGGGCTGACGTTCTCGCCGTTGGCGAGGATGATGAGGTTCTTCTTGCGGCCGGTGATGTAATAGAAGCCTTCCTCATCCATCCGGGCCAGGTCGCCGGTGTGGAACCAGCCGTCGGCGTCGATGACCTCTGCCGTGGCCTCGGGGTCCTTGTAGTAGCCCAGCATCACGCAGTCGCCCTTGATGCAGATCTCGCCGGTCTCGTCCAGCTTATACTGGACATGGTCGTCGGGCTTGCCCACGGCACTCATGTGCTTTTCGACCTGGGTGAAGTTCAGGATGCCGTCGCCGAAGGTCTCGGTCATTCCGTAGCACTGGTTGACGACGAAGCCGTTCTGGGCCAGCTCCAGCAGCATCTTGGGGTCGAGGGCAGCAGAAGAGCAGCACAGGTCCCACAGGCCGTTCAGACGGCTGATGCGGCCACGCTTCATGTCATTGTAGATGGTCTCCACCAGCATGGGGGCCGAGGCCATGACGTCGCTGTGCATCAGGCCCAGGTCGCGGTAGAAGTCGCGGATGTCGCCGCAGAGGTTCAGAGCCCATCCGGCAGGCGGGTAGGACACGACGCAGACGAAGCAGGCCATGTGGAAGAGGGGCAGCAGGGTCATATGGCTCAGCGGCAGCTTCTGGCCTGCCGGGAGGCGGTTGGTGATCCAGTTCTCTGCCACCTCCGAATAGGTGTGCAGGCTGGCGCACATATTCCGCTCCGAGAGCATGACGCCCTTGCTGCGTCCGGTGGTGCCGGAGGTGAACATCAGCATCATCAGGTCATCGTGGCCCACGCAGTTGGTCAGCTCGCCGGGGGCAGTCTCTTTATAGCAGTCCATGGGGCGGAGCTTCGGGCCGTAGGCGGCTTCCAGCTCGGCGCGGCAGCCGTAGTCGATGCCGTCGTTCAGGATGAGGGCAGGCTCCACGAGGCCCAGCTCATATTCCAGCTCCTCCCAGGTCTTTTTCTGGTTCAGGGTCACGAGAACGCCGCCGGCGAGGATGATGCCGTAGGACGCCACGCAGAATTCATAGCAGTTCCGGCTCAGCAGAACGATGCGCCGGCCCTTGATGTCCGGCACTTCGGCCTTGAGATAGGCCGTCATCCGGCGGATGTCCTGCGCATACTCGCGATACTTCTTCTCCACGACGGTCTTGCCGTCCTCGGCCACATAGCGAATGGCCACATGATCAGGAAACTCCTGCTCCATGCAGCGGGTCACCATGTCGTATACGCCTGCGGGTACTTTGATGTATTCAGCCATCGGTCTTTCTCCTTTTTGTTTAATTATCAGCTCAGCATTTTTTCATTTACCTTCCAGAGCCATTTCCCATCTCTGGCAGTCCGAGGAAAACTCTGGAACGATTCCTCATGGCAACAGTATACCGCAAGCAGAGCGCAAACGCAAGATTTAATTGCACAAATATGCAACTTAAGCTTGCATTCGAATTGTGCAGGCAGATGTAATTCTTTCCTTTTGTTGCGCTGTGCGAAAAGCTGTGATACACTTTTTTTCGTCAGGACGAAACTTCGCCCGGAGGTCGAGTCCTTATCAAATTGACAGCAGGCCCAAAAAGCATTATACTGTTTATATCATTTGGCAAAAAAGCTCCCCGCCGAGCTTCGTATTTTTATTTATCGCGCCTAAAACACGGCCTTCCGGGGCCTCCGGGACGAATGGCGCACAAGGAGGACCCTTTTCATGGAAGGCACCAAGCCCCGCACTGTAAGCAGCCTTGGCATGTTCGACCTGCTGAAAGGCATCGGAATGCTGGCCATCGTCTTTGCCCACACGGCAGAGCTTTACCCCCTCGGCACCAACGACGTCACCCCTTTCGCGTTCGCGCTGTTCGCTTACCGCGAAGCGCTGATGGCCGCCTTTTTTATTGCCAGCGGCTACGGCTTCCGCAAGCGCTCCATCCACAAATGCATCGAGCAGCAGCTCAAGACCCTGCTCAAGCCTTACCTTTATACTGCACTGGCCACCACGTTGCTCCACGCTGTCATTCACCACGCAGCTTTCGGCTCGTGGGATGCTGCCATCTCAGAATCGGCTAAAGTCTTAGGCGGTTTCCTGTTGGGTCTGCCCCACACGGCCACTTACTTCGGGCAGCAGTTTTTCTCCTGCGGACCCATGTGGTACTTAGTGGCTCTGATGCTGGCGTGGGTGCTGCTGGACGTGCTGCTCGAGGTCTTCCCCGAACGGTACATAACCCCCGCAGTCGTCGGCGTCACCCTGCTTGGCTGGGGCGTCACGCTGGTGTGGGAGGCTCCTTTCTGCATCGCACAGGGCATGGTGTCGCTGCCCTACCTTTACATCGGCTATCTGGCCAAGAAGCGCCGCCTTTTCGAAACTCCCCTTTCCGGCAGAGCCAAAGCCGGACTTATCGCGTCCGCGCTGGGCGTCGTCGCGGGCGTTTTGCTGACCCAGAGCACCGACTGCGTTTCGCTGGGTGAGTGGACGATGGGGCCGCTGAGCATCCTGCTGGATGGCGCAGTGGGCTACGGCATCATCCGGCTCTTTTTGAAATGGCAGCGCCGAGTGGACGGCCCCCTCTCCCATGCCATCGAGTGGGTGGGCCGGCGCTCGCTCTTCATCTTCTGCATCCACACTGTGGAGCTGACGGCCATCCCGTGGTATCTGATGGCTGCAAAGTATGCTGACCATCCGGTGCAGGGGATGCTGCTGCAGTTCGTGTTCTCGCTTGTGTCCATCTTCGCCGTCACCGAACTTCTGATGCGCCGCAAAGAGCTTGGCCGGAAGCTTCGGGGCGGCAAGCCTGCGGACAAGCCCCGGCAGCGGAGCAAGACTCGCCGCTATGCGGCAAAACACTGAAATTCCTGCGCTTTGGTATCCAGCCATTTTGAGGGCAGACTATAGTTACTTTTGATGCATGGGCTTGCAGCGCGGGTTGTACGCCTTGCGATAAATTGGAGGAGGCCCCGGTAATGATGAACGAAACTCCTGAAGCGGCTCTGCGCAGCCGCATTGCGGATCTTGAACAACAGCTCAAACTTGCAGACGAAGGCACTTCGCGGCTGGCCCAGCGCTGCCTTGAGCTGGAAAAACAGCTGCAGACCTTCTATGCTGCCCACCCCCAGAGAGAGAGGCAGACCGACTCGCCTGCTCTGGTGCAGCCGCTGCTTTACTATGATGCCGGGTTCGGCTTTTCCCAGAAAGACACCGTCAAGGCCCCGGACTACGAATACGACGAGCTGAACGGCATGGTGACAGCGACCTTCGAGCTGCCGGAGGCCGCGTTCAATCTCCGTCTCGACCCCGGTGAACTGCCTTGCTGCATCACCGATTTCGTCTTCTCGGATGACCGCATCCTCTGCCGCCCGGTGAACGGTGTGCCGCTCCATGGCGACGGCATCCTGTTCCTCAACAACGACCCGAATTTCATGCTGGAAGGTCTGAACCGTTTCCCCGCCGGGATGAAGCTGGGCGTGAGCTACTGCTACTTCCCGCTGGAGCCGCTGGCTGACGACCCATTGTTCGCCGCCGTTCTCGAGGGCGTACAGTATTTCCAGAAGACCCGCGTCTGCGAGCAGAAGCACCTCGACCAGCTGGAAAAAACTACGGCTGACCAGAAGCAGACCATCGAGGCCCTGCAGAAGAATCTCTCCGAGCTGCATCAGGCCAACGCCGAGCTGAGCGCCCGGAGCAAAGCCTACGAGAGCTCGCTGGAAAACATCCTCTCTTCCAGCAGCTGGAAACTCACGCTGCCCCTGCGCCGCCTGCTGGGGCTGTTCCATCGCAGCCATTGAGCCTGCCTGCGGAGAGGAGGATACGATGTACAGCAGTTATACCACTCTGCAGCGGGCTCAGCTCGCCAAACAGGAATATCTCGACACCCAGGAAGTTTTTCTCGGCGTCTATGCGCCGGGGCGGAACGCCGCCCTGAAAGCTTCCCTGCAGGACCAGCTCCACCGCAAATTTTTATTGACGGACAGCCTCCGCCCCGAAGCCCTCGGCAGCGCTGCCGGTGTGCTTCTGGTCAGGGAAGACCTTTTCCTGATGCCCACGGCCCTTTCCTGCTTTGCGGACGCACTGCGCAGCGGCGCAGACTACGTCACCAGCGACGCCGTCTTCGGCTACTCAGGCGTCACCACCCTCTACCACAGTCAGGGCTTTGCAGCCTGCCCGGGCTGCGCCCTCGTCTCCCGGGAGCTGCTGCGCCGTTGTCAGGCGGAAGCCCGCGACCCGGAAAATCCCGTCGAACTGCTGACGCTGGCGGCGAAGCTCAGCCGCAGCCACGTCTGCCTCCCGCTGGCGCTGGCCCACTATGAGCGGGACATCTGCGCCGAAGACGTCTGGTCTGTAAAGGGGAAGCGCGTCTTTATCATGAGCCACCTGCTGGACATGACCGGTGCGCCCATCGTACTGGTGAGCGCCGTGCCGGTGCTGCGCAGCATGGGCTACGAAGTGGTCGTCCTCGGCCCTGAGGACGGCGGCTCCATGCCGCTTTTCCTCGAGGCGGGAGCTACCGTCATCACCCGCAAGGGCTGTGTTCAGTCTCCCCTGCTCTGGGGGCTGGCCCTCTGCGCCGACCTCGTTCTGGCCAACACCGTCGTGGAGGCCCGGGCCGTCCGCGCCCTGAGCGGTGCGCGGGTGCCGGTGCTCTGGTGGCTCCACGATGCCTTTGCAGGCTACCCCCACATCGCCCACCAGATCCCCAGAGAGCTGGGCGAAAATATCCGTCTCTACTCCGTCGGCAGCCACGCCGCCAACGCCATGCACTCGGTGCGGCCGGAGTTCAACATCCGGCCCCTCATCTACGGCCTGCCGGACTACGCCGCCGAGAAGTTCTCCCACTACGATTTGAGCTATGCGGGCGGGCGGCCTCTGTTCGCCACCGTGGGTTCCTTTGAGAACCGGAAAGGCCAGGACATCTTCTGCAAAGCCATCCGGCTGCTGCCGCCTGAGACCATGAAGAAGGCATCCTTCCTCTTCGTGGGTAAGGCCGCAGAGGCTGAGATGATGGACGCCGTGCGGAGCCTGACCGCTGACTGCCCCGACAACGTCTTTTACGTCAAGCGGCTCACCCGCGACGAGATCAAGAGCCTGATGGCCCAGTGTACCTGCCTCGTCTGCGCCTCCCGCGACGACCCCATGCCTACTTTCGTCACGGAGGGCCTCATCTTCGGCAAGCCCGCCATCGTGTCGGAGCACACCGGCACCGCCGGGCTCATCACCGAGGGCGTGGACGGTTTCGTCTACGAGGACGACGACCCCGAAAAGCTGGCCGAGCGGCTGGCCTGGGCCATCGAGCATCCGGAAAAGCTTGCCGCCATGCGTCCCGCCTGCCGTGAGCTTTACGAGAGTCATTACTCCAAGCAGGCGTTTTCCGACAGTTTACAACAGGCTGTAAAGGAACTCACCGGCGAATAAGCTCCCCGTTCTTTATCACTCTGCCGAAACTGAGGCAAAAAATTTGGCAGTTGTTCACAAACACACCTCCGGACTGTGATATACTCTCCTAAGAGTCTATCCCAGTCCGTTTTTTGTTGAAATTTGAAAGGAGTCCCCGCATGAGTTCGTCCGCCTCCCCCGCCCCTTCGCGCCGAAAGACCCTGCTCTCGCTGGGCGTTCTGGCCCTGCTGACCGGCATCGTGGTGTTCATCTTCCGGGAGCACTGGGCCGAGATCTCCGAGGCGCTGAGCCGGCTCACCCTCGGGCAGGGGCTGCTGGCACTGGCCGTGGGCCTGAGCTACCCGCTTCTCGAGGGCGTATCCAGCTGGCTCATCGTCCGCAGCCGTATGCCCCATTTCCCGCTGCGGCAGGGCATCGACAACGCATGGATGGGGACCTTCGGCAATGTGGTGGGCCTCGGCGCAGGGTCGGTGCCGTTTCAGACGTGGTATCTCCACCGGCGCGGGCTGGACGTCGGCCCCGGCGTGGGGCTGATGACCCTGCAATACGTCTTCCACAAGACAGCCGTCCTGCTTTACGCCACCGTGCTGCTTCTGGTGGGCCGCCCCTGGATGGCGGCCCACTCCGACGGCGTGCTGCGGTATCTGCCCGGGGCCTACGCTGTCGTGGCGGGCGTCATCGTGGGGCTCATCGCCCTCTGCGCCCTGCCGGTGGTGCAGCGTCTGGCCCGCTGGCTGCTGCATTTTCTGCCCGACACGGGCCGCTGGGCCGAGCGCCGGGAAAGCTGGCTCAAGCAGCTGGACACCCTGAGCACCGAGAGCCGCCATCTGCTGGCGGACAAGCCCCGCTGTGCTGCCATTCTGGGCGTGCATCTCGTAAAGCTGTTCCTGCTCTTCTGCCTGCCGTGGATGGGGCTGCGGTTCATGGGGCTGGATACCGGACTCACCTTCTGGCAGGTGCAGCTCCTGACGTCGCTGACCCTCTTTGTCTCCAACGCCCTGCCCAACGTGGCGGGCATGGGGCCGGTGGAGACGGCCTTTCTGCTGGTGTACAGCAGCTTCCTCCCCGATGCTTCGTCCATGAGCCTGCTGATGTTCTACCGGCTGGCCAGCTATTACGCCGTCTTTGCGGCCAGCGCCGTCGGCTTTGCGCTGGCGCAGCGGCGGCTATCTTAAAATCACACTATCACTTTTTACCATATTATAAATTCAAATGTGTTCACGCCAAACAAAAGCCGGTGCAACCATGTGTTGCACCGGCTTTTGTTTGGCCAATTCTATAGTTATTTTAAATTTCAGTTTCGCACGTTATAATCGTTTGCTCTCTAGTGGTTGTTCCTGTCTCACCATCTGTAAAGCTCATATCTTGAGCCAATATTTCAATTTTCAGTTGTTTTCCACCAACAGGAGCTTTTCCCTTTACTGTAACATTAGTTGCTCCTCCTGATAATATACCTCCCTCTCCCGGAACATAATTTCCAAGGCCTAACCCCATATTTATAGTTGTATCGTCCACTTTTTTACCGTCAACGTACACCCTGAAATTTTCATCCGCTAACACGCATCCTCCGCTCGATACAAACACATGGTATCCATACCACATACTTTCTTCATCTATTTTTTCTTTGAATACATCCTCAATCTTATATGTAGTATGATTATATTGCTCTACTACTTCTTCTTTTCCAATCGATGTTTTTATATTTTTCACTATAATTTTTTCGCCATCTTCACCCACACTTCCACTTACCGAACCTCCCGAAGATGACCCGCAACCTACCAACATCATCGTACCTGCTACAAGCATCGCTTCGCTTGCCTGCTTCATAAAATTCCGACGAGTTATACTATATGACATAACCTTTCTCCATTTTCCAAGTATTGTTTTTTTCATTTTATTCTCATTTCATTATTTGTCAATCTCTCTTGATAATGTTTTCTGCTTTAGACAAAAAAACATTCAAAATTATTTCAAGTTGAACAATACACTTGTGAATATCAACCCTTCTGATATTTCTTTATAAAAAGCCAGTGCATCAAAGATGCACTGGCTTTTTGCTTTTTACAATATCAGCCCTTCATGGGGACAAAGCCCACGAGGTCCTTCACCACCTCGCCGCCGATGATGAGGCCCACGACCGACGGGACAAAGGCGTTCGAGCCGGGGACGGAGCGGCGGATGGTACACTTGCGCTGGGTGCCCGGAGGGCAGATGCAGTGGTGTTTGCAACTGATGGAGTCATCCTCGATGGGAGTCATGACAGGCTCCCTGGAGTAAACGACTTTCAGGTGCTTGATGCGGCGCTTGCGGCACTCGGTGCGCATGACCTTGGCCAGCGGGCAGACGGAAGTCTTATAAATATCCGTGACCTCGAAGCGGGTAGGGTCCATCTTGTTGCCTGCACCCATGGAGCAGATGATGGGGACGCCAGCCTCCTTGCACTTCATGACCAGCGCAATTTTACCGGTGACAGTGTCGATGGCGTCCACCACGTAGTCGAACTGGCTGAAATCGAAGCTGTCCTGCGTCTCAGGGCCAAAGAAGGTCTTGTAGGTAGTGACCTTGATGTTGGGGTCGATGTCGTGGACGCGCTCTTCGGCCACATCCACCTTGAACCTGCCCACCGTCTTGTGGGTGGCGATGATCTGGCGGTTCAGGTTAGTGAGGCAGACTTTGTCGTCGTCGATCAGGTCGAGAGCCCCCACGCCGCTGCGGGCCAGCGCCTCGACGGTGTAGCCGCCCACGCCGCCCACGCCGAACACGGCTACGCGGGAATCGTGCAGTTTGGTCATTGCTTCCGCGCCCAGCAGCAGCTGGGTGCGGGAATACTGGTCTTGCATATCATTTCTCCTTTAGGTTCTGCTTTTTACATCCACGGGCTTGCCCTTATCCCTTCGCCACCTGTGTAATGGTGCCGCCTCCGAGGACGACATCGCCCTGATACAGCACGACAGCCTGCCCCGGGGTGGGGGCGCGCTGAGGCTGGTCAAATTCCAGACGGAAGCTGTCCGGCCCTGCCGGGTAGACGGTGGCAGGCTGTTCGGTCTGATGATAACGGGTGCGGGCCGTCACCCGCAGGGGGCCTTTCAGCTCCGGGATGGCGATCCAGTTCACTTCGTTCGCATAGACGATGGTATCGAACAGCTCCGACTCCGGGCCGACCGTGACGGTGTTGGCCTGCATATCCTTGGCGCAGACGTAGACCGGTGCGCCCATGGCGAGGCCCAGGCCCTTCCGCTGGCCGATGGTGTACCGCACAGCGCCGCTGTGGGTGCCTACCTTTTTGCCGCCGACGTCGAGGAAATCGCCCGCCGGGTAGTGCTTGCCGGTGAAATCCTCCATAAAGCGGGCGTAGTCGCCGTCCGGCACGAAGCAGATGTCCTGACTGTCGTGCTTGCGGGCGTTCACAAAGTGCTGCTGCTCGGCGATGGCGCGCACTTCGCTCTTGTGCAGACCACCCAGCGGCAGGCGGACATGAGCCAGCTGCTCCTGCGTGAGGTTGTAGAGCACATAGCTCTGGTCTTTGTTCTCGTCCAGACCCTTTTTGAGCAGCCAGCGGCCCGTGGCCTCGTCCTGCTCCACCCGGGCATAATGGCCCGTGACCACATGATCCAGTCCGTGCGCTTCTGCCCAGCGAAGCAGGTGATCGAACTTCATATATCTGTTGCAGTCGATGCAGGGATTGGGCGTACCGCCGGCCTCGTAGACCCGGATGAATTTGTCGATGATCTTTTCCTGAAAGTCTGCCGTAAAATCCAGCACCTCGTAGGGAATATCCATCGCATAGGCCACCTCGGCGGCGTCCTCAATGTCCCGCTCCGAGCAGCAGGTATGCAGGCCCTCGGTGTTCACGGCCTCGTTGCGGGTGAGGCGCATGGTGACGCCGGTGCAGTCGAAACCATCTCTCTGCATGAGCCATGCCGCCACCGAGCTGTCCACACCGCCGCTCATGGCGATGAGCGCCCCGGGGCGGCGGGAAGTGTTCTGTGTTTCTGTCATTCTGTTCCTCTTCCGTTATAACACACTAAAACAGTAGTATAATACTACCGCAGCTTCTTTCTCTTGTCAAGACGCAGAAAATTTGGCCGCAAAGGCCAGAAGTTCTGCTTTTTCGTTGGGCAGCCGCCCGGTGATGACCTCTTCCAGCAGCGCTTCCAGTGCGCGGCGCAGGCCCGGCCCGGGCGCGACGCCCGCCGCCATCAAATCGCGGCCATTCACGGCCAGCTGGGAGACGCGGCAGCAGGCGCTTTGGGCGGTCAGCGTCTCGGCCTCTTTTTGCAGGGCGGTAAATTCATCTTTTCTTTCCGGTTGAAGAGCGCTCCAAAGGGCAGTCAACTGCTGCACGGTGTGGAGGTCGTATTTGCCAAGAAGTCGTTTGGCTTGAAGCGACAGCGCAGGAGTGCGGGGAGCTTTCTCCTTCACAAGTGTTGATACTCCATCTATCACAGCATTGGAGCATTTCAAGCGTTTCAACGCCTTTCGTGTTCCATCCTCCCCCAGCGGCAGAAGCAGCGCCGCCCAACGGGTGGTCACTTCCTCTGCTCCTGCCGGAAGGGCATCTATGATCTCACGGGCTTCCGACAGATCGTCGAGCGGCAGTTCCGGCAGGACGAAGGCCAGCACTTCCGGCTCCAGATACGCCCCCGGCTTCGGGGCAGACAGAAGCTTGTTCAGCTCTTCTTCGATGCGCTCCACCGACACGCAGTCGAGGTGGGCGGCCAACTGCTTCGCCGCCGCTTCGGTGGCCTCGTCGATAACAAAACCGAACCGGGCCGCAAAGCGGTAGAGACGCAGGATGCGCAGAGCGTCTTCTTCAAAGCGGCGCAGCGGCTCACCGACGGCCCGCACCACGCCCCGGGCCAGATCTTCCTGCCCGCCAAAGGGGTCGCACAAGCCCTCTTCGGCGCTGTAGGCCATGGCGTTGATGGTGAAGTCCCGCCGGGCCAGGTCCTCCCGGACGTCGGGTACAAAGGCCACGCTGTCGGGGTGGCGGCCATCGGAATAACTGCCCTCAGTGCGGAAGGTGGTGATCTCATAGAGCCTGCCGTCCCGCTTCACAGTCACGGTGCCATGCTGCAATCCGGTGGGGATGCACTGCTTTTCTCCGAACAGCTCCATCACCTGCTCCGGGCGGGCGGCGGTGCAGAGGTCCCAGTCGTGGGGCGCAAGGCCCAGCACACTGTCCCGGACACAGCCGCCCACGGCGTAGGCCGCAAAACCTGCCCGGTGCAGCGCGTCCAGCAGGGCGGAGGCGCCGGGTTCCAGGACGATGTTCATTCTTCGGCCTCCTCATATTGCAGGGTGATGCTCTTGCCGTCATAGCCGCACTCTGCCGCCGGGAAGAGGCTCTGCGCCTGGGCCAGCTCTTCTTCCGGGTCGGTGATCATGGGCGAATAGTGGACGAGCCAGAGCCGCTTTGCGCCCGCTTTGGCGGCGAGGGCTGCGCTCTGCCCGAAGGTGCTGTGGCCGTACTGTTTGGCCTGCGCGGCCTGCTCCGGCAGAGCATAGGTGGAGTCGCAGAGCAGAAGGTCAGCACCCGCTGCGGCCTTTTCCAATGCCGGACAGGGGGCGGTGTCGCCCGAGAAGACAAAGCTCAGCCCCTGCCGGGCCGGGCCGAGGACAGCTTCCGGCCGGATGACACGTCCACCGTCCAGTGTGATACTCTCGCCGTGCTGGAGCGTCTTCCACTGCTTTACCGGTACGCCCAATGCCCGCGCCTGTTCGGGTGAGAACCGTCCGGCCCGGGGCAGATCGAGTCGGTAACCCTGACTGACGACACGGTGGCGGGTCGGCACCGGCGTGAGTTTCGCGCTCTGGGGCCAGCCGCCGAATTTTTCGCAGAGCGCTGCCGGGGCGTCCAGCACCTCAGCATAAACCGGATACGGCAGAGGCCCCGTCAGCACCCGCAGTGCCGCCCAGACTTCGCCGAGCCCCTTTGGCCCGTACAGCGCCAGCGGGCGGGTGCGGCCCTGACAGCCCAGCGTCTGCAGCAGCCCCGGCAGGCCGAAGATGTGGTCGCCGTGGTAATGGGTCAGGCAGACGGCGTCCATCTTCATCAGGTTGACTCCGGCCCGGCGGGCGGCAGTCTGGGTCCCCTCGCCGCAGTCGAACAGGAGGCTGTGTCCTCCGCATTCGGCCACCGCCGCCGTGAGGGCGCGGTCGGGCAGGGGCATGGTGGCCGCTGTACCCAGCAGTGTAATGGTCAGCATAAAGTTTCTCCGTATCACAAAAAATCTCGATGGCTATAGTGTACCACACTCTTCGGCCCGGCACAATCGCACAGCCGCACCCTGACAGGCATAAGATGGCCCAAACCACAAAAGGAGGGGTCTTGTATGCGGCGTCAGCGGCCCGGGCATCGTATTTGGTCGTTCCACCACCGGGGGCTGCTGCTTCTGGCGGCGGCAGTGGCGGTGATGCTCTTTTTTCTCTACGGCTGCATGGCAGGGGCGGCGTACAGCCCCCGGGGGCGGCTGGTGTTCATCCCTCTCGCACAGGTTTCAGGTAGTAGTACGACTTTGCTTTTTCCGCTTTTATCTGGAAGAATCGAAGCTGCCCACCGCATGGTACAATGTGCGGGCCGATATGAAAAACAAGCCCGCTCCCCTGCTGAACCCCGGCACCCTCAAGCCCATGACGGCCAGGGAGCTGGACGGCGTTTTCTGCGATGAGCTGGTACAGCAGGAGCCGGACGACACCACGGCCTACATCCTCAGCCAGCTCTACCACGACGGCCTGATGGAGGCCACCAGCGTGGAGCAGACCAGCGTCTTTGAGGCAGCAGAACACTGAGCCAGACGGTCATTCCGCAAACAGCAAGCCAGCCGCCCTGCAAGGTAACAGGGCGGCTGGCTGCTTCTATTATGCAATTCAGGAGAATGGAGGAGAGAATAGTGTTTTTATGCTTCCTGGGGACGGAAGTGCCGGAGAATCACTCGCCGCGGACAGCTGCGAAGCCTGCCTCGAGGTCGGCGATGATGTCGTCGATGTGCTCGGTGCCGATGGACAGGCGGATGGTGTTCTGGTAGATCTGCTGCT